>Ga0325405_1000960_pt1 | contig 28899 bp, 11 predicted proteins | sample PopdelMetagenome_21_FD_205663 | JGI IMG/M metagenome (GOLD analysis project Ga0325405, IMG submission 205663) | Populus deltoides microbial communities from Bellville, Georgia, United States - Xylem-Control-R2 | ecosystem: Host-associated > Plants > Phyllosphere > Stem > Wood/Secondary xylem... | reverse complement strand
AGGTGCATCCAAATTGGTCTTTTATGTGTGCAAGAATCTGCGATGAACCGACCATCAATGTCTAGTGTTGTTTTCATGTTGAGTAATGACACAACTCTTCCATCTCCTAAGCAACCTGCGTTTATTCAGAAGAAGAGTTACAATAGTGGAGATCCATCAACTAGTGAAGGATCGCATTCTATAAATGAAGTGACTATCACCCTGCTTGGACCTCGGTAGAGGCTTACATATATCAGACGTGCTGCATTCATTTGTTAACGTATGTTTGATATTGTAATAGTTTTTATGATTATGGTTTAAAATATTAGGTTTAAAGTGGAATTCAAGAAAAATTATAATGTATGTTGATTAGCTAAATATTTTTAAAACTATAATTAAAGTAAAATAAAATTTCAATAACAACACATTGTTATTGCAAGGGGATCCCGGTAGAGGTATCATGGTAGTGAAATATTATTTATTACATTTCTAAGCATGTGGAACAAAGTAGTGTAATAGGAGTTATTGTAGAATGTACCTATATAGAAAATATTATTAGCATACTCTTATGTTGTAATCTCCACTATTGTTATTGTATATTGCCCTACACATATATATAGAAATGGTTGGCTAACTAATAGGTTAAGCCTCCTAATTATTCTCAACTAAGTATCAGAGCATTCTGCCATCAGAACTCTTCTCTCCCTCTCCCCCCTTGCAGTCGGCCTTCTCTTTTCCTCTTCTAAATGGATTCTGCTGCTGCTGCCGTCGACTTCTCCCTCACCACCGATGGTGCAGCCCAGTCGGCCAACCATTTACAAGTTGCTACTAGTGGTGTCCTTCCTCCACAATAGCAGCCTCCACTTGCAAAGCACATCAATGACTCCTTCTTGCAAGTTTTTGTTGTTCCTCTACACATTATAGGAACACAAACTCTAGCTATCGTTGCTCTATCAAACACCCACCAAGTTGTTTCATTGAAACTTACAAACAAAAATTATCTCTATTGGCAAATGCAAATGAAGCCCTATCTCTCTTATCAAAGTGTTTTTCACTTCGTTGATGGCTAAATATTGTGTCCTCCGTCTCATGTTTCTGACAGTTTTGTTGGTTCTTCCTCTACAATCAGCCCTTCTTTCTTCATTGGAAGCAACAAGATCAACTTATTTTGAGTGCATTACTATCCTCTCTCTCTGTGGATATGTTGTATCTCGTGGTAGATTGTCATACCTCGTAATGTGTTTGGCACACTCTTAAAAAAGTTATTGCGTCTCCATCTAATTTTTGCGTCGTGCAACTTCATGATTCCTTCCAAGATCTTTTGCAAGGTGACTTATTGGTAAATATGTACATGCAGCAAGCCAAATCATTATTTAATGAATTGGCTGCTGTTGGTCGCCCCATGTCCCTTGAAGACTTCAATCTATATGTGTTTTGTGGCCTTCGTGATGAGTTCAAAGACTTGGTAATGAATCTTATAACCAAGGCGGAACCGTTATCGTATGCTAATCTTCACAGCCACTCTTTTACCCATGAATTTCTGCACAAGAACTCTCTTCAGTCCATGGACGCCACTCCCTCTTTGTTGTCTTCATCTATGTTGTCGCAGCCACCACTACTGTCAACACCACAGCCCTCTACCATCTTGCTATGTCTCATCACAACTTAAACTTCAGCCGTAACAAGGGTCGTTCTTGTGGCAATTGGCGTCCTAACAGCAATAACTACACTCACCAGAACAGGGGCCAATCTGCTGTAGACTGGAGGCCAAACAATTAGCAGCAGAACAGGTGCAACATAGGGGTTGACCAGTGGTTTGGACAGCAGTGTGTCCGTTTATAGGTAGCAACTTTCTTCTGCTTCAATGCCTTATACAGCTACTAAGCTCAGAATTTAAGCTTCGCGACTTAGGTATTGTTCATTATTTTTTAAGTATTGAGGTTAAGCCTACTGGTATGGGTCTTATGCTCTGACAGCATAAATATACACTTGACATCCTCACTCAGGCTGGTATGTTATATTGCAAGCCTTTTGATACTCTTATCTCTATATCCAAAGCTACCATACTGCCAGATCCCTTGTTTTCTAATGCTACACGTTTTCGTCAAATTATGGGTGCTCTTCAATGTCTCACTTTTACGAGACCAGATATTTGCTTTGTTGTTAACAAAGTCTGTCAGTTTATGCATGCTCTTACATATTCTTATTGGGTTGTCGTTAAACACATCTTGCGTTATCTTAAGGGTACGACAACACATGAACTATATATTACTCGTAGTTCTTCCTTTTCCTTACATGGCTTTATAGATGCAAATTGGGCAGGTAGTATTAATTATTTTGTGTTCTTTGGTCAGACATCGATTTCATGAAAATCAGGCAAGCAACATACAATTTCTCGCTCTTCTACTGAAGATTAGTACAAAGCCTTAGTCGATGGTACTGCTGAAGTTATCTAGCTTAAGTATTTATTAACAGATCTTCAGATTCTATTTGTTTCTGCTCCTATCATTTAGTGTGATAACCTTTGTGCCATTTATTTGTCTGTGAATCCTGTTTTTCATACTCGCACAAAATATATTGAGATTGATTATCATTTTATCCGAGATAGAGTTGTGAAGAAGGAGATTCAGATTCGTTTTATTTCCTCTCAAGATCAACTTGTAGATGTCTTTATTAAATCACTTTCTATTGCTTCGTTTACTGCTTTTCGTTTTAAACTTCGGGTTGATCCTCTACCCTCAGCTTGAGGAGGCATATTATAGAATGTATCTATATAGTTGTAATCTCCACTATTACTATTGTATATTGCCCTACACACACACACACACACACACATATATATAGAAAATGTTGGCTAACCAATAGATTAATTATTCTCAACTGCAATGATGTTATTGATTAATAGTGCCACGTAAAGCTTTTTAATCAAGTTTGATTAGATGATTAGTTATTGATCATACTATCAATCTCATATTGTTTAAGACACTAAAAGCTTAGTTACTCGTAAACACAAAAAACATCTTTTTTTAAAAAAAAATACCTTTTCAAAAGATAAAACTTACTATATGGTTCTAGTAGGATAATATCTATTAAGTGACCTACCATGTGCAGATATAAATGCATATCATCATTAACGTTGTTTATGGAAACTCCAGTCATGTATAAACTATCCAAGCTTCTCGATTGAGGGCTATGATATAATGTTATTAATCCCACATCGATGAGAAAATAATAGTCTTAATTACTTAATAAAACAAAAGGCACCTCTTTTCTTAAAAAAAAAATACTTTTTTTAAAAAAAAATAATTCACTTTAAGGTTACAATATATTATTTCTCTTATAAAGTTTATCATATGCGAGTGTCTACATCATAAGTTATTTCTTTGTATCCAGGAGCTTTCACTAGCCAAGACTAAATTCATCTCTCCTGACATACGAGGTAGTGCTGCAATATTATAATAAATTTCAGATGTCATAGGAACATTCACATTTTATAGGAACCCTCACATTATGGAAACTTTATGCTTTCATTTTGTTGTATTGGCATAATTATTGAATAATTACTTGAATTGTAATTCTTAATGTTGAATTTACCTTAGGATTAGTAATTGAATATGTTGGAATAAGTAGTATAGATTGGGTAAATTGGTTGTGGCTATTGTTAATATGTGCAGGTTTGTGAATTTGGGTAGTATCCGGTATAGGGGAGGTGCTGTCGAATTTTTTTTGACATTTGAATTTAATTATATAAGTATTTGCATAAAATTGTGCAGATGCATAGAACGAAAACCAGAGCTGGTCGCTCAAGTAGGGTCGCAGCTAGTTCGTCTAGCAGCGAGGATGATATTTCCTTAGGTGCCTCTCAAGAAGAGGCACCTACACCACCTGCGCCGTCAACCGATGCTGCCTCTTCCAGCGATACTTCACAGCGCAGAGGCGGTGTGCCTTCGCAGCGGAATCAATTTACCCGCAAGTACGAGGCACAGTGGAAGGACGACCTTTTAATGTAAGTTTGTTAAGGTTTTAGTTTTTTTAAAAAAAAAATTACAACATAATTTATGAAGTAATCACTATTGAATTTATTTCATTTATTTTCAGGTTCACAAACATTGAAGCCGCCCGAGTAATATCATCGGCGTTTAAATCGTCGATGGAGATTCCATTGTTTCAATGGAGTCAGATATCCAAGCATCCTGAATGGATGCCTCAAATCAATGCATGGTTTGGCAGATTTCAGGTTGGTGTTAATTTATAATTTTCAGCTTATTTCTAATAAATTATTAATATAATTGTAAATAAATTATTGTTTTTATTTAAACTTGTTTATTTATACACATCACAAATTTTGCTGGGACAGTGAGCATAACACTGTTGTGAGGAGGGTGTGGGAAAATCACGCGGCAACTAGGTAAGATCGAAAACAATACAGGATTTTTTTAGACAAAAATTTATGTTTCGAAATGTAATTCATGGTGGGGTGACAACGCACACTAGTGGCTCCGTTTCGTTTGTTGCACATGTGAAACGGATGGTAAGATTAATTTAAATGAAATATATCGCTAAATTCAGTTGTTATTAATATATCTTTTTTCATTATAGGCCGCATCTCTTGGACGTGAGCCGAGCCCGATGGAGCTGTTTGTGGAGACGCATGTGCGAAGTCAAGACCGCCAGAAAGGGACGCAACAGTTCGTTGATAACCGTGCTCAGCATTTCGTGGTATGTTTGTTCAACCATTTTATTTTGTAAGTTATTATTTTTATTGTATTGAATATGATGATTACTTTTTTATTTTATTTTTAGGAGACGTATAATAATCGGTTGAGGGAGAGATACGGGGACGATACTTTGACCCATCCGGAATTCGATCCGGATTTGTGGATGGAGGTTGGCTCGTCAGGTGGACCCAATAAAAGTCGGGTTTACGGGCTCTCCAACACTACGGCCGACAACTTGCGGTCGACCCATAGTGTTTCAACCGTTGGGAGCTCCCAATCAATATCGAGCTCCCAATCTAAGGAGTTCGTGGCCTTGCAGCAACACACTGCTCAGCTCACCGAGAAATACATTAACCTAAAAGCGGAGTACGCACAATTCAAAGCGGAACAAAGAGCGGAGTCTGAGCAACTCAAAGCGTCTCAAGCACAACAAAAAGCGGAGTATGAAGCGGCTCATGAACAACAAAAAGCGGCTTATGAATAGCTTCGCGAAATAATCATGAACATGTTAAATAGTGGAACATGTACGCCTAATATTTTTTGGCCGTATAACCACCAGCCTCCTCCAGGATCTCCTCCTCCTCCTCCAGCTCCACCTTTATATTAATTTGTAATCAACATTATTTACCTTTAAAACTTCATTTAATATTTTTCTTGAAACATATTTAGTTTGTAATGAATATTATTTAACTTTGTTTTTTTTTTATGTTTAATAAAAATTTTATTTGCATAATTGGTTTGTATAACAATTAATTTATATAGTTTTATATTATATATCCTAAATAATTTTTTTAAAACAAATTAAGAAAAAAACTATTACCAATGATTTTACCGACGAATTAATTCGGTCGGTATTTTAAACGTTCACCGACAGACTTACCGACAGAATTAATCCGTCGGCATTTGACAGTAGCTTCCACTAGTACCGATGAATTTACAGATGGACATATTCAGTCGGTATTTCATACATTCACCGACCGATGTACCGACGGATATTTTCTGTCGGTAATTACAATGTCACCGACGGAATGAAAATCCGTTGGTATATTTCAAGCGGGAATCTTTTTTTTGGCGCGCACATTCCGTCTGTAAAACCGTCGGTAAATGTTTTTTTGTTTTTCCGACTGATATACCGACGGAATGGGAAATCACCGACGAAGGTAAAGCCGACGGACTTATTCCGTCGGTGATGACGTCGGTAAAAAAATCACCGACGAACTTCTAATCATACACCGACGGAATTTTTCCGTTAGTAAAACTGTGAAATCTTGTAGTGAATTGAGTTTTCATGTTTTGATATTTTTTTAATTATTTTTCCATTTATTATACATTCAGAACTTAAGAAAATATTATTTTCATTCAACAATTTTTTATTCATATCCATTTTGAATATATGTCACACAACTAGACAACTTTAGCAATCCAAAGGATCTCAATATTAATAAAATATACAGTAAAAAAAAACTCAATTAATCATAATGGGAATAGAGTAATAAATAGAGATATTCACACACAATTAATCTGCATTTCAATACTAATAGAATATAGAGTAAAAAAAGCTCAATTAATCCTATCAATCATCATAATCCCATTGCTCAAATTTAGTTATTTGAAACTATGTATATTTGTATTGAGTTTTAAATAGTTTAATATTTTCATTAATTAAAACATTGCGTAGAGTGCACTTTGTTTTTATTTATGGGCGTGTTTGCTTTAAAAAGTATAAAATTGATATTATTTTTAGTATTGTTTTAATTTTTTTAATATGTAGATGTTGAAAAAAATATTAATATATTTTTTAATAAAAAAAATATTTTAAAAAAAGTTTGGAGAGTTTATTTTGTTTTTGTTGTTGGGGTTCCAAGCCTCCTATTAATGACCCTTGCATGTTTCATTAGCCGTTGGTGATTCTTTTAACTATAAATTATGTCAGTTATTCGATTTTTTTTTTATTGATATTCTTTTTGATTGGTTATATTTGGCATCTGTTGAATCCTAGGTTTCTTAGCTAACTGATGTGTTGCTTTTAGTTTTTTCTTTAGGTAATTATCTCTTAGTATTTTTTATGAATAAAAGCATGTTCCTTCGTGCTTCCGATTTGTACATGTATATATATATATATGACTTGCCAACCTCTCAGCGGTTAAATTTGATATATTATATTTTTACATTTGAAAATATATATATATATATAAACGGCGAAGGAATTGTTAAAATGAGCCGCAACATGAACAGGTGACAAAACTCATGAACCACGTTGGTTCTTTTTTTTTATTATTATTATTGATTGTCCTTATTTAATAATGAAAAAGATAAGAATATAATACTTGTAATTTCTCTATCAAGCATGTCGGCTGCAATTTTTCAACTTGTTATCATCAATTTCCCACCATCACTTAATTTCTTTATCTAAGCCATTAATTTCTGTACATCTGTGACAAGATAGCACATGCCCCATTACCTTTCCCTTTCTCTCTTTGTGTTTTAGTTTTTTTTTTTTCCATGATTATAGGGCCGCGTTAACGAATGTTCTTTTGTTGATTTTAAAAATTAAAATAAACCTATTTTTGAATAAAAAAAATTAGAATTAATCAGGTGAGATTCTGCTCAAGTTTATCAACTTAATCAAGAATTGACAACCAGATAATTTGAATATTTTCACCGAGTCAAAGTTCAATTATTTAAAAAATAAATAAAAACATGGCTTGGACAAGATTTCAAGCCAATAAATCAAGTAAAGTTTAATAATTATATTTTTTTATTATAGTGATTAACAATATTAAAGAAAAATAAAATAATGATGGTTAAGCAAGGGTGAAAGATCATTTTTGTGCAATTTTTTGTTTGAAAATTGTATATTATTTATTTGAATGTTCATGTGAAATTAATGGCATTTGATATTCTTGTGGTTGTACTGCCAAGTGCATTGAATTGGAGGGGAAATAACAAATGATTGGTTTTTTAGGAAAAATTAATGGGCTATATAATAATTATTATTTTTGTCTTAATGATATTTACATATAAGTCTGTCAACAAAAATTGAGTAGTATTATTTATTTTATTTTATTTTCAAATGTATTTCTGATTAAAAATAAAATGAAGTCCATGGTTTGTTCACCAACTTTGAACACATTTAAATTTGTCTCAAGCTATTGTGAACATAAATATTTGTATAAATTTGAGATTAATTGTAAAAATATATAAGTTTATTTTATATTTTGTTGAGTAATCAACATAAATGCATTGAAAAACTTTTTCACAAACATTTTCAACCAGCTTATTACTAATATATATATATATATTTTGATAAGAAAATTCATGCCAAAACTGTATATAATCGCCCTATTAGTTTATATCATGATGAGCTTGAACTTGTAAAAAATCATGAGCTATTTTTAAACTTTGATAAAAATGAGTATTTTCATTAAAACAACAGAAAAAAGTGAGATTAAAAAAAATACTATACTTATTAAGTTTTTCATTACATATTAAGAAATATATTATTGTGAATTGTAATAGTAAAAATGATAATTTTGCTCTTTCAAAAAAAAAAAAAAACTATCAAACTTGCCCTTAAAGATAATATGATTTTTTTTTTCATAACTCATTAGTTATTTATGAATTGAGCGAGGGAAATAAAGTTTTTTTATTTTTAGTATAGTAAAATGATTTAAATATCTTTAAAAAAAAAATTAATTAATTAAACTAGTATCTAAAGGCTTTTCAGATATTTTAACTCTTCTAAACACAACAAAATAATTCAATTAACCTTAAAAGCAAAGAAATATGAACTAGTTTCCATAGGCTTTATCATACTTTCATTATGGTTTAGGATTTAACAGGTTGTAAGTTTGGAAGATTAACTCAACTTTGAGAAATTCGCTCGAGTTTGCTTTTTTCTTCTTCTTCTTTCTATTTTTAAGCTTATGTTTTTAAGTCTCATGCTTTAACATTTATTTAATCAGAGATTGAACTTTATTTTTTTATTTTTTTTTCTATATGATCTTTCATTACTTTTGAAAAACAACTTAGGTTATCTCAATTTTTTTAATTTATCTTTTTTATTAAATTTATCTTTTTAAAATAATTTTTTAATTAAATTAAGTCAATTAATTAAATATAAGTTTTAGAACCTCACCTCAAGATATTTTAATTGATTTGCTAAGGAAATATATGGTTAAAATTATTACGTGCTTATCCAAAACAAACTAATTAAAATAATAGCTTTATTATTTATTAATTTGGATTTGAAGTAATTATATTTATTATATTATCTATAAACAACTAAATTAACTTTAAGTGAACAAAGATACAAACGAAAATTCAATAAGGATTAAGATGGTGTTAAGTTATTCAATAAGGCATTAAATTTTAACAAATTATTCAACAAGTTTAGTATAATAATTATAGTTATTAAACTCAATTTAGATATTAATAATCACAAGCTGTAAGTTACATCCAAGTCCATATGATATGAGTTGGATTAGTTCATCAAAGAAAAAAAAAATCAAAACCACATAGATTTTTTTAAAAAAAATTACACCAATTATTTTTTTTAAAATAAACATTTCACATAAGATCAATAATTAACTCATTTTTGACCTCTCAGTCTTATTATAACAAAAACTAAAAGTACTTAGATTTTTATTATATATTTTTCACAATAAAACTACTATTTTATCTTTAGTAGACAGAATTATTTAGCTTTGTTTTAGAGGAGACAAGTCTTTTCAATAGAGTACATTAATCATTACAGGAATGAATAGGATAAATAATCTTTTAGTATTTTTATTACATAATTATTATATTTAACAGTAAAAAAACATTAAACTTTGATCAATATAATTTTTAGTTTTTAACTTAATTTTAAAATAATTAAATTACATCATTTTCATTAGAATTTAAAAAGTTTTGCCTTTGATTTAAAGATTATTTTATCTTTTATATTTGATTATTTGATTGTTTTTAAATATCATTAAAAATAATATAATAAATTTATATATAAAAAAAGCTAGAAGTGTGTGAATAATATTTATTAAGATTAAACAACCGATATAACATTATATTTATTCCGTAGCTAAAACCTTGTTTTCAAGGCTATGTCTGAGTTTACAAGATTTATTAAAGTTTGCTTGAGTTTTTTTATGATTTTTTTTTTAAAAATTATTCATTTAATGTGAGTATTGATTTCAATTTAAAACCTATATTATTAGATTGCATTTGATTAATATTTTAAGATAAGATATAATTATATGTTATACCGTGACATAAATTTTTAATCTCTCACTCGTTTTCTTCTGTTTCGTCTTTAATTATCAGCCATTAGTAAAAGGCAATGGACCGTTTAACAAAGGAGAAAAATGATGTACCTTCCAAAACTGCCCTCATTAAAAGCAGGCCCCCAAAATCCCCATTCCACCTTGTTTCCTGATAACTAAACGACAAACCACATAAGATTGCAGAAGAACTTAACCCCATGCTGAATCCCTAATTTGCCCCTCTATGTCCAGAAATATTATTTGCCTTTCTAAGTTGGAAGATAATTACAAAAAGTTCATGTTCGCGATAGAAACTGTTTTTTTTTTTTAAAAAAAATTAAAATTATTTTTATATATTAATATTTAAAATAAATTTTAAAAATTAAAAATAAATATTATTTTAATATATTTTTAAGCAAAATCACTTTAAAAATTAATCATTACTATAGTGCTAAACAATCACAAAATCATCATGATTAATTAAAATACATAATTTTATATATGCTAGTTATATTGAAGATAATATATATATATATATATTATCTTCAATATATATATACTCTCAAGTATATCAATATAATAATTATTTTTTAAATTGATTTATTCAACTTATTTAATTACTTGCATTTAAAAATGTTGTTTATTGTAAATGAATTTGTTTATTTACTGTAAATGAGAAATATCCATCTAAATATATTTTATATGAAAAGGTAAATAAATTGTAAGAAATTCTTACCTTCGTATGATTATAAATCAAAGAAGAAAAAAATAAAGTAAACAAAAAACACCAAAACCCTCGTGAAAGTTTGGATAAGCTACAGGGGCATTAGAGTCATTCAATAAACCTCACCTTACTCAAGAACCTAAACCTCCAAACCCCCCCTCCCTCTCTCCTTTATAAAGAGAAACTCACTGAGTCAACATTTCTAGTGGTAGAAACTAACTCAAAAACCCAACCAAACACAAACAAAACAAAACCCAGTTTTTTTAGAGACACGAAAACATGGCTACACACTTACCTGATGATTTCAAGTGTCCAATTTCACTAGAAATCATGTCCGACCCGGTTATTCTCTCTTCGGGTCATACCTTTGACCGCTCCTCAATTCAACGGTGGCTCGACTCCGGCCACCGTAGTTGTCCAATCACCAAACTCCCCTTGCCTGAACACCCTCGTCTTATACCCAACCACGCGTTGAGAAGCCTGATTTCCAGCTTTACAATCCAAAAATCACAACCAGACCCGAACCCGTATCGGAATCCGAACCCATCGAAGAAACACCAAACCCAGTTCTTAATCTCCGCTCTCGTTTCCCCATCTTCGACTCTGGAGTCTAGTCTCAACTCGCTGAGTCAACTCACTAGACTCACGAAGCTTGACCCGTGTATCCGCCGCCAAATCACTGAGTCTGGTGCAGTCTCAACGATTCTAAACTGTGTCGACTCGACCGAGTCAGAGATCCAAGAGAAAGCACTGGCCCTCCTCCTTAATCTCTCTCTTGACGATGATAACAAGGTGGGCCTTGTAGCTGAAGGTGTAATTGGTCGGGTCATAAATGTTATCCGGGTCGGGTCGCCAAGTTCCCGGGCCATTGGTTGCACAATGTTGACAAGTTTGGCTGTTGTGGAAGTCAACAAAGCCACAATTGGAGCGTACCCGAATGGGATAAAAACGCTTATTTGGGTTCTATATAATGGAAAAGGGCGTGAAGTGAGAGAAGCAGCCACTGCGTTGTATGCGATTTGTTCATTTGTTGATAATAGAAAGCGTGCTGTGGAGTGTGGAGCTGTGCCAATTTTGATAAAAATTGGTGGGATGGGGCTTGAAAGAGCGGTGGAAGTGTTGAGTTTGTTGGTGAAATGCAAGGAAGGGAGGGAGGAAATAAGGAAGGTTAATGGGTGTTTGGAAGTTTTGGTTAAGGTTATTAGGAATGGGAGCGAAAGAGGGGTGCAGTGTGCGCTTTTTACATTGAACTGTTTGTGTAGTTTCGCAGAGGAAATGCGTGTAGAGGCCAAAAAAGATGGGGTGTTGGAGATTTGTGTTGGGTTTTTGGATGATGAGAATGAAAAAATTAGAAGGAATGCAGCTAATTTGGTGCAAAATTTAAGCTGTAGGGGGTAGCATGAAGAGATTATAGATGGAGGGTGAAGAGTGTTGGAGGGATGGAGGTGAATTTTGGGGTTTGTTTTGGGGGCATGGATTTATTTGGGTTGTTGGATAGTTTTGTGTACAAAGAAAAGGATCAGAGATTTGATAGGGAATATGATATATGTTTTTTTTTTTTTAATAAGTCAAATCTCTGAAATTTAATGGTTGTAGTTGCAAAGGTTTCAAATTGGAAATTTTTTGTCTCCAATCCGCTTTTAATTTTTAACCTTTTTTCTTTCGCTGAAAGGTTTTTTTTTTGGAAAAGGAGTATCTGATTCGGTACTGATATGGCAACTGTTTCTGTTCTGTCAAATACTGGGATTGAAGATAGTTGGAATGCAAAAGGAAACAATGGAATACTGTTAGTTTGTTCTAATGTATTAAATTCAAATCCTTTTATCTGGAATGAGTGTTTTAGATGGTAGCTATGCTGGTTGTTCGTTATAATATGTTAAATTGGATCCTTTTAAGCTTGAATGAGTGATTTAGATGGTAGCTATTCTGGCTCAGTTCAATGTTAATCGGATTTATTTAATCTTGAATGGTTGATTTAGATGGTATTAGTTAGTATATAAAACTTTAAACTCGTTGACCATGTTCAACAATTCGCCTCATCATTGCTGTCATTCCTTCCTACTGTGTCTCCTATTACTTGCTCTATTTTCCTGATTGTACGCTTCAATTTATTCTCTTCTCTGACGTTGCTTGGGTTGCTATTGGTTTTTCACTGAGACTGCAAGTTTGTGGGATTGGGATGAACTCTAGCTTGTATGATAAAATTATTCATTCATGTAGAAAATGACATGCGTTGGTATACTAAGAGTTTGCTCAATACCATAGGTCTTGTGTTACTTTGTTTAATGTATTGTGTAGGTATGAATCTATAGAAAGATTTGATAAGTTGTGATAAAGTTTTAGCTGTGATGTTCGATGTCTTGATTTACAATAGCTCTCTTAGTGATTTTGTTGATTTCTAAGATAGATGTTAAAGTTTTCATGCATTTTTCTTGTGTTCCTAAAGATTTCTGGTTGTTGTAACTTGGTTTTCTCTAAGTCCAAATGTTTTGGTAGAAATGCGGTTATCTGTTGCTCTGTTGTTCACTGACCACTGCCATGCTGTGTTCTAAAGGTTGTTGCTCCAGCATTTCATTCTAGAATTGCTTGTGTCGTCGGGGGAAGTAGTGTTGTGCTTTTCTCTAATATTGGTCAGCAACTGTTCTTGAATGTTCTTTTTTGTCTCACAACTGGTGGTTTAGTTTCCCAGAGCTTGTTTCTTAAGAGTTGCATGCTTTACTCTCCTTATAATGTGCGATGTACCCTGTTATCTTGGCCAATCAAAGCTATGTATATATATACTCTTGCATTCACGACAGGCTATCTTAGTGTAGTCAGCCTGAAAGTAAAAAAAATTATGGTTGAAAGTGCATTCAACGCCAAAATTAAACCGCGGAAGGTGGTCTGGCTGGATCATCTCTGTCGGTTCTGGGATTTATTCTTTCTCAGGTCGGGAGTCAGGATAGCATTTGGCAGTATATGGTCTCCTAGGCTCAAATGCAGATGAACTCAAGGACCTGTATGTTCTCTTCCCATGTTCAATGCAGAAAGCTATGGTATTTTGGCTGGTAAGTCGCAGTTTTGTTTGTGAATCAGACCTGAAACATTTTGGTGAAGTTGGTATTAGTAGGTTGATTGCGGTTTTGATTCCGTTCAAGTCATAAGAAGAAGCAGTAAAGCATCTTAAACTATTACATTTATGAAACCTAGGAAACTTCTTGGTAGCCAATTTTGACTTGTTTTGGCAATATGTTGCAGTGACAAGAGGCTGTTTTGAGTAGACAGCCGGCATAGAACATTGAACAAGTGATTTGTGTCTTTGCGTGTGAAAAGCTGATGGTGGATTGGATTTCTTTTTGAATACAAGATGAGAAGCTTTTCTTGTTTTCGTGGTTAATATTTAGGCATGCGTGGATTAAAGTAATAGGTAAAAGAAGCATCAAGCCGAAGTGAATGTCTCCTCCAACAAGTAAAGTTTAATGCTTTTACTTTGTCCATCTCTCTCCATTGGTGGAATATAAGATAAGGGCCATGGTGTGCTAATCAAAAAACTCCGAATACTATTGTTTTGTCCTAACTTTTCTCTGTCATTGTTAATCTTCTCTTTTTTTTCTGCCTTGTTCTTGTCCTTACCTGACAAAGACATTCCCCTGACAAAGACATTCCCCAACGAACTACACTGTTAAGACCGATGAAAAAAATAGCAGATTGGATCACAGAAGGGCTTCCCATGGGATTGGAGATTTGAGTGGCCGGTGTCCCCTCAACAGGATGAACTACATGATGGTTAGGTGTTTACTGCCCTTTTTGTGTCAGGAGACATAGGACACATGTTATACAGTGAGGATCTGCTGAACTGACACATTGTTTGTGATCTGGAGAATACTAATTAATATGTTGGTATTTTATATTTTTTTCAATAAAATATTTTTCCAATTGCAGATTATTTTTCTGGAAACAAACACCCCTTAAGTTACTTTTCTTTCAATGTTTGGCTATTTTAACCGAAAATCATTACTAGTGTTTGATATGCGACATCCTCGTTAAATGATAGATCATTTTCCTCTCTCCTTCTTGACAAACAGTGAAAAACTTCTGATCTCTCTAATAAAATCACTATATTTCTCTAACAAAATTACTATTTAAACTGATTTCTTGCATGGATTCGTGTTTGAGCATGGTTGTTTATACTAGGTCACATGTTATGTCCTCAAAGCAACCAATAGCAAATTAGTTATGTCCCTTCTTTTGGTATCCACATGATAAATTAACCCCATAAATTAATTAAACCACACAAACCCTAATTACATTTCCACTGATCACATCACAAAAAACCATTTTTTACCTCCAGATACTCATAAATATCAGATGCCTATGGTGCACACATTTGAGGATCTTCAGGTCTCCCATCAATATCCCCTTTGAAAATACCCTCTTTCCTTTAATTTTTCAAGGTCTAAAGAATGTTTTAAGTTTTCTTGGAAGTTGTTTTACTTGACCAATATTTTCAAAACTCACCAAACAGAGAGGAAAATAATTTTTGGAAGGCAAAAAAGTCAAACTTTCTCTCTGTCTCAAACCGATTTCTCTTCAAAGAAAGGAAGGAAAAAGATAGGCTAAAGAACTTGCTGTTAGTAAGCATATCCACTTTAAATAAATAAAAAAAGAGAACTGAAAGGTATAAAGTTGAGGAAGATATGAAATTTAATATAATAGCCAAGCTTTTAGGTCCACCAATCTTGTAAAGTTCTTAACAACTCTAAAAAGCACCAAGTTAAAAAACTCGAGTTGTTAATCCTTTAGCAGCAAATAGCATTTATCAGAAAGTGACCCCGGCAAGGTTGACAGCCGTGAGCCTACCATACAGTGACGTTCTTGGTTCTAGGATTACTCTGTTCTGGCCTAGAGTTATGTTTTTCTTTTATCTTCTCTCTAGTGCTTTAGGCATTAGATCCGTGCATAATATCAAAAAAACATAAAATTAAACATAACAAAAAAAAAACTATATAACATTGTTATTAAATCACGTTTAACAGGTCAATTTGAAATGTTATGATCTAACTCGTTGCTTAGTTTAAGTTTAAAATTAAATGTATAGAAGTTGACTCGAAATGACTTAATCAACTTGAACAGTCCAAAAATAACCCAACCGATTGGTAAAAAAAATATGAAGAGAAAATTGAAAAAATTAATAAGAATGACAAAAAATCTTTCGATCCAACTTCTTACCTAATCCAAGTTCAAAATTAAACCAAGTAGAAGTTTATTCAATATTACCAAGCCAACTTAATCAATTTAAAGATAACCCGAACGATTGCTAAAAAAATATAAGAATTAAATTGAAAAAAAATAAAATTAAAAGAAAAATAAAAAGAAAAGAAGGGACTTAATTGGAAAAAAAGAAGAAGCTTTATTGTTAATATAAAACAGTGAAGCTTCAAGATGTATTCCAAGTTTTTTAGTTGTTTTAGGTAATAGATCTTGATCTAATTGGTTATGCTATTGGGGTCTGTCCAACACTTTTAGGCACCTGTTGACCATTACCTCTTCTTTTAATAAAAATAAGCTAATTATAAAAACCAAAAAGGCTATACTTTGGTGATCTTACTATTTTCTAGTGTTATAAGATTTGATCGACTCAGTAAATAAACCTGATAACCTGTTGATTCAGATTAATAAAATAACTTGGGTATTTTTTTTATTAAAATAATATCATTTTAAGTTTTTTTTGTTTTGTTTTAAGTTAAAGCTTATATCAACTCGGGTCTACTCGCTTATCCATGACTCGGATCTTGAACCGATCCACCTCCAAATCAATTCTTAAATCTATGATATTTTGTTCTTTCAAGTCTTGCAAATTTTCACCAATTTGTTTTGCTGTCTGTTCGTTCTTTTTAGATAGTTTTTCCTGCGCACGTTTTCTGTTGCAAAATTGCAGCTCACTAACAACGATGGGCTACTTTTAATACGGCCTGGAATCAGATGCCCAATGCCCATCCATTCTCTTTGGACCTCTGTCAACTTTAGTCATCTGCATGAGTCGTAACCCAGCGGCTTTACAAGAATTTGTTTTTGCAAAGTCCAAATTTGACAAAAAGAGGACGACGTCATGGCAAATCCAAAGAGAAAAAAAAAGGCTTTACATAGTTGTTGGACATGGTTCAGTTACAGGTTGTGGGTTGGTTTGGTAAACCCAAAACAACTAAATTTTTTTTAAAAATTTTTTAAAATTAAAATAATTTTATTTTAGACAAAAAATAAAAAATTCTTAGAATTAACCTGATAAAATCTCACTTAAATTTATCAAGTCAACCAAATCATGAGTTGACTTGCGGAGTTATATAGATTAATTTTATTTGTTTAATTCACAACAACTACACTTTAAATTTAAATGGGAGGTACTAGGTATTATTAGATGGATCCATTTATTTAGGTTTACTTTGATAATTCAAAAAATAAAAATAAGACAATCGTAGAACTATCTTTTGATTATTTATCAAGATTATGGTTTTCTTTAGGCTTATAATAACAATTTGGAGAACGAATCCACTTCCTACATAAACCAACATCTCATTATGTCATAATATCGTACATTGGGATTCAAATGATTATTCAGTTTATGCAAATATGCAAAGAAACTGAGAATTTGAACCGAGATTTGCTTTTCAAATATCAATTTACGGGGAAAGATCTTAAAATTAAACCCTAACTCCTCGTTTTTTGGCACATAGAGCTAAACTTGGATGAGTATATATATGCTACCTTGTATCTTCGATAATCAATTGGGTAAAAAAATATCCCACCTTCTTTCCTCCACCTTGACTGTGCCATACTCGGATACTCCCCTGTTTGATGGATCCTTGAAAAGGGTAAAGAGAGTTCCACATGAAGTTCTAGGAGGATCGATCAGTATGGCCAGAGCATGCAAACCAACTATGGTGTGTGTGAGTGGTGAATCCAAAAAATTAAGGGCAAGAAAACTTCCATGATGCTATGCTCTCAAGGGCCAACAAATACAATTACAGCCACCCAAAAAAGCAAGATTTAAAGCCATGATGGTGGAGTAGAAGGCTCGAGTTTTTTTAAGATAAAAGACATTTGGTCCCCCCTCCCCCGTTGAAGTAAGCAAATGCTCAAGTGGATATGATGGGAGGGGCCATGCTTTTGAAGCATTCGTGGAGCTAAAGCCATCTCTCTTTACTCAATCCGGGAGTGGGTCCAAACTAAACCAAGCTGTGCATTACAAAAAGTTACTTGTGGATGAACGTGTCGCAGGATTGACATGGTAAAGCGGTTGAAAGTTTTTTTTTTTTTTTTTACTCAAAGCTCTTTTAATTGAAAAGTTACTAAAAAGATTTCTGAGTGTTTTTTTAATTTTTTTAAAATTAAAATATCAAAAAAACTGAAAACTGAAACTATTTATTTTGAAATAAAGAATAAAATACATTATATTTTTTATACAATATATTAAAAGAGGTCAACTTTTTTTTTATTGTTCGCTCACAAAATACTGTGAATTAGAGCAGTGTTTTTTCTAATTTTTAATTTGATCCTTAAACTTTTATCTTGCATGATTTGATATTTTTGAGCCAAAATTAATAGCCCTAATTGCATATCTTTTAAGGAGGGAGGATTTAATTGAAAGTAAAGGGACTAAAGTGAAAAATACAGGTAGAATAGGGGACGTGCTTGAAGTTTGTTGTGGAAGTTCATTTTCATTCCCCATCCTTTTGAGATACTAGGTTACTGGTCCCTATAGTTTTTACAAATTCTATTTTGATACTAAACTTTATTTTTGTTATTTTTCAATCTTTTTTTTTGGAAAAGAGAGGGAGTCACCGCATTCCGCCATAGAGAGAGAAAGTTGTCATTGGTGATGATTCCAACCACCAGAATAGTCGTTCTTTATGTCAGATGGTTCCATATGATAAGGGTGGTTACAGTTAAGTTTTTTTTTAACCTTGAAAACACTTAAACAAATCTAGACTTGGGGAGATTTTTTCTTTAATTTCGGGTTTTGGACCAAATATTTTTTTTTTGTGTGTTTTTAGAGTCAATGAATTGGTTTCACAAGGTTCTAAGGGTGTTTCCTTAGGTGTTTTGGGTAAAAAATAGATTGAAAATGAGTTTTTGGGTGAAAAAAAAGAACCTTGTTTTTTCGGCCATAGCAGTGGCCAGATTCTGGGATTAGTGGACGACGCGTCATTTTTTTTAATTGATATAGATGGATATTTTTTTTATTGATGCCTCATTTTATATGAATTTTTAAAAATAATTTTTTGATATATGATTTAATTAATACCTATTCTCTGTGATTTGTTTCACTTATTTAACCTTTTTTAGATTGCGATTATTTTTTTTGTCATAGGGGATCCGTTTGATTTTTAAAGAGGTTGGTATGATTCATCTGTGAGTTTTTTTTTAAAAAAATTATATAGATTGAATTTGTTTTTTTTAAATTAATTTTTTATAAGATTTTTAATATGTGCAACCTTGCATAGTATTTTTTTCTTTTATTTTATTCATGCAATTTAAAAAGATAACAAGGATTAGAATATTTTTTATTGCCTCATATTTTTATCATATTTTAAATTAATCAAAATTTAACCTGGTTATCAAATTTATCTTACTCTAAAAACATAAGCGTCTCTTGAACTTTTTTCTTTTCGGTTAAAAAATATTGGAACTCAGATGTTTTATGAATAGTGTACAAATAAGATCATTGAGATATATATATTGAAAAACATTCATCATTTGTATTGAATCGTTGTTGTTTCCCCTCTTTATTTGTTGTCGATATTTTATTTTCTAATCATGTTATTAAATTAACCGAGTTTATTAACCTCATCCAACTCAAGGATCACAGTCTTAGATTGTTTTTCTTTTAAAAAAATATTTACATCGTTTTGATATCTTTTCTACGATGAAAAAAATAGGTGGGCCTACAACATAGCATGAGCCACCTAACTAGTGATAATAGTAAATAAGAAAATATATACTGTATTGTTTTTAAATTAGGTCTAATTTAACAGGTTGATCCGACAAATCCGAGATCCAAAACTTGATTAAAAGTACGATTTTAGTTAAATTAAACCAAACATCGATTTGGTAAAATCTAATTGACATGACCAAGATTTTAGTATTTTGGTTGACCCAACCAAACCCAATATGGTAAACCCTAAAGTTACATCTAAAAGGTTGAAAATTTTTTGATTTGATAAATTTAAAAGTACAAAAATTCTTAACTTCATGAATAATCTTTTCTGGAAATAATCTACACAAACTTATTTATACTAGTTTTAAACCTAAATCCTTATAATAAAATGAATCTTTACATCTAGAATATTTCAATTATCATTAGGATTTATAAACTAAATAAGAAAAACAAAAAAAATGAATAAAAACTTCTAAACCTAATTTAAACATAATCTTGATCTGAATTGATGTTAGCTTGCTAATCCAAAAAAACTAGGTCTATAAAAGATATTTATAAAATTTCATTCCAACAAAAATCACATAATAACTACTGCCTCACATTAAATTAAAGAAAAAACTAAAAGAGATTAATGTTTTATTGTGGCTAAGAAATATTATAGTTATGATTTTTCCCTCCATGATAACAACTAATAAAGTGAATATTGGGGGTAAAATGGTTTTTTTACAAGATTTATCTGATATTATCAAATAGGATGGGGGTAGATCTGTCTTTTAATATTTTTGCACAGTAAAATGACTTATTTACCCTTGAAAGAAAAATTTAACTGAAATATATGAGCTTTTTAGTTTTTTTATTTTTAAAAAACAATAAAAGGACTTAATACCTCTAGATGCAAATTTTGTTGAAACTGGTTTTCAACGGTTTTTTCATATTTTCATCCTAATTCCTTTTGATATAATCAAGTACATTGTGACACAATTTAATATTGTAATAAATATTATTAAAAAAAGATTGCAAGCATCAACGTATGAATATTGTCTAACCACTTTAGGTAATACTTGCGGCATGCATTACACAGCGACCAAACATTGGCTTCTGGGCTCCGTTCGTTTCTCCAATGCTTTCCCAAGAATTAGATAGTTGAGTTGATGTCCATCTTATCTCCATTCTTCCATGGACCTAATTTATTTCTCTAGCACTATCGTCCCTTGGAAATTGGAATACATCATGGTAGAATATGTGAATTTTTTTTCTTTTGATTTCAAGACCATGGGGGGTTGCTATCGTACGTGCAAGATAATGTTCGAGTTAAATAAAATGGATTTTAAAGAGTGAATACTAAGGAGCCATGTAGACAAAAGATGACATAATTATAGCGTTTTTTTTTTCTTTTTTTTGCTTTATAGTTATAATCACAATGGATGGATTGAGTAAAAGGGATGAAATTGAGGGGGTAATGGAGTGGTGTTAATTAAGAAGAGAAGCACGCTTGAAGACAAAGGGCATTGATGATGCTATGTTTAGTAAAAGGGATGAACATTGTTTCAACAGCTAGTCGCATGATCACATGTGCCCTCTCACTAAAACAACATTATCTAATGTTATTTAATCATGTTAAGTCATCTTATGTCTAATTAGTGTTACTTAACCACGTTGTTAAGGATTTGAGATCTTCCATGCATTAATGAACATTTGCCAATCGGCAGATTGTTTTGAGCAAGAAAACTTCATTCAAAAATGTTTGATTTGAACTACATAAATATTTTTAATTAAAACTCATTTTATAAAAGGTCTACAAGAGGTATTTTAAAAAAGTACGAATAAAAAATGGTAACATGAGACTTCAATGAATGACTTTCTTAATTATATGAAAAGTCAAACAAAGAGAGCATATCGAACAAGCTCTTGAGGCCAAGTGATGAGAAAACTTTTCTTATTTTAAAGAATAATATAAATATATCTTAAAATTTTATTGAATAATTTAAATTTTTAGGTTAAGATAATTATTTGATATGGTATCAGAGTTTTGATAATTAATGAATTGAGATCCGTTGATCACGTAAAAGATTGTGCAGCAACTAAAAATCAGGCCAAACCTCAGCAAGCGGAAAAGACATAACAACAATATATCTTGAACCTTTAGTTTCGGTTCTGTTAAATGCCTTGATTTACATCTTCATATTCTACTTTTGAATTTTGTATAGCAAATTAGTAGGAGTGATTTACTTACAGTTATATTATAAATATTTAGACTTTGTATAAAACAAACATAATGGAAAAATAAGAAAACTATTCTACCTCATCTGTCTCTGTTAAATTCTACAATAATTAAATAATTACAAGTTCAAATCTCAACATTTTTATTATTTGATAAAAATTAAACATAATTTAGTGTGAACCTGTGTATATATATTTCAAGTCTAAAGAGCTTTTATTTAAAAGGATGTATTAAAAAATAATATAAATTATATCTTAAAACCTTACTAAACAGCTTAAACTTTTAGATTGAAATAATTCTTTTACAAGGAATAATGTTTCTTCTTCTTCTGGGTTTGATATGCGTGAAGCATGTGTGCAAGCAAATTGTTAGAAAATGGGTTAATTATATTTGACGTCCCTTTATTGCTAGAAAATGCTAACCTTTTAGCTTGAGAGAACAACTAAGCTGAGGATTTCGTTAATCATATCAGTAACAGAAGAAATAAACTAATTAAGAACTAATAATAGAAAGACACCAAACATAATAAATCAATACAGTGCAAATGGTAATTAATAAAAGGTTATGCCTATCTCATGAAGTTGATAGTTTAGACCTTTTGCCCTTTTACATTGTTCGGTGCCTTAAATTTCTTAGCTAATGAGTTCTCAAAGGATAGGATACTCGTTAATTAATGCAAATAAGCTTTGTTTCCACCAATAATATGCCCTTGATCGATCACCCTACCTAATTATTATCAACTTCTAGACTTAGTTTTTTTTTTTTTTTTCCTTCAAGAAAAGGGAATGGAGAGGTTTTCAGTTTATCTTATAGTGCAAGTCGATTTGGTAGCAGATTCCTGTTAGTTAATGATCATCTTGTTTTTTTATTTCTTGGTGTTTGTACCTCATAACTACACCACTACCTGCATGTTTAAATCATGACCCTCCATCACATGATTTGAAAGGCCATCCTTTTTAATTACATGCAAATAAATATTATTTTTTATATGAATAAAAATAGTTGAGTTGCTAGAATTAGGGAAGAAATTATTTTATAAAAATTAATATTGTGAGAATAGTTAGGATTGATTTGGAAAAATTACTTGAGTGTTTTGACTAATTAACGTGTGTTTAAGGATTGAAAATGGTGTTACGAAAGTTCTTATTATATTTTTCTTTAGCGTTTTAATGTTGAAATTTGAGTTTTAAAAGTAAAAAAACTGTTTTTTGAGTTTTTAATCACCAGAGATGATTGAAAATTATTGTAGGGGATGATACATTATCTTGCTAGGTAGATAATTTGTCATCCTTATCTTGCTAGGTGATTGAAAATTATTGTAGAGGATGATACATTATCTTGCTAGGTAGATAATTTGTCATCCACTATTTATTTTAAAATCAGGTATGCAAGCCTAAACTTTCAAACCTAGGCGTGCATGAACTTTTAATTCTTATAAATATTAATTTTAATTATTATAAAATTAAATAAATGTAGAATTTGAAAATGAATGCATGACATTGATAGAGTATAATGGTTAGTAGAATTGTGAAAAGAGAACCAAAGTCATATTTCCACAAGTTAGAAAGATCCTATTCAATTGCATATTTTTGGTTAGTACAAGTTTATGAAAATTTATTTTTTAATTTATTTTCATTCAAAAACATCTAATAACCACCTTAAAAGTCTTTTTAAATGATCTACTAACCTGAAAATAACTCAAAATCACTATAGAAAACTAAAATCATTATAAAAAACTAAAAGTAACTGAACCTCAAAAATCAAAACAAGACTAGATTTTTTTTTTCATACATGTTTACAACGAAAACCCACCATCAAATTTATCTTATTAAATGAAACCTGTTGAAGTCAAGTTTGATAATTTTTGTTGCCAGTATTGCAACAACCAACTATTTTCTCTTTTTGTTCACCGTTCTCCAACTATTTTCTTTCGCTTTTTTTTTAATTTAAAGACTAAAAAATAAAAATAAATAAATTTTTGAACTAAAATAAAATTATCGTGAATTTAGGGCGAGCTATGCTTTTTCTTCATGCTTTAATTTGAAGCTTAATTTCATATAATTAAATTATAAAAATAATATAATTAAAAGAAAAAAGATGAACATTAAAAAAGAATGGAGTAGGAGGTTTATATGAACACCGGCTGAACTTCAACTTTTTAGGTTTATTGTTAACATCTTGTGAACTATTTGAAATGGGTATTTCTTATATTATTTTAATGTATGAAGATGAATAAATTATTTTAATATTAACCCTAAAATTTGAATTTGAAAAATGAAAAAAAAAATCATCATTTCCTTCCTTTGACAAAGCAAAATAAAAACTTCACTTTCTATATCATCAGAAATAGTTGAAATAAAAACTTAAGATATATTCTAAAAATATGATTATTATATAAAAAAGGTGGTATTTAAGATACCTTCTTCCATGGGAATAATAAAATATGAATATAGTGTTTCATTAATTGAGAAAATTACACACTGAAATTGTGATGTTGATTTCCTGTTACAAATTAATTAATCAATTCATGAAGTACAAAAGGGAAATCAATACTAATAAAACAAAAATCTAATTATTTTGTAATATGGAGATATGACTTTGACCAATGATAATAAATAACCCAAATCTCAAATTACAAGATGGACTTAAAAAAAAAAAAAAATTATGACATTTCTAACGATACAATTAGTGACGAATCAAAAGTGTCAACTAAGACAACAAATATAAATAAAGGATCCCTTCCAGCGATTCTCCATACCATTCCTTCCCTGTCAACAACGCGTTTCCTTCATAGTTCAAGACAGAAAGACTCTATCAATGGCTGTAAAAATCTATATTATGTAAGCATTACTATGATCTCTTCTTATCATCTTCTTTTTGGGTTCTCGTTTTTATTGTGTTTCTTTGTGTGTTTTATGATCATGATTCTTGCCGTGCATTAACGTCTGACTGATCATTTCTTGATTGCTGTTGTGATGTTCTTGTCTCTTTTCATTGTTTCTAATGAATCTCTGATTGTTCTTGATAACCAGTTGTTTTTTTTTTCTTGATGTTATATGGCTCCTGGAAGGCAGTTTTCTTGAATGTTTTAAGAGATCCAGAATTTTATCTTTGGTATCTGGGTTGAATGAAATTTGATGAAAGTTTGATCAGGGTATTAAATTTATTTCAAGAATCAAATTCATCCATGGATGATGGCGTTTCTTGTAGGATAAGTTCATGGATTTGTTTTACATTTAGCACTAAATTACGGACGAGTCTCATACGCCATTATCACCTGTGTTTTGAAAATATCTTGTTGATCTTGGCTACAATGCTAAGAAGGTGTGATAGGCTATAAGACTTGATGATATGTGTTTCAAGTACAGAGGCTCTGGCGTTCTTTCCTTTTCATCAATCTCAATCAATGAAACAAGAAATGTAAGCAATAAGACTGGTAAAACTGTGAATACATCAGTCATGATTAGGTATTAGCCAAGAAAAATAGTTCCTAAGCTGGACCTACCTTTTGAAATTATAATTCAGATCAGAGAGGAATGCTTGCCTTTTTCTTATAAAGAATTTGGTTACTTGATTCACTTATTGAAATTTGAATCTAGTTCTTGGCATTTAATTTTATATGCATAATTAACTAATACAAATGGGTTTCGTTTTCATGGCCTGGAAGACACTATATGAGCTCTTCAATGATCTTCTGCTTGAAATTTTATTTTGAAAAGAAATGCTAGTACGATATGAGATTAAAATTAATAATAGGTTTAATAGTTTTGTTGATCTTATAAATTTATGCACTTAAAATTGTCCCCCTGGTGATGGTTCAGTCCTATCATCCACCGAAATTGATGTTTAATGGTTGGTTACACCACTCCTATGACCTAAGAGCTTTTTGGAATTTTTTTTCTTTCTTGATGTAGGCCTCCGTATAGTGCATGCTATAGTTTCCCTACAAAGCTTCCTGTCTCCATCATGCATTGAGATAACTTATCTATGAATTAATTGCCTTTACGCAAATCTCCTTTTCCCTTTTACCATTTTGTAGGGAAGATCATATCAATGATGACTGAGAGAACTTTCTTTTATTTTGAAAAAAAAGAAAAGGGAAATGTACAGTTTCGTTCTGTTTGCTTTTCGTGTTCTTTAGAATAGCCACACTGATCATGCAAATGTAATTTTTTTGATTTCTTCGGCAGTTACTACTCCATGTATGGACATGTTGCACGGTTAGCTGAAGAAATTAAGAAAGGAGTTGATTCTGTGGAAGGAGTAGAAGTTAAGCTATGGCAGGTATTTGTTTAATTTTGTTCAAAATGTTGACCATTTGAACTCTCGAGTCTTAGGCTGAGATAAATAAATGTCATTGAGAAGCATATTTGACTTGTCATGTATCCCCTGACACTCTAGTTATCGTCAAACGAGTTAGCATCATTGCATTCGAGGGAAGACTTCTAGCAATTTCACAAAAAAATTGAAGACTAACATAAGAACGCATACTGAATAAGAGTATTTTTTTCTGTTGAAGTGTTCTGACTGCAGTAATGTCATTAATCTTTTAGACAGACAGGCTTCCTTATATGTTACCTCCTTGCTAAGGTCATATGCTTCATTGGGCATAGCTGACTGTACGGCCATGGATCGGTCGAAAATGGGAGCTACAAACACTTAATTTTTTGAATTGTGCTCTGCGAAAGGGATATACAGAATTTTAATGTATCTAGTTTTCTACCCCAGAAGTTATAATTTGAGTTCCTGATAATCTTGGCACATTGACAGGTACCTGAAACACTGCCAGAAGAAGTTCTTGGAAAGATGGGTGCACCACCAAAGAGTGATGTCCCAATTATTACACCCAGTGATCTTGCTGAGGCTGATGGGTTTCTTCTTGGTTTCCCCACTAGATTTGGAATGATGGCCGCACAATTTAAAGCTTTTATGGATTCAACTGGTGGCCTATGGGGCACACAACAGCTTGCAGGCAAGCCTGCTGGAATTTTTTACAGCACTGCATCGCAGGGAGGTGGACAGGAGACAACCGCGTAAGTACCATTTGAAAACGTTGGACTTCGGTTCTGTTTTTCTTCCAAGTTCATAATTCTTGTTGTTTACTTTATGAATTCTGAAATAAATGTATTTGTTTTTCTTTTCACTACGCAGTTTGACTGCTATCACCCAGCTCGTTCACCATGGAATGATCTTTGTGCCAATTGGATACACATTTGGAGCCGGCATGTTTGAAATTGAGAAGGTGAAGGGTGGCAGTCCATATGGTGCAGGTACCTATGCTGGGGATGGCACCAGACAGCCTACTGAGCTGGAGCTAGGACAAGCTCTCCACCAGGGGAAGTACTTTGCTGGCATTGCAAAGAAATTCAAGGGAACTGCTTAATTTAACTCCAGCAATTGTATTCCCTTCCTAGAAATTTCAGTCTTATGTTCACCTGATGAATAATGTGCTTCTTCTGGTTATATTTGGCGCAAACTTATGTTTTATTCCTTTATAACTAAGGCTTCTTGTAGCGATGAAATCTTTTTCATGCATTTAGTGTGAGAATTCATTTTGAAGCTTCACTTCCGTTGCTTATCTCTAATTACAGAAGTATTTCCATTGATCATAAGCAACAAGTAGGAGCTTACCCTACTACAAAAGGAAAAATTCTAATCAGATTACATAAAGTCACACCAATCCCCATTCTCTACATATGGTAGAAAGATTAGGATTCAAAACAGCTTCTTGAAGATGCTTGGAATTGTACAGTCTACAATGGACTAACATCCAAATCCATTTCACTGATGCATGAAGAGAGATATCAGCAGTTCCATGGACCTTCACATTTCTCTGCTTCCATATACCATTTATGGTAGCATTCCAAGCTATTCTTGTAATCACAGACTAAAGGTTCTCTTCTACAACAATTTTTTCGCCCACTGAAACTCTAATATCCAGTCACCAGTAGGCCTAGAAAACCCATATTTAAGCAAAATATAACCCCAAACTGATTTACAGTATAAGCTTTGAGAAAATAGGTGATCACGAACCTCATTAGCAGCACCACAAAGAAGGCAATCAGAAATAATATTTCTCCTCATAAGAAACTGTCACGCCCTTGTAGATAACTTGTTAAGAATAACAGGCCAAGATTAAAGCTTATACCAATTAACTTTTATACCTGATCAATTCCCAAGATTGTAAAAACACAATTAGAACACAGCCTGCCAAATCACACTATCATTAACAGAAGGATCAGGCTGCACAGCACTGCATATAGACATCTGGATTTCTATCATGCCATCAGATCCAGAATTGAGCCAACCAGTTACCATCTTTAATCACAGCTTCCAATAATCTTGCTGCAGAAGGAGTACCAGAAGTATGAATAAGTCTGGAGGGTGCTGAATGTATTGGTCCAATCAAATCAAGTAGATTTCATGTGCTTCTAGAGGAGAGTGATGAATATATTAGGTGTGGTTGTAATTTCAATTCTCAAGTATAATACATTCACCATTGATGCTTGAGTTTAATGCACCTATAAAATATAAAAATAAAGAGTCAAATTTATATTTCTAATTCAAAAATAGACCTCATAGGATATTGGTCAGAACAATTTTTCACTAGTGCTACACTTAATTTTATTTCATTAGACTATTGTAGAATGTCAGTGAGCTGAGTGGTTCAATCTGGTCTTGTCTCTGTAATGGCCTCACATTTATGAAGAAGATTATTAATTTCTTTCACTTCTAGATTTTCTTTGACAATTTATTATCTATTATTACTGTGTGGTCTTTTCATTTGTTTTTGCCTTTCTGCAATTCTTTTGTTGTTTTGGGCCTTTATTCCTTATTTTTACACCAATTCTGTAATGGCCTCACATTTATGAAGAAGATTTAGCTGGTTTTGTGGCTGGCTGGCTAAAATAAAATCTCATTTGTAGCTGACTCCATCCATAAATGTGCTCGCCAAAACTATCCAACATAATAAACGTAACTGCTAGTATAAAAATTCAAAATTTAAAGTCCAATACATCATTAATAATTGTCATATTCATTAATAAAGTACAATACAATTGAAAACGGTAGAATAAAACATGAAA
>Ga0325405_1000958_pt1 | contig 28910 bp, 9 predicted proteins | sample PopdelMetagenome_21_FD_205663 | JGI IMG/M metagenome (GOLD analysis project Ga0325405, IMG submission 205663) | Populus deltoides microbial communities from Bellville, Georgia, United States - Xylem-Control-R2 | ecosystem: Host-associated > Plants > Phyllosphere > Stem > Wood/Secondary xylem... | reverse complement strand
AATCAGCATATACTAATACCCCTCACCCATTTATCTTCTAACACTCTGCTGCCAACATGTATTTAAATGAAGAAACTAAGAAGGTCATTTGAGCTGATGAGCAAAAACTGGTATTTTCTTTGTACAGTAGACTCTTCTATTGATCTATGTTTCTATTTGTTGGTAAATTTGATTTTTTTTAACTCTTTGCATGGGTAGCTTGATTTCAGTTGGATATATCCAATCCTGTGTCTTTTTTTCCTGATGAAAGTGATATAGTTCGCTTTATTTCACTTTTATTTTAATTGTGTTATATTATTATTTACTACTTAACTGTAATTGTTAATATATAATTAGTTAAAATATTTTATTTTTCGATTTAACGATTTTACGATTCGAGTTTATATTGTATATTCCGTGTTGTGTTAAAAAAGCGTTTTTGACAACCTTATTTACGTCCCTTCAACTTATAGATGTTTCATTTAAGTCGTTGTAATATAATTTAAAAATTTTCAATACAGACTTTATATTTTTGTAAAAATTTTCAACTTTAAAATTATGGGCGATTTTTCTCAATTTTTTAGACCTCTTGGTTGCGTAGACATTATAACTACAAATCGAAATGTGATATCTTCTAATACAAGGTATTATATTTCATATTTATTAAAATCAGTGATCTTAAAAAATTAATCTATGTATCGAGTTTTAAGTTAAATTAAAAAGATGGAACTTATTTTAATTTTTAATAGCCTCAGGCCAATTCCAAGAAATTATTTTTTAAAGAATAAATAATGTCTTAAAAATAATTTACCCAATTCACAACTTAACTAGATGATTTAACGCACTAAATCTCTTTTCTAGGTAAGTGAGTAGACGAGGTCTCATAATTATACCAGACAGGGCATATTAATGTCAAATGTGCGACATTTTATTCGAACAAAATTTTAGTCAGACGTTTATGGGCACCAATTTTGAATTTTCTGTAGAAGATTTAAGGCAAGTTTTGTACCAAATATAATCTCGTTCAGATAGATAAGCGATCTGGTCAAAGGAATTAACTCTTTGTTTTCTCCCTTTTGAAAAATCATCATTTCAGCCCACGTGTTGTGTTAATTCACCAAGTGGGCTTCTATTAAAATAAATGTTTTCAATCTACTCCTGCCCTCGTCAACATTTGTCAATTCAACCAGATTGATTGACAGATGAAACCCGACCCGAATCAGGCTCTTTCTAGTCTCGTTTTCAAGCCATGATAATTATTTTATTCATAAAGCAAAACTTCTATATTATTTTTATTTTAGTTTTTTTAAATAAACATGATAATAAAAAGAAAAAAAAAAACTTCACCGGAAGAGTTTTCAGACTCCCCCCTGAGGGTTTTTTCCTCTCCCTTTCGCAACATGTTTAAGACTTCAATAATTTAGCTGCCCTGATTTCGAGGTGGCAAGCAAGTGACTCAACGCCATTTTAATGCCGGAGTCCATCGGCAACAATGACCTGGCTAGTTGTCTGCCTTTCTTAGTTCCGAATATTTATTTATATCTTCAAACCCACCAACTAGAATCTTGTCTTGTTCTCGGATTAAGCAGAAAAATATCTGTTTGATTGCTGCATCCTATCTTGACCTTTGAAGTGTCCCACTCAGAAATGAAGATCAGACTGTTTGCTCTGATTTTGCTTTGTGCTTTCTTGTGTTAGAAGTCTTCTTTCTGGTGATAATATCATGCTTTTATTATTAGCATTCGTTTGTTTCTATTTTCAAAGTGGTTATTGGATTTTTCTTATTTATTTATTTATTTATAAAGGTAAAATTAATGTTTTTTTAAGTATTTTTCAGTGTTTTTTATATACCGTAAAAAATAAAAATAAAAATATTATTTTAATATATTTTTAATTTAAAAATATTTTTGAAAAACACTTACAACACAATATCAAATACACATAAAAATCTTTTAGAAAATAGCTTAGATGTTAAAATAATATATAGTTTCGTTTCTCACATTTTCATTTTGGGTTGGAATGAAAGAATATTATTATTATATTATAGATTGATGAATGAAATAGTCCGAGTTCATGATGTTAATTTAAAAAATAAAAAAATTGACAAGGAGATGTATATTATAAAATATAAAGAAACTATAATTTATAATTGATTAATTTTTTTATAGAAATATACGATTGAAAAATAATATAATATATAAATACATGTTGATAGGTTTTTCTTTATATAATCAAACTAAATTTTGATTAAAAAAAATTATAAAAGCTGCCTGAAACAAAAGAAAAATTGTTACCATTAGAAAATTTACAGTAAAAAAAGATTGTACAAAACTCTTGATGTAAGAGGTTTTTGAAAAAAAAAAAAATATATATATATATATATATATATATATTTAATTAATTTAGTATTAAAAAATTTATTTTATTTTTTCTATTTAGTATTATGAGGGTTTTTTAGTTTTTTTTTATTTAAAGTTTGTAATAGATTTTTTTGGCAAGTGAGACTATCATAGATAAAAATTAAATATTTTGGTTCTTTTTCTATAATTATGGTATTCTTGATTTTTGAGAGTTTTGACTTATAACAAACCTTATTATTCTTTGTTTCCATTTATATAAGTTGATATCAAAGTTTAATAATTTTTGTGGTTAATTGTTGTGTGTTGTTGAATAATCATTATTAAAAACGATCGTAAAACATGATGTACTTATATAGAAAGAGATGAGGCGATTTCTTATTGAAAACAAAGATTTTCAAGAACTAATGTGTCCTCTTTGTATGCGCCGGTTGTTGGTATTCAAAATCCTGATGGTAAAATCTATAATAGGAGAATCCATACAAAAATATTGTATTAGAAATTAATAATAGGAAGATCTACATAAAAATATTAGAAACTCGAGTGTCACCACGCAAAAAAAAATATTTATAATGGAGGACAATTTCTAATTAAGGTTTAACTTGATAATAAATTCCGTCCAACTCGATAAGACCGATGTAAATGTTTTTTTTAAATAAATTTTTTGTTAATAAATTTTTATTTTTTTGTTGTTTATTATTATACCTCTTTTGTTTTTTTTCTTATTTGAAAGAATATTTTTCTTATTTTATTTTTCATATTTAGTATGATGAGAAGTTTTTAGGTTTCTTGATAAAGGTTTGAAATAAACTTTTGATAAGTAAGACAAAATAAAAATTAAATATTTTAAATATCTTTCTACAAGTATGGTGTTTGCTGTACCTACCCATTTTCTTTTTGATCTTAGTCTCGTTGTCTGGGCCAATCTATGCATTCGAGCGATTCGTGCCATCCTGGTTCTGGCTCTAGTTGTCGGACCAGGAGCAGCTCTTTCATCCGTAGCCTCACTCTCGCGTCTTCAATCCAAGCTAAACGCTCCATCGATCCGAAACTTGTTTTTGGTTCAATTAGCCGAGCACGTGTTCTTGGTTTTCAAAGCTTTTGATTTAGAACAGAACTTTATTATTTTTTGCTCTTGTCTACGGTAATTTTCTTGACTAAATGAAAAGATAAAAAAGGATGGACAAACGAATATGCTTGCCAAATGCAATTTCAAAGTTGCAGGTAATTATCGTTTCATGGAGAGCTGGGCATCTTATATTTGAAATTTTGAAGCAACCCAGAAAAGAACGAAGGCGAGGAAAAGAAAAGAAGAAAGGACAAAAGCGCACCAGCTTTGTGCCCTTTATCCCTTCCATCCATCACTTTTTCAAGTATCAACGAGTACTAGTTTTGTTCTCCGAAGCTTATAATTCATAATCAACGTTTCTCATCCTCCAATTATATTTGCATAATTTTGTGGATTTATTTGGAGTGTTTTTTTTACATATATATTTAGAATGATGGTCCCATTATTTATTGAGCACGGCAAAATAAGTCAATTCAATGACTGATAATCTAAAACTTGCTTGGATAAAAATGACCTGATCAAATTTAAGAAATTCGATGAAATAACTTGTAATCCGGTTAAATCTAATTGAGATTCAATTGAGTTAAGTTTAAAAAAAAATTATATTTAAAACCTCATTTTATTTATAAAAAAATCCCTGATCCGATGTTATTTTAACATAAATTTAGATTGATTCAACTAACCATGAGAAAAACCTTGGACGGGTCAGACCCCAGGCCACGCCTGACCATGAATGCTAGTCTCCTGGCATTAAATGACAGGAAAGGTATAGCACAGAATTTGGGTTTTTCTTTTATTGACAAAAAGAAAATGATTGACAGAGAGACAACTTCAAAGAATATGGTGTTGGCTGTACAAATTCATAAATGTATTTTTGATAATATACCGAAAAAGAGAAGCATCAGTACTCCTCGCAAAACCTGTTCCTATCTAAGCATTTCAAAGAGTATTGGCTGAAACTATTGAGAAATCCATCCATATACAGCAAATCCATGCCACTCTCACACGGAACAGAGGAAACCAATGGTAAAAATGGTTAGTGATGCTCACGTCTGGCTGCTAAGGCCTGGTGTTTGGAGATCTTCCAGTGCCATTATCCAAGACAATTTCAAATAAATCAGCCTCAGACTCGTCATCGAAGTCAAGCCCTTGATTATTAGCTCCATTGATGTGGCTGTCCTTGGTGGTACTTCTATTGAGCCACTGAGAGTCGATTCTTCCCATTGAGAAGAGCTCCATGCTATCATCATAGCCCAATGTAGGGGACTTTACGAGAGGGCCAATGAAGCAAGGATTTGGTGTTCTTTGAGCATTTGCACGTGCATAACTGAAGGCACTTTGTCCGAAATTGACAAGAACCAATATGTTATTGTTTGCTGCAATTGTTGGGTAGAGGGGTGTCCCGAATTCCTCTGTCTTGCAATGAACTACATGTAGCAGCTCTCCATCTACTGTGAAAAACACTTGTTTATTCCTAGGATCAAATCCACAGCCAATTACTTTATCTGCTCTTGCCCATTCTGCTTTCTCGGATTCAAACACAAGCTCCATACCTTAAAGAGAGGAATCCATGCGAATTGATTAATATTACTCTTAGCAAATGCTCAAGCTTTTGAGTTTAATAAACCTGTAAATTAACTGCGAAAGTTGATTCATAACTTAAAAATGTAAGACCTTTTCCAAAAGGGTGATTAGAAGAATAAAAGGAGAATTAATTTACCATCAAGATAAAGAGAACCATTGGAGTTGAATCCAATTGATCCTGGATAGCTTCCAGGAAGTTTCAAGGGAAGAGAGCCTCCAATAGTGAGCCCAACAGATAGCATAACTGCCGAACCTTGACAATCATCTTTGCCGGCGAGCTTTAATTCTTCAATTTTGCTGATTCTGCTGCTGCTTACATGCACTAAAGATTCTGAATTCGCTTTTGCATTAGGTTTTTCTTGGATGAGTTTAGCCCTCTCACCTTCCTTAGCCTTGCCAGCAGATTCTTGATCATCGCCATGGGAATACAAAACTGTGATCTCAAAATAGGCTTCTTGGGGAAAAGAAGAGTTCCCCAGTGGAGGCCCTGGTAAAGGCAAAGCAGTTCTAATTACAGAAGCAGCAGACAGAGAAGGATTGCTTACATTAACCTTCTTTAACCCTGAATTCAGCCTTATCTTTTGCATAAAATCAGCTGATCCTTGACAAACTTCCCAGCTTATCTCTGTGTCTGTTTCTCTTCCAGGATCACCAGCGGCACATAAACCTAACATGGATGATCGCGTGGAAGGAGATGGCATGTAGCTTGTAAAACAAAATCTAGACCATCCATTTTCGACCGCGTCAGTAATAAGCGCCGGGTGATCAGCCCAATTGAACAAAGGTCTTGTAGAAACCCCACGACGAAAAACATAATAATTTCCTCTTCTTTTGGTTTCATATTGACCAGGTTGATGATGTATACTCCCTTGGTGAAGCTTTGCAATCCCATCCTGCAAGCTTGAAGTTCCATTGGTTCTTAACGGATCAACAGTACCTCTACGGTCTTTGAAACAAAAACATCGCCAAACTGCCAAGGCAAAAATCATTGAACCAACTACAACCGCACCCCCTGCCCACCAAAAATGTATCAACACGAGCATTTCTTCCTTCTCCTCCAGAAGTTTTTTTTTCCTCTTTAAGATTAATTGCGGGTTTTCTTGAAGATTTCTTTTGCAGAGAAAAAACAAATGAAGAGAGAAGAAGAAGAGGGTTGCAAAGAAAGAGGGTTTTAGAGGCGTGGACCGTGACTGGTTCAAGAAAGGCAAGCTGGTGGTGTAAGCAATGAACAGTGCCACAAATGTGAATCAAAGAACTAATGAGGTTGGCTATTTCAACTTTTCAAGAGAGATGTTGTCAAAAACGTTTTTCTTCGCAGTCCAATTCCTACTTATTAAATACAGCTGACTCGACAGTTTAATCCATGATTCAAGTCATGCCAAGTTTTATAATAATAATAAAAAAAATTGATTCATCATCAGGTTTATCAAATCAAATAAATTAATTCTAATAAAAAAATATTAATTTTAAAAAAATAAATTAATCTGAGTTAACTTAAATAATCTAAATTAATATAAACAGACAGTCTTTCTTCATTAAAAAAACGCGTATGTTGTTTCGTTTGAGTTTTGAACAAGAGAAAAGAAAGAGAGGAATGCTTGTAATTAAGCACTTCTAGAAAGCCGAATGTCCAAGTCCAAATACCAATTCTATTTTCTTGTCTGGTATGTGGACTTTAGGGAGGGAACATTTGGGGCTTTTGCCATACCATCAAGATGGAGACTGTTGAAAAAGTTACAAAAGTAGAGCAGAACATCGACACAGGAACAAGGATTTTATTGTAGGATTTGTTGGTAGTTATTTGTCGACTGACAGTTATTTCCAGTTCCCCTTGTTTGTTAACCTAGCAGTTCATAGTATTGGCTTCGTCTTGTCAAATCTTACTCGAAAGATTTATTCGAAAAAGATTTTGGCAACGGAATGAATTCGATTCAATTGTTTTTATTAAAATAAAAATGTTTTATTATATAAATACAATGGAATTTAAGGTTTAGTTAAATAATATCAATTCGTCAAACAAGCTAGGTTTAACAAGTATTGTGAAGATGATCGATGCTGCAAAAAATGCAGAAGATGAGTCTATTTACTCCCCATCATTTTATTTTATCTTGCCTTTTCCTACTTGCAGATAATTCAGAATAATATTATGTTTTAATTGGACATCACTGTTCATAAAGCATGCACATAGAAAATTTGTCTCATTACAAATGAGCATGAACTCTAGGCTTTGCAAAAGGCTACCTATTCTAGCTAGAATCATACAACGAGGGGACGCCACTAAACATTGTGTTTGCCAAACTGGCTAGGGCTGTGGGGAAAAGCGAATGTGGGGGCTTGGATTTGTATAAATGCTTGTTTCCTCGAGAGTCAAGACCTTTATAGCTTTCATTTTGACTACTTCAAGATTTAATTAAGGACTTAATCCTATTTAATTAACTACTTAAAGCGATCACAAACCCCATTTCTAAAAGACTAAGTCTTTATCTTGTTTTATTCTCTAATGGAAAGCTGTCCAAGCCTCTCATCTTTAATGTTCACGCAATGTTAGTGGGAACGAGAAGCAAGATGCCAGTTTGGCCTCTTTCCAAGTTGACATGTGGAAAGACTAGTAAGATGCAGCATAGAAAACTCTTGTGCTGATGAATCTTGTTTTTATTTTTCTATGATGATGACTTTCGCTGGTCTGTATCGATCCAAGAACACCGATGGCGACTGTTTGATCTCTCACTGGTAATTTGTTTGATTGTCAGAATCAGATGGCATGAACTCATCCCAGTTTTCATCATGTTTCTTTGCTGGATTTTTCACATATATATCGAGGAATTTTTTATGGGATTTGTTAAATAACCAGCCTCTGCTAAAGCCTCCACAAAGCCATGACTCATTGACAGTGAGCCCACCGGAGAAATATTCTTAATGGGTGATCATGCAAGCCCCGGCATCGATTTTAAAAATAGTAGCAACCATCTGATTAATAAACAATTATCCTGTTTCGTAGTTGTGAGAAAAGTTATATTATCATATTTCTTAAGATAACTGCCATGATTGAAGGGGATAATGATTACAGAGAAACCGAAGTTGGAGGGGATCCTTTGCTGTTGGAAAACTATGAACAATCAACATTGCCTGGTTAAACAAATACTGAGACTTAGTTCTAATATGAATGTTTTACCAAAGTTATTAAACCATACTTAAAATCTAGGTTATGAATTCTACAAATTAACTTAAATTAATAGAAGAAAATTTAATTTTTTTAATTCAAATAAAATCTTTACTAAATTATAAATTGATGTACGGAATCGATCATGTTAACATCTATTTAATTTATTTTAAAACCTGACTCGAGTGAAGTATTAACTCAAGAGGTTACCGATTGAGAGTTTAATAACTATATATTCTATAACAAAAGCATGAAACATGTTAGAATCTTGGTAAATCAAGGAGAGTTATACTAATTGAAACATGTCTAAAATTAAAAGATGAGTTGGTAAAAGTGAGTTCTGGCAATGGCAAATGCTTTTCCTAAAGGAAAAGGATAAAAAAAAGGTGGGTAAAGATGAGCATTGAAGGAAAGAGTGACTGGTGTGATAATCAACTGCAAATAAAAGCCTTTTTATCTTTTCTTTTTATGCATCATGATCAACATTCACCAGGCAAAACCATCCAAGTAAGAGCTCTGTGATCTCATCATGTCATTCTTGTTGCAGACAAAGGGTTACCAGGACAAATCATTTGTTGGTTGAGGAGCTGTCTGAGAGGATATTAATCTGGGACTAACAAACAAAATTGATCTGTCATCGAACGTTGAAACGTCTTCTTGATCATCAAATTTAATTAAGGGTCTAAACACGCACAAATCCATACATTTATTATTGAAGATCAGCATATTTGGTGAGAGAATCTAGATCTCTACATGCTAGGTTCAATGAATACATTCTTCGATCATAGTACTGCTCGCCAACATTCTCAACTCTCAACAATGAGGGAATCAAGAGTCCCAGGGGTGAGCATGCGTTGATTCTACGGGTTTGAATTAAAAAAATCAAATTCTAGCTGATTTTTTTAAAAAAAAAAAAACACCTTTTGCTGAATAACTAGTTGAAATTCAACGATTCAATTTGGTTTAACTTTTTTTATTTTAAAAAACCACTAAATTAGTTTATGAGTCTTTTTAGTTAGATATTTTTTTATGAAGTTTCTTATAATGAATTCAAGCTTCAAATTTGGTTACGCTCCGTTTGGTTTTTCTAGTTTTTATAATATGAAATTGAATTAAGCTGATTTTTTTTATAAAAAAAATTAATCCTTTTTTTAGTTGATATTTCAATTCAGTTTTTTATTAATTTGATTATTTTTCTCACCCTAAACAAACCTATTCTGTTATATATATATATATATATATTGCAAGAAAGGGCGATAAATAGCATTAGTTTCTTCATAAGCAAAAACATTAAAAAAAAAAAAATAGGAGTCACATTTGGCTGAAAGCCCAGTTTAGCACTGTTGGCTACTAACAGCCCACTTGACATTCTTATGTTTACAGCCCATTTGCTTAATACAATCTATCAAAGCCCAGTTCTAATCTGTCCTCTTGACGATGGATAGCCATGATCGGATTTTGTACTCTCCAAATCTAAAATAATCATTAAAACCTAATCCGAAAAGTATGGATTTTTATACCCGAATAATCCGATCATCTCTATTAAGTTATTCTCTAAAAGGTAGCTTTCCCACGCCTTTCACTTTCCCATCTTTAATATATTATATTATTATAATTATTATATTATAATAATTGTTCTTATTATATTATATTATAATATATACTAACGATTACATGAAATGCTAAGTTTTTTTTAATCTTTTTAATGAATTTTTTTTGTTTGATCCAGGGTTTGATGGGTTAGTCTGATTTGACGAGTTAACTCGGATTTTTTTTAATTAATTTTTTTCATTTAGTTTAGTTTGTTAATGTTAAATTTCTTTATATTTAATTATCAGACTTTCATGACACGTATCCCGGACTTGACGGGTTGACTTGGTTTGACGGGTTAACCTAATTAATTTTGTGTAAACCCATCAATTTTTTTTCTATTTAGTTATCAAACTTTTATGACGCGAATCCCAGGTTTGACCGGTTAACCTGGTTTGAAGAGTTAACTCAGTTAATTCATATTTTTTTCATTTTCTTTATTAGTTTTTTTCTTCCTATTGGTTTTTTTTCCTTTGTTTTTTTCTTTTTAATTAATTTATTTAATTATCACACTTTTATGACACGACCTTATAGCCAGACCCACATCCAATACTCTAGAGTCCGGTGTTGCAGCCAGGCTCACTTAAACTTAAGTCATGTAAGTTTAATGTTATATTAATATTATAAATAGTATTCTTGGGTCAAGCGTTGCAGCTAGACCCGAGGCTTTTGGATATATTTTTGCAGAAAGATCTAACACTCTTGTATCTTAACATTTTTTTGATATTTTTTATGCAATAAAAAAAATTAACTCGTGGTGTATGCCTTTTTTTTTTTTCCTTTTCCTTTTTCTTTTTCTTTTTAAGCCTTTTACTTTGAATAGCATGGTGCAATCCACAGTTAAAAAACTTATATCTTTAGTTTTTTTTTTTGTCATAGTTTCTTAATATTAAATTTTTTCTGTTTAATTATCAGGCTTTCATGACACGGATTTCAGGTTTGATGGTTTAACCTAGTTGATTCAGATTGTTTTTTCTTTTTCTTTACTAGTTTTTTTCTTCCTGAAGGTATTTTTCTCTTTGCTTTTTTCTTTTTAATTAATCTTTTTTAAAAAAATTAGTTCATTAATATTAAATCATTTTTCTATTTAGTTATTACACTTTCATGAAACAAATCTCAGGTTTGACGGGTTAACCTTATTTGGCGAGTTACCCAATTGATTCGGATTTTTTTTCTTTTTTCTTATTAGTTTTTTTTTTCTATTGGTTTTGTTTCTTTGTTTTTTTCTTTTTAATTAATCTATTTAACTATCACACTTTTATGATACGACCTTGCAGCGAGACCTACATCCAATGCTGTTGGATCTGGTATTGCAGCCAAACCCACTTAAACTTGGGTCATGCAAGTTTAATGTTATTATTAATATTATAAATATTACTCTTAGGTCAAACGTTGTCGCCAAACTCAAAACTCTTGGGTGTAGCTTTGTAGAAAGACCTAACACTTTAAAATCTTAATTTTTTTATATTTTTATGCAAAATAAATTAATCCGCAGTATCGCGCAGGTCATGTAACTAGTCACCTATTAAATGGTGTAGGAAAATCACTATTCTTCATACACAATGTATTATGGATTACAAAAGTTATTTACAATGTTTTTTATTTTTTTTTGCATTGTTTTCCAACTTTTCCTTTTTTTTCTTTTTTTTTCAACTTTCCTATTTTTTTTCCAAAATTATTTTTATTGGTTTTACTTTTTAAATATTGACCTGGTTAAAAATTTCACTTTGTAATTTTTTTCTTTAAAATATTATAGATTGCTGCGGTATTTTTCCACATAGTTTTTCTATTTTATTTTTTTATTTTTCAAAATTATATTTGTCGATTTTTTTTTAATATTGAGTTGATTGAGAATTTAGTTTTGTAATTTGTTTTCTTTAAAACATTATTGATTGTTACAGTGTTTCTCCGCATTGTTTTTTTTAATGCTTTTCTCCGAAATTATCTTTTTTTATTTTATTTTTTAATACTGAGCTGGTTAAAAATTACAGTTATAATATGTGAAGAAAACACTGTAACTTTCCTCGAAAATTACTGTGGATTGCTACAGTGTTTTTTCCCACATGGTTTTTCCTGTTTTTGTTATGTTTTTCCCTAAAATTATCTTTGTCAATTTTATTTTTTAAATATTAAGTTGGTTAAGAATTACAATTACAAGTAAATACAAGTTTTTCCTCGTAAAACACTCTGGATTGATACAATTTTTCCTCACATGGTTTTTTTCCAGTTTCTTTTGTGTTTTCTTTTTTTATTGTAATATTTTTTTAAAAAATTATCTTCGTTGATTTTTTTTTTAAATATTGAGTTGGTTATAATTTAACTTTGTAATAAAGCTTAATCATGTGGGGAAAACACTGTAGCTTTCCTCACAAAATATTGTAGATTCTTACAGTATCTCTTCGCATGGTTTTTTTTTCTTATAATTTTTTTCAAATTATCTTTGTCAATTTTATTTTTCTAATATTGAGTTGTTTGAGAATTACAATTACAAGTCATTACAAATAAGGTTAAATCATGTGGGGAAGCACTGTAGCTTTCATCACAAAACACTATGAATTGCTATAGTGTTTTCAATGTGATTTTTTTCTCTTTTTTTTGGTGTTTGTTTTGTTATATTTTTTTCTAAAATTGTCTCTGTCGATTTTTTTTTTTAATATTGAGCTGATTAAGAATTTAACTTTGTAATTGTTTTTTCTTTAAAACATTGTGAATTGTTGTAGTGTTTTTCCATATGAATTTTTTATGATTTTTTTCCAAAATTATCTTTGTCGATTTTTTTAATATTAAGTTGGTTAAGAATTATAATTACAATAAAGATAAATCATATGAGGAAAGCGTTTTGGTTTTTCTCACAAAACACTGTGGATTGCTACAATATTTTTCTAAATAGTTTTTTATTTTTATTTTATTGGTGAAAGCACTATAGATTTCCTGCAAAACATTGTCAATTGCTACAACGTTTTTTCTCATTGGTTTTTTTTCATTTCAAAATTATCTTTGTTGGTTTTTTTTAATATTAAGTTGGTAGAGAATTTAGCTTTGTAATTTTTTTTGCTTTTTATTAACATAAAAGCTAAATCATGTGGCGAAAACACTGTATTTTTCCTCACAAAACACTGTAGATTGCTATAAATTATTTTGTTCAATCTCTAAGTTTTTTTTATCACCAATGAAACTTTTTTTTCCGTCATGAAATATATGCTCTATCATACATGTAGTTTCTATTATTTATTTAGCGCTGATTTACAATTATAACACTATCAAGTGTATTTGTTTTATAAACTCGCAGCAGCGTGCGGACATGTCATTTCGTAATATTTATAATTCATAAATTTTTAATATATAATTAATTTGATATACATATATATATATATATATATATATAATTTTAAAAATATAAAAATTATTTATTTATTTCAAGTTAGTTTTAGATTTTAGGATACGAGCCTAAAACCCAACTTTTATATTCGAATTTTCCCGAAACATTATTGAGTCTAAAAATTTCTTATCATTCAAGCCGGTTTGAGCCGGTATGCATTGGCGACGGTTGAAATTGCCATCCCTATCCCCTCTCCTTATCTAGCTGCTGCTGCTCCGTCACCACAGCCAAAAAGATCAGAGAAATTCTCACTACTTTGGGTGAGACTGTGAGAGTGATCTCTTCGCAGTCACAAATGAGTCATGACTCCTCTCTGCAAAGCCATAGACACCACCACAGCTTCTCTACTAAAACCCTCAACTCTCCTCCACAAAACACCCCTCAACTTCTGCCACTCTCTCAATTACACCCCTAATCTCAGCAGCAACAACCTCACTCTCACTTCAAAACGGCCACAAAACCACCTCCGCCCAATCACCGCCACAGCCAACGCCAGCCACCCAGCTGCGACATCCGAAATCGACATGGTAAAAAACAGACAAGGAATCTACACGTCAAAACAGAACAAAGTTGTTGTTTTATGGGACCTCGACAACAAACCCCCACGTGGGCCGCCGTACCCGGCGGCTATGGCATTAAAAACAGTAGCACAAAGATTCGGTGAGGTAATCGACATGTGTGCATACGCTAACCGGCACGCGTTTATTCATTTGCCACACTGGGTGCTTGAAGAAAGGCGTGAGAGAAAACACTTGGACATTTTGGAGAGAAAAGAAATTGTAAGCCCTTCACAGCCTTATGTCTGTGGCGTTTGTGGGCGCAAATGTAAGACTAATTTGGATTTGAAGAAGCATTTTAAGCAATTACATGAGAGGGAAAGACAGAAGAAGGTGAACAGAATGAGATCGTTGAAAGGGAAAAAAAGGCAGCGATATAAGGAGAGGTTTGTATCTGGGAATCATAAGTACAATGAGGAAGCAAGGAGGCTGTTAACTCCGAAAATTGGGTATGGGTTAGCCGCAGAGTTGAAGAGAGCTGGGGTTTACGTGAAGACAGTGGAGGATAAGCCACAAGCTGCAGATTGGGCATTGAAGAGACAAATTGAGCATTCAATGAGTAGAGGGGTGGATTGGTTGGTTTTGGTTTCAGATGATTCGGATTTTTCGGAGATTTTAAGGAAGGCGAGGGAGGCCAATTTGGGCACTGTCGTGGTGGGGGATAGGGATAGAGCATTGGGGAGGCATGCTGATTTGTGGGTTCCATGGATTGGGGTTGAGAATGGGGAGCTGACTGAGAAGGATTTGGTGCCGAAAGGTAGGTGGAGGAGTGAGGATTTGGAAAATGATGAGGGGTTGTTTTCGGTTACGGATTTTGATGAGGATGGTGATTACGGGGGGAATGATTTGGAGGGATTTGTTGATGGACTTGTAATGGCGAGGTCTGGGTTTAAAGGTACGAGGATTTCAGCTTTTTCAGAAGGGGAAGAGGAAGATGAGCAGGATTATTTGTTATATGAGAGTGAGTATGAGGAAATTGAACTTGAAGATGGGGGTTTTTGGTAATGGTTGAACATTGTGTTTTAAGGGGCATTTCATTGTTTAGTGAAACGTAGGATGGAAACATAAGGGTATAGTTCAATTAATAGTGTGGATGCAAGCAGCTGTTTAATGGACTGTGTAGTGTTAGTAGTTGGCTGCCTAAGGAAGTTGCAGAATGAATATGAACAATGTTATTTTGCTGCCTGCATCTTGTTTGTCTAACTTCCTCCATGATCAAGCTCAGTTCATTATCTGAATATTACTGTTGATGCCGCTGCATTCGATTTACAAACTGGTACATGATTGTCCCCAAATTATCTCTCTCGCTCTCTGTTGTTTTATCTCATTTTTGGGTAGAGTTGTAGCTAATACATGAATTATTATGTTTAGTTTACTAGAAATTAATTAGAACATTGAAATCCATCTAGGATATTCTGCTTATGAAGCATTGTCTTTAGTTTCTCTATTTTTAGTATGTAGGTGTCGATCTTAATATGACTTGGGCTATTCAGATGAATTTATATACAATCAAGTTTATATATAAATACATAATTTCGATGATGACTTGAGCTTGGAAAATTGAATCTCAGCCTATTGAGATGATGTAGGAGCTTAGTTATAAAAATTCACATGCTTCCTGATCAACCACAAAAATTTGATGCGTGTAGCAATGAAATCTGTCTTGTATCATATACTAGATTTGAAATTTTGCTTATGTTTTAGCAGATGTAAAATATCATTTGAACATTCTATATTACATGGCTTAGTACAGTCTCAGTTTCCAATCATAGGCCATGCTGTCCCTTAACATAATAGTCCTAGGTTGCATCCTTTATCACGTTAATTTAAATAATGTCCATTGAAAGTTGAAATGTTGGAAAAATAAGTGGTTATCCAATAAGTTTGGGTGGACCGCACCATGTGTGCTAACCCAATTATCTGAGCACTGTTATCATCAATTGACTAAGGACTGATATTTTCTGAAGCATGAAACCTTTCTTGCTCAGTATCAGTAAAGCTCCACCGATCTTATGCCAGCACTTTTGATGCAGTGGTTGAAATTGAGAAAAAAAGAAGAAAGCTTTTAGGATGTTATGAATGAGGTCATTGATCACCGCCAGATAAAAAAAACCCACACACAACCATGGAGGAGATGGGGTATGACAGATTTTGCCACAGTGCTTCTGTTATGTCGAGCCACATGACACACATATCATGGAAACGTATATTTTTTTGATGCTTGTCTTGTCCATTCAATAGTTCAGTACAAGTCACTTTAATATGGACAACGAGTGGCAAGGCACGATCATCCAAGTGAGCCTTGGACTACTTTCCTTTGGTGAATGGATTAGAAAAGGAGGTGACAATATTTACATATAGGATATAGTTACCGAAGATGCTAGCATCAATCTTATGCTTGGTATGATACTCCTGTGAATTTTGAAGCTCAAGCTTTTGATTGCAGATCAGGTTCAGTGGCTCATTGAATTGCTCTGGCTGGATTAGTCATGCATAACAACCATATAGCGAATGTTTCTTCTAAGTGCTTTTGTGTCTGCCTAAATGCTCTAGTAGTGATCGATGAGTAGTCGTGAGGAACATCTGAATGGAAAGGTTTTAGGTTTAATATAATCATCTGCACACTGATGTTGTATGTAGCAGACAAAGTAACACGAGCCTTTTGTGTAAAACATGATGTTCTTTCCAGGCTTTTGACCCTTTTCGCTCAACTGTCATAACATGATTTTAGACTCTAGAGTTCTATATCAGTTCAGGATATACAAGCATCCTGAATAGAATTCTAGGAGTTACAGTACACCACGACCAAGACCAAGTTTTTCATGTTGAGCATCTGGAAGGGGTAGGAGCATAAATCAAGTATTGTTCATATTATTACATTTCCTCTACAATTGAAGGTTAAAATCCGTCACGGTGTAGGTTTTGATCATAGGATTTCCACGTAGGAGTCAACTCTGCGGATATACTGCTATCTTCTGCCGACTGAATCTCCAAGTTTGGCCAGTTGTTGCCTTTTTTTTCCCCACTTTGCTGCCCAGCAAATAAATATTTTTCTAGTCAGAAATCCAAGGTTAGGTAAACAACAAGGCATTCTTGTTTGCCACGCTGTGGCAGACCGGATTAAGCACGTTGGAAAAGAAAAATGAAAGGAGAGAACGAGAAAAAGCAAGGAAAAGAAGGAAAGAATAACATGACAATCTGGCCTCTTATATTCATTGAATTAATCCCAGAATTTGCTCAATTTCTTTTGATTTTTGATTGCTCTCAAACCATCTGTCTGCCCCTTTTCAGTGCCTTCGCTTTGATTTGATTTATACACCATCATCAAATTGAAGTAGTTTTCTTACTAGACTCAGCATATCATACCAGAGATATGCCTCCTGGATGTTACAGGTTTCTTTATAAATAAAAGTCTTTGTAATGTATTGTAATAGAGAACTAGGGCACGACATGATTTTCTCCTTGTCACCTTTTATTTACTCGTTAGTCAAATTGCAAAAGATAATGTTTATTTTATCTCCAGATGGATTAGCCTAGCGTGAGTGTGCGGCCGAAGCTCAAAGCCCATTTATCTCAAGACTTGTTCTTTCTAAAAGTTTCATGCGTGAACTTGATCTTAACCTTTTGACTATCCCATCATCTAGAAAATCTTGTAATGCATGATTGAAGGTTTTAAGTTTGTAAGACCATGTAAACAAAGAATTTTTAAAGTTAATTTTTTTTAATTAAGTTAATACGAATCGTTGAAGAATTACTTTCAACAAGATTTTAACCTAAAAAAATGAATCGGACGTTTAATTTGACCTAAACATTCCATTAACCATATATTTTTTAGTTAATGCTTTTTATCAAATGCTTGTATTCTACTTCACAACAAATCACATCACATCTAGGTGGTCTTCAAAGGTGCAAGATGAAGATCTTGGTGGCAGAAAAAGAAGACAGATGCAATACTGTAGCACTGTGCACACTAGTCTGATGAGGCCTAGAGCAGTAGCTGGTTTCCTCTTCTACATTTTTACGTTTCTTTGTCAACGGAGACGGTGATTTTTATTTATTTCAACATTAATTTTGTCTTTAATACTCCTTATTAATGCCTTATTAATGCTTTGAAGTTGTACACAAGCCCGTGATAGTTATCCCCAAACCATCACGGCATCTGACAACTCACCAAAATCCTTGCTTTTGCACTGAAATAATAGAAGCCCAGCAACTTTAATTAGATGGTTAACCACCGCTTCTTTTCTTTTTGTAAATATATTTGGTTTAAGAAACATTAAATTATTTTTTTAATATTTTTTATGATTTTAATATACTAATATTAAAAATAAAAAATATTTTAAATATATTTTTAAATAAAAAACAATTTTTAACCGGAGTTGATTTAACAAGTTAACTTTAAGACCAAGACCGGCTCTTAATTCTCCATTTGCTGCTATTTCCAGTTGTACGGCTTAGTTGTTGCGTAGGTGGGAAGGCACTTCCATGCTCCGTCCATCCACTGCCCACCGACTTCTTTTTATTATTATTATTACTGCCTTAATGCGATTTTTAAAATTCTAATTTCTGTATTTTTTTTAAGAGTTAATAATTCCTGTGATTTTAAGTGGAAGCATTGTAGAATTAGCAGTTTGTTTGGGACAAAATTAAATTAAAATAAAAAAATGATAAAAACCGCAATATTCATAGATATTAGACCCGCGAGCATTCTTACGCCACGCGCTCTCTTAATCTTTCCCCTTTGCAAAGACCCGGGGGAACAATGAGGTGCAATGCAGGCAATTTTATAGAAACTTGTAGTGATAGCGAGAGAAAAAGAAATAAATAGGAGAGAATAATTGGCATTCATGACTTTCTGAATTTTATTTTTTTGACTTTCTGAATTTTAAATCTTGATGAGTTATGTGTACATGAATTTTTCCATGTAAGACCGACTGTAGCCATTGTCAATACGTAACTACAAGTTCAAAAAAATATGAACACGTGGAATGATTTTTTTTAAGAAAATAAATATTTTTTTTATTTAAGTATTAGATTAGATTAAAATTCTGCTAGAACATTTTATAAACACAATCTTACAAGGGACAGCTTGTTGAAGGTTAGAAACATGTTTAAATTAGATATTTTTTTATTATTATTAGATTGAAATAGTTTTTTGATATGACATCAGAGTCTTGATGACAAAACAGTTACGAGTTCAAATCTTACAATTCATATTTATTTAATAAAAAAATTAAACACAAGATAATATATATATATATATGTACAAGTTTCAAGTTCAAATGACTTTTGCTTGAGAGGATGTGTTAAAAAAAATATAAATCATATCTTAAAACCTTACCTAACAGTTTAAGTTTTTAGATTGAATTGATTTTTTACACTTTTGATATTTCTTTTTCATGTAGGTTTTAGAGTTTTAATTTGATTTGGTTTTAATTTGCTAGATCATTTTAGCTACTATTATGAGTAATTTTATATATAGCTTGTTTTTCAAAACATTTAAAATTAATTATTTAAAAATGTACTCATAAATTTTTAATTCAGAGTTTTCTAATTTTTAAGAAATTAAAAATCCTCTTTTTTAATTCATAAATGTATTGTGCTAAAGGCTGCAATACCATAAGATTTTCTTTGTAAAACGGCGACCAAGATGCATGATCCCCTAGGACCGCGCGCATGTCCACCTTGCAAACTTATCGTTGTTATCCAACCAAGAGATCACGTTTCCGGCTTAACGACCTAAAGACCTCGGTGGAGATTATTGAAGTGTTTGCGTGCTAGCAGCATGGCTTCACACGTCGGCACTCCCTTGCCCACAAGCCCTACCTCTCTTAGAGTTTTCTCATTTTATAAATTCATTAATGCCCTTTTACACTGATCCCCGAGTTAATTAAATCTTTCGAGGATCAAAATTTTTAGACGAGCATCCACGTCGATCTAAACTCCCCAGTTCAGAACCAGTAATGGGTTTGGTTTTAAATTAAATCTATACAAATTAAAATATTTTTGTTTTTATATTTTAAAAGTATTTTTAAAAAATTAATATATTGTTTTAGTGTTATCAAATTATTTTAATGTGGTGATGTTAAAAATAATTTTTTTAAAATAAAAAAATAATATTTTGATAAATTTAAGGATTTGTAAATCAGTATCAAAATCTCAAACATCTCCAATCCATCACTCAATAAATTGATGTATAAAACAGTTAATTCAGTCATAATTTAATTTAATTTTTTAAAAAAAATAAAACTGAAACAACATTGTTAATGCGTGTTTGGTATTGTATTGTATGATATTTTTTAAAAGTGTTTTTCGTATGAAAATATATTAAAATAATTTTTTTATTTTTTATATCAACATATTAAAATCTATGAAAAACACTAAAAATAAAAAATAATTTAATATTTTTTCAAGACCAATATATTTTAAAAAAACACCTAAAATTAAAAGTTATTGTATTTTAAACAGATACTAATTTGAGTCGGTATGTTAACCCATAATCTGAATCTTAGATTTAATCATGATCTGTACTATGTTTAATAATTTAGTGTATAAGCAACATGAATTAACATCCATGAAGGAGGACTATACATATAAAATATATTGATCTTTTATATATATATATATATATATTGTACACGCAATAAAATGTAATGTATTATTATTATGATATGTAGAAATTAAGAAAGACGGAGAGAGATGGAGGTGATGGATTATGTCGGCCAAATTTGGATTTATCTTAAAGGCAGATTAACGTGGCGGCCGTGCCCAGACGACAGAATAGCAGCCAAGTAGGAAACAAAGGTAGCCAAACCTCTTCATATCTCTTTACATATTACGCTACACTAAATATTATATAAGGAAAACCATAGCTCGAGAAGCAACCGTTTTAGTATTTTTAGTATTGACAACAGAATCTTTCTGGGTTCTTGTTTTTCTTTTTTACAAGACACCAAACCAAATCTTTAACTTAGTACTTTTAGTTGTTAGAATTAACCATGGAAGGAGGGTGTTGTACATCGTCAACAAGTACTCCAAGTTCAACTTCAACAGCAACCACAGAGAAACGGAAGCATAGCAGGCAACAAAACCAAGAGAAGCCATACAGAGGGATAAGGATGAGGAAGTGGGGTAAGTGGGTAGCAGAAATTAGAGAACCAAACAAGAGGTCTAGGATTTGGCTTGGGTCCTACTCAACACCAATTGCTGCAGCTCGTGCATACGACACGGCTGTTTTCTATCTGCGAGGCCCTTCTGCTAGGCTTAATTTCCCTGATTTGATATACCAAGAAGATGAGCTGCGAGATGTGTCTGCTGCTTCTATACGCAAGAAAGCCACTGAAGTTGGGGCTAAAGTGGATGCCTTACAAACCGCTGTCCATGCATCACCAGAAGATAACCCACGAGTGTTACTTTCAGAGAAACCTGATTTGAACAAGTTCCCAGAAAATTCTGATGAAGAGTGATCAAAACAAGATCGTTGATTAGCAGTTATAATGAACTGTCTGTATCTTTTTTTTTAATAAGTCTATCAAGATCTTTTTGGTTAGCCAAGGCGCATATGTAGCCGGAGAAAATTTCTGGCAGAAAAGAAATTAAGTCGTAGTTGAATCAGTACGTATCAGTAATAGATACTGTCAAAAATGAGTTCTGGTGATGATGATCGATCACTGGTAACTGGTAAGCTGTAACAAATTAAATTGAAGTGAGCTAAACTGTTTAGTGAATAGTTATTTTAGTTTAGTTAGTTAGTCAGCAAGTTTTAATTCTGTGTTTGTCTTGTCCTTTAGCAGTGTTGTGTGATATGTTTGTACCGTTGTAATAATTCCAAATTAAGAGCTGTGATGATGAGGGGAGGAAGAAGAATGGCCATGGAAGGTGGGGATATAAAGAAACAAGCATGGCCTACCTTTCCCTCTCTTAACAGCGATGAAGCTAGCGTAATTTGAAGTTTCCAAGCAAAAGAAATCAAGTAGATAAGGAGATAAGGCAAGAGCTTGGGCACCAAGCTGTGGCACTTGTGACGTGCCTGTGGACACCACAAAGCACAATGACATACACACTGCTGTATGAGAGCAAGTGGTCCTTAATCAGAAGGTGGTCGCCTTCATGGGATGGTGGAAAGCTTACGAAAGGTTGTTTGCTGGAAGTTGATGGGGGTGATGAAAGCCAAAGGTGGGCGGTGAGTGGGTTCTCAGTTTCCTTCTTTTCTAGTATATGTTTTTTAATTTGTTTGTTGCTTTGGCTATACATGCATTTAGCTCTAGCTGCTGTCAAATGCTGGTGCATGTGGAGGCCTTGCCTGTGAAGTGTGCGAGGACCATTTATATATAATATATGATAGGGTTTCCCTCAAGCCTCGTCTGTCCTTCAATACAATATTGATTTCCACGGAGATATATAGTTAGGGCTACAGAGAGTTGCTTAACTGATACTGTTTTGTAGTACATTAATTGTTTTTATTTATTTTCATTGGTCGGTTGCTATATCAATTGTGTGCTAATAAAATATTAATGTCATCATGTTTGCTTCGACGAAAAGAAAAAACCTACCTCTCCTTCTTTTTTAAAACGAAAAATTGCTTTCATTATCCCATAGATTATTTATTTTTATATTTAATCTCTGTATTTTTTTAAATCATAGTTTATATTCAAAACTTTACGGTGTGTGTAACATTTTACCTCCTAAATCATATCATCTTATATAGTTTAGTTTATTTTACATTCATTAAAGATATAAATTATAGTTTTTTAAAACAATTAATCTATATAGAAACAAATTAAGTAAGGAGTTTTTAACATGAAACCTGTTAAGAGAAGATGAGACATGTACAATTAATTGATATCCTATTTAATTAAACAACAAGCTTTTTTCTCTTAAGTTTAGCATTTTAGCTAATTAATAAATGACAGAAACTAGCTAGACACAAAACAATATCCTTTTCAACACAACAACTTTTAATTGATTTGTGAAGATTTTAAGGGGAGAAACCACTTGATATCGTAGAAATTAAATGAGCAAATTTTAAGGGAATGTTATCAATGTACTTTTATATATTACATGATTTACTAATCACATTTTTAATACAATAAATTAATTAATTGTAAATAAAACATACTTTATTTCTATCATTTAATATACCGTCTGCTAAGTATATAATATTCTTGTGAAAATAATTATCATTTATGTGCACATCACGTGATAGTTTCAAATATGATTTAATTTGCAAAAGTATTCCTTTAAATCAATAGAAAAAATATCTCTTTAAATAAAAGAGTTAACGCTCATATATATGCGTTATAAATAATAGTTTTAATATGTTATAGAGCTTGCTCAAGTTCGGGTTTTCATACTAATATATGTGTTTTTTTATCTTTTATTATTTTAAAGGAGTGTTTTTATCAATTTTAATCATAGTTTTTTCTTTATAATTTTTTTTCAAATAAAAAAAAAAGTTGTGGATAAAACAATAATTTTTTATACATGAATATTTTTTAGCAAGGTAACACATTAATAGTACGGTACTGTCATATTTATTAATTAGTGTCATTAATTTATTTTTTGTTTTAAATATAATATATAATTATTTTTAGTTAGCAAGTATAACTTTTTCATAATAATTTTAATTTGAATAAAATAACATTAATGTTTTCAATTAGATACTTAAAGATTATACAAAGTATTAAGATGACTATTAGAAATTCTAATTTTGATTTTTTAATAAAAAAATGGTTATAATTAACCTTAACAAAAAGATTTTTCTTAAATCTCAATAAATGAACATGTTTTTTTTTATTTTTTATTAAAAACGAAAAGAAAAACTAAAAAGAAGAGGGAAATTCATTGTCTAATATTACTAAATATAATTCATCTTTCCTCTTCGTTGGAAACGGGAGGAAACTTCATGAGTTTTTGTTCGCAACATACTTTTTAATATATAGTTTTGTTAGATAGCGTGAGACAACTAGTTGACAATTCGGAATTTTGGTAGTATAAGGAAATTAGCTTCCATGCCACCTTTCATGAAATGGTACTCTTGATCATATCGGATTTGGCTTCTACATAATTCAAAGGATCGTTGTTTGAATATAAAGACCGTCTCTGATCTGAAGATAAATGATAGGACGAATTAATCAGTTTCCTGTGACATTATATCAGGTCCTTGCTAGAGAGAAAAAACCCAAATTGCCGACAATTTTTTTTATTTAAAAAAAAAACTATAAAGTTTATGAACGTATAACATATATTAATGTTATTAAATCTGATTTGATTGATAAAATCTAGTTGGTCCAGTTCTAGATTCTAAGAAATTAGATATGAATCAATTCATTTAAATTTAAATGATTAGTTGAATTGAATCAACACATAACCTAATTAAAATAGATTTAATTAAAAAAATCTTCAAAACAATATTATTTTAATTAATTAAATTAATCCATCAAACTTTTAACTAAATTTTTTGTTCGGGTTTAATAATTGCGTGGAATACATATAGACCAACAATTTTGTTTACATCTGGAGCTCAAAAACACTCGAGTGATTCACGTACAAAAAGGAAAAAAAGAAAAACACTTCGGTGAGCTTCAGGGGCCATAAGGAATGACCACATATCATTACCATGATTGGGCGACTAAGGTAGCTTTATCTCAGAAATGGGAATCAGGGGTTCTTAATTCATGGAAGTCCATGATTAAATCGAAGAAATAGGAGCTAAATTGAGGTCAGATGGTCCTATTTGAAGATCTCATATTCATGGTGAAGTGTCCAAACCACACGCTTCTTCAAAGGTGTTTTCCACTGCCAAAAAATCATCAGTCATCGGCATGCAGCTGCACCACTACAGTTATTTTCTCCTCTTGTTGCTTCGTATAAATCACACACCATATGTGCCAAGGCAAGTCACGATCGCCTTTACAGTTATCTTGAGTTATCACTTTCGCTAGCCACTAGATGGTAGTATATCTGCCTTGTGATTTTAGGAGTCGATTGACGCGAGACACGTAATTGATGTTAAATATTTGGTGGATTTTTCATTAACTAGATCGATAAGTATAAGTTCAGGTAGAATTTCGATTGAGTCAAACGAATTTATTGGGCAAGACTGTTAGTAAAATTGTTGGATTGGACTACAATTTTATATATATATATTCTACAAACTCGGTTCTTCATGGAGTTAATTAGCAGATTATTGTCTATCAATATCAAGATAAGTCATGCTTAAATAAGGTCTGCAAATTGTATTTCAAGATTTTCTTTATTTTTCTTGGATTTTTTAATTTTTTATTATTTGGTTTAGGATTCCTAATACTACTGTTGATTCCTTTTTCTATAAAGAAAGATTTATAATTAATATAAATAAAAGAGTTATAATTTATTAATATTTATAACCTATTAAATCAATTTTTTTACGGTTTCGACTATATATAATATTTCTATGACTTGACAAATCCTAATTTCTTCTTGTTGTTGGAGAATAATATAAATCATATCATGTGACCTCACCTAATAGTTTAAGTTATTGGGTTAAGATGGTTCTTTGACATGATATCAGAGCCTTGATGACCAAGCGGTCACGAGTTCGAATCTTACCTTCTCCATTTATTTGATAAAAATCAAACACAAGATAATGTGGACATGTGCAAATTTTAAACCCAAAGAGTTTTTATTTGAGAGAGTGTGTTAGAGAATAATATAAATCATATCCTGAAATCTCACCTAACAGGTTAAATTATACTGAATGATAAAATTAAAAAAAAAATAAAAAAAAAATCTATTCACACCGAGATTAGCCTATATAAAATAGTCAGGTGAGTAGATTTAAGGGAGATCACCTGCCTAGCCCTGATATTTATTTACAAGAGATAAATGACCTGTCTTCTCCATTTTTGAAAAGAATAAGACATAATTATCTAAAAAAGGTAAAGTGTCCTTAACACTCATTTAATATACTAATCACTCGAGTTATAATATAAAATTATTATTCAAATGACTAAAAATATATATTAATATTGTTTATTGTTTATAAAAACAGTTAAACCGACACAAATGTTTTAGTTGTTTTGTGAATGTATTAGTTGGAGGAACAGGTACCTAATACAAAAGCCCCTCCGGAGCGACACATCCTTGAAGACACTCCCGAGACTCGTGGCCCCATGCAGGCTTGTTGCTACTAGCAATACCGACTCGCCACGCCTTTCAGTTTAATAAAAACAAAATTGTGCAAATTACAGAAACTAATATTAATGAAAAAGATAAAGTGGCAATCGTCTATGTCGTGCATCAACTTGCATAAAGCAGTCTTCTCACAATGATAGCATGTCGTTTCACACTTTGAAATAAAATCTTTTTTTTTTACACTGTCATCTTAGATGGCATTCCAGTGCTCACTTTCTTACTTTGGAATGATTTGTTTTTTTAAATATTTTTTTTTATTTTTTATAATTTATTTTTAATATTAGTCTATTTAAAATATCAAAAAACACCAAAAATAAATTATATTTTAAAAAAGATAGTTGGATCACGGAAACAAATACCTTCTTAATTAAATGATATGCCGAAACAATCCATAGTGGACTGATGAGATTAATTTTTATAAGGAATTACACATAATTGTTCATCTTATTGGATGCTAAAAAATTTAGAGGTGAGCTAATGTGGAATAATTTAGCAGTTTGTTTAAAGGATTAGATTTACATGCCTTAGTTTAAGAACTAGATGGCATGTCCGCATATTGTAGTGGGTTTATGAAGTAAATGTGCTTGAAGGTGTTATAGTTGCAATGCAGCGCTAGATAGGTAATAGAAACTGAATGTGTGATGAAGATATTATTCCATGATATAAAAAGTTGTGTTGATGATGAAAAACTTAGAAATTGAATAGAATGAGTTATAGCAATCTATAATGTTTTGTGAGGAAAGCTACAATGTTTTCCCCAAATGATTTAGCATTTTGCTATATAATTTAGCTTTTCTGTTAATAATAATAATAAAATTACAAAGCTAAATTCTCAACCAGCTCAATATATTAAAAACAAAATCGACAAAGATAATTTTTTAAAAAATCATAACGAAAAAAACAAAAGAAAAAAAAACATGTGGGGAAACACTGTACCAATCCATAGTGTTTTGTGAGGAAAGCTACGGTTGTAATTCTCAACTAGCTCAATATCAAAAACATAAAATCGACAAAGATAATTTTGGAAAAAATCATTAAAAAAAACTATGTGGAGAAACATTATAGCAATTTATAATGTTTTAAAAAAACTACAAAGCTAAATTCTCAACCAGCTTAATATTAAAAAAATAAAATCAAGAAAGATAATTTTGAAAAAAAATCATAAAAAAAAAAAACCATGTAGGGAAACACTGTAGTAATCCACAGTGTTTTATGAGGAAAGCTACAGTTGTAATTCGCAACCAACTCAATACTAACAAAATAAAATCGACAAAGACAATTCTGAAAAAAAAACTATGTGGGGAAACACTGTAGCAATCCACATTGTTTTAAAGAAAAAACTACAAAGATAAATTTTTAACCAGCTCAATATTAAAAAAATAAAATCGACAAAGATATTTTTGGAAAAAAAATCATAAAATGAAAAAAAATAATTTTAGAAAACACTGTAGCAATTCACAGTATTTTGTGAGGAAAGTTACAATTGTAATTCTCAACCTGCTCAATATCAAAAAAATAAAATCGACAAAGACAATTTTGAAAAAAAATTATAAAAAAAGTCATATAGAGAAATATTGTAGTAATCCAAGATGTTTTAAAGAAAAAAAATTACAAAACTAGATTCTTAATTAACTCAATATTAAAAAAATAAAATCGACAAAGATATTTTTGAAAAAAATCATAAAAAAACAAAAAAAAAATCATAAAAAAATATGTGGGGAAATACTGTAGCAATTCACAGTGTTTTGTGAGGAAAGCTACAGTTGTAATTCTCAACCAGTTTAATATCAAAAAAATAAAATCGACAAAGATAATTTTTTGAAAAAATCATGTATGGAAACACTGTAGCAATTTACAGTGTTTTAAAAAAAAACTATAAAACTAAATTTTCAATGAACTCAATGTTAAAAAAATAAAATTAATAAAAATATTTTTTAAAAAATTCAAAAAAAAATATAAAAAATACCGTAACAATTTACGATATTTTATAAAAAAAAAAACTATAGTGCTTTCGCTATACATTGTAGGGTTTTGTTAACAAGTTCGACGGAGTTAAATGAGTAGCAGTAATTACTCTTATAAAAAATAAATTTTGTTTTTAGCCTTGTATATTAATGACAACCATAATGGAAAATTACTAGTTTCTCCCGCCCGAGTCAATTCTTCCTTTTTTCGTGGAAAACACATGGATCGATAACTAAAGTCCAGCAGAACACAAGGCCCATGGGCCGTACAAACTTCTGTTTTCTGATAAGTTGATTGTAGCCCATCCTTTACATATCAGGTATGACGGAAAGCAACACCTTTACTCGGGCTTTCCAAATAGCCCATATACCCAAACCAAGCTTGCTGTTCAAACTTCAAACCCATGGCACGTGGACTTCCCGAATGTTATTACATGCATAGTTGTAAAACTTTGACTGACTTCAAACCCAGTTAATTTTTAGAAAAAAATAAATAAATAAAGGATAAATTTTGGTTGTTCAGTAAAAAGTTAGGTTGACCATTTAACTAGATCAGCTTGGCCTGATCCGGTTGAAACTCATTTTTTAATTTTTTATTATTTTTCAAAACAACACTCTTTTGATTTTATTTTATTTTTTTAAATATTTTTACTTGGGATAATCCTTCCGTCCCATAACAAAGTCTTGCTCTTAATTGATTTCCAGATAAGTCGGGTGAACATCATGAAAAATTGTCATGCATTACCTAATTTTATCATACCCGTTTAGCAATTTGGGCTATCCGAATTCTTCAAAAGCATTACACATTCAGTTTTTTTTAGGGCTAAAATACTTGAAAAAAATTCGGAAATTGGGCCATTGGCTACATAAGTCAAGGAGCTTACATATTTTTTTCAAATACTAGTCAGTTTTAATGATTTAAAAATATAAAATATAAATTCGGGTACCATAACTTTTATGGGTCCTTTGTCAAATTTACCCGAAACAAAAACTGGTAGTAACCAAAAAGTTTTCAAATTTTTCTGACCTCATCTCATTCGAGTGATTTGGATTATTTCAAGAGTACTTAGTCTACTTATAATTAATAAATTTTAGAT
>Ga0325405_1000957_pt1 | contig 28913 bp, 15 predicted proteins | sample PopdelMetagenome_21_FD_205663 | JGI IMG/M metagenome (GOLD analysis project Ga0325405, IMG submission 205663) | Populus deltoides microbial communities from Bellville, Georgia, United States - Xylem-Control-R2 | ecosystem: Host-associated > Plants > Phyllosphere > Stem > Wood/Secondary xylem... | reverse complement strand
TTTTTTTTCCTTTGAGAAGACTGCTTTCTGGTTTGGCCTTTAGAAATTATTTCTCTATTGCAGTTTGTATTTAGAGTTGTAGCTCTCTCTCATCCACTGTTATTTATATTTTCCCTTACTATTCTACTATAATAAAATGTTTTCACTTCTTATTTACAATAAAAAGTAATTTATTTTTCTTGTCAAAGTAAATTAGCGATGAATTCACACATGACCACAATAAGTTGTTTCTTCTTCCAACTCTAATGGGTACTTCCATGGGATGTACTCTGATGTTTGTTCAGAAAAGAAAAAAAGAAGTCTATTTTAAAAAAGGTCATATTCTGAATTTTATGGTTTTGGTTTGCAATTATGTTTTTGTAGGAGGAATTTTAAGATCTCGATTCGAGGATATATATATATATATATATATATATATATATATATATATATATATATATATATATAAACCCAGAATGGAAGACAACAAATTACAGATAACTAAAAAAGGAAGCTGACCATTAAAATTAGTCGTATTTTCAATGCGTAACTGTGAACCAAAAGGAGTTGCATGGAAATGTTAACTAGCGTTAACAAGTTCTTCTCTAATTGAATATGATGTACGTGATGGATGGCCACATTTTGGTACCTCTGATTTTTCCTTTTTTAGAGTCTTATAAGTTTCTCTTCTGGATTTGCAGGCGCACCTCAGGCACTTCTGCAGAGTTGCCTTACATTTGGAGCATTCTCATTCATAATTGAAGGGCTGAACAAGCAGCAACCAGCTCTGGCTCACTCATTTTCTTCAAGGAACAAACGTGACTATCACAACGTAACCTGTCCCGTAGCTCTCCATCTTGCGGTCCCTCTTCCAGATGAACTAAAAAGGGCGTTCTCCTTTTTCTGCAAGTCCCTGCGGAAGCCCAAGAGTGGAAATTTTCCTGCTGTTTCCTGATAAAACCCGAAGCAGATTGATTATGTTTAGATTGCTGGTATGGCGACATTGTATCATGTAAATCTGTATTTTTAGCTTCTGCAGCTTGTTGCAGGCTTGGACAATGAAATTGATTTCTTGCGTGGTATGCAATTTCATCTTGGCCTAGAGGCATTATTTTATGTCGTACGTTTTTGGTATAGAAATCATAAAAAATTCAGGATCATTACAGAGAAAATTCTCATCATGTATATTTGAAATGTTGCAGGTGCATTATAGAAATTAAAGATTATTAACGTAGTTTTTTTTGTTGATCTTCAGGATTAATAACAATATGATAATATTCATTATATTCATCAAGAAAGCAATAAAAAGATTTACTTGTCAGGTATTCAAGCATTTGGTCCATGAATGGTAATGAGAAATTATTTTTGCGTAGAAAGATTGAGCTTTCTATAATTAACATGCATTCTCCATCTACTTGAGATGTGATAAGGACTGAGTTCATCATTTTTGTTCTTTATCAACGTGATTCTGGTTTTTTTAGGCATCATATGGATAAGTGTCATCTATTTACTATCTGTGATGGGGTAAATGATTCTTGCATCTAATAATTTTAAAATCTCAGATTTCACTACCTCCGTCATAGGCAGATTCAACCTCCTTTGCATTTCCCTCGTTGGTTTTGCATTGTCCTTCAATAGTATGTGATGTATACATATCGAAGAACTAATACCCTTGATGTCGACTAAAGTCCTTCCAATGGCTGTTTTGTGATCGCACAACAACTTCACAAGTTTTTCCTCTTGCAAACTTGTCAACCTTTTTGTTATGATAACATGAAGTGTATTGTTGTCTCCAATGAATACATATTTCAGATTATCAGGCAAAGGTTTCAACTCTAACTCGGGGGTTTGTAAAATAGATGGCAAAAGCTTTTTATGTGAAAGTACTAAATCAACAAAGACATTACCATGGGGAACAGTTTGCAAAGCTTGCAAAGCCAATGTTGATTCTTGTACGTTTTGGGGAACACATGTGCCTCTCCATCTCTTCTATCTTAGTAAAATTATAGCCATTGTTCAAAGCCACGCTTAATCTATCCTTACAATCAAAATAAAGAACTTGTTGCACACACTTATCAACTTGGTCATAGCACGTGATAGAATAGACATTGTTGTAAGGATATTTCATTGTATCATGAAAATTAAATTCAATCTTTTCCTCTCCTACGTCCGTGGACAAAGTATCCTTACCACAATCAATTTTCGTATTGGCAGTTTTCAAGAATGTTCTCCCAAAAAATATAGGAGTGTTGTTTGATGAATCACAAGAATCACGTTCCATATCAAGAATATAAAAGTTTCATGGAATAACCAAACTATCAATCTTGACTAGAACATCTTTTATCACACCAAGTGGATAAACAAAAGTACAATCTACAAGTTGTATTACAATGCTAGTTTTAATCAAAGGCTTCAGATTAAAAGAATCATAAACATATTTAGGCATAACACTAATGGATGCACCCAAATTGCATAAGGCCCTTTTAAAACTAGTATTACCAATAACACATGGGATAATAAACACACCTGGATCCTTTTACTTCAAAGCCATATTTTTTTGAATAATAGCAGATACAACTTCAACCATATTTAACATTTCATGGCCTTTTAGCTTATAGGCTCTCTTGGTTGTACACAACTCTTTCAAGAATTTGACATACTTGAGAATTTGCTTGATAACATCAATCAAATGAATGTTAAGTTTCACTTTCTTGAAAACATCTAAAATCTCATTTTCTTTATCCTCTTTCTTAGACCTAGAAGAACTCATGGGAAAAGGGGGGATTATCTTAAAATTGATATTAATTGAATTAGGACTTACCTTTGTAGTATTGGTCGTTGTTTCAGTTTGTGGAGGAGGAGGATGTTTCTTCTTTATACTCAATTTGATTTCTATCTCCTCTTCTTCCTCCATCACAATTTGTTTCGACCTTTGCTCTTCGAGTTCTTTCCCACTTTGCAGCGTGATCACACTAACATTCTCTTTTGGATTCAATACTTGGAAGGGCAACTTTCCATTCATTTGTGCTTTCAATTTTCCTACACTTGAAGTTACTTGCCCCATTTACTTCTCTAAGTTGTGAATACTTGACCTTATTTTCTATTGAAAAGACATGATATTTTGTTGTAAGGTCACTGTGTTAGAAGCCAAGGTTTTCATCATCTCATGAAGATCATCACTCAATGACCCTATAACATTGGAATTTGTGAATGCAAGGGGCTATCTCGCTTGATAATTCTGTTGGGACTAAAATCTATAGGGATGGAACTGTCAGCCTTGATTGCCTTGTTGAGATGGGTTCCTATAGGGTAAGTTTGGATGATCTCTCCATCTAGGATTGCACGTGTTGGAAAAGGGATCATATTTACGTTGAGGTTGTCCATTCAATTCTCCATCAACTGTATTAGCTTGTTCAAATCTTCTTGCATTGTTGGGCACATATTTGAAGCATGTCCGTGTAAGGAGCATATGCTACAAACTTTCACCTGCTGTACATTTCCATAAGCCAAAGAACGCACAAGAGAAGTAAGGTCATTAACTTTATTCTCAAGGTTAGAAATACTTAACTCATTTATTCATTTGCTTGGCAAGTCTCCATGAGTGCCAAATTGTTTGGAGTTGGCTGCCATATTTGAGATCAGTTGGCGTGCAGCCTTGAGAGTCTTATCTACCAATGCCCCTCTACCTGCCGCATCAATGATACTACGGTCAATAGGCATCAGTCCTTCATAGAAATATTGAATGAGCAGTTGATCGGGTATTTGATGATGAGGGCATTGAATGTACAATTGCTTAAATCTTTCCCAATACTCGGAGAGTGTCTCCCCATTAGATTGTCGAATCCCACATTTTCTTTCCTTATGTTGGAAACTCGAGATTCTGGGAAATACTTTTCAAGGAAAATCTTTTTCATGCCATTCCAAGTCCTAATAAAACCTAGGAGAATAGAGAAAAGTCATGCCTTTACTGCCCTTTTTAAAGAGAAAGGGAAAGCTTTCAACTTAACCTATTCTTCATCAACTCTGTTCAGTTTCATACCAACACAAACCATATGGAACTCCTTGAGATGATTATGGGGATCTTTTCTAGCAAGTCCATTGAATATTGGCAGTAAGTGTATAAAACCAGACTTGAGCTCGAAGTTGACATTGTTGTCCATATTTATGTACAATGGTTAATTTTTCATATTAGGAGCAATGAGCTCCTTGAGTGTCTGTTGTCGTGCAACAACCATGGTGTTAACACGAACTTCCTTTCATAACCTGTGTAAAGTGTTTTTTATTTTGTGATCTACCTGTATTTGTCTTTGGTTAGTAGAGCGGGTTACATGCATAAATCATCAAGAAAATTTAAAAGAAACCAACCACACAAGAGATTGAAAGTAGTGCAAATTGAATGAAAATCCTACGTTAGAGAAACAAAAATTGCCTAAAAACTCTAGAAAACAACGGAATTTAGCCTCGATAGGGTGGGGCTAGTAGCTAATGGCAACTAGTCCTATTTAGAACGTCGTTTCCCTTTAGGAAACTAAAGGCCGAGACCTAATTCCATAAAAAAATCAATTTTGAACAGCAACTATATCGTACTGTATAGTACTGCCGCAAGCAAAACAAAAATGTTTTATTTTTCCAACAAAATAAATAACAATCACAACAAATAAAAATCACAGCACAAGAATCAACTAAAATCACTTCCCTGACAACGACGCCAAAACTTGTTGTGATGTCGCGGTCGCACAAATTAATTACCCTAGCTTAAAACACAACACACAAGATAGGATAGAGCAAGCAAGGGGTGGATCCTATAAGGAAGGTTCAAGTCAGATTTTTATGCTAGATGATATACAATTTGAGGGGGGAGGGTTTGGAGATTATCTAGACTAAAGCAAAAGAAAACATAAAACTATCAAGCGAAATTAAATAAAATCAGAAAATTATCAAGAGAACAAACCTTGGTCACGAGTAAACGTCCACCTACAGAAATCAGAACTAATCATGGAAACAAAACGTCAATTTATACTCTGAATATTTATCTTTTGTTATGTTGATTAGTTAATAGATTTGTTGTATAACTAATCATAACCATCAAACAACCACAGTGTCCACACTAGTAATTTAATTCAATGGTAGCCTTAAGAACTAGATGAGTTGATTAATCTAGACAACATAACTGTCTGCAGTCCATGTTTAATTTAATCAATCGAATGTTCTCCCTAAGATTATTAATTTGGATCCGCCATAATTATTAATCTCAGTTGCTTCATAAGTTTATATACCACAACTCCGGTTTTTCATAGCAAACTTAGCAATTGATTGTTCACAATAATAACTTAGAGTCCGCTATAGCAATTAAAATAAAAAATCATAAGAAATAAACATAGGAGAACAAAAGTATTCATCCATCATATAAATTAAAAAGAAAAGGTAAAATAAATTTCACAATTCTTGAAATCTGAAGGTTTATGTCCTTGCAACCAAGAAAAAGAGTTTAGCCTTGCATGTCTAGTGAATAATTAATAATAATAAAAAAAGAATGCATGATTTCGGGTTCTGTTGGAGGAAGGTGTGTTCTTTCTCTCTTGGCTGGCCGTTCTCTCTTTCCCTTCTCTCTTTCTTTTTATATTCTAAGAAACCCTAATCCCTTTTCTACAAAATAGTTCTTTCGTAAGTAGACAATTTACATTTAAGTATTTCAATAACTATTTTTCTAAAAAAAGAGAAATAGCCTTACATAAAATCTTCAAGCTTTTACTTTTGACTTAGAGGAGCTAAATTGCTGAAATAAAGACTCAGACGATTTGGATGCTTTGGGACATAATTTGGACTTGTTTCTTCACAAAACCTGTATGTTGACAAAATTCATGTGTCATCTTAGAAAAATCATGTATCTCTCATATGAGCTCATTTTCTATTTAAATTTGGTAGGATTATAGGTCTTCGAGTTAGGAATCCAAAAAAATTAAGTTTGCATCAAATGGACATCTTTAGCTCAAGATATTCAAGTTGGAATGACCGAAAGTTAACATTGGAAAAATACAAGATCTGAATTTGAAGGTTGTGATCTCCATGCTCTTTCTCTTTTTATTTTTCTTTCCATATATTTATAGAAAGGTATGGATGTTAACTTTCTAATGCCACTAGAATCACTTCGTTTGGACTTCTAGAGCTCAAGCTTTGCATAAAACATCGATAGGAGGTCAAATCTGCTAATTATCTTCAATTTACTTCTTTTTTAATCTTACATCCAAAAGTGCCTTCAAAATATAAAATAAAGAATATCAAGACATTTTATATGTAAAACATTTGCAAAATACTAGGTAAATGTGGGTAAAACTATCAAACAATATGGTTGCATCACCCAACTGCAACAAAAGCCTACCAGAACCTCCCAATAATAGTTCTAAGCCATTCCACAATGTTATCCTACCAACTCCCCTACCTTATAACCCTACCAATGCTAATAGAACCATTAGACCTATTAGGAATAGAGACTTGGATGAGAAAAGAGCTAAAGGCCTTTTGTTTTTGGTGTGATAAAAAATTTATACCTGGTCGCAGGTGCTAGAACAAGAAGCTTTACTCCTTGTGTATTGTTGAAGAAGACAAGAAGAGTAATGATGGAGAAGGAGTGATCGAAGTAGAACATAACACTCATCACCCACACATATCTCTCAATGCATTAGAAGGATTGATCGGCCTAAATACTCTTAGAATCACTGGTAGAGTAGGAAAACAACCATTGTTTATCCTTGTGGACTCTGGGAGCATACATAATTTCATCAGCAACCAAGTGGCAGACATGTTAGGTTGTAAACTCACCAGTATTAAAGATTTAACTATATAAGTCGCTAACAGTGGAATCATGACCTGTATTTTCGTGTGCAAAAACTTCCAATGGTCAATGTAGGGAGTTGAATTCATGACTGATGTTTTTACCTTGGAACTCAAAAACTATGACATGATCCTAGGAATTCAGTGGCTAGCTAAATTGAAAACCATTGTCTACAATTATGATGAGATATGGATGGCATTCATATGGCATGGCCAATAAATCTTTATCAAAAGGGATGACCCTGTATCAGTAGAGACTGTTAGATTTGAGCAAATTAATGGCTTGTTATATAGTACTATATTAGTTTCTGAAATTAATCTATGCAGCCTATGCCTTATTGAGGATCAAGATCACGAGGGGCAACCAATGTCCACCACGTTACGACCCTGTGTTATTGAGAATACTACCTTGGAAGTTATGTAGGCAAAATACCAAGAAGTATTTGAAGAACCTAGGAGCTTACCACCACCACGCAGCCATGACCACAATATATCTCTAAAGGAGGGATCTAATCTAGTCAACCCCTACCTTATAGACACTCAAGTATACAAAAGGATGTAAAGGAGAGGATGATTAAAGAGGTGCTGGATTCGGGAACCATCTAACATAGTCATAGCCCTTTTGTTTGCCCAATAGTCATAATCAAGAAAAGGATGGATCTTGGAGGCTATGTATTGACTACAGAGCATTAAACAAGCTTATAGTGAGGGATAAATTCCTTATTCCTCTAATAGGCAAACTCCTAGAGGAGTTGGTTGGTGCCACTATCTTTTCTAAGATAGACCTTAGATCTAGTTACCACAAGATCAGAATGTCTCCTGAGGATGTTTATAAGATGGCATTCAAGATTTACAATGGGCACTATGAATTCATGGTCATGCTTTTTGGCTTGACTAATGCTCCTGCCACATTTCAAAGTTTGATGAATAAGGTATTTCGAAGCCATTTGTGAAAATTTATCCTTGTGTTCTTTGATGATATCCTCATCTACAGCAACATCATGAATGAACACATAAGGCATCTGAAGATTGTATTTGAGATTTTGAAGTCTAACATGTTGTATGCCAAGGCCAATAAATGTGTCTTCTACAATAATCAAGTTGAGTACCTTGGTCATATTATCTTTGTAGCAGGGGTGTGGATAGATCCACAAAAAATCAAGGTCATACTAGATTGGCCTATCCCAAGCAACATTAAGCAATTAAGGGGATTTCTTGGCCTCATAGGATACTATAGGAGATTTGTTAAAGGCTACGACATCATTTGCATACCTTTGACACATCTGTTGAATAATGAAATCTATATATGGAATGAAGGGGCAATCATAGCCTTCCAACAACTTAAGAACATTATGACTAACCCATTAGTACTAAATTATCAGACTTGGATAAAGAATTTATCGTGGAGATAGATGTCAGCAATAGGGGCATGGAGGCAGTTCTGATGCAGAAAGGCCACTCAATTGCATTAATCAGGAAGTTGTTTAGGCCTAAACAACAGACACTCTCCACTTATGAAAGAGAGCTGCTAACTATTTTACTGGTTATCACTAAATAGAGGCATTACTTATAGGGTAAACATTTTATTATCCACACTGATCATATTAGTCTAAAATACTTGTTGGAACAGAAGGTGACCTGCCCATCACAGCATGTGTGGTTAGCCAAACTACTTGGCTTTGATTATAAGATCGAGTTCAAGAAGGGTAAGGATAATGTGGCTACAGATGCACTATCTAGAGTGTCTTGCGAAGAGTTAAGCACCTTAACAATTTCTATTATCTCTACTACACTTATGGAAGAAATCAAAGCATCATGAGTAAGTGATAGGGTTGTACAAACCCTTGTTCAGGAGTTAAGTATGAATCCTACTTCTCATCCCCATTACTCATGGGTTAATCAACTATTGTGCAAAAAGGGTAAGGTAGTTGTTGGCCATAATGTGACTCTTCAGACTAAGATCATTGATTTGTATCATAACTCAGCTGCAAGGGGCCATTCAAGGACTACTTTTACGGCCAAAAAGGTGGCTAGCGCATTCTATTAGAAGGGGCAGTAGAAACATATCAGACAATACATCAGGGAATGTCCCATTTATCAACAGAACAAGTTAAAAAAACACACGCACCCCAAGGTTACGATAACCACTTCCCATACCTAAAACCCCATTCATTGATATTAGTATGGATTTTATGGAGGGTTTGCCTAAGTCTGAAGACAGGGAGGTTATATTTGTGGTCGTTGACAGATTCAGTAAATACGCGTATTTCATGGCCATTCACTATCCTTATACTACGTGGCTAGAGTTTTTCTTGACAAAATCTACAAACTGTAAAACCTACTTGCTACTATTGTGAGTGATAGGGATGTTGTTTTTCTGAGCCTTTTCTAAAAAGAACTCTTCACCAGACAATGAGTGAAACTGTGTTACTACACTGTCTATCATCCACAGTTGGACGATCAAACTGAGGTGGTTAAAAAATGCCTAGAGAACTACTTGAGTTGCATGATAAGTTCCTCCCCAACTCAATAGGTTAAGTGGCTTCCATTAGCAGATTGGTGGTACAACACTAACTACCATACTGCAACAAAATCCACTCTCTAAGAAATCATTTATGGCTACCCTCCCCCTTTACACATTCCATATTTTTCAATGGAATCCCAAGTAGAGGTTGTGGATGATTGTTTATCAAAGAGGGAACTAATGTTGCAAAATATTAAGAGAAATCTACGAGGTGCACAACACATAATGATTCAACTAGCAAATAAGCACAAAAGTGAGAGATCATTTGCAATAGGTGATCTAGTCTACATCAAATTGCAACCATATAGATAGAAAACACTAGACCATAGACAATCCAAAAAATTAGCCTCAAAATACTATGGTCCCTATTAAGTTTTAGCAAGAATTGGTATCATGGCCTATAAGCTGAAGTTACTCGCCTCTGCAATCATACATCATGTCTTTCATGTGTCCCTATTAAAGAAGAAGGTGGGGGAATAGGGAGATGCACACCACATTGCCAGCTCTACCAATTGAACCTCTTCTCTACCCGCAAACTATACTGGATCAACGAATGGTCAAGAAAAACCAAGTAGCCATCCAAATGCTCATTCACTGGATGAGCCTAACACCTATAGAAGCCACTTAGAAATTTGTTGATGAATTAGCTCTGCGATTTCCCCAATTCGACCTTGGGGACAAGGTCCATTTGAAGGAGGGGTAATTGTTGCAATGAGGGAACTGATAAGTAGGTTTTAGGGGGAGAATCCAAGTTAGGAGAATCAATAAGTCAAAATGGTGCATTTTGTGTATTGCAATTACAACCAATGCTATGTATTTTAATTTCACTATTAATGAACTAATAGAAGCCACGTGTGTTAAGAGAAAAAAACACTAGAATGTTAAGAATTGAAAGATTGTTATATATATTGCATTATGTTTCAACAGAATACATGACAAAATTAATGGTACAACACATTCCAATATTTTCAGAGATTCTCCCTCTTATTCTTCTCTCTGCTTCTTTCCTTTCCCCCTTTTCAGCCCTCTGCATCACTCACATCTTCCCTTCCATTATCATTATCTTCCTTTTCATTTCATTCGTTGTCTGTTATATTTGAAATCAGGTAACCCATTGTCCAAGTCCATTGCTCCAAAAACTTTATATGGATTAGGTATTTCGCATGATTATTTACACAAAAGGCGGGCAACTGGAGGTAAGAAGAAAGCCTGGAGAAAGAAAAGAAAGTAAGCTACTCTAAAAGCTATTTTGTTGCTAACATTCATTTGTTTCTGCTCTACTCTGTTTGGTTGGTTAATAAAATAAGAAAAGATTTGTGTTTTCTTCTGGCCCTTTAATAATATTAATAAAAAACAAAACACTTTGAGATCAATCAGTATTGATTGTAGTTCGTGTTCATTCCTTAAAAAAATATTAAGATTCAATATTGATATGTTTCAGGATGCGTGAAGCCTAATCCCTCATATCCACCCTGAGTTTCCTTTTCATGTGAGTCTTTGTGTCTTGCTGTAAGAGGCCATTTCCCTTCATTATGTGTGAAAATGGGCCTATCTTTCCTATACATTGTGTCTAAGATGTTGGTTGCGAACCCAATTATATTATTGTCTTTTCGCTCTTGAAGGTATGAGCTCGAAAGGCAACCTGCTAACACTAAACTATCGAGCAATAAGACCGTGAGGAGGATTAGGGTCCGAGTAGGAAATGTGAAGTGGCGTGCTCTGAGACTTGATATTAGAAACAACTCTTGGGGTAGTGAGGCAGTGACCAGAAAGACTAGGATTCTTAATGTGGTGTACAATGCATCTAACGATGAGCTGCTTTGTTCTCAGACTTTGGTGAAAGTGTCATTGTTCAGGTTGATGCTGCACCTTTCAAGTAGTGGTATCTGCAGCATTATGGTGTTGAAATTGATATCGTAGGAAAAAAATCATTGCTACTGCCAAAAAGGAAGGGGAGGTAGAACTGTTACCAAAGTCTTTCTTCTACTAGGTGGATCACTTGCTTGCTGGTTTTTGAATATTTATTTATATTTTCTACCCTAATGTGTGCAACAACTAAGGACTTGTTTGAGATTGTGGTAGCAGTTGCGATTTAAAGTGTTTTTCGCTTAGAAATATTTCAAAACGATGTTTTTTCATTTTTAAAAAATTATTTTTTGAAATCAGCACATCAAAACGATCTGAAAATATAAACAAATGAATTTTTAGTAAAAAAAATATTTCAAAATTTGAGGGAACGCGATTTGGACCGCGTTTCCAAACTGACTCAAAATCTGCTTTACTTCAATGCTTAAAAGTCAAAAACTTAGGTAAAGTTTCGTAGTATTTGATATCCGATGTTTTTTTAATTTATTTGTAAATATATTAAAATAATATCCTTTTATTTTATAAAATTTATTTTTAATATGAAAATATTCAAAATATTCAAAAATATAATTATGCCAAAAAAAAAACTCCTTAGAATCAAGTATTTCTATAGCGATGTAAATTTTTGTCATTCACTAATTTTTGTTCCATCAGCAAAGTATGAATTTGAGTTGTTGTATATTTTGGTTAGTTGCCCGTGAGAGGTTCTTGTTTACTTGTTGAGTTTTCACATATGCCGAGTCAAGGTCAATTTGAAATATAATTGATATCACTATATCTAATATTATTTAGATTTTAATTGTTGTGAGAATTTTCCTCTCACATCTTGGACACGTCAAGATTTGTTTAAACCTTTTTAGTGGTGCAGGCATGGCTTATCTTTCTTGTATAATCTTATGGTAATTATGTTGGAATAGTCCGTAAATGTCTCTATTGATTTATTTATAGGAAGGTGAAGAAGGGCAATCATGTGCAGAGAAAGTTGGAGAAAAGACAATAGACTCGCGAACTTGACCCACACATCGAGGAGCAATTTAGTAGCGACCGTTTAATGGCAAGTATTTAATACGGCCTGGTCAGTGTGGTCGTGCTGATGGGTATGCTACTTTCTTCTGCTTCTTTGTTTAGGTTGCTATCTGTATTCTATGGTTAAAGATGAGGGCATTGCAAAAGAACGCTAATTAACTTTATTAACAGATACATCTTGGAGGGCCGAGAGCCGAGAGCTAAGTTTTATATGAAGAAGACATAGAGGAAAAAGGGCATGGGAGCTGGGGCTACTTAAAATTTTGTTATGTGAACTTCGTATTCAGATCAGACCTTATAGTTTTGCCATATTTTTCTTTCTTTTGGATGCAAAACTTGCGATGAGACGAGAAATTAAAGTTGAAACCAGTTTTGCCCATCTTTTGAATGTTTTTATTGGATAGGATTTTAGCAATCTAAGGCTTGATTTTGTGACGTTGCCACATGTTTTTACTCTTGTTGGAAGGAAGAAACAAAGAAAAAGTAGTGTAATTGATCTCAAAGTACTTGAATCTTGATTAATAGATTAATATGCTCAATGGAATATATTCAACATTTATTCTATTATATAGTAAATATACCATTAAAAAAAAATACTAGAATTCTTCTTGATGTTATTCAAGTTGATATAAGCAACAAAGAGGTTAGTTTTTTTTTTCCATGAAGAACTCCATATCTCTTCATCATTATAGATTTAGCTAGTATTAGACGTGGCATGAGAAGATCTCCATTGTCTAACTCACCTCTATAATATAAATTTATATCTGGACATAACCTTATTGTTTCTATATACTTGCTTATGTTTTTTTCCTTTTTCAACGATATTATCATAATCAGCTACGGACTAGCATATAGGTGTATGTATGCCTTAAATACAATCATACACATATCCCGTCAAATGATGGTGTAAGGTGTTCATAACCGTCTATGACAAATATGAGCCAACCAGTTATGACTACTCTTGAAGGCACATTTTTCTATCAACCTTTAAATCTTTCAAATGCTAATATAAGGGTCATCTACATAGAGAAAACACAACCCTGAAAGGTGTAGCTTAACTGGTCAGGCACTGGGTTTGCTCTCCATAGGTCACCAGTTCGAGTGCTACAAGCCTCAGGGCCACTGGAGGCTTACATGGTCGTTAACTTCAGAGTCTCGAGGGATTAGTCGAGGTATGTGAAGCTGGCCTAGACACCCACGGTTAACAAAAAAAAAAGAATACAATAAACATAACTTATTACAATAATATTATGATAGTCGATAGAATTATATAGGCCATATTTGATCAACTGGGTTAGATCTAGAATGAACTATGGCAAAGTAGGTAAGGAGTTTCATGGGCTTATACACATACGAGGTAAGTCTTAGAAACTTTTACAACCATAAACACTCCTACAGGGGTGTTTGAAAACATAATGTCTCATATGGTGGGACATATTCCAACGTTTAAAACATAACAACAACAATAGCTTAACCTGGATATGATAGACCCCGATACACTAATTGCCCCCACAAATATACAAGCAACCACTAATAGATTATATAAACCTAAAACCTTATTATCTTGTGCAATAACTTATTACCACGCATTTTAACTACCATGCATTTTAACGCCTCACGTGTTTTATGACAAGGGAACCTCAATTTATTTTGCATAACAAGCTCATGTTATCAATCAACAAGTAAAGGGAAGGATAAATAGGATTGAACTAACCCAACACCTAAGAATATGAAGTTAGAAATTAGACGAACAACTAGACCTCCATATAATTTTTCATATCTTAAATAGATTGATAAGTTGCACTCAAATCCCAAAAAAACAATGATTGTAAACTTCAAACAACTCTCTAGAAAAGATAAACAATTTACGAGGGAACATGTCACCAAGTTCAGAGACCAATATGAAAATGGTGCAGTGAGCCCCTTCCTAAAGCTTATAGGTTGTGTGGCTTATCACTAACTAAAATAGCCTTCCAATAGTTTTCTACATTGCCTCCTAACTCCATCAATAATTAGGAATAGATTAAGACTTGTTTCCATGAGCACTTCTACAGGACATAATCATATGTGACATTGGATAACTTAGCCTTAATAGTTCAGGATCTAGGGGAGTCAATTATAAGCTATGCCTTATAGTTTAATACATTAAAAACTAAGCACATTATAACTATATTAGATTAGAAGTTCATTAAACTCATTTTTAAAAACATGTTGTGGAATATAAGAAAGTGACTTGTAAAAGCCAAATCTTAAAAACCTTCACCCTAATAAAGACATTATTCTTATGAAAAGATGTAGGCAAAATAAGCAGAGAAGAAGCCATTTTGGGGAATATAAATAGCTGGCTATTTAGAAAATGTCTTGAAAACACATTCACTAAGTGATTCTATATTAGATGAGGAGTTTGAAGAAGTATAACAACAAATCATATCAGTAGAAAAAATAGAAGAAGGGAGACCATTTGATTGAGATATCAAGAAAGTATAAAAAGGCTATTAAACCTAGTAATAAAGAGATAACGTCTACCAAAATGATTGAAGAAAACAAGGAATACTCTTTAACATTAAAAGAACCGATAAAATATTTGACTAATTGATACATTAGAATATACCATCCCCATTGATATGATCAAATTAAAAGGAAGAAGTATTGTAAGTGGCATAACTCATGGAAACATGACACTAAAAAGTATGTTGTCTTTAGAAACTAGATTCAAAAGTGACTAGAAGCTAGTCACGTTTACTTTTGAGATAAAAGTATGAAAATGGATAATCTATTCCTCAAAACAATAATATTAATGGCTACGTGTAACCTAGATAGACTATTTAGTAAGGGAGAATTGCAAAAAGCAAGGCCTAATTGACTACTTAGTAAGGGAGAATTGGAAAAGGCAAGCCTTAATTGACTATGACAAGTGATATTTGAAATTGAAAAAATAAAACCCTGAAAATAAAATAAATATATAAAGAGAATAATTACCTGTAGTTTAATTTGGCTATGGAGAAAGTTGTTTTGTTAGAAAAAGGTAGTTATTTTTGTTTAACGTAAGTAAGCAAAGAAGAATGGGAAAGAAAAGTTTATTCCTATGCTAAGAAGAGGAAAATGCTTTTCTAACAAAAAGACATATTTTTTTAAGTTGATTGGAAACCACTTTCCTTTGATCAACTTTTCTAAACCTCACTAGATATAGAAAAGTTTGGAAAATGATTTCCATGAAACTATTTTTCATGAACAAACAAGATTTTAATGTGTGTAACTCATTAGATTCCTAAGTAAAACAGGATTAAATAAACTAAATAATTTAATTTATTATCAATTCAATAATTAATTTATTTATATTTAAAGATTAAGTACATCGTCTAACAATATATCATGGTCTTTCAAATATTAAAAAAATCATATTTGATTTGACTTAATCTTTCAATTATCAATTTTTTTATGTAATTATTATACATTCATCAAGAATGTTTTGATTTGAACATTTGAGCATATATCTTTTCATATAAATACGAGGTAAAACCAATAAAAATCTCTTTTTTCAATTCATCATTGTATTTGCTTTGTCAAATCATATTTATTTTTAATATTGTAGTAATTGATTCTTTAAATAATATTTGAAACTATTTTCAAGTATTATTCCACCTTTCACAAGGATTTCATAATCAATACTATTCAAGAATATATTAAATATTTTTCCTGTTCTTTGTAAATAATAAGAAATCTCTAAAAGAAAACACTAAATACAAGCTAAATAACCTATTTATACTAGGTAAACATCCTAAACAAGACTGAAAAAATAACAAAAGAATTCTAAATAAAATAGAAAAAATAATCTTAATCTAACTAAGAAAATTATGTAATTCTTGTACAGTAGTTTTTGGACTTCATTGCAAGGCTTTACCAAACTTTGATGTTTATAAAAATTTAATCCTATATAAAAAAGGCCTTTAAGATTGTCTAGCATAATTTAAGCCTTATTCAATGATCGGATCTAAAGTTATGCTTCTTAACATAAAACTATACATTATAAAAAAAATAAACCTAAAACCATCTCTCCTCCAATCTGCAAGCTACCAAGATTTCTTGTCTATTTCGCAAGCTACCAAGATTTCTTACCCAATTCGCAAGCTATTAGGCTTTCCTAACTCCTTATCTTGTGTGTATTATATTAATTAAAGCTTGATCATCTCTTAAACTCATCTTAATATTTGGCTTGGCCTAGATATTTTGAATTGGCCTATTAAATGCTTCTCTAACCTTCTTGGTTATTAACCTTATAACAGGTTCAATTGGTACCTCTAATAAATCATTTAGATGCTTATTGATTCTCATCATTTCTACTCTTCTTGAACCTTGAATTGTAACCTGCATCAAATAGTAAAAGATTAAAAATATTAAAAGTAGCATTAATGTTATACTCACTTGGAAGATCAACTTTATATGCATTGTCATTGACTTATTCAAGAACTTGGAATGGACCATCTCCTATATGTTTCAATTTAGATCTTATATGTCATTTCTCATATGCACCCAAACCTAATCACCTGGTTTAAATATAATACATCAACAATCTTTGTTAGCTTTAGATGCATATTATTCATTTATTTTCTCTATAGATCATTGAAAACTCTTATAGAGTGCATTCACCACCTGTGTTTTTCCACTACTATCAAGACTAATCATTTTATTAACAATCAAATCTAAAGAACTTAATTTCAAATGGTGAATGATTAGTAGTAGAATGCACACTCTTATTATATGCAAATTCAATGAACAACAAACTATCATCTCAATTGTTTTAGATTCTTTTGAATGACAGTGTAGAATAAAGAACTTAAGTTCTATTTACTATTTATGTTTAATCATCCATTTATGGATGACAATTAGTTCAAAATAATAATTTAGTTCATAACTTTCCCTATAAAACCTTTTAAAAATAGTAAAGAAAATTTAACATCACAATCAGAAATAATGCTCTTATTAACACTATGAAGTTGTGCTATTTCCCTAAAGAATAAATAAGCAATGTTGGTTGCCTCATTAGTTTTATGATATGACATAAAATATGTCATCTTAAATAACCTATCTAAAACCATAAAAATTGAATTCCTACCACTTTTTAACATAGGTAAACCCAATACACAATCCATGAAAATATCTACCCAAGATTTCTTAGGTACAGGTAAAGGATTTTATAACTCACATGATAAGACCTTAGATTTAGCTTGCCTACATGTGATACATTTATCACATACCTTTTACACATCATATTTTATTTTAGACCAATCAAAATATTTATACAAAACTTCTAAAGTCTTCCTAACACCAAAGTATCCCACTAAACTACCCTCATGAGCTTCACACATAAGTAATTCAAGCATAAAACTATCAGACACATAAAATTTATTCTCTTTAAACAAATAAAATCCAAGTCTATAAAACTTACCATAGGTTGATTTCTCATAACAATTATACACATTAGCAAAATCACTATCTTTGGCATACAAATCTTTAACATAATCAAAACTTAGTAATTTTGCATTCAAAGTAGAAAGAATAATGTACCTTCTAGATAATGCATCAATCACTACATTATCCTTACCTTGTACTTAATCATATAAGGAAAGGTTTCAATGAATCCTACCTATTTAGCATGACTACTATTTTACTTACTTTGTCCTTTCAAGTGCTTTAGTGACTCGTGGTCCAAATAGATAACAATTTTTTTTTTGCCACAAGTAATGTTGCCAAGTTTCTAAAGTCCTCACCAATAATACATAAGGCTCATTGTCGTAAGTTTGGTAATTCAATACTACTTCATTAAAGTTTTCATTAAAATAGGCAATTGGTCACTTCTTCTATATTAAAACAATTCAAATACTTATTCCTAAAGCATCACACTCAATCTTAAAACATTTATAAAAGTTAGGTAATGCTAAAAAAGGTGTTGAACATAACATTTCTTTAAGAGAATTAAACACATTCTCTTGTTCACCGCCCCATTTATAACCCAATAAATTTCTTATCAACCTTAGTGTGTGGTGTAGCTAGTTTTATAAAATCCTTAATGAATCTCCTATAAAAACTAATTAAACCATGAAAGCTTCTTACCTTAGTAATTGATATAGGTGTGGGTCATTATTGGATAACTTTCACCTTTTTCTTATCTATCTCTATACTTTTTGCACTAACAATATAATCAAGAAAAACAACTTTTTTCATGCAAAAAGTATACTTTTTTAGATTAACATATAATTTTTCCTTTCTCAAAACTTTAAGCACACAATACAAATGCTAAACATGCTCTTATAAAATCTTATTATAAACCAAGATATCATTAAATAAACAACAATGAACCTGCCTATGAATGCATGCAAAACATAGTTCATCAATCTCATAAAAGTGTTAAATGTATTAGTAAAACCAAACGACATAACTATCCATTCATACAAACTATATTTAGTCTTAAAAGCAGTTTCTCATTCATTATCTTTTTTTTCATTCTAATTTGATGATATTCACTTTTCAAATCAATCTTAGTAAAAACACAAAAATCATGCAATTCATCTAACATGTCATTTAGCCTAGGAATGGAATGTATATGCTTTACAGTAATGTTGTTGATAGTTTTACAATCAACACACGCCCTTCAATATCCATCTTTTTTTAGCACTAATAATAATAGAACAGCAGATGGGCTTTGCTTTCTTTTATGTGCCCCTTAGACATCATCTCTTTAATTTGCTTTTGAAGCTTATTTGTCTTCTCATGATTACTTATATAGTCTGGTCAATTAGGAATCACAGCTCTATCTATAAGATTTATTTGATGTTTTATTACCCTTATTAGTGGCAAACCAATAGGAACATCTTAAGGATACACGTTTTTAAATTTCTATAACAAAGAAACAACAACGCTAGGAATAAAAAAAATCAAGCTCTTTAGCATTAAAATATGCCTATTTGTATAAAAGTATAAACATGGGTTAGTTAGTATAAAAAAAACCATTAACCTCACCTTTTGTTTTCATAAAAACTCATTTGTTTCTATATTTTCCCCTCAACACTCTATTTTCTCTTCATTTATTTCTTTTATCCTTGATTTTTCTCTTACCTCTCACATAAATCTAACTTTTCTCTCCTCTCATGGCTCATAATCAAATATGCATTTTCACTCCCTTCAACTTTACTTTCTCTTTTCTATTTAAATTAGTCCTCATAAACTTGCTTTGATGACAACGGTACAAAAATGATAAATTACTCGTATCTTATAAATGAATACATATTCTTAAACCCATCATATATAACCTTCCTATTAAATTACCACTACCTCCCCAATAACAAATGATTTGCAATCATAGGAATAACATTACATAAAGCTTAATCATTATATCTTATAATAAAAAACAAAACCAAAACCTATGTATTAACCTTCACTTCCCCATCATAAGTCTATAAGGTTTATGATGCTTTGTAGTATTCAAATTCAACTTCCTAATAAGCATAGTACTTCATTAGTACAACTCTCATTATATATAATTATATTACGTACCTTATTATTGATGCGGTATATCATATGAAAAATATTATTTCTTTATTATGCGGTATATCATATGAAAAATATTATTTCTTTATTACTCAAAATCATCCTTTTTTACATGAACATTCAATGCTTACCTAATCATCAACGATTCACCCTTAGCCAGATACTCCACATCATCATCACTAACATCCTCAAATGGTGACTTCTCCTCATCATTGTTGTCACTTTTAGATTCAATCTCTTCTATGATCAAGTGATGTTATAGCTATCTTATTTGGATATTGAGACGTTATGTGATCGATTTCCAATCAAAAACATTTAATATCATGATTACAAGGTATTTGAGTATAGAATTTACATCTAGTATCAGTGAAGACTTCTATCTTGCCCTTAGGTGGTTTGGTTTTAGCTCCTATAATTGGCTTGGCTTGGGAAAGCTTTTATATATATATATAACCTAAATTTTAGACTTATCATGTACTACCCTTACTATTAAGCTGTTGTTCTACTTTATAGTCATATACACCATGTCTTTTAACTCTATAGTGCTACAACACAACCATATTCACCATCTCACGATTCAAACCATTCAAAAACCTAGCCATAGTAGTTTTTCTTTCATCCATCATATTCATCTGAATCATAGGTACTTTCATCTTTTTATGATTGTCCTCTACACTATTAGAACCTTGAGTTATAATTTTCAATTTATGATATAAATTCCAATAATAGTGACTTGGGACAAATCTCATTCTCATGATTATCTTTATCTTATCCCATGTATTAATAGGTCTCTCATGATTTTTCCTCTTACTCAAAACAAGTTGATCCCACCAAATAATAACATAATCAATAAATTCAACCACAATAAGTTATCTTTTTCTCTTCCAAGTAGTTGTGACAATCAAAGATCAAATCCACCTTCTTTTCCTATTCTAAATAAGCTTTGATATCATTCCTCCTTTGAAAGACTAGAACACTCATCTTAATGCTTCCTAGACTGTTATCAAAGTCATCATAAAACCCTATATCTCTTCATACTCCTTTATGGACAAAACTTTTAGCTTATCAAAACTCTCTTCACAATGATTTCTTTGCTACCAAAATCTTCCCTCTGGCTAAATGATATATGGTCAAATTCATTGGCTTCTTCATCTTCATTCTCATCAACCAACTCATACGCAGGTGTGGTAGAATGTCTTTTTAGCATTCTGTCATTAGGAGCCCATCGAGATGGCTTTTCTCACAAGCTTGTAATAATAGTATTTTCCTATCCATTTAATCTCTTATATCACTAAACACAACATTCATACAATTGTGTTTCCAGTAACAAAAGGAGTGTGCTCTTCTCCTCTTTAGGTGATGACTTGCCGTTAAAATTTTATGTTAGTGATAGAAAAATATCCTCACATAGTTACTTATGTGTTTACATTTAATAATACACCACTTCACTCATGTTTTACTCAAATCTTGGCTTTTCACGATAATAGTCCCATCTTTTCTCCTTTTACAACTTGTGGTCTTTTTTCAGTTCTTTAGGAAACTAATCAAAATAATAATAAAAAAATGTAGTTCATAATGTCTAACCAAAGCTTTTAAGACACAAGACAATCAAGAAAAAACAAAAACAAATGATTATGGGAATAAAAATAGAAAGAATATGAAATTCACGAATGACTCTATGAAACCCAAAAACAACATATACGCAATATCCTAAAATTAAAATTCTAAAACAACAGACCCTACTAGTGAAACACTGATTTGTAATGTTCTTTCAAACTTAAAATCAAAGTTCTATAGTTTTAACAACCCAAAATCAATTTTCAAGGAAACAATACCTACTGGTTAAAGACAAACTAATGTGAATTGAAACTTCTGAAGATTCCAAATTCAAATTATGTAATCTCTATTATTTTAATAGAAACTAAACTAATGTGATTTCTTCTTTTATTTTCTTTTTACTGTTTGGCAATGGATATAACTTAACAAAAACTTTTATCTTTTTTTTATAAGGCTAACAAAAAATTAAGAATAAAGTTCAAAACAAATTATGTAAAAATTTAAAGACAAATAGATAGATTAAATATGATTTTAAAGCTTTACTCAGATACTAACTAATGTGAACCTGAAAGGTGACACCCCTAAAACCCATGATAAAGATATAAAACAACCCAAATAAACTAAAATCATATTGATAGAAAACTTGATGTAATGATAACTGAAACAAAGGAACTGAAGTAATTGGATGAAAAACCCCAACCCTTTTATTATAAAGAATCTAGAACTAGAAGTATAAGGATGAATACCATAAAAATAAATAATCTTTAAAAAGTCCTGAAGAGTTCAATGAAGAACCAAAAATATTAGCAACCATCACGCCAACAATATTATTTTTGAATAATAATCAATGTCCAAAAAAATCCTAAAAACAAGCTAAATAACCTTATTTATACTAGGTAAAACGTTCTAAATAAGGCTCAAAAATAACAAAATAGTTATGGATAAAATAGAAAAAATAATCCGTAACCAACTAGAAAAATAATACAATTTCTGTAAGTATATTTTGGCTTTATCGTAAGGTCTTTATGAACTTTTATTGCTAAGAAATTTTAACTTTATAGAAAACAAGGCCTTTAGGATCTTTTTGAAAAAAAAAAGTTTATCTTGATCCAATGGTTGGATCAAAAGTTATACTTGTTACCATAAAACTACACATTAGAAAAAATAAACCTAAAATTATCTCTCTTTGTCCGGTCCGCAAGCAACCATGATTTCTTGCCCAATCCACAAGCTACCAGGCTTTCTCAATTTCTTCTCTCGTGTGGATTATATTAATTAAAACCTAATCATATCTTGAACTCATTTTGACGTTTGACTTGCCCAGACATTTTGAATTAGCCCATTAAATACCTTTTTGACCTTCTTGGATCCTGACTTAGTAATAAGCCCAATAGGAACCTCAAATATATCATTTGGTGATACTTACTGATTCTCAACACATTACATAAGAGTTTGAGAGAGTAGAGACTAGATATAGAGAGGGAGGGTGCGCTGTGGGAATGAAGAGATTGAGACTTGAGAGAGCAGGTAAGTAAGGGTGGCTAATTTAGATGATGGTTTCAGAAAATTTCAATTTATATTGAGTTGGGATCAAGATTTCAAACCAAAATAGTTCAATACAGTCGGTTTTAGACTTATACAATCAAAATTGAACTAAACCAATTTTTTTTTAATTTTTTAATCAAATTTTCTTGTCTTTTTCCTCGGTTCAGTTTTTCAATTAATTTTTTTAGTTTCATCTAGTTTTTAGTTTCTAGGTTTTTTTTATCACCCTTAGGGCACGTGATGTCTCATTCACCAATAAAGTTTCAATCACCTCATATGATCAAAAAATTAAGAACTACGTTTTAAGACCTTAAAAACTTAGTTTTCAATTTATTTTCACATAAAAATACCTTTAAAACATCCTAAAACTTCAATAAACACATTTGTAATCTTAAAACAACCTCTAACCAGTGTAAAAACCAAAAATCAAGTATAACTTAAGAAAAAAATCAAGGTCTCATTTACCTTTTCTAGCATATTTAAAATGAAAAGTCACGTTCATTGAACTTCTTCTCTAAGACAAACTTATTAACATTAAGATTAATTAATTTTTTATTGGAATATAGTAAACCAAACCTCTCTCTCTACTCCCCTATTTTTTCGTTGACTTTTTCTTTCATCTCTCAATATTTTAGGACTAAAATGTGACAAAAATGAAGTTTAAAACTAAAACATAAAATCTTTAAATAACAAGGATCAAATATGACTAATTTGAAACTTGAAGGAGCAAATTGAAGTTTTCCAAGCCTTTTTAATAATGGAACTGAAAAAGGCCTTTTTTTTAATTTTGGACCCTATTCATTCATTTTTTTAATTATATCTTAAAATTCTATTTTACAATATTGATATTTAATTTAATATCAAATATTATCAAGCATTCCACAAAGCATGAAAAGTGAAATGAATCATAACATATAAAACAATGTCAATATAGAACTCACAATGATTAAATTCAAAAGAAATTAAATTCAATGACTGAATTAAAATTTTTTAGAGATTTCAAAGTAAAACAAGACCATGAATAGTTGTGAACAATGTTGTCAAAAAAGCGAGTTGACTCTTAAAATCTTATGATTTTATGAGTCAATATGTATCTAACGTGTCAAATCGGATTAAAACTTGAAAACTAGTAGAATCGATCAAACTCGGTCAAACTCGTTCAAACTCGGTAAAATCGGACCGATTTTATGAGTTTGAAAAAAATATAAAATTATACATTTTGGTAATCTGTATCTTAACATTTTCATTGTTTTAAGTTTATATCTTGCAAAACTTGTGCAATTTGATAATTAAGAGCTTGATTTTGACTATAAATATTATAATTTTTTTAACAATACAAGTTATTTGTGGATTTCATTTTTGTAAAATTAAAATACATATTCATTCTTCACAATTTCTTATGTAAACTATTAACATATCAATTGATATATTACTCTATTTTAGCCGGCAAATATATAGAATAAAAGTTGTAAAGTGGCATGTTTGACCTTTGGAATAATTAATGTTAAATGGCCTATTAAAATTTGACGGGACTCATTTATTGTAAATGACAAAGTAAGTGGGTCGATTTGTCCAAGAAGTAGAGGAATCAATGTGAATAAAGTAAAGATGTTTGGACTTTTTTATTGTTTAGTTTATTATTTATTTTAATTATATTATATTATCAATTACTATTTGATTGAAATTATTAATATATAATTAGTTTAAATAATTTACTTATAATTTTTTAATTTTGACAACTGGATTGTGAAACATGCTAAAAAGTGATACGATGAACAGTCCAAGTACAGTGAATTAACGTTTTTACTTCATCAATAAGCATGCTTTTAAAGTAAAATATTTAAAAAGTTAGGTTCTTTTTTAAAAAAACTTTTGAGTCTCTTCTAGTTCTTTTCTCAAAGAAACGGCATCGTTGGCTCATGCCTTTAAGGAAAGTTCAGAAGTTTTGACTCGTTACTCGTCTTCTACTCTACTGAAATACCCAAACGAACCCGAAAAAGGAGCCGAGATTTCAGGGTGAGAAAATAATAGAAGGAGTGGGCTCTCGGATGGGCCGGACTTCATCTCGGTACGGCCTATCAGCGACGGCCACTGTTTTCAATGGCCCGGTCAAGAAGTGGAAGAGGAAGTGGGTCCACGTGTCCCCTTCTCCCACCCTCAGTTACGGCAACAATAACAACTCCAACGGCCATAATGACCAAAACAACAACGGGTCTCGCCTCCTCCTCTGTCGGTGGACCCTACTCTCCCCTGCGGCCGCCACCAGCACAACCACCGAGGATCCACCTAAACACAAATTCCGATATACCCCAGTGAGTAAAACACAACATGGCATGGGCTTTTGTCAGTAAATTTTGTTTAATTTTTCTTTGGTTTTCCACTTGTCGCACTTTGGGTTTTGTAAGAGGAGATGGAATGAAGTAAAGTAGGGTGCTGTTAATTTTGGTAGAAATAAGGTTTGGAAATTTGATAATATTTTATTTTATTTTATTTAATGTCGTAGATTGCTGTACTAAAGGAACGCAGCAAGGCAGAAAAGAAGGCTGAACAAGAAGTTGAGAAGCAGTTGGTAGGGTGGCAAACTGCTAAGAATGATGAAGATGATTTCAAGAGTGAAACTCAGGTCCCACCCACTTATTAACATTTGTTACCCTGAATTGATAATAATATCCTTGCTTTGTGCTTAACCTCTTGGTCCAATATATAACTAGGATTCTGTCATCATTTAGGAAATGAAAAAGGCAAATTCATACTTGCGGATCTACAAAAGTGCAAATCTTTTCATGTTCTACCATTTTATTTTATTTTAGCTTTTGTAAGGACTGAAGATGGTGGTTCAAATTGCTATTATGATGTTTAGAGTTCCACTCTCCAGGTGAACTATTCTGAAAAATGTTCAGATGCCTGATAATCTCAAAAAGATTCTGATTCATGGCAGGAAAATAAATGATATTAGCTCAGATGAAACGCACAAATATATTTTATCTAGGAATTCCAAATTGGACAGTGAGAATTGGTTTGGCATCCACAGGGTGACATTTCTTCTTTTATGTTAAGTAGGTTTCTCTTGTTAGTAAATAGCGGCAAATGACTATAAAATTTCACATGGAACTTTTTGACTTGTAACTGAATCAAGAGTTATTTTAAATTATTTGCTCATATATATTTGGATATGCGAATCTTTACTTCTTATTTCCATTAGGCAAACAGATCAGCCTTTTCAGGACTTCCTGGGGTAAAATTAATGGAGTTTGAACTTCTATTTGCTGCTATATGCAAAAGAATTCATGGTATAAAGATGTCAAAGACTTGATCAGCGCCGCCTCACATTTAGGTTGGCACATCACCACGTCCCAAGAATGCATGTCATCCAATGATCATGAAATGTGTTGTTCTTGGTTGTTTCCATACTCACAGATAGGGATTTTGTTTTCAATTCGTTGGATTGTTATCTCTGTGATACTGGTGTCAAGCAAGAATCCACTTCTCCTGCAGGATTCAAACCTGAGCCATTTGGATTTGGGCTTGTGCTTAAAAGGCCGCAACAGTGACCTTGATTCTGTCGGCCAGAGCAAAGAGGATCGAGTGAAGAGAGCAAGCTCAGGTGGTTTGTGGGCAATTGGATGACCTAAGAAACAGAAACCTTTAAGTTGTGCTCTGGCATGAAAATCTGAATTGGTTTCTCATTGCAATACCTGTGTAGCTCTTTTGAATTAGATTGTGCAACATTGCTTCACATTGTAATTAATTGTAGGCATCTTTTCTAGTTCATTGATGAATGTTCTCTGTACTAGTTTCTGCAATCTGTACGTATTTTTAACCCTCATAGCTATCTGCCCAGTCCTCAACTTATGGGTTTGTTTGCAGTGTCATTACTGCGACTCTGTAGCATACAGTATCTCGTCTGTTGTCTTATTAAAGATCGCATGATCAGAATTGCAAGCTCTGTACTCATGGATCTGCTATAAAACGCAAGAGATTGAGGCTGACAAGGAAGGCTGGTACGTGCACTTGTACGGCGGGATATCCTTTTTACCTTATCGAGCTACTGCAATTATTTGGAGCTCTAGGAAACCATTAATCAATGTCCCTACTCTACTGCGATCCTGCAACATGCGCCGGCACACCGTTGCTCACCGTCTATTGTTAGGTGCTTTCAAAGCATTACTCCAAGGGCATTGCTCTCCCACTGGGTTTTTTCTCTTATGTGGATGGGAGGAGTATCTAATAGCCTCTCTAGTGCTGCCTAAGGCTCAGTCCTGCCCAAGGGAAGGAAAGAAAGTCACGTGCTCTCCTGATCAAATTTCCACCCCTCCATTAGGAGAGGGGCCATCAACATTTGCGATTTTCTCAGTGCTCTGCCCAAGAAGTTTGACGCTCCTCTTGTCCCCATGGATTTACCCTAACCCTAAGCATATTTTGCCGCCTGAGGCTTGGTCCTCCTAGGAGACACCTCCTTCCACCCACCACCACACCGCCAAACATCGTGCGTGTGCTGGCACTTGCCACTATCTGATCTTCAAATCAAATTGCATGCATGCATGTTAGGGTTCACAGGGCCCGTTACGTATGCCTATCTGTTTTTCCGCAAATGTGCCACTATAATTTTGGATCTTAAAGGCTTCTTCTCCAGTTACGCTGATCAGGTGTTGAACCATGGGAAGCCATCTAGATCATGACTTTTTTGAAACGCAGAAATACTCTCAAGTTATGTTCGGAAGGACGTTAGATTCCGCAGGTGAAGCATGTTCGGATTCCAAAATTATCTGAATATTTTGGTTGAATCTCCTCCCACAGCTAGCAAGCACATGCAAACATTTGCTACCATGATACCCTCATTACCTCCTAGCTCCCCAGCTTCTTCACTGTGAACATGAAGGAGCTGTCTTTTTTATTTTTATTTTTTAAATTCATTTTTTTTTATTGATTTTTTTTTCAATTTCATCTTTTAATAATATTATGTTAATTTTGAATTGATCTTCATAATTTGTTTCGATTTATTTTCTATAAAGTTATGCAATTTCAAACAAATATCTTAATATTTGGTTGGTGCTCAATTTTATGAGTATTTATTTTTGTTATCATATTAGTAATTAAAAAGTAGTATTTTTAATTAAAAAAATTGTTAAAACCAGTGGAGTCCATGATTCGGATCGCATGTGTAGCGGGTTAAGCAGTAAAACCCGAATCAATCCAATATATCACTGTCTCAATATTAAAAAGAAAAATGTCATTTTAAAATTTTTTTAAAGTCAAACCATGTCTTTTTACTAATTGTCCGGGTTATGTTTATGAGTCGATTGGGTCACGTCAAAATAATTTTTACACAAGTTAATTTTATATTCAAGCTAAGCAAGGAGTTAGGTTGAGAGGTTTTAATGTTAACCTATTAATTTGACTATTTTTATATATATTTTTAATTTTTTTAATTTTATCTTTCAATTTTTTTTTTATGATTAAATATTTTTTGGCATTTTTTTTCCAGTTTCATCAGCATGTAATTGATTTTAAATTGATCTTTATAATTTATTTAAGTTTATTTTTTATAAAAATATCATAATATAAAATAAATATTCGCTCAATTTTATAAAAAATTATTTTTATTATTATAACATTTCATAAAAAATAGTTAAATAAATGAAATTAATAAATCCAATAAAATACATTATCTGAATTAAATTTGGTAAGTTAAATCTATTATCATTTCAATATTAAAAAAAAACCATCTTGAACTAAAAAAAAATAATAATAAAACAATTCTCTAACAAGTCAAGTTCAAACTGGGTAATAAAAATTAAAAAAAAAGGGATCTTATAATTAACTCATTAAATTAGATTTAATAATTCTAGCAAATAATTTTTATAACTTGAATATATTTCCTTGTGTTCAAATAAAAAATTTAATCCAACCACGAGGATAACTCGGGCCAACGTGATAAAGCAGTCCTCTCAGGCTACGATGACAAAATAAGATGAAAGGGGTGACCACCTTCCATTGATGTCCCAAGTCTAAACAAATAGCCATCCTCAATCTAGCTCAA
>Ga0325405_1000953_pt1 | contig 28931 bp, 20 predicted proteins | sample PopdelMetagenome_21_FD_205663 | JGI IMG/M metagenome (GOLD analysis project Ga0325405, IMG submission 205663) | Populus deltoides microbial communities from Bellville, Georgia, United States - Xylem-Control-R2 | ecosystem: Host-associated > Plants > Phyllosphere > Stem > Wood/Secondary xylem... | reverse complement strand
TGGTCGAAAACAATACTTTATTAATTTTTGTATATTTTTGGATTAGAAAGGAGGATCAGTTGGTGACTTTGCAATTAGTTTACAAACAAATGTAGAAGCTGAAAACTAAGGTGCATATAACTAATTAAAAATAAGAAGATGCTAGCAAAAGCATGTTTATGCTGCTGAAGTGAAGAGCAGCAACGTGCTCTGTCCTTAGGTTTCAAAACTTAATAGTGTGGACTCCCTTCATAAATATTGATAATTCCAGCTTGGTGTTTGCCTGCAACTCCAGTTCTGGCACTGATGCTAACTGATCATATATCAGCTTTCCTAGGAAAGGTAAATGATGTTTCACCAGGTTCTAATTGAAAATAACCCTACATAGGAAAAATTGCCTGAAGTTTTATTGTTCGAAGGAAAACTAAGCTAACTCTAATTAACTAGAGGTGCCTGGGGCATCAGCTGAAGGTCCTCGTGGAAATCAAGCTTCGACAAAAAGAAAGAAACACAAATAGAAAAGGTCTAAGATCATAACAAGAACTTACATTTTGACAGGAAAGCAAAGCGCAGGAGCATTTTTCGGTGAGTAACAGACAGCTCAACAAGTCATCTGGCCCGGTAGCGCCTTCAATTTCTTATGAATCTGGGGCACAAGATTGACCAAACTTTGCTGGGAGCATCAATTTGAATATATCTTTGATCCAGATTCAAGAGGACATCCTAAATTAGAGATGCGCTGTCTTCTCTATACATCTTGTCTCAACTCCAGAGAGTTTAATTTGGGGCAATAAACTTTAAGAATCCCACAAGGAATGACATAACCAAGCAACTCCGGTAAATTGGCAGAACAAACCTGCACCCGCAGTGGTATGTGGAGGCACTTTCATCGATTTCACGATGAAGAAAACAAAGGAAGAAATGGTAAAAAATGGTCAAACTCGAAATGGAAAACTCCAATCCTAATCAAGTAAAAGCCCCCATGAAATGAAAAGGCACTTGCGACAAAATTAAATATATAAAGAGGAACACATCTCCATGTGAACAGTGGGCAAGAGCAAAAGGTAAGCAGTGAAATTGAAGAAGCTGGCAAAATTCACAGAGAGAGGAGCAGAACCTAGCAGCAACGGAGCTCACCCGAACAAATCTCAAATATCCTCTGTATACAAATTATAGAAAAGCAATCGAAGAAAATACATTATCCAGTGAGGTTCAGAACCTAGCAGCAAACGTATAATTAAATCTCTCTCAAAATTGCCTTGAACAGCAAGCACTGAAGCACGCCACATGGTTCAGTATACTCAGTAGCAAAAATCAACCAACAATCCCTGCAAGAACAAAAGGCACATCACTAGCATTAATTATTTTAGATGTGCTCTTTTTACCAGAATCATTAGGACAACATTTTATGAATATGCAATTGGAAAACACAATGAAAAGTGGGATGATAACAATACTTTGACCGAGACTGGAATAGATTCATAACAATACTTTGACTGATACTGGAAAAGATTCAATTGTTTGTTGGGGGGACTGATTCCCTCTCATAAAACTTCTGTTCTGTCTTGCAATTTACATCATACTAAGAGGTCTAATCTAGAAGTTCCATTCACATAAAAAAGACCCCAACAACAAAGTACTATAAATTAAAGAAAAACACAATCAGGGAAACTGTCCAAAGCAACACTTGCAATATTACCTTGAGTATTTAACGCCTTTCAGTTTTTCCAATAGAACGTTTCCCAGAAAACAAATGCTTTGGTTTGAGTGTAGGAATAACTCTATCTGCCTCTCCACGTCTAGCATCCTTGTTCCTCTTTTTAGCAGAGTTCTTGAAAAGCTTAAGGGCCTTGTTTTTTTGAACCGAGTCCTTGAAGCCCTCTCCTGGAACAACCTCACCTGGAGGCCGTGACCTCGACCTAGAGCGAGATGTAGATCTCAGACGCAGCTTCTTATTTGGCTGGTCCACATCCATAGCATCACCACCATCATGTTCCCTGTCAGTTGACCTCTCTCTTTTGCGGCCCTTCCTCGAGAGTGACCTCTCACGAAGACGAGTAATTGCTTTAGAAGGATCCACTCCCATAGCTGACAGCTGCCTCCCCATCCTTTTTGTCGTAAACTTCCTGTCCTTGTCAAATTTTCTAGGTACAGTGGGCCGGCTCTCTGCAGTGCTTTTCTTCATTCTATGCTCTTGAATGAGCAAGCTTTTCTTTTTCCTGATCTCAGACAATGCTTCTTTCTCTTCCGGGGTTAATTCCTCACCATCCAGCTCAAAATCTTCATCTCCTTCCTCTGCCTGTCGGATACCTTCTTCGCTTTCCAACTCTTCAAGCCTTTGCAAAATATCAGGATCAATGAAGTCATACACATTGTGACCGTCAAGAATTTCTGGGAGTACATCTTCTTTCCATTCATCATTGGCTAAGATGTAATTCTTCTTCAAACTGGCAGAGTATACACCAGCACCACCATTCTCATCCTCCAAATCCTTTTCTGTTTTTCTTTTCTCCTTCTCTGCTGCCTCCTTCGCTTTAGCTTCCAAAACTGCTTGAGGTATACAAGGTGGCCTTTCCCTTTGATCACGTGGCTTTGGCATTGCAACATGGAACCGATTCAAGCAGTCATTTATTTTTTTGGACTTCATCTTCAATTCCACTCGCTGATTCAACAATCTCTCGCAAGCAGCATTCTTCACAGCAATCACCCCATCCTCAGTCAAGGTACTCATGGTCAGAAGAACATCAGCGTCATTGGTAGCTTCACCTCCTTGAGCAATTAGAGTCTTCATAGCTTCTGATTTCATCTCCATGACCAACTTCATGTCTTCCTCAGAAATCCCTTCAAGTGGTTGCAAGTCAGTCTTGTTGCAGACGATGGTCAACGGTTTGTTCATAAACAAAGACTTAATGCTATGAAATAAAGCAGCCTGTTGAGCAATGCTATAGCCACATGACCCAGAGACATCCAAGAAGAATAACACAGCAGCTCGAAGATGTGCCAGAGCTGTGATGCTGCACATCTCAATAATGTTACGATCCTCAAAAGGCCGATCCAAAATCCCCGGTGTATCTATCACTTGGTACCTCAGATACTTGTAATCTGTGTGACCTACAAAGAGTGACTTGGTAGTGAATGCATAAGGTTGAACATCCACATCTGCCCTGGTGATCTTGTTGATGAAAGAGCTCTTCCCAACGTTAGGATACCCACAAATCAAGACTGTCCGGGTATTTGGATCTATTGAAGGTAGCCTTGCCATATGCTGTCTGATTTGCTCCAAGTAAGCTAAACTCGGGCCAATCCTCTTAATAACAGTGCACATTCGGCCAAGCGCAGCAACCTTCAAAGACTTGCACCGATACAACGAATCACCATACTTCAACAACTTGACATAATCTTTAGCAATCTTGCTAATAAGATTCCTGGCAGTATTAATCTGACCAAGGGCAAGCTTGTAATGATCCTTATTGTATAGCACATGAAGGAGGTCGCCATAAAACGGGTGGATACCATCAAGACGAGGGAACTCATCAACGATTGTCGAAAGCTTCTCATGGAAATTCGACTGGGTATACTTCACCTTCCGCATGTAAAACTGCCGGAGCCGAGAAATAGCATAACCCTTATGGACAACAGTCGGTGTTTGCCTTTGAGTCCGAGAAAGGATGATATCAATAAAATCCTTCCCTTTAGGGACCACTGTAATCTTCTTAAAATTATACTGCACCATCTTTGTACTCTTTCTATCCTGTAAGACAGATGCACATATTCAAATATAAATGGGATTTGGTAGCAATTTTCTTGATGACAAACATATAAAAAACCCCAAAAATTAATCCATGGAAAGAACTAAAAACAAGCAAAAAAAATAAACGAATGAAAACAGTTGCAAAGTAAAAAGAATCTAACAAGAGCAGAAAATAAATGTTTCGAGAAGAGAAGAGAAGCTGACTCACCTTGCCGGGAGCAAGAGAGGAAGAAGAAGGGAGCGCCGCAAGCAGGAGGCCCTCTCTCTCTAGGGTTTAAGAGAGAAAGAAAGGAAGTGAGGAATAACAGAGAAGCGGCTTACGTAATATAGGGTTGTCTTTCAACTAAAATATCGGTAGAAATTTAGAAGACATGTCGTCTACCCTTCTCCCTTACCTCCTTATCTCATAACAGAAAAACCTCAGACAGCAAGGCATGTTTGACATTAAAGTCTACCCTTATGGCAGACATGTCGTCTACCCTTCTCCCTTACCTCCTTTGACATTAAAGTTGAACCTGTTTTTTTTTTTTTTTTGAATTTCTTTTATTTTAAATTAATTTTGTTTTAGTATTTTTAGAACTCTAGAAGGATATGGTAATTAAGAGAGAACTTTCCTGATCTTTGTTTATGTCTCTTTGGCTTTATTATCAGTCTTTGTATCTCGTTTTCAAATTTTGAGGCCATGGTTTATTTATGTTGGGTTTTCTTCACCCACTTTGCAGGTATGTTGTAGAGAAGGATGTTAAAAACATTCCGTGTTGGCTCCTTGAGATGGCTTAGCGGGTCTCCTCCTGACGAGACCAATCAGCTTAAGTGTAAGGAAGAGAGAGTTCTGTATTTATTCTTGATAAACAATCTTGCACATTTCCGTCCATGAATGTTTGTCTTTCTATTCAGTTGGCAACCTTGTAGTCCTATTTATTCAACATTTGAATATTCATGCCGTACCTATTAGAGTGTATTGTTCTCAAATGCTGACATATTGAAGCTCGACTCTCTTGAATCTTTTTAGGCCAGACATGGCCCTGCATTTTATGATCAGAGTGAAGGTAGAACTTGGTGTACATGGCCATGAAGAGGTTGCAGTTGCCCACTTGTGTGAAGATGATCAAGGTCTAGCAGCGGGGCAGTTTACTGCTTTTTACGAGGGAAGAACTTGCTTAGCTTCTGGTGTAATCTTGGAGGCCTGGGATGATCAAGGATTTCCAGTATGCCAAAAGGCTTTTGAATTAGCAAGATTAGAAGATAAATCATAGCTTGGGAAACCAGTTAAGGTAAAAGTAAAACCAGAGACTTCTGGCAAGGAATCGGTTCAAAAGGATGGTATCAGCTGAAAACCCGAGTTGCTGTCACAAGCTAGTAAAAAGAAGTGGGCATATCAACGAGAAACAATCTCCGGATTCCCAGTAAATTAACTTGCAAAATATGAAGCAGAGTGGTTGCAGATATTCCAATCGTGAAAAACTTGAGAGAACTTTACAAGAGTTGGTGAAAAGTTATTGCATGGAAGGGTAGATTTAGGACGCTGGTCTTCCCAATCAACCTTGTGTAGGCGAAGGGTCCTAGGGCATGCTTACAAGCAGCAGCAGGCGGTGGTTTCCTAGAGCAAACCACCGGCAATGTAACCGGCTAGGGCCATGTAATTAGAACATTCTTCATGCAATTCGGAATTTTGGAGATCAAGCCTTGCTGTGACAGGTTGCAATGGTTAAATTACTGCTAATGATACTAGGAGCATTACTACCACTACCACTAGTGATCTGATAGCGAACCTTTATTTCTGGGAAGAAACGGCATGTCGTCCTTTGGAAGGCGCCAAAATAAAATAAAACCCCAAGGCAAAGAAGATAAACCCCTCGCGAATGAATCATAAACCACCGCCAACGCCAAACTAACCATCCATCTCAAAAAATGGCAGCAGCTACAGGTACAGTAAGCAAGCTCTTCTCCTCCTCCTCCTCCTCCTTCCCATTTTCAGTTCCATTTCCTCTCTCTCCCAAAAAAACTTCCCTTTCCCTCCTCTCCTCACATAATCCTCCCATTTCCTTCCTCTCTTCTCTCTCTTTCCCCAAATTAACCCCTCTCAAATCCTCCGCCAACACCACTCAACATTTCGAAGAAGAAGAAGTCGAAGAAGAAGAAGAAGAAGATATCGTTAGTGAAACAGAAATCGATGAATATGAAAGTGAAATTGACATCGAAGACCTCGAGAAAGAAGCTAAATTCGCCGTTAAAGAGTTATCTACCTCCTTGTCTCGCCAATTAACAATCGGTGCTGCCTTTCCTTCCTTCCTTCCTTCCTTCCATGAGTTTATCTTTATAATTCTCTAATAAATACCATATCTTAATTTTGTAGAAGATGACACTGATGAGAAAAGGGAAAGTAGGAAGCAGAAGCGAAAAAAAGCTACTTCTAAAGATGTTTGTTAACTCTTCTTTCTTTCTTTCCCTTTTTTTTTCCTTCTAATTTATTCAGTCCGTTTCCTTTTTCTTATCTTCTGATTACTGGAATTAAATTTATGCATTGATTTTACTTTTCTTTCTAACCACTTTTCGGTGAGGTGTACAAAGTAGGATTTTACAAGTTATTAAAAAAATGGAAGGTATATTTATATTTAGTTTAAATTTGTGTAAAGTTCATTAATTTACTGCAAAAATGTTGAAGATTCTAAGTCCAAAAGTGAACTGAAAGAATACATTGTTGGTCTTCATTGACTTCGAACACTTGAATTTCTATCTGCAGATCCCTGACCATCTTCTTCCAAAAGTTGCAATTGTTGGACGGCCAAATGTTGGTAAATCAGCGCTATTCAACCGTCTTGTTGGGGTAATTTATTCATTCAAATTGGAGCTTCTATTTCCTTTTATTTTAATACAGTTTCGAATATTCGGGAAATAGAATTTGGAAGTTGTAGATACATAATTATCATCGGTGTTGATTTTGAGCGTCACAAATTGTAGGAGAATAGGGCAATTGTGGTGGATGAACCTGGGGTTACTCGGGACCGTTTGTATGGTAGATCTTTTTGGGGAGAACATGAATTTATGGTGGTGGATACTGGAGGTGTTGTCACAGTATCAAAGTCACAAGCTAATGTTATGGAAGATTTGGCTATCTCAACAACCATTGGCATGGATGGGATTCCACTTGCCTCGAGAGAGGCAGCAGTTGCTAGAATGCCCTCTATGATTGAGAAACAAGCTACTGCAGCTGTGGAAGAATCATCTGTCATTATATTCCTTGTTGATGGCCAGGTACACCATTCTCTCGGTTTTTTTTTTCAGATAAAAAACAATTGAAAAAAGAAAGAAAATGTGGTTGTGAAGGTAGATGCATATATTCCTTGCTGTTTTTAATTAATAAGTTTTCTTTCCTGTTTCCTCAAAATGTTCTTAAGGAACAATTTATTGAAAGGAGAATAAGACACTGAATTTGTCTTATTATTCCTCTGTACCATTACCTTTCCTGTGTTCTGTATGAATATGCTATTTTCTCTCCTATTTTACCAATAAATAAATGTTCCCTTTACCATCAATGACATAAATAAAAATCCTGAACAGGCAGGTCTAACAGCAGCTGATGTGGAGATAGCAGACTGGTTGCGCAGGAATTACTCAAACAAGTGTATTATCCTGGCAGTGAACAAGTGTGAATCTCCACGTAAAGGAATCATGCAAGCATCAGAATTTTGGTCGTTAGGGTAAACCATCTTTAATTTCTATTTATATCTCTCTCAAAAATATGAATCTTCCTGTTATTCATGAATGCATGGCATTTGTAATGTGAAGTTGCCTGAAAATGTCACTATGTGTTTCCTGTGAGTTTTGTGTGAGTGACTAAGCTTCTTTTGTGAATGTACATATCATCTTCACTTCTGAGATTGCGGTGTTTGTTCTGCAATGTGTATCCAGGGGAAGCATTTCCTTGGATTGTGGTGTCAACTCTTATCACAATAATTGTAGAAGTTAACCTGTCATTCTGGACATCATAAAGGGAGGACTCATAAGCCAATTACTAATACAATTCGTTAATGACTTGTTGCACCCAGCTAACAAATTAACCTGTCAGGCTGTCATATGTCTTAGCAGATAGAACTTCTGAGATTTATGCTAATGGGCCCTTTTTTCCTTCTTGTGCATGTTATGATTATGGATAAAAAATAGTTCATGGCTATGAATTAGGCTGAAGTTTGTAAGTAGAGAACCTATATAACCTCTTTCCTTTGCATATTTGATTTTGATAAACAGAGCATGCACTTTTTTATTGGCCAACCAGGTTCTCGCCGCTTCCTATTTCTGCAATATCAGGGACTGGAACAGGAGAACTTCTTGATCTTGTGTGTTCCAGACTGGGAAAAGTTGAGGTTAGCAATTTCAACTTTAATGCTTAAATCTTTTGTTATGACTGGAATATTTTCAGTGCTTAAGGCCTATTTATTTAGCTTAAAAAAGTCCTACATTTTAGCTGTATCTTGAGGGTTTCTTTCGCTCATCTTTCTTAATTTTCACTTGTTTATTTGTAAAAAAAAATAAATAATGAATTTGATTCTTTTGCAGGGTCCAGAAAATCTCAATGAAGAAGAAACTTACATTCCTGCCATTGCAATTGTTGGTCGGCCAAATGTTGGTAAAAGTAGCATTTTGAATGCATTGGTTGGAGAGGATAGAACAATTGTTAGTCCCATCAGTGGCACTACTCGTGATGCTATTGATACTGAATTTGTAGGACCAGATGGCCAGGTTTGTTTAGTTTTGAATTGTATTGATAGTTTGATACTCATGTAATGGTTGGAGAAAGAAGAATTTTTCTTGCTTCATAAATGTAACTGAAAATAACTCAAAAACAAAACCGATTTACTGGAAATATCTAAAATGGCATAAATAATGCTTATTGGTTCGGAGCATGTTCATTTCAAGCTCTTATTCTCTCATTGGTTGCATAAATAAAAAAACAGGTCTAGATATTTTTATATGATTGATAATTTTTTTCCTTTCTGTTTTCAATGTTAAAAATGAGTGGAGAGCAAGCAGGTTAGCCATGTTTTTGACGCTGGTTTACTTGCACTGGACATAAAATTCTTAAAAGTACATCATTTCATGATTGAAAAATTGAGAACTGTGTATGTCATCTCTTTCTTTTATCTTGCTTTGCTTTTAAGTAACATCAGATATGATGTGGAGGCTCATAGGTGCTTGTTTGCAGAAGTTTCTGCTTATTGATACGGCTGGCATCAGAAGGAGGGCAGCAGTAGCTTCATCAGGTAGTGTGACAGAGGCTTTATCAGTGAATCGAGCATTTCGTGGCATTCGCCGTTCCGATGTCGTTGCTCTTGTCATTGAGGCCATGGCTTGTATCACGGAACAGGTACTTCTTCCTTACCATTCTAATGATCTCTATCGTCTGTACTCCATAAAAAAAGGTGAAAATTGAACATGTAGGACAACTTTGGAAAATCTGTCTACAAGTACCTATTTAGTTTAACTGAGAATTCTGCCATCAAGCAGCTATCAGCCTCGTTTATTATTTAGTTTAACCGAAAGTTCTGCAAACAAATAACTATTGGCATTCGACTATTGAAATATAGGAAAATCATCTTACATAGGTAATTATCAGGAGTTTCAGACCTGTCTTAGAGCTGGTGCTTGTAAACAGGAGAAGTATTAATAATTAAAAAAAGACTTAACTTAATATGGAAGTAAACTCAATTTAACTTCAAAATACTTCTGAAATATTAATACCATATGTATTAATAAGAAATCTCTACATTTCTGTAGTCGCCTTGTTTAGTATTTATATGTTATACAAAGTTGCATATGGGAGGTATAATCAATTGGGTTTAAGGTTAATAGCCAATATAGGATCACCACTCACATGTGAATGGAGTTGTGTTTTACCTATATAAAACTAGGATAATTACAAATAGCCCAAAGAAAAGTGGTTGCTGCCTGTAGATGGTGGTATAAACTATAGATACAATTAACACTTGCATATTGACATCATAATCAAGTGTTGGGTGTTCTGTGTAAGTTTTGAGAGCTTAATTGTGATAACTTAAAATTCATGTTAATGATCTGAGACAGTTGTTCTGAATCAGGAAGGGATGTTTAAATTGTCTTTGCACAGATTTCTAGTACCCCCCCCCCTATCTTTAATTGCGATTATTATTGGTTCCTGTTAATCTTTTCTCATTTCTACTGTCTGTGTTTTCTTTTTCCTGAATGATACAGGATTACAGGATTGCTGAAAGGATAGAGAAAGAAGGAAAGGGTTGCCTGATTGTTGTGAACAAATGGGATACAATACCCAATAAAAACCAGCAGACTGCAACATACTATGAACAAGATGTTAGGGAGAAGCTTCGTCTTCTTCATTGGGCTCCTATCGTTTACTCAACTGCAATTGCTGGTCATAATGTTGAGAAGTATGTTGTGGCCTGACACTAACAGTATATCTTGTTTCTTAATAACTTACCATTTGGTTGATAATTATAACAAAACTTCTCTAAACCCATTTGACTAGTTGTTTCTCGTGATGGGATTTAATATGGGTAATATTTATTAATTGATGGGAAATAATACTATACAATAAATAGAAAACAGCCAGGATAAAATCATGAAAAGCGCCTGGTGCCTCATCTTTATTTAGTTTAACCCACCCGCAACCATTCTGTTGTGGATAATTTGGGATTTGGGGTTCACATTAATTCTAGTTTCTACTGGAGAATTATTGGAAATTTATTGTAAGAACTGGATCTATTTGTGTTCATTGGTGGTGCTATTGCTTTTGGCAAGCATGTGTCTGCCATTGTTCTTTAAAAACTTACGAGACCGCTGGATATGTCATCAGTTTTCTATTAGCACACAAGTGAATGAGCGAATAGAAATTGCATTTGCTGATATTCAGATGGTAGTCATTGAATCTTGATTTTTAAATAAATAAAAGCTGCATGCTCTAACAAAATGCATGATTAAGAAGTAGAGACATATAATTCAGTGTTGTCAAGTTCTTAGCGTGGCAAGTTCAATCTGAAGATGTTAGCTCTCTTAAGAATCTCAGTTGTTTTCCCTCACATCTCCTTTTGCAAAAATTATGTAATTTTACTTTGATTTCAGGGTCATTGTTGCTGCAAGTACAGTTGAAAAGGAAAGATCAAGAAGGCTAGGTACTTCTATTCTGAATCAAGTGGTCCGAGAAGCATTGGCTTTTAAACCCCCTCCAAGGACGCGTGGCGGCAAGAGAGGGCGTGTTTATTATTGCACTCAGGTACTTTTGTTATGCGGTAGTATAGGCTTTAATGTTATGCAAGTCATTATCATCAATAATTTTTATCTGTATCTGTGCTAAGTGTACTTGCTGAAGGGACTCCTTTCCCTAGTTTCCCTACCTCGGTACAGCTGAGCCATTTAGTCCCAAATCTTATTCTAATTGTTGTTTTACCGAATCTTGACCTGTTTATGCATGGGACATGACAAATGATATTCATTAGAGATATCCTTTTGCAGGCTGCTATCAGACCACCCACATTTGTTTTCTTTGTAAATGATTCAAACCTTTTTCCTGAGACGTACCGACGCTATATGGAGAAGCAACTGCGTTCAGATGCTGGGTTTTCTGGTACACCAATTCGACTACTTTGGCGTAGCAGAAGAAAAATGGAAAAAGATGAAGGTCAGTATGACCCATTGTTTTATTAAAAAAGAAATATGGATGATATTCTCTTGTTAACTTTGTAGGCGGCCCATTTTCCTTCTATTCAAAACTGATCTACCTAAAAAATGAGCCGAATAATCCATAAAAACCAACCTGGTTTCACATTCCTCAAACTCTTTTATGCACATGCATGATTGCTGGCACAATTTTACACACGGCATGCAGATCTTCTGATTTATGCTTCAAGTTTCATATTTTCATTTTCATATGCATGTGAAAGATGAGAATGTAGCCAGAAAGCACAATATTTTTTGTTTTACGGGTAAAGTGCTCAGTGTGCAACCTTATTTAACTGATTGAGTCAATGATTTTCTTTCATTGGTTTTCAGTCAAGGGTGCAACAAGACCACAAGTTAATCTTACACCAGGCAGCGGAAAATTGGCAGTAGCTACATGAAGATATAAAGTGCTCGGATCTTGATCATGGTTGGGATTTCACTAGTGACGAATGAAAACTGCAATCATGATAAGTTCATGCTAACCACCAAAATCTTCCAATGGCATGGAGCTTCTGGCTGTCACATGTTCAAGGAGAACGCCAAGGTACATGTATCATACTGTTGTATATTATTTTGTCTTGTTGTCTTGCTCCACTTGGGACTTGTTACAAGCTTTCCAACCACACATGTGCCATAAATTATGTTGGTGTCCCAGACTGATTCTGATTGCAATGGAAGATTAATGTTGATGCTTTTGGTAGTTAGTAATTCCGTCAAGATGTTCGTTAGTTTTACCCTTACCTTTACGATGCTTCCAGCGATTTGATGGATGGACACTTCGGTTAGCTTTTTATACATTGTTTGTCAGGAGGGATTTGATGTTCCAAAAGGATGGAGACCCGATTTGGGGAATTGGCTCGCTTTGTTTGATCTTTTCAATCCTTATTCGATTGTAATTTTCAATGAATTCAAGTATGATGGATTGACTCCTTTTTTACTTTCTTATTGTTCAAATAACTAAACAGATGGATATTCATCCTTTTCTTTTCCAATCATTAATTTCTTCTATTCTTCTCTCTTCACAAATATAGGCAATTATATGAAAGTTTAATATAATTTGTTTTGAAATAGTCACATCCAAGTACTGTACTGGGTATCTCAAGTTGCTTTATTTTTGCGATTTAAAAATATTTTAAAAAATATTTAATTTTTTTTATTTTTTTATTTTAAATTAATATTTTTTTAGTATTTTTATATTATTGTTAAAAATAATTTTTTAAAAATAAAAAATATATATATTATTTTGATATATTTTCAAATAAAAAATATTTTAAAAAACAATCATTATCATACTATTGTAAAGAAGTCTCGACTGGGTTAGATTATTAATTGAGCTAGCCAAGATTTTGAGAAGTCTATTGCTCTGGCTAGGTTTTTAATGACTTGTGACAAACTCATCAATATGTTTCTTCTTATTACTCAAAATCAAAGTTTTTAAAGATTTTTTTTTAAGAAAAAATATTGAGACAATAATATATTGAATTGATCCGAGTTAGCTTAAGTCAACTAGTAAATTCATGATTCGAGTCATGAAACTATGATTCAATAAAAAACGAATCAAAATAAGTTATGAAGTCTAGTTCTTAATCAATTCAATGTTAAATGAGAAAAAATCGATAAAAAATAACCAAAATAACTTGAGTCAACTCGGATTGATTCAGGACCCAGGTCACGAGATCAGGACAGCTTCATAACAAGTAAATTAAAACAAATTATAAAGTTCAATCTTTAGTCAACGGAAAAAAAACAATATAGGTTGACTTGTTAAATCCGTGACTCGAGTCACGAAACTGGGATAATCTTATAAAAAGAAAATAAAAAAAATTATGAAACTCAATTCTTAACAAACTTAATATTGAATAATTAGGTTGAAAAAAATCAAGTAAAAATGATATAAATAAAAAGATAACTCGTGTTAATATGATAAATTTATGACTCGAATAACCTTATAGAAAATAAATCAAAATAAATTACAAATTAAAAACTTTAATAAACTTAATATTGCATGATACAATCATGAAGAATAAATCAAAGCATTGTCATAATCACAACCCAAGTTCATCTAATTAAAGTGTATTTGAAAAAATTTGATTTGATTTGATTTTTTTTTTGTTTTAAATTAATATTTTTTTGGTGTTTTTATTTTGATGTGTTAATATCAAAAATAATTTTTAAAAAATAAAAAATATTATTTTAATATATTTTTAAATAAATAATATTTTTAAAAACAATTACAACCATACGCCTTGTATGGTATCACTAGTCACTATTCTATCATCACTTACATAGTATTGTTATTGTTGTGAACACCACTGAATGCTACCATGTTCATCGTATTAGGGACTAAAATGAAAATTTCAATTTATTTTCTTCTCCACGAATACCCCTAAAACTCTACCCCTAAACCTAACCTTCAGCTTCCTCTAACCAACTTTAAAATACAAGCTTTTAGTATACCCATCAAAACCTAACTAACTTTAAATCACATGTCAATTTTTTTTAATCGAATCTAAACCATATTCATTTATTTATATATACTCTTACATCCATCAAGAAGAAGACAACCCGCCACCCATGTTGTAAGCCGCAACGGTTCAACCAAAATGGGAGGGAAGATTTCCCGCCATTTCTCCTTCTCTCTCCCTCTAAAATCCCCCTCCTTTCTCTCTCTACACTCCCTTTCCCTCTCTGCCTAAAACCCTAGCAAAAAGTCCCTGCCTTGATTGATTTCTCATAAAAATGGCAGATACTCCAAAGAAATCTATTCAATCCCCAAGTAAGAAACTCAAAAAACAAGCAACATCACCTTCTTCTGTTTCAGCCACTCCTCAGACCCCACGAACACTAGATCCTCCTCGTCGATTCTCTCCCCGTTTATCACTCAAAGTTAATGCCCCGCAAGAACCCATTTCCCCAATTGAAAAACCCACCAAAGATTCACTCAAAACCCCACCAAACAAATTGGTCGAGGCCCCTCGAGAATCTAGGGTTGATTCGTCGAAAACCCGGAGAAATTTGAGTAAAAATGAATTGAAAAGGACTCCAAGAGGCGAGAAAGACAATGGGTGCTCAAAAACCCCGAAATCAAAGTCTGAGGTGCTTGAGGTTGGTGTTGAATTCTCTCCTGTTTCGCCGGATCAATCGGAGACAAAGAAAAGGAGAAGGGGTGAAGAGAAAGAGAAAGAGAGAATAGTGATAACGAGAGCGATGGCATCGAAGAATAAAACAGCAAAAACCGATAAAATGAGTGGAAAGAAGAGGGTTTATTATAAGAAAGTGGTGTATGATGAGGGTGAATTTGAGGTTGGAGATGATGTGTATGTGAAGAGGAGAGAGGATGCTAGCTCAGACGACGAGGTCCCAGAATTGGAAGAGTGTCGAGTGTGTTTTAAGGCAGGGAAGGCAGTAATGATTGAGTGTGATGATTGTTTAGGTGGGTTTCATTTGAAATGCTTGAAACCTCCTTTAAAGATAGTGCCTGAAGGAGAATGGATTTGTGGGTTTTGTGAGGCAAGGAAATTGGGTAAAGAGGTTCAGTTACCAAGGCCACCTCCAGGGAAAAAACTGGCTCGAACTTTGAGGGATAAACTTCTTTCTAGTGATTTATGGGCTGCCCATATAGAAAGGTTTGGTACATGATGTGTATGTTAATATTACTATTGGCTGGTGTTTATAGACTTCTATTTCTTGTAATATGTGAATGATTGGAGCTTGCTTCTTTTCTTTTGGAGGTGTGCAGTATTTGGAAAGAGGCAGATGGGAGCTATTGGTTTCGGGGACGGTGGTATACCATACCTGAAGAAACTTCTGCTGGACGACAGCCTCACAATCTGAGGAGAGAGCTTTATCAGACAAATGATTTTGCTGAGATTGAGGTAATGGATGTTATCTTATTTTGATTATTAACATCTAATTGAACAAGTGCTGATACGGATAGATTCTTTGGGCAGTCTACAATCTTTTAAGAAGGGAATTTTCCATGTCCCTATCAGTTAGTCACTATGTAATGAGAGATAGCGTGGTCTGTTATCTACCAAAAGATTGACAGAAAGTGAACTGCCTTGATGTATTATGAGGCTTGAAGAATTGATTAATTCTGGTCTTACTCTTCATTGTCTATGGACATCGACATGAAGAACCATTTAACTGTTTATATTCTTCCGTGTGTGTGTGTTTATCAAACATTTTGAAGTAAAATTGTTCACAAGAGCAGAAGGTTCTGATATTCAAGTCTCAAACAATTTGTTCAATGTTGCAGATGGAGTCTATCATTAGGCACTGCTTTGTCTTGAATCCCAAGGAGTATGCAAAGGCCCACGATGAAGGAGATGACATTTTCATGTGCGAATATGAATATGACATACATTGGCACAGTTTCAAGCGTCTAGCTGATATTGACAATGGTGATGAGGTAAGAAAGGTGCAACTATCAGTCTACTTTAGCATCAAATGGAGCCAACACATTCTCAAAAAAAAAAACAAAAAAAAAAAGGAAGTCAACATTCAGTTGCAATTAATTTGCCTCTTCTCTTTGTTGGTAGGAAGGTGAAGATTCTGACACTGATGAAGATTGGAAATCTTCCAAGGATGCTGAGTCTGAAACAGATGAAGATGTAGAATATGAAGAGGAAAAAGTTATAAACTTACAATCTAGAGCATCCTCAGCTCATGAGTTAGCTGCTGTATGAACAATTTCGTTGTTGCTTATTTGTGGCTTTCCAAGTGGTTGCCAACAATTAACCTAATGAACTGTGTGATCATGACAGAACTCACGAAAGGGGAAGTTCTTTGGACTTCAGAAAATTGGGACAAAGAGAATCCCAGAGCACGTGAGATGCCACAAGCAGACTGAACTGGAGAAGGCAAAAGCAGCTCTTGTGTTGGCAAAATTGCCAAAATCTCTACCTTGCAGGAATAAGTAAGAAATTTGATGCTTTGTTCTTATGGTTAACTGTAAATAATTGTTTCTAATCAAGATCCTTAATATAGAGAGATGGAGGAGATTAGTGCATTTGTAAAAGGTGCAATCTGTGACAATCAGTGTCTGGGTCGCTGCCTTTATGTTCATGGTGTTCCTGGAACTGGAAAGGTAAAGTCTGTCAGCTTTAACTGATAGCTATTGTTGCTTATTTCCAAGCAGTGATCAGTCTCATCCAAGTTTTGGCAGTGCTTATATGATTGAAATCACCTGATTTTTTTGCGGGAATGAATTGTAGACAATGAGCGTGCTTGCAGTAATGAGGAACCTGAAGTCTGAAGTTGATGCAGGAAGCATAAGACCATACTGTTTTGTGGATGTTAATGGTCTTAAGTTGGCATCACCAGAGAATATTTACAGGGTAAAAGTATTTCTGAGGTTATCTTATTCACTTTTATGGTTGAATCCTCTGGTTGCTTAGTGCATATACTGTGTTCTTTAGGCTATATATGAAGCATTGACTGGACACAGAGTAAGTTGGAAAAAGGCTCTGCATTTGCTAAATGAGCGATTTTCAGATGGAAAGAGAACTGGTAAAGAAGATGACCGGCCTTGTATTCTACTCATTGATGAACTTGATCTTCTTGTGACCAGAAATCAGTCGGTAATTTGCGTATATTATCATTTGAAAACTTATTGTTGTTATCTAGTAATAGCAGTATAATTTAAAGTTTCCATAAAACTTTGAGGTAGAGTTCCTCACCCTTTTTTGTTTGTAGGTTCTATATAATATTCTTGATTGGCCAACTAAGCCACATTCTAAATTGATTGTGATAGGTACTTTCTCTCTCTCTCTCTCTCTCTCTGAATATTTATCTATGGTTGTGTCAGTCTTTGTGTATATTTTTATAATGCATTTTGGATTATATTAGTTATGATGAATACGATGGCAACCTTGACATTGTTAATGTGATATTCAGGAATAGCAAATACTATGGATCTTCCAGAAAAGCTGCTTCCTCGTATTTCAAGCCGTATGGGTATACAAAGGCTTTGTTTTGGTCCCTATAATTATCAGCAGCTTCAGGAAATCATTTCAAGTCGCCTTAAAGGAATCAATGCATTTGAAAAGCAAGCTATAGAATTTGCTTCAAGGAAGGTCTGTCTTTGTTTGTTGTCATGGATTCTAAACTTGCTCTATATTTTCAATTGCTAAATTTTGATGCATCTAAATTGATGCATATCTTCATACTTGAATTGCTTTTCCCTCAACATCAACCTCATGAATACATTCAGGTAGCAGCTATTTCAGGAGATGCACGCCGTGCTCTAGAAATTTGCAGGCGTGCAGCTGAAATTGCAGATTACCAAATTAAGAAATTGAGCTCCAATCATAATCCAGCCCCAGAAGGTACCTAAACTCTTTGGTTTACTAGACTTTTTGATACTGTGAGATATTATAACTTCATTCCAATGGTTTGGATTACGTGGTCTTTCATATTCAAACAAGCAAAGGGTATTTTGTCCATGCTTGGAGCTCTGACTCCCCTAAAAAAATGTTGCCATCAAATCATGTCATGATATTAACATCACCAATATTTTGTACTTTAGATTGTGGTGCATTCTTGGGGGTTTCTCAAGTCATCTCATGCTGTTGTAGAGTATGAATGTAGTGCCTATCAGAACTTCTAAATGCTCCAATTATTGGTGGACAACTATATCGTTACTGTAGTTGACTCCTTGAAGCTTTCATGTAGATCTATACCAAGTAAACCTGGGTGCCAAAATTGACTTAAATCAGACAGAACATCTATTTTCAAACATTAATAGTTTTGGTAATGTTATGAAATAAAGGGTAAAAATATTTTTGTATATTGTATTCACAATTAAACCCATCCACTAATAAGAATTTTATGAAATAAAGGATTACCCTCTCAACCCCATTGGTTGTTCTGCTCACTAGATGAATCTGTATTTGATCATTTTCCAGGAAAGGGCCTTGTCGGTATGTCAGCAATTGAAGCAGCCATTCAGGAAATGTTCCAGGCACCTCATTTTCAAGTGAGTTGGCTTTCAACTATAAATCTTGCAAATTATGGGTCTTTTTTGCTATTTTAAGCCATTGCTTTATTTTTTATACTGAAGTTCAAATCATGACAGTGGGTACACAATGGTGTCAATTATGCATGTATCAGCAATGACTGACACATTCAGATTTATATAGAGGTGAATGGCCAGAGTTATGCCTTAACTGTATTGTTCTATGAGAAAGTTTTTTACTTTGCCATAGCACAGCACTTTTTGACATCAAGAAATTTATCCATCTTATCCCTGCATAAAATTAGTGGGCAGTTCAAGGAAATGCCTTAGTAAACTTAAATAATATCAAGGAGATCAAAGCAGAAACTTTTATTACCTTGTGACACGATGGCTACTCTACATGAAGTGAAATTATCATAGATCTTAGTCTGTGAGAATGATTGCCTTGGACAGTTTTTAAACTTTTATGCTAGCTGTCATCATTGACATTTAAATTTTGTGAAAAAAAAACATCAGTATTTGTTAATGGGGAGAAAAGGATCTCAATTTTCGACACCCTCCTCTTATAACAACTGATTCTTTTATCTCTCTTTTTTCTTTCTTTATTGCAGGTAATGAGAAGTTGTTCCAAACTAAGTAAAATTTTCTTGGCAGCTATGGTGTACGAGCTGTATAAAACAGGGATGGCTGAGACATCCTTTGAAAAGGTCAAAATTCAAAGCCACCTTAATATGTGTGATTGTTTTTAACTGCCCATTACTAATTCCGTTTATTTTTGGAATAAAAAGCTATACTGACCACACTATGAATGTGTCCTGGCCAAGGTAGTAAGCCTCTGAAGCTAACATTCAGAGCTTTCATATTTTATAAGTTAATTTTTTGCATAGATTAGTAGCTATCAACAAACAGTGGACATTAAGCCAGGCCTGCTGTTTGCAACTATCCTTTTCTTGTTGGTCCAACTGAGTTTTATATAAACGCTCTCTATCTTGATGGTTTCAAGACTCATTTGTGAGTGGTTGCTGAAAGGTTCATCTGTTTGCAGTTGGCAATGACTGTTTCATGTATTTGTACAAGCAATGCAGAAGCATTTCCTGGTTGGGACATCCTCTTGAAAGTTGGGTAAGTCAGCTTGCATTGCTTTTTTGCTTCTTTTTTCCTGAAAGAAAAAGGGATATCATGGAAATTTTCTCAGTTAATTTTCTTTCGACAACTTCTTTGGAGAGCTATTGTTGGGGAATGGTTTGGGCTTTGGGGCTCCTCTGTACTTAGACATTATATATAAGTATGCCCAGATGACATGCCAAATGGGGACATGTTGCTTTACTGCTTTCTGTGGTACCACGAAAAGCAACATGAGGTTTCGGTTAAAAAAGTTGTGATGTACCAAGCTATGTGATAATACTTAATTATGATTTTTATTTAAAGGAACCACAAGTTTTAGTATGTCATTTCCATGTTTCTGGTTGTCATAAACTGGAAAAAACAAAGGCAGGTGCTTGTATGATTCAGTTCATAAACATTGATTCTGATTTGAGGTCAGTGAATAATCTTGATTGTTTTGTTTCATTTGTGTTGTTATTGGCAGCTGCATGCTAGGTGAAAGCAGGATAATTCTATGTGAACCAGGAGCTAGACACGGTTTGCAGAAGTTGCAGCTCAATTTTCCAAGGTTAGTTCCCTGGAGCACATTCTGCTATGACTTTGCTTCATTGATCTGGCAGTCTAATGATCACAATACTACTATATTCTCATAGAATCTGATTTACGATTCTGAGAAAGAATGCCTTGCATTTGAATTAATAACATTATTCTATAGGCATGATTTATTTGATTGGATGAATAACTTTTCTCGTGCACAAGCAAAACAGGAAGCATTCAGCGGTGTAAGTGACCAACTTCTTCTACCTTGTGCAGTGATGATGTAGCTTTTGCATTGAAAGACAGCAAGGAGATACCCTGGTTGGCCAAGTATTTATGATTTAAGGTCGTGACAATCACATCCAGTTCTTTCTCATTCATTTATATGAACAATTTTGACCTTTACATCTCAAATCTTATTTACCATCCACACAAGATAGAGACTTTCAACTTTCGCTGTCAAAGTAGAACTGTTTTTCGTTTTTTTTTTTCAACTTCGGCCGTGAAAAACTGTACTTTGTTCTGAGGCATTTCATTTATCTTTGACGGCAACATGAAATTAATAAGGTTGAAGGAGATCCAAGTTTGCTATATTCACTATTTATGCTCGTCCTTTTTAACTTTTGCACATCATCTTTGAGTTGATCAAATAGCACAAAGCAAAACAAATGAAACAAGGAACTCATGGCAATTCCCTGAGATAGCACTTCTTTTTAGATTGAGACAAAAGAAGAAATAGAAATACTATGGTTTTGAACTGCATCTTATCTCTTCAAGTTTCGCCCTATTGAATCCCATGGTTAGCCTTGCCGAAGCAGCAACTTGGTTCGGGCGTGGACAACCTATTTCAGTTGGTGGTTAGTCATAGCATTCGGCATCATAGTTGATCCTTCGTCTACTGGGGCCCAGGTGTCCTTTATTAAAATAATAATAATAATAATAGTCTCCAAGTTCAGGAGTTAACTATAACTTTGACCGTACTTAATCTATTTTTCAGTTGGTGTATTTTATTTTTAAGAAATGCTTTCTTTTCTCGTTAACCTCTTATATCATCTACTTTTTTCAAATAAATTGGAAAGTAACATGAAAGGGATGAAAATGTTTGAGTTATAAATGAATTTAAAATACAGGAATTGAATATATAGTTTTTCTTTAAAATTAACAATCAATTTCAGTGCTGTCGAAAGCAATTTTAATTATTTTTTTGCCCATTCGATGAACTTTTCTTCTTACAGCAATATTTCTTAAAGAGGGACGATTTATCATCCCTTTGACGGTTTTATCACTTGTAGACACCGAACTCCGTCAATTAGGAGTTCCCATTCACTTAGCTACATATCATTTAACTACGTGTTATTGACACGGTTTTTCAAATATATATATATTTTTAAAAAAACACATTTAATATTACATACCCAAAATTTAAAAAAATATATAAGAAAAATATTTTAATATATTTTCAAACAAAAAAATATTTTTAAAAAACTGCAGCACCCAACATCCTTTCTCTCTTTCTTTTTTTCTTTTTTTTTTTCTTTTTTCATACGGCAAACCACCGTTGCTTACATATTAGAAGTAATCTGTAAATGAAAAGGCAAAGGACGAACCATCAAGAAAGTGACAATAAATCTTATCCCGCAAGGGAACAGCAGCTTGCCAACGAGCAATATTCGTTGCGGCTCAACTTCATGTACAAAACGAATGAAAACCAAAAGGCTCAAAACCCAAAAACACCAAAGCAAAGCATGTTAAAATACGTACTAGCTGTTTTCTTTCTTGACTATCACTCTTAACGGATACATCTTAAGCATGTTTTGGAAGTTTTTCCTTCAAAATGGCAGATTTCTTTATGCCCTGAAGATTTCTTAACCCTAAAGCAGCCCCTTGGATAATGCAGCAGGTACCATGATGTGAACCGTGAAGATCAATTATGCCTGAGCTTGTTGCGTAAGTGATGAGGTTTTCATCCACAAAGTCCGGCCAAAGATGGCACTTCCATGTGTAGAAAGATAAGCAGCATTTAACCTGACAATCAAATCAACAGAACTAAATATTAGCCAAGAAAAGAAAATACACAAGCTGTGTAGCACTAGTATGGCTGAGCGTGAAACATTACTTGTCAACATCTGGAGCAGCCAACGGATCATAAGACTCTTCCCTATGTTCAGCAACTGGGACAACACCTGCCATGTCTGGAGCACCTTCAACCTAAAATCAAACCGCCAGATGCATGATCAAATTAAGGCAACTGATGATTAATTAAATTAAGCACAAGCTTCTTTTCCACCAGAGAATTCAGAAATAGTATTTACAGTCCGAAAATGTCAAAACTCATGTAACAGAGTCCATTCTGATCGTTCCAGCAGTGACTAGATACACTTGCACATCTTTTGTATCCAAAAGAATACCAGAAAAACCTAGCCTGTTGTTCTCAACATCATGTTTGACCCCCTCCTAGTAGATGTATATTAACTTTTTATCATGATGACAATGTACCCAAAATTAGTTTCTCATATTCCCCTTCTCCTTCCATCTTTTCCCTTGGGCATGAAACACCATCATGAGGAGACTTTTCTCTGCTACTTGGAAATATATTATTTAAATAGAAAATAATTATTCTGCACTTGCTGCCAAGGTTCTGTTATCCTCAGTGATGGCGCAATTAAGGTGCTTGCTGAAAGGATTTGATGGAACTCTAGAACTTTTAAACTTTATCATTATGTATGCTAGCCCCGATGCACCCTGAGGCCTGAACCTAAAAGTTTCAGCTCACCCCTCCTCATTCATTTAAAACAGATGGTACGGAAGCCACAAGATATTACAAGGGTAAGAATGTGCAATGCAAAACCCATCTTATACCTGCCCTGTGACCATCCCAAGCTCTAACAATATTGAGTCATATAGGAGAAGGAAAAAAAAATTAAATGGCCAAAGTGGACAAAATCAATGACAACTAGTATCATCATCAAGAGAAACTGTTTAAGCAAATTAACATATCTTGCCTGTTGAGGGTACTGTGGATAACCAGCATATGCATTGTATGCATATAATGATGGATCATGTGTACCCCCATAAGCATATGCATCATAGCCTTGTCCATAACCATAATAAGCATTCCATTGATCTACTTGCTGACCCCAGGTAGCTGTTAAGTCCTACAGCAACAGGATATCATATATTATCACGGCTAGTATAGAAAAGAATAATGGTTTGAAATGTATGTTTAAGTCAAAGACTGCAAATAAATACAAGACTACATAAACTCCTTCATAATGCCTTCAAACTCATTATCAATTCCCGTCAAGAAAAAAATAATATCCGAAATTTAATATCATCCTATCCTGATGTTTTAACTTCAACTTTCTTTAGATAGACAAGACATTCATTAAAAACTTAGTATTCAAGACAGGCTACTAAGGATTAAATCACAGATTAAACAACATAATTATTAACACAAATACCCAGGGATGTTCCATCTGCTGCCAAGCAGTCTACTATGAATTGACTTTCTTCATGGTATTGAGCTGAATGTTGAAAATTAAATAATTGGGTTGTTTTTATGGATATGAAAAGAAGCATGACATGACGAAGTGTTCACAAATCAAACATTCTCAAAGCTGGAAGTGAAACTTACTTGTTTCTTTCCCCAAGAAATGCGTACTGGTTGTTGACCAATCACATGCCCTTGCATCCTTTGTATTGCTTCTTCAGCTGATGTCCTGTTCAGGAAAAAAAAAAAAATAGAGGTCAGAAACTATTACATAGCAGGGGGGAAGTAAAAAACTTGACTATAGTATGCTATAAGGGATAGCAGTATAGACCTAGCCCACAAGAATAATATTCCCCTGCATCTTTTGTATGACTTATTCAGACGGTTTCCTATATGGACAAAATTGGTATTTGGTGGAACCTTGGCAATAACAAACATATCATGGCATATGGGTTACCCCCTTTGGACTATCCACACAATAATACTTTCTGCCTCCCTCATCCTTTTCACTTGAGATTCTCTGATCAATAAGAGAAGGGAAGGGCTAACCCATATGACGGTTGCTAAATAGAAATGACCATGAACCGACATTCAAACTCAACTACCAAATGCCTCAAAAGGACAAATGACAATGCCATGATGCTGCAATATCAGTACTTATATGGCATATTATCTAAAGATGATAACGCAGTAAGAAAAGGCATTTACAGTACTAATCAAACAAACCTAGTTGCAAACTGTACGAAACCACATCCTCTGCCTGCAGGAATCTTGACAGAGGCAATCTCCCCAAGCTGCAGAAAGGTTTGCCTGAGGTCCTCTTCTGTGGCATTAGGATCCAAGTTACCAACAAAGATCTGCAATAAGAAAAAAATTGTCAGTAGAAATGCACAAGAAACAAATCTCCAAAAAACTGAAGTATGGCTAGCTTACTGTGGTATTAGTAACGTCGCCATCTGCTGAAACCACTTGGACTGGTGCAGTGTATGCGGGAGCTGGATAAAAGGCTGCAAAAAATGAAAATTAAGCACAATGTTATCCAGAAACCAATTGAGAGTAAGAGTGTTGCACTTGAATGCCAAAAGAGTAAGCAGTATTAGAAAGTCATCAACGATCAAAGGCTTTAATTTCTGGGTAATCCATATGCTTAGTAATATTTAATGTTATCCAGGAACCAATTGAAAATGAGAGTGACGCACTTTAAAGCCAATGCATCCTCATGCAAGACAAACAGAACAAGTAAGCGATATTAAGAAGTCGTTAAGAATCAAAAGGCTTTGATGGTTGGGGAAGCCCATGTGCTTAGTAATATTTGAGTTGCAGAGCCTCGAGCAGTTTCCTGCGGTGTAAAGTTTTAAAAATACCATAATTTCTAGGACGCTCAATTTCACTTTAGACAGCATATAAAAAAGCTACATTCAAATTGTAAATAAAATTGCAAACAGCATCAATCAAGACCTAATTGTTAAACAAGGTAGCTTCGTCAAGGTAAACATGTGAAGCTACTGTAGAAAAGGAAATATAAAAGTAATTCATTCAATTGCAATTTGCTTCCAATGAATAAACAGAGGAATTATGACCTTTTGGCAGAGCATATTGTTGTTGAAAACTGGTGGTCTTCTTGGGTGTTGCCATGCTAATTCGCATTGGCCTAGTTGAGCAAAAAACACCATTCATCTCAGTCATGGCACGATTTCTCTCATTCTCATCCGCAAATTTAACAAACCCATATCCCTTGGACCGTCCAGTATTCGGATCAGTCACAACCTTCGCACCTCTAACCGACGGATAATGAACCCGAAACGTCTCCTGTAATAGATAATCCGTAACATCAGGTGCTAAATCCCCAACAAAAATCGAATGTTCCGGCCCTGCATCGGGCCGCCTTTCCCCAATCCCGAAAGAAGCCCAGTTCAACCTAAAGGTTTGTTCCGTTCCTGGCATTTGCGTCCCATTATACGTCTGCAGAATCCTTTCAGCTGCTGCGTGAGAAACAAACTCCACAAACCCATAACCCTCAGGCTGTCCAGTTAACTTGTTGCGTATTATTTTAATCGATACTACCTGAAATTCACATTTTTCTCAAATTAAAAAAAAAAGCCATTAAGAAATACTAATTATAATTGGGAAAAAGTGAGAGAGACCCATGATAGATAAACAAAAACCCATATGTATAAACAGCATGAAGAAGAAGAAGAAGAAGAAGAAAAGAGGTGTGAGAGGGGAGCGACCTCGCCAGTGTGAGCGAAGCAGGAGGTGAGGTAGGATTCATCGGCCCAATACTGCAAATCACCAATCCAAAGGGTTCTTACTTCTTCTAAAGTTGCTGGTTGATGGTAGCCTCCTGGTGCTGTTGTTGCTGCCATTATTCTTTCACTTTCACTTCCTCTGCTCTGCAGCCTGCTGCTTTCTTCTTCTCTTCAAGTTTCTGTTTTTTTTTTTTTTTTTTCTTTAGCACTTCGAGGGACACCGGGTTTCAGCCGAGTGCTCGTCGTTGATCTTACAAATTATAATCTGTTAAAGCGACGCCGTAGGATACGCAAACTACAAGTATAGAAGACGCTTGACGTGTCATTTATTTGAGAAGCAAACGACCTGTCGCCTCACTGAAATGATTTCGGTCAATCACGAAGCCATACAGAAAAAAATTCCAAGGTGTAAATCTACAAATAGTAGTGCAGAATCATTGTTATTATTATTTTTTGAGAGCTAAAAATGCATGAAGTTGGCAACAGCATGTAGCACTAGAGAAGAAAGAAGAGAGTCTCCCTCCCCTCCCCTTCCCATCCCACGCAACCGCGTCGAAGTCGGCATCTCCTTCAAACATAAACCGCTTGCTTTAATGAAAAAAAGGGTACAGATATTTTAATTTTCGTTTCCTTCTCTGTTTCTCTAAATCATTGCATGGCGTTGGCAAGACTGCATATGGTTGGTGATGAATGTTAATGGCGTGGCCAGCTGCACAGGTTATTGTCCCTGTTGGAATTATTTTCATACTCTCTGGTCTCATATTGTTATTAATCTCATTCAGGTCATTCATAATTACTTTTCTTCTTCTTCTTCTTAACTACAGTTTCTTGGCTTGTTTGCTGCTGTTAGTTATGATTCTTGGTTACTTTTTAATCGGATGTTTCACGGCAAACTTTGATGATTTCTTGCTTCTGATTCTAGTTCATCGATCCAAGCAAAACACCCTTCTTACGTGCTTGTGTGTGGTCTTTCATAAGCTTTCTAGGATTTTTATTCCATTTCATAGTATCTGTGTGCGTGTCGAGTTATTTCCGGCCACTTGAATTTCAGTATATATATTTGTATTAAGTTTTTGATTAACTTGACCTCCTTTTTCGTGGTTAATGCGTCTCATGTTTCCTTGTATATTGTTTTCTCTTGGACAACAACAAAACAGTATACCTTTCTGCAGCTTCCCACGTACCTCCCAAGAAAATAAAAAAGAAAGAGGAAAGAAAATAATTTATTTCTTGCTTTTACTCATATCTTGCACTTTGGGGGCAGTTCTCTCCTTCCCTTTTCGTCCCGTGTCCAAGAATATTCTGCACAGAAGGACTAACAAAATAGTTGCAGAATTGCTTTGGTTGCAGCTCATAGGGCTCGTTGATGAATGATTGGTGGGCAAATTTGAAGGTGCTCGAATTCTTCCTTGAATTGCTTTATGTGGTTGTTATAAGCTTTTAATCCTCATCTCATCTGGCATTTTTTCATCAATCATTTATATAATAATTAGTTCCCAGAAAACCTAATTTCTAAAGTCACAAGCTTATGTCATATATACAGGACAGGAGGGGATTCCCACTGGAGACCCAAAACAAACAGAAAAAAAGAAAGAGGATATTCAATGTGCAATGTATTTGTTTTTTCCATGCGATGCCCTTGAAATCTATTTAGATGTAACACCGCAAAGTCTATGAAAGCATTAGAGAATACAAGGCACGCGCCTCTGGGATCAAATTTTCTTTGCCTTGTATTTCTTTAATTCTCAATCTGTCAATAGGTTGACGAAGTTGATACTATTTTTATTATTTAATTATATATGTTGCGCGCGTGAAAAAAGAGAGAAAAGTATTTTTTATTATAAAATAATTATTTTGTTATTTTAATTTTAAAATTTATATTATTTTGATTATATAATTACTAATAAAATATAAATATGATATGCTGGAAATTATGTTGTTAATGTTACTATAGCATCCAACAGATATTATAAGTATATTTCTAGCTTGCTATTTACCACCGGGAGATGGCAAAGAAGTATCTGTCACCTCTCATTTTAAAAAATTAAAAACATAAAATGATTTTTATTTTTAAATATATTAAAATAATATTTTTTTATAAAAAATATATATTTTTAACATCAGTACATTAAAATAATTTAAATTTATATAAAAAAGTATTTTAAAATAAAAAATCTATTTTTTTAAAAAAATATTTTTTAAATACAAAAACAAACCAACATCATATTTATTTTATACAAATAAATCCATTTAAGATAGCTAAATGATAGAGTAAATGTAAAATTGAGAGCAATCTAAAGTAGTATTTTATACAAATAAAGAATAAAAAGAACTTAAATATTAGAAGCGAAATTAAAAAAAAATGCAGTGCATCTAGATAAAAATATAGCTATGTTACCTTTAAATATTCCAATTAGTTTTTTTTAGCAATATGAACTGGATATTTATCTCCAATATTTTTTAAAAAAACCTCCATTGTGTCACAAATCCATATAAGAGACCCGAATTAAAAAAAAAAAACTTCACGAGGAGTTAAAAAAATAAAATAGATAAACTATATAATAAAACTAAAATGTATCATACTTATACTACAAGATCCAGGATTATTGAACACAAAAAAATAAGAATAAAAAACTACCATGCACAAGAGAAAAATCACCAACACCTTCCCGCTAATATGATAAAAGGATGGTCCTTAGGTAGAAGGGGAGAGAGTAACCAAAGGAAAGTTGACTAGCATATAATATTCTTTATAAAAACTTATTTATTTTGAAGATTTTTTTCAATTATATGGGAGGTGAAAAGAAATTAGCAATATATAAATGAATAACAATTTTTTGGAATCCTTTTTATTAAATGATTTAAAAAAAATAGGAATGAATAGAAATTATCAATAAATTTCTTGAATATTATAAAAGTTTGTGAAAAGAAATAATGTGAAATTTATGAATCCTTTTGTCCAAGGAAATTGAAAGTAATGTAAGATAATGAAAAAAAGTTCTTCCATAAAAAATAAATAAGGATCCAATTTAATAATTTGATTAATTTTGATGTAATTATATTATCTTAATATTTTAATTTTATTATTGACTTGCTTTTAAGCATTTTTAGAATTTGTATACTCAAAAGTCAAAATAAAGTGAAAATAATGTT
>Ga0325405_1000949_pt1 | contig 28974 bp, 21 predicted proteins | sample PopdelMetagenome_21_FD_205663 | JGI IMG/M metagenome (GOLD analysis project Ga0325405, IMG submission 205663) | Populus deltoides microbial communities from Bellville, Georgia, United States - Xylem-Control-R2 | ecosystem: Host-associated > Plants > Phyllosphere > Stem > Wood/Secondary xylem... | reverse complement strand
AAAACTTAGTTTTGGTATAGAGATTGCTTGATTCAATGTCTTACTTAATGTGAAAATACTTGTTCATTCTTAAGCAATAATCAATCTTCATCTTTATAAACTTCATTGTAATATCTTCCGATCTAATATCACCATTGTTGATATTAGGTTGAGTTATCTTATATATGTTGAAGGAATCACCAATACATCACCATTAAAATTGATTTGGACTAAGACTTACTTTTTCTTGTCATTTAAAATCTATTTACACTTTTTCATCTTTGAAAACAAATCTATCAATCATTTTCAACCAAGTTATTGTTAATTTAATTTCTCTTGAGTTTTTTTTGTTACCTAGCTTAATTTCCAGATCTAGCTCTCTGTGGATATGACCTCGATCTTACCGAGTTAATTGCTAAATCGTACACTCGTGCACTTGTGAGTTAAAACAAGCCGATCATAAAAAGCGGTCAAGCAATTATCTTGAAGATAAAGATAGAATGACAAAAGCACATTGCAGTCCCTAGTTTTCACATAAGTTGACAAATCACACTTTTCATCGAAATAAATCTATGATCTTTTAATTTTACATTTTAAACTCTATAAAATTAAATTAAAGCCAATAGGCCAAAATTAGGTTATAATAGTTGCCCCCTCTTTATAATGCTTATGGTGCAAATGCATTAGAAAATTTATTTTCTTTTGATTTTTTATAGTAAGTTTTGTAAAGAAGAATAATTGTGAAAACCCTTTCTCTTTTTCTTTCATTTTTTTAATTGAGTTTTTTTTTAAATTGTCTCATTGTAATGGGTGACCTGTCCAGTGAAAAAAATACAAAGAAAGGGTCTCATTGTAATGGGTGACCTACCCAAGTGAAAAAAAGAAAGGGTCTCATTATGATGGGTGACCTACCCAAGCAAAAAAAAAAAAGAAAAATGAGGGCTTTAAGGTGCACTCAAAAGGATTGTCGAGGGCTTGAAGGCGCACTCGAAGGAGGTAAGGGCTGGAAGGCGCACTCAAAAAGAGGTAGGGGCTTGAAGGCGCACTTAAAAAAGAGGTGAGGGCTTGAAGGCGCACTCAAAAGAATGGTCAAGGGCTCGAAGGTGTGCTCGAAAGGGGGTAGGGTTAGGAAATGTGTTACCTTAAATTGTTGCAGGCTCAAAGGCATGCTCGAAAGAATGGTCGAGGGCTCGAAGGCGCGCTCGAAAGGGGGTAGGGTTAGGAAACGCACTAGCTTAAATGGTTGCAGGCTTAAAGGCATGCTCGAAAGGAAGCGAGGGCTCAAAGGCGCGCTTGAAAAAAAGTGAGGGCTCCAAGGCATGCTCGAAAGAATGATCGAGGGCTCAAAGGTGCGCTCAAAAGGGGGTAGGGTTAGGAAACACACTACCTTAAATGGTTGCGGGCTCAAAGGCGCGCTCGAAAGGAAAGGAGGGCTCAAAGGTGCCATCGAAAAGAAGCGAGGGCTCAAAGGTGCGCTCGAAAGGACACGAGGGCTCAAAGGCACGCTCGAAAGGAGGTAGGGTTAGGAAACACACTACCTTGGATGGTTGAGAAAAGGTAGTGGAAAAATACAAAAAGATTTTTTTTTGTGGCCTAATTCTCGTGGACGGCCTGCCCATGTTAAAATTTCTCAAAGGTGAAAAATTTCCAAAAGCGATTTCAAACTTGGCCCTTTCAAGGTGGCCTTTCATTTGATGTATCTCGTTAGAGATTTCTCTTGCGAAGTTTGCAAAACTCGTTGTCCAATGTCTCAAAGTTTAGATGATATGCATGCATCTTTATCTAATTTGAAGATGACCCAAATCAGAGATAGCAAGTCGTCATCAATCAAGCAAACAAGAAGATTAAGAAGAAATAAGGGCCTATCGTGACCCACTTGCTTGCTAGAGATTTTTCATCTCGTCAAATAATTTGAGAGGATCATTCATTAATACCCGTCTCACTTTTAAAAACATTTGTTGTCACTTGCTGAAAGGATCAAGCTGCCTTTGATAAATTAAGATGCCTCCTTGCCTTGTCGCAAGAAATGTTCATCTCTTTTTCTAGAAGGGATCAATTTTTCCTTCTAAACACAATATTGCCCTCTTATACTGGTCATTGCCCTTAGGTGTGCTTTGTCAACAACTCTGCCAAATAATAGTTTTAAGTGACCTTTTTCACATTTTCACATTTCTCCCATTTTCAATTTGGTGAAGGAATATTTGTCTAGAATGAATTTTGAAATCTTGATCTTGCATTTTGAAAACAAAAATTGTTTTGATGTAAGTTTAAAAGCATTTGCTTTTGAAATCTTGCAACTCCTTGGTTTTTTCTTGGAAAAGAGATTATTTGCTCTTGTATTTGGTGAAAGTACATCATGAGGTGACCTTTTGTTTCTTATGGGTTTCCAAAGTGAAGGGATCGAGAAAAGCTCGAGGTTTTGTTTGAGAAAAAACTTGTCTCTTTTTAAACACTTATTTTATCAGCATGAGTAATAATGAATAGCTTGTTCTCAATGTCACGACTCTAATAAAGAAGTACTCTTTGCATTTTGAGAGCATTGCTTATTAATCCATGTTGTTTGCTTGCTTAATTAGAAAGGACTTTTACAGGTATGTAACGTAGGCTGTGGTTTTTTGCTATGAAAGAAAAGGATTCATAAGGCTCAAAGAGTGTTTTAGGGTTTCAAAGACTGAGGATCACTATCAGCAGTTCAACTCTTTGTGTCATTCATCTTTTCTTTTGCCGTTCTTCTTTGATTTGCTTTTTGATTGCTTTGCTAGGGCTTGCTAGGGCATACTCACTTTATCTTGGTTATCACTCTTTCTTGTGATTTGGGCATGCCCCCTAGTCATTGAGTTTCTTGGGCTCTTTTGCCTTTTCGGCTTTCTCATAGTTTTTTCATCTTTTTTCCTTTAAATTTTCACTTGCCCCTAGTGTGGGGTGTGATCTTAGTCGGGTTTTTTCATGAAAGAAAAATTATTCAGGCTAAAAAAAGACTGCAAGGGATATACTTTTTAGAATGTGAAAGGAATAACAAAGATAGCCTTTCCTCATTTCAAACGCAAGCAGTTAAGATCAATACATACATACCATTATTCATACATTTAAAACAACATGTCTCAAAAGTCATGGTGTGAGGATGACAGTTCATTTTCTATTCGTGCATTTTGGTTCAGAGTTTAGTCACCTTAATGAAGGAGTTACTTGATTCATGTGTCATTCTACAAGTAGAATGTTATAAATATTGTTTTAAATAAACACCAAATTATTTTTGAAATCAAAATACAAGTTTAATTTTTCAAAACTCTAATAGGGAAACTGATTTTGGTAAAAGAGATGAATTGCATATATGAGGTCACGCGAGGCTTTAAAAGTGTATTTGTGAGTTCTTAGAGGGAGCCCCTTTCAGGATATTTTGGTTGTAAATCAAAGGAAGAGACATAATTAAAGGTAAAAAACAAAGACTTATACTAGCAAGGTGACATATAAAAGGGCTAAACACTTAGTAATCATTGATTGGAATTTCTAGAATCTTCCAACCATCCTTCTCCTTTGAATTCCTTGACAGAGGGGCACCTTTCCAATAGTCAGTTAAGGTCACACATAGACCAGTCTTGGCTTAATGACACTGTAGCTTCGTCTTTAGGATGGGTGACTTCTAGATGTCTTTGTTTTGGTAGCTCTTTCTCTCGTTTTTGTAACCACCTTTCATATTGTGAACCTCGGTTTCTTTCTTTTCCCTAGTGAAATGTTTTCTTCTCAGTCGAGTCAGCAACCCTTCCTAAATGGATAGCTTGTTTGATCCTCTCAGCTATAGCGACGAGGTTAGAAAAATATTATGCAGAGCTTCCAACCAGGTATTCATAGTACGGGGCCTTGAAAGTGTTGACAAACAAATTGATCATCTCATTTTCCAATAAAAGAGGATTAACTTGTGCGGCAGTCTCACGCCACCTTTGAGTGTATTCTCTTATGGACTCCTTGTTGTCTTTTTCCATAGCTTGCAAGTTTGACCTATCATGGCCCACATCCATATTGAACTTATACTGCCTAATGAAGGCATCAACTAAGTCCTTCTATTTTTTTTTTATCTTGGTATTGTCTAACCACATATACCAAGTAAAGGCAACGTCACTCAAACTGTCTTGAAAGAAATGAATCAACAATTTCTTGTCATGGGCCACCTCAGTCATTTTGTTGCAATATCCCTTGAGATGAGTTACAAGGTATTAAGTTCCTGTATATTTGACAAACTCCGGTACCCTAAACTTCTTAGGAATGACTATGTTAGGTACCAAACACATCTTAACAACCTTTATATAGCCATGTAGGCTAGATCCCTCGAATGCCATCAGCCTTTGTTTCAGGGCAACCCATTTGTCTAGGCCATCTTCTTTTAACATCTTGTTCTTTTGAGATTTCTTTTTTGTAAGGTTAATGGTAGATGAAATTCTAATGGGATATGTTGGTTGAGCAAATTGGGAATACATAGCCTGTTGAGACACCTTATTTGCCCTCAGATTCTGTGGATTTGCGAGCATAGGTTCAGGTTGAGCTGTAAATTTTGCTTCTTCAGATTTAGATCTCAAGGTCTGTTCGAGTAGGCTTGTAACCCTTGTGCTTCTTCTTCTTTAAAACTTTCCATCTCTTTTTGATGTTGGGCTTTCAACTATGCTTTTTTCTTCGTTTTCCATTTGTCTTTTTATGCAGTCGAGTGTTATAGGTATGGGGGACCTATATTTCACTTGGTGTGTGGTATTATGATAGTTCATAATTGTATGTTCAAATATGTATGAAGATGAATACAACATAATGGGTATGGATTCGCCTTTTAGGGGTTGACATAACGATTGCTATTCTTTAAATGTGTGGTCACATCCGAATCTAATATTCATTGCAATGCCGAGAGGAGATCTGTTTAGAGTTTTTTCATCTGAGCTTTCAGCCACATTCTTAGTGTCTTTCATTATGCTTCTAATGTCTTTGAGTAGCGGTATCTCACCGACATCCAGTCTAGGGCAGTCTCCCTCGGTCATTTGCAAGGATTCAGACTTGAGTCCATACTCAACAGTTGTTATCTTAGGAATAGCAGTCATTATGCCACCCGAAAGCCTTGTAATAAGGATGCTTACACATTTAAGCTTATCTCAGTGAAATTACGCAGGGATCAACCCAAAAGATAGGTTCTGGTCATTAAATGTATTAGGGTAATTTTGCTATCTAGTCTCAAAGGTCTTTCACATGCTCAGGATGGTCCTCGAAAGGTTGATATGAGGTTTTTAATAGTAGCGTGAAGATAGAGGCCCTGAGTAATATCAGTTCGGCATATCGACCACTGTCGAGCAAACAATCATGCGAGAGTTGGATAGTTTCGCGAGCCTTACCCAGGTTAAAGCCATTGGGGTGCCGTTACTCCTCCACTTATCTTAAAGTTGATATCATGCGTATTTTAAAAATGAGATGAGTGATGTGTGAAGGCCTTAGATCCATATCCAATATATATGCATGATAAACATGAATAACTATGCATGTTAAACAATAAAAAGAGTAAAAACAAATAAAACTTGATAAACTCAACATAACCACAAGAAGGAAAAAACAACGATACGACAAATATTTTTTAGTAATAAAAAGACAAATAGCAAAGCTTAGTCCTAAAATCCCCAACCGAGTCGCCATTCTGTCAAACCCGGACATCGCGGCAACCCATTAAAAAATTATCACTCGATTAAAAAAAGATCAGATATCTAGCATCTTGTGCTTTTAGGGGAAAATGTCTTGTTCAAGGAGTCGCCACCTAGTATTATAGTCACTAGGAACCTTAACTAGTCAACAGAGATTCTATGATACGGGATTAGTTATGCAAAATGGTAGATGCTATCACACCCTAAGCATCCTCCTTAGGCAGGTTGTATTGCTGGTTTTGTCTAAAATTGCTAAGAATTTGTTCTCATTTTTCCTTTTTTTTTTTAATTCTTCCTTTCATGTTCTTGACTTTGGCATCAGTGAACAATTCCTATGAATATTTTCAACTCTAGCGTTGGTAAATATCACACAAATCTAAAAAATACGATACTCTTGACTCTAGCGTCAGTGAATATTTTTCGCAAAAAAATGAATTTGAAGAAGAAATTTTCTATATCATTTTTTCTTGTTTATCCTTTATTATTATTTGCCCTTTTTTGATGGAAATAAGAAAAACATTGCACGACAGATTTGCATTTAACAATAATAGGCCACAGATTGAGCACATAACTTAAAAAAAATACAAAACGCAAAGAAAAAATAAATCAAAGTGAGAGGGGCCCACAAATAAATCACCAAAGATCCCCATATATTTTTAGAATATTTTGATATCAAAAAGGGGCTCGTTTGGCCAATTATGAAACTAAAATGGACATAAAAATTATGGCCAACGCACAAGGGTGTGTTTTGCCAAACACATCCTTAATAACACATAATTTGGGCCGGCTGGGCCTAAAGCCTAGATCCGGCCTACTAATTACCTTCGCACTAAATCAACATAGATCCCCAAATATTTTTGGAATTTTTTGATATAAAAAAGGGGGCTTGTTTGGCCAAATATCAAACTAAACTGGACATAAACATTATAGCCAAGGCACAAGGGTGTGTTTTGCTAAACACACCCTTAATAAACATAATTTGGATCGGCTGGGCCTAAAGCCTTGATTCGGCCCACTAATTACCTTCATACTATTTTCTTGCAACAATTACACAGAAACATAGAGAAGAAGAAGACTTTACCTGGTGAAGCCGAAGGTAACAGTGCAGGCACCGACTGGAGAATGCTCTCCTCCTCCTCTTTTCAGTCTCTCTTCCCTCTATTCTTGGTTTTTTTTTGTTCTCTCTTATAATGGCCTCCTCTTGGGGTTTTTTTGTGTTTGTTCCCCTCTAGGTTTTTTTTTATCTTCTCTCCTCCTCCTTTGTGCATACACTGAGATCTGTATTTATAGTGTCAGAGTCCCTTCGCGTGTGAGAAACCAAGTTTCAATCAAACTCATTATCTTCTTTAAAGTTTGAATTTGATTAAGAATCAAATTTGAAAGCGGATAACTATCATTATCTTGAAGACAAGGATTATCTTGAAGACATGGATTATATTGAAGATAAAGATCGAATGACAAAAGCACATTGTAGTCCCTAGTTTTCACACTAGTTGACAAATCACATTTTTCATCAAAATAATCTCTGATATTTTAATTTTACATTTTAAACCCTGTAAAATTAAATTAAAAGCCAATGGGCCAAAATTGGGTTACAACAATCATAAACTGAAATTCTTGGTTTGATGAGGAAAGGGTTATGACGGCCATAAGAATTAGAAAAGAGAAAATAATTCCCTTGTAACTTTTCCTTATATACTTAGGTTAACTTATGTTGGGTTTGGGCTGACTTGGGCTTGAGTTTGGGCCAAAACTTTGGATCTTATAGGGGGTGTTTATTTTGAACAAGATATATATATATATATATATTGGAAAGTACATTGCTTAGTGGAAGTCCAATCACTCAATGTAAGTTTGTTTTCATATCCTACATGATTAAAAAATAAACAACAGTGAATATATAATTTTTTAATAATTAATTTCAATTAAAAAATGTAATTTCAAGTTTAAAAATGTGGAGGCTGTTTGCACGATAACACAACGACAATGAAATCATTGATGGAAATGCCATTGTTTTTTATGGAGTCAAGTTTTCAAAAATCCTGAAAGAAAATCTATGATTGATGTATGGTTCAGAAAGTTCAAGTTTAACACATACTTAAACAATTTTTTCATTTTATTATTTTAATTCGGTTAGTTTTTTTTTTAATGTTAATGAACTAATTCTTTTACAAATTTGATGTGCAAGGAAGAGTTTTACTGGGATAGGGCTGACAACGCTGTTGTTTGGAGGGTTTATGAGAATCACAGCGCAACTAGGTAAGATTGAATTATCAATGTTATATTTTCTTATTTAAATGTTAAAATTTTATTTTTCTCCATTTTAACCGATAATTTATTTCTACAATATAGGTTGCTTGATTTTTAATATGAGACGCAAAAAAATGCTAAAGAAAGAGGTCTTCCATGTTGGGGATACATGATAGTTTAGAGAGATTTCAGACCTTCGCACGTCTCGGAGTGTAAAATAAGTTGGGATATTTTAGCGTTGATAGAAAAGAATAGTCGAGACTATTACATGGAGGCTATATAGGATACTTATATTTAGTACTTGATGTCTGAGCGTTTTGTACGGTAGTCGTAGTTCAGGGTGAAGAATCATTATAAGGATATTTATGGTTCAATTACCACGCATATCGACAATTCCATTCCCTTCATTTTGCATGTGAAGTGGATGGTAAGATTATTTTTTATTACATCCTTTTGTTTTTTTTTAAATTATTGTTTTAAATGAAAATGTTTAACTATCAACAATCTTTTTTTGCAGGCTATAGTTCTTGGACACGAACCAGGATTGATATAGCATTTTGTAGACACCCCGTCAGAAAGGGGTGCAGTAGCTCGTGAATAGCCGAGGTCAAAAGTTCATGGTAAGTTAGATTTCAATAATTTTTTTCTTAAGTTAATTTTTTTTAAATTAACTGACTTTTTTTTTCCAGTAAACATATACCACTCAATCGTAGGAGAAATACAGGGATGATCCTTTGACCCATCCAGAATTCAATTTCAACTTGTGGTTAGAGACTAGATGGTTTGGTGGACTTGATTGAAATCGGGTTTATAATATCTCAAACACTATGATCGAAGATTTATGGACGAGCCATAATATAGTTCCTCACAATCGACTTTGAAATCTCAATCTTTAGAGTTCCAAGCGCTTATAGGAGAACAAGTTGAAGCTTATATGGCTTGGCTTACTGTTAAAACATAACGATTGAGCGCTGAGTCGATCAAACTTAAGCGATTGTATATGGAGTTGTTAAACATGGTCATGTTAGTGGCAAGGTCATGTTAAAAATTACATGACCTTGCCACTAACAATATGTAAATCACCTATAGTTTTAGTCCGTCGGTAATATGAAATAAACCACCAATACAATAATGCTAATAATTTATTTTTGTTTGTTGTGTTTTTTCCATCTATAAATCCATCGGTATTTATATTACAGATAAAATGACCGACATAATATAAATCACTAACGATTGGTTTTTTGATAAATGGTAACCATTTGTGATTTTATCGATAAATACTTTTATGACAGAATCAATGTCTAAATACCAACATATTAATTCGTTGATAATATACAAAATTTTGGTAGTGATTAATGAAAAAAATATAATACATCAACACTTTAATTTTAATAATTCTTCATATATATATATATATATATATATATATATATATATATGATCCTATTGATACTTTTAGATTATTGTCTGGCGTTGGACCTTGATAATTAAGCGGTGCACTTAATGATATACAGCAAAGCAAATTTATGCTTGAAATTATGCTGCGTCTTGCGTTTCCTTCTAGTTGGTGAATCAATAAATATGATGCAGCTCATTCTTGGTAGTCCATTTCTAACGCCAACCTCACATATTATTATTGACGAGTAAAGATTTCTGCAGTCACTTGAATGAAAGAGATCATGTTCGATGTAGTTGTTGGATAATGCACGCAATAGAATGGAATGCAAATCGAATATATAAAAGAAAAGAAGTAATGGAATGGAATGGAATGCAGAGAGACGATGAAAGGATTTATTTAATATTTTGTTAAAAATACTAAATAAATCCAACTATTGGATTCGAATTTACATAAGTACATTCTAGCGAAAATCTTTATTTCAGCATATGATTTATAAATATGAAATTAATTTTATTTCAGCTCAAGATTTATAAATTCCAATGATTAGTACTTGCTCACTTTTACTTGCAAAACGAGATCCAATATATCTATTCGAGATATATAAATAAACATGTATGGGGCTTAATCATTTTGGTTTATGTAAAAGAGTAATAGGTACTGAATATTTAAAGTTATTAGTCCTTGCTAGCTACTTTTTATTTTACTTCTTAAAATACTCAATTATTCTATAATTGATGTGATAATAACATTTTTTTTAAATAAATAAAAACTCCTGGAGCTGAGTTTTAATTGTATAGCTTCTAAAGGACATTTTGGTCATTTTAATATAAATTTTGTTTTTTTATTTTATTTTTTATGTTTAGTCAAGTATTAAATTGTTTCTCATTTGACATGATAATTATAAAAAAATCATTATAAAAATATAAAATTGCTTCTCGACTCCAGTTTTAAATTTTTTTTTATTCTAAGAATATTTTGATTTTTTTATTATTCAATTCAGATAAAAAAAAATTTATTTGGACTTATTTGTTCCCCTTTGAATTAATTGGCAATTACTAATGGGCTTCGTAAAATGACATATTTATTCTTATATTTTTTTTTCAACATATATATGTCTCGCAAAGTATAACAAGAGTGAATTGCATGTAGTGGAACTTTTTTTATGATAATTTTTTAATTTGATTATTGATTTGTTACTTAATGATTGTACCCTTGTAATTCAGAGTATCAAGTTTAAAAGTTGTTTTTGCTTTTGATAGTAAAATCTTAGTTCTAATATTTTGTGGTTTCCTCATAATTATTATTATTCTTTTTTTATTTACATTAAGTTTTTATATTTCTATGTGATTAAGGCACGATGAGAAGGGTTATGTAGCTACAGCAGGATCTGAAAAGAAATTGTATTATAATATTGATTTAATAATAATAAAATAATTTGGATTTATTTTGTTAGTAATGATCTAGTGTTAAAATTTGATTAATTTCCTTCTTTTTTGGTTTTTAAACCATATCCATAAAAGAATAAATTCTAATCTTGTATCCCAAACCTTTTTAACATAAACAATACACATAGTATATTCTTTCTTTTATTTGAAAACAAAAAAAAAATGATTTAACCTAATTATATTATAGGATTTATTTGATCAAATTATAAGAGTTTATAAATTGAAAAAAGTTTGTTCCTTTAGATTGCCTCATGGAGATAGAAACAAGTAATTTAATTCGGGATTAAAACATAAGCAGGGATTCAAACATCATTAGAAAGAAGTGAATTAATTCACGATTAAAACATTAAGAGGGATAATGATTCCATAAAAGTCTTTACTCAATTTAAAAGTGATTTAATATTAGCCCTATAATTTAAAATTAATGTCCTAAATAAATGAATTTTCTTGATGATATAATTGTTCTACCTACACCAATTTATGGATGCAATCATTTCCTTAATAATAATAATAAATATTTTCTTTGAGGATTTAAAAAAAATATTTTGATTTACATCTTATATTGAACTAATCTAAAGAGTATATTATTTTTTTTAATAACTCATCAAAATTTACAATAAAATAACTAACACATAAAATCACCATTAGATTATATACAGTCCCGATGACAGTTATAACTGTTACAATTTCTACAGTTATATTATCCTTTGTTTATTGACGGTTGTTTTTTGTACTCAACCGTGCTCGACTTGACATGCCACGGCTCTAATATAAACCTAACCCAGTGAGGTTCGGATTGACATTAAACTGTAGGGGTGGCCGTGAGGAATGATTTGGGGGAGTGGGGGACCGAATTTTATCACGTATAGAAGAGATCTGAAGCCAAAACATAGGCTGTATCTTGTGAAAGATTGGCCTCAAAGATGAGCATTTTTCTTCACATCACCGAAAGGTCATTTAAGATCACGTCTCTCTCTCTCTCTCCCCGCATTCGCCCACACACTGCAAGTTTTCTGAAAAGCTACTGAAGCAACCGTTTTACCTCATTTGGATGCAAGACTTCCGTGACACTATCTCCTTTTTTTACTTGTATGGCTATTATTCCTCTTGCTTTCACTTTGCAATAAGTCTCATTTTGCTTCAAGAAACTACCACATTTTGCATATCCTTGATATCTAATTAAGAAAATTGTAAGGGTTGAGTGCTAATAATGTTAAAGATATTAATAATTCTAAAGTCTTAAGCCCTATTCTGCTAAATCGATGGACCCAGCAGCAAAAATAGGTTACAACTTATGTGCATGATAGCAAACCTTAATTATGAGAACTCTGTAATATGATATTGCTTCTAGCTAGGTTTAGGGTTTAATTCAAAGTTAAAAGTATTTTTTTTGGTGATATCAAATATATATATATTTGCAAAGAGTGTTCTTATTTTGACTTGAACAACATTGTGTCCACTTGTGTATCTCTTCTATTATTTGTAATTACATCTGTATGTCAAGATAAATATGATGTAAATACTAACTAGTTAATTAATATATGATGTAGACCCATAAAAGGGTCTCTACTAAATGTGTGGACTCATCTCTTTCATTTTTCTTTGCTGTTGTGGGTTAGACAGTAGACACAACCATGCATTTCTAACCCTTTGGATAAAATTTTATCCACACATACATATCCAGCGTTATTTGACTCTTTGCAATGACGAACTTTGCAGGGCCTTTTCATTTCTCTTTCAATCAAATAAGGTCTCACACAAATTGCACAGAGAGTAAATTGCTTTGGTTATTTCATGACAATTAATTCATTAAAAGATAATAAGGTTAATTACAATTCTCAAAGAGATCCCACGTTCTCAGAACCCCAGATGCTAAAAGATTAAACTCTGAGAGATCACACTGTTTTTTTTTTAAAAAAGAAATTCTTCCTCCACTGGTTTAGCTCAAACTAAATAAGAAATAGAGAGAGAGTGAGTGAGTGAGAGATAGAGATAAAGAGAGAGAGAGAGAGAGAGAGGAAACAAAGACATGATCAGAATATTGGAGAGAGTTCCATAATTTCTTCCACTTGACCAGCACCATTTTCATCCCAGAGCCATTTCTCAAGAAATGATAAAGGGGGGGTACTCTCAGATTTCTGATTCCTCTCGATCATTGTCATATTTTCCTTCTCATCACTTGCAGAGTTATGGAAACCTTTCGTAGTAGTGGTGGTAGTAACAGTACCAGAATCACAACAGGACTTCTCCCATGCAACATTATGCAAGCTCTCGAGTGATAAAACGGACTCAAACTCTTCATGAGAGATTAGATCACCACGTTCTTGCTCAGGTTTTTCCTTGTAAGATTGAAGATAATTTATAGCCACTGAATTGGCAAGGTCATGATCATTATTTTCCTGGCTGTTATTTTCTTGCTCCCGATTTTCTTTGAGAAGAAAATTCGAACTATTCGGCTTTGGAGATGATCTCATCCAACCTTCAAGAAGACGAGAAATGTTTTCTGTACTTGATGCATATGTGGAGGCCTGATTAGGCCTGAGGGCTGATGAGGAATTGGTGGTGAAATTATCTAAGCTCTTCCTATCATTGAAACTTTTTGAGATAAACTGACTGCTTGTTGAGTCTTGTGCCATAGGGTCCCAAGCTGACTGGAACTTCTTTAGTTTCTTCTTCAGGTGGGTGTTCCAGTAGTTCTTTATATCATTATCTGTCCTCTGGGGAAGATACGAAGCTATAGCTGCCCATCTATCCATATCAATAACGAAAAGGATCCAAATTTATTCTTGACATGTAATTCTATCAAAAACAATTGAAGGAGAATAAAGAAATCTCCTATTAAATGGTATAGTTTGATTTCTCAAATGAAAAATACATAAATTTAAACAGAAGATTCAGGTTTTTGAGGATTACTTGTTACCCAATAAAGCTTGCAAGTGAATTATCATCCCTTCTTCATGGGGTGTGAAGTTGCCTCGCTTAATTCCTGGTCTGAGGTAGTTAGTCCATCTAAGCCTGCAACTTTTGCTGCACCTTAACAACCCTTTTCATACAGCAAGATACTGATCCATTAGTGTATTCCATAATTCAATGTTTACATACATACTCATCCAAAAATTAAAAAAGCCGAGTGGGATTCAATTCCTAAATGATCATAACCAATATATCAGTTGGATCTAATAAGTTGTGGCACTCACCAGTGTTGGTTGGAACTGATCTCCAATTTCCTGGACCATGTTCTTGAATATAAGACACCAGGATGATGTCCTCCTCAGGGGTCCATGGACCTTTCTTGATCCCATCTTTGTCACAGCAAGGAGGTCTTCCCATGGCTTATTACCTCTACCCACCACTTCCTCTCTCTCTCTCTCTCTCTCTCTCCTCTCACTACTAACTCTCCCTTTCGTCTAGGCTTCTCTCTATTTGGACCTGTCAAAGGACTCCTATCGATCACCATGTGTAAGTGCGCGCACACACACATGATGACTTTTAAAGAGAGAGGGAAACAAGTTTCTTTATACACCAAATTTGATCTACCATGCTGACTCAACTAGCCTTTTTATTAAATTTCACTATTTAGTCAAGTGTAAAAAGAAAAACCAAGGTCAGAAGGGAAGTGATTGTCTGCTCTCCTATGGCTTTTCCCATCTGGCCGATCACGTGCAACTCTCATCACCCAAAGGTAGGAACTTCAGTCTTTATTTCTCTTCTATCCTGCGCCTCACTTTGTGGTGATGTCTTCAGGTGAATTGACGTAAATTTAGTATAATGCTAATTTTGTATTTAATATGGATCAATGCTTCATGTATACAGAAGAGGGAAGAGGGAAAATTTGGTCGTCTTAATCTTTCACAAGGCTAAGCTGTTAAGATGGGATTAATGAAATTAATGTTTGGAAGAGACCAAATAATATTATGCCCTAATCAACAAGATTTATTATGGTAAGTTTAGTTCATGACACCGAACACATTCTCAACATCATGATGTGATCAGGGTTGGTTTCTAGTGTATAGAAAATCAAGATTGCAAAATCATTTGACTGTTATATATATTCCCTCTAATGTTAGATTCGATTATTAAATTCACCAAAAAATTTAAGTTAATATAAATAAGTTTAGCAATATCAATATCTTATTTAACGAATCTATCTTAATGCTATGAATTGTAAACATGATTGTCGCACATCCCCCGTGCGACGTCCAATGACGATTTTTGTTTCGTTTGCCTGATTTGAGAGTCACCATCTAGTATTTGATTAAAGGTTACTAGGAAACCCGCGTGGACTGGTTGTTATTAGAGATTCAAAGGTAAAGGACTGGTTGTGACTAGGGAAGATATTAGCACTCCTAACACACCCTACCTGAGGTAAGCTGCTTCATGATTTGATGTGATTTAAAAAATTAATATATTAGTTAAATGCTTAAGACTTTAATAATCAGTTATTAAATCTCAAAATTATTTGTAGAAACATGCTCTTATATTTTCATGGGAAATACAACATGATTTTATATGTCCTTCAGATACTTAACAACATACAAATTAAAACATTAAATTCTTTTTTTATCTTTTTTATTTTTATAATTCAATAACATACATAAAAAAATACAAACACCCACACATATCCATTCTCATTATGTTTTTCTCACACCCACACCTACATGTTCCAAATCACCAAAATTCAAAATAAAACTAACAATACATTAAACAATTTGAAATTTACAAAATAAACCCTAAACAATATAGGAATTGCAGGGAAGGCCTTTTGCAACTGCAGGAACAGTGATGGAAGGTTTCTGGACACTGGAACAGTGGCGGCGCGTGGGTTCATGCGCTGCCGCAAAAAAGATAGGCGACTGGGTACAACAGTTTCCTCCCCTCTTCACTTTCCTTGCCGGAGGTGAGGAATTCTATCACCTATAAGAAAAAGAAAACGCACAAACAACAATGGGTTTTAATAGTTTCCTTCTTTTAGATATGACCATCCTCTGTCTTCTTTCTTCCTCCCAGTTTGTTTCCCTCTGCTAGTGGCAGATCTGGCCATTGGTTTGTGGTCCAGATCTGCTACGTAGGGTTGAACTGATGAAGAAGAGTCGGTTGATAAAGAAGGGGATGATCTGTGAGTTCACTAGTGTGTGGGTTGCCGTTATGTTTGGGTTGCTCCGAGTTGGTCTCGGTGGAGGCCGGTTGCGCTGATGATGGATTGCGGGCAATGGTGGAGCCAACTGGGGGTGGTGGCTGGCTTCTGTGGAGGCCAATATACGGGGAGATGAAGAAGAGAACGGGGATTTCCGGGTTTTCACAAGCTGGTGGCTGGTTCAGGAGAATGGGCTGTTGGGTCTATCGGGTGGTGATGGGAAGGGCTATTGAGGCAAAGTGAGGAGAGGGCTGGGTCTCTGCTCGGTTCCTGCAACTGAGAGGGAAAAAAGGTTGTTATGGTCCAAAGGCCAAAGGAAAATGAGGGCTGAGCTGGGAGGTCAGGAGAGAACGGCGATGGGGAAGAAGAAAGGTGAGTGGCGGCTCTTCGTTTTTTGTCAAAAGAGAGGAGGGGTTGTCGCTTTTCTTGGTTTCAAGGGTGGCGGTTGCAGAGAAGATGGATTTTTTAGGGTTCCTTCTTTTTTTTTCTCAATTTTCCTCCGCTTTTAGGCCTCTAAATTTTCTCCCCCCCTCTCTTTTTTCACTGTAGAGTGGTATTTATAGGAGAAGTGTGGCTTGGCCACAATCACATTGATCCCTCAACTCTATTTTTTTTTGTATTTTGAATTATTTTAAAAACAAACAATACCAACATCGACTCAATAAGAAAAATCAGTGATTGTAAAATTAACACGTTAAAAGTTGAACGCATTCAAAATACCTTTGAAAATTTAAATTCTTCTAAGATGACGTTGAAAATGCTAAAAACGATGCAAATATATCAAAAATGCATTTTTTTGGGTTTTTGTTGTTTTTTCTATTTTTGGTTTTTTTCTGAAAATTTATCAAAAACATGGGTAAAAAATTAGATAGCAACAAATGCCCCCTCTTTGCAATGCTTACGAAGCAAAAATTCCTCAATGTTTTGCATAGTAAGCTTGTAAAGAAAACAAAAAGGTCTCCCTGGCTTACTGAGTGATCCACTCAGCCAAGGACTTCGCTTTTTAAAAGAAAATGGTCTCATTATCTTGGGTAACCTGCCCCTTTTGAAGAAAAGTGGTCTATTTTCACGGGCGACCTGCCCACATATACTCATTTTGGTCTATTTCCAAGGGCGACCAACCCACGCACACTTACGCTGGTCTATTTTCACAGATGACCTACCCACACATACTCACACTAATCTATTTTCAGGGGCGACTTGCCAATGCACACTCACACTGGTCTATTTTTACGGGCAACCTGCCCTTTTGATTGGTTAACCTGAGATCCCATCTAGCGATCTCCTTTAACCAGAACCAAAATTGGGGTATAGCTCAGTCAACCTGAAATCCCATCTGGCAATTCCTTTTAACCAAAGCTAAACTCTGTGTGTGGTTGGGTTATCCTGAGATCCTATCTGGCGATCTCCTTTAACCAGAACCGATACAAAAATGTGTGTGGTCTCATTGTAATAGGTGACCTACCTAGAAAAAAAATTATGGTCTTATTGTGATGGGTGACCTACCCAAATGCAAGATGGCCTCATTATGATGAGTGACCTACCCAGATGGAAGATGATGGTCTTATTATGATGGGTGACCTACCCAGATGGAAGATGATGGTCTCATTATAATGGGTGACCTACCCGATGATCTCATTATGATGGGTGACCTACCCAAATGGAAGATGATGATCTCATTATGATGGGTGACCTACCCGAATAGAAGATGGAAAAAATATAAAGTGGTCTTATTGTAATGGGTGAACTACCAAATGAAGAGTGGAAAGTGGTCTCATTGTTATGGGTGACCTACCTAGATGGAAAAATGTGACTTACCTGGTAAAAAGACTTGGCAGGGGAAGTCCTAACAGGATAAGGCTAACAAACTTGGCACTTCCTGGTCACAGGGTTGACCTGAAGACTCCTTTTAATGACAGGGTTAATCTCCCTATTTGTTTGAGATTTTCCTAATGGCAGGGTTCATCTTATTCTCTTTTTATTCCATGATCAAAACCGATTCTTTGTTATCATCAACTCAATGATTCTTTTTTTTTCTTGCTGGACTTCATTGAGGATTTTCCTGTAACAATTCAAAAATATGTGCAATGCTTTGAGGTTAGATGACATGCATGCATCCTTACCTGATTTGAAATATAGGTCCCCCCTCTTGGATGATTCATCATCATAGGGTGCCTTTGTTTGCATTTCAAAGCCTTTTTTGTTCTTCTGATTCACCGGCTCATCCAGGTGCTAGCCTCTAACTCAACTGTAAATGTAGTGCCTATCCTAAGCTGTGCACAACAATTACTGCTTTCATTATTTATCAAGTTTGACAATGCCCCCAAGTGTGGTGTTGCTTGATTCATCATTAAGAAGCTTAACAAATCATTCATCTCCTTGATTCTGATTGGTTATGTGTATCTTGCCAACTCATCAAATGATTTTCTATTGTCACTCTCATCCTAGATTGCCAATCGATCATGAACTTGCCTCTAGTTGAAACAATACTCTTTAAGTATGTTATCATCAACCTTCTTTGAAATCATCCAATCGTCCAGACATGCATCTTATAGCTTGCAATGAAAGACTCATCGTTGTATGCATAGTGTTTCTTAATAAGTTCTTCCCAACCCATCTAATCAGATCATGAAAAGAAATGCATTGGAATTATTAATGATGTTCACTTTATCACCCATATTCATGCGGTGAAGTGCACCTTTGAACTTCAAAATAGATGGTCCCATAGATGTCTTGGTGGGTGCATCCTTCCAACATTCATTAAAATGCAACTATGTGATAACATCGATCAAAAGTCATAGCCATGTTGGAGATGATAAACTTAGGTGAAAGTATGAAGATGTCCTTCAAGCACATATTTACTCTCAATTGTTGTTAAATTCACTTAGATCATAGACTGTCTTTGAACAACATTGCCCCCAATATGATCTGAATGTGCTCGTTAATTGCATATCTTTCTTTGAACACCATTATCCTCAACTCACTAATTCATCCTTTAATCATCTTTCATTGCCCCCTAGCTGATTTGAATACTGCTTGTTTTCCTTCTCAGGGTCCACTGTATTGCCCCCAGATGGTCAATTTTTCAATGAATGTCGAGAAGTGTTGACGTCATTCTTGTCAAGAATTTTGCAAATTCGATCGATGTTCTTGTTGTTTGACAATCTTTCTTGTTCTAGAATCAAATCTCATATTTCAAAGGTCATGTCTATTCAAGTCTAATTATTGAAATGAAATCAAAGAGATGTCAATTTTTGAAAGTATTTTTTAAAAATCAAGCTTCTTTGGTCAAAGATCCAACATACGCTATTCAATGTAGTCGTTTGATTGTCTTGTATTTTGAAAACAGAAATTGACCCGTTGTAAGATTAAAACGGCTTTTTCCATGGTTCTTTGTATCAGTTTTAATCTTTGATCTTGGGTATATCATTTGATGGTCTATGAATAAGGTGACCTTCTGTGAATTTCAAGGAAAACAAAAGGCTCAAATCAAAACTTGAGGATTCATTAAGAAAGATTGTTTTTTTTAGCACTAATTTTATCAACATGCATAATAACAAGTAACTTAATCCATAAAGCCACGACTCTTATGAAAAAGCTCTTCAAGTTTTAAGAGCGCCATTTATCGGTTCAAATTGCTTACTCGATCAAAAAGGGCTTTTAAAACATGTAATGCAGACTATGGTTCTGGCTATGAATGAAATAAATTTCACAAGCTCAAAAGGTGTTTGAGGGTTTCAAAGACCTAGGATATACATCCTATTCATCAACTCTCTTTTTCTTGTTGTCATTGTAGAGAAAGTGACATATAACCTTGCTAATCTCAAAGATTAGGATTCTCTTAACATAAGTCATAATACAAATCCAATTTTTTCTTTGATGAATAACCACTCTAATTTTTTTTGAAGACACTAGAGGCTTCATCCTAGACACACTAAAAGATATGAAACTCGATTTTTTTTTTTACTTTTGGCATTTGTTGTGTCTTTTTTCAATTGAAACCTCTTTTGCCCCTCTTAGAATTTATAGGCATTCTCCTTCCATTCCACTTTAACTTGCCTTTAAGTGTAGGCAATTTTCACTCCTCTTTTTTTCTTTTCATAGCCTTCCTTAAAGTTTTCTCACATGCCCCAAGTCTATGGTTTCTTTCTTTTATCCCTCTCTCATACATTGGACTTTCATTCTTAACATTCCCTTTTACCATTAATTCTATCAGTGTCTTCATCCTTCCCAATAACATATCTCTCTTTGCCCTCAATATGGGGTGTGATCCTGGTCAGGGTTTCTTGAAAGAAATATTCTATCATGCTCAAATGGGGACCACAAAGGATATAATCTTTAGAAAGTGAAGAAATAACAAAAATGGCCTTTTCTCATTTCAAGCAAGGTCGGTTAGAATCAATAAATTTTAACCTCCTCTGGTGTAATGATTTAGACTTGTAAGAATCATGATTCGCGAGTCCGTAACTACCAAATTCACTGCATGCCATTATGCATACTATTAAAACCTAGCAACATGATATGTGGTTCAGTTTCATGTATGAGTTCAAAATTATTTGGTCACCTCATGTCATTTTAACTAACATCAAGTCATTTCTCTAATCAAAACACTTTTAATCTTCAGGTTTGATTAGCCTTAATTTTGCATGTTGGAGTTTGACCAAAAAATATTTTATCAAAATACCATTTGAAAGAAGCATCTCTTGATTTGAGAACAATAAAAAGACAAAGAAGAGACATGTTTCATTAAAGGATGAGATGTGACTCCAAAACAAAATGCAAAATGGTAAAAATTCCATAACAAAAATGATTAACGATTTGACACCCTTCTTAGATCAACCTTTCTGGCGATATCTATGTTTTGCCAAGCAATTTTGATCACGTGTCATTCTGAGGATGTTCCATGACAATATGGCCAATGACCTCATCTTTTAGAAATTCGATTTGCCTTTTGTTCACTATCATCTGAACTCGGTTCTTGAAATTTTTGCAACTGTTCAACTGAATGGCTTGAAGTCCCCACATGATATTCAAATCTCTTGTTTGGATTATACCATCTATGAAATAGTGATTGCATGGGATTTAACAGACTCGAGGCAACAAGTTTGGAATCTAGTAGATGCTGCTAGGCAAACTTGAGTGGCAGAGGTATGTCCATCTTGGCAAAGACATTTGAGCATTTGATGTTATGGCAAGACCTGACTAGGCAAAATAACTGAGGTTTCTCAATTGAGAGTCATCTTCTGATTTAACTCTCTTCACAGTTCTGGAATCCATGGTAGAAACTTAAATCTTTCCCATCTTGATAGCCTATTCAATTCTTTTAGCAATCCTCACAACATCTTGTCAATCTTCCAATGTTGTGGTTATTGATTTAGGATTGTTGGAAACCTTTTAATAGCTAGGTAATCTTGGCAACGCACAGAAACATGTAACATCGCCATTACTGATGTGTGAAATGACACATTATCTTCATTAGAGGAGAAACTGATGAATCTAAAATTCCTTTATTTCCTTTTTGATTCCTCACTGACGATACAACAAACAGACACTTGTAGAGGGAGTTCTACTCTGTTAAAGTTTTAGTCTTCTTGGTGTTTTTCAGTCCAGGTTTGTCTCTTATCCTTACTTTTGCATTTTAATTTTGACACTAGTAGGAGAAAATTATAGATGATTTAAAACTAATGCATCCCCTCTTGGATTCCCCACTTGTAGAGCCGCAAACAGATTTCTATAGGGAGAGCTCTGCCATGTAGAAGTTGGACGACTACTCATGTTTTCAGACCACGTCTGACTCTTTAACCTACAACCATGTTTCGGTGCTGAAACTGATGAGAGAAAGTTTTGTAGCGTATGAAACTACTACATCCCCTCTTGCATTCCCCACTAGCAGATCAAAAAACAAATCTCTACAGAGAGAGCTCTGCCACGTAGAAGTCCAGCGTTTAATCATGTTTTTTTTTTCAGACTAACATCTTGTGCTGCTGAACTGGAATTGAGCTTACAGTAGGGGTAACTTCAAAGAAGACTAATGCACCATGCACAAAACGCTAGTAGCTATTGGGTGCCATTGGAAAATGTAGAGGCTATGAACAACTAACAGTGCAACTGGCCAAGAACAAAGGTTGTCATTAGTTGATAACTGAAGGCATTGCTGCCGTTGTTTAAGACAAAAAGAGAGGTGCAGCTTCAATGGGACGTGGATAAGTAGTGTTCCTACAAAAGACTGTGCAGACATTCCCATTCCATTTGATGCTCAACACTTATTCAAGCAGATCTGAGTCTAGCAACTTCATCTTTGATTCTCTCAAATTTCTTTTAACAATGAGCCTCTCTCTAACCCCTTTCTTCATTTCCCATCATCTTTTTTTCAATCAGGTGTAGCAAAGCTTATTTGGGGGACCCTACTTTCAACCCTGTACATGCATGATAAATGCATAACATGTAATCTATATGATGAACTTGCCCTTTAAAGGGTGACATATGGTCATAACTCTTGTATGATGAAACAAGAATTTTTATTCTTGCTCAAACTCTATAATAGAAATTTCTTGAGTGATGACCATTATATCCCCCGTAAGTCCTGCATTCAAGATGCTTCAAAAAGGGTTTGCTTAGATGCAAAACAATGTGTACAGAGCATACATCTTAAAGGCAGGTTCTAATCTTTTTAAGTGAGACAAAGGGTAGGTTTACTACTTGGTCTCTAAAATGGATCTATCGTTGTCCCAGTGATCACCCTTTTGAAGGCAATATAGGGGCTCAGTAAGCAATGATATGGCACATATATCAATTGTTACCAGTCTAAGCATTCAATGAAGAGTTGGGGTTTACACAAACTTAAACCTTAACTAAAAGTTGTAAGGTAAGCTGCTAGTCCCCCACCTAACCTGAAGCTTGTGTGTGCTTTAAAAAATTACAATATGTGATGCATGAGACAATTCTATACAATGCATGAATAAAACAAAAAATAAAATAAGACAAAAAGCAAAAAACTTAAATACATCAAAAACACAAAGCTTAGTCCAATATTGTTGAAAACAATACCTTCCCCAGTGGAGTCGTCATTCTATCACACGTCCCCTGTGCGACGTCTGATGGTAATTTTTGTTTTGTTTGCTTGATTTGGGAGTCGTCACCTAGTATTTGATTGAAGGTTACTAGGAAACCTACGTGGACTGGTCGTTATCAGATATTTAAAGGTAAAGGACTGGTTGTGGCTAGGGAAAATATTAGCACATCTAGCACACCCTACCTGAGGTAAGCTGCTTCATGATTTGATGTGATTTAAAAAATTAATATATTAGTTAAATTGATTTGATGGCAAGGGCTATTGAAGTAGAGTGAAGAGAGAGCTAGGTCTCTGCCCGGTTCGTCTTTTGTTCCTGCAACTGAGAGGGAAAAGAGGTTGTTGTGGTCCAAAAGCCAAAGGAAAATGAGGGCTGAGCTGGGAGGTCAGGAGAGAACGGTGATGGGGAAGAAGAAAGGTGAGTGGTGGCTCTTCTTTTTTTGTCAAAAAAGAGGAGGGGCTGCTGCTTTTCTTGCTTTCAAGGGTGGCGGCTACAGAGAAAATGGATTTTTTACGGTTCCCTCTTTTTTTTTTCTCAATTTCCTCTGCCCCTAGGCCTCTAAATTCCCCCCCCCCCTCTTTTTTTCATTGTAGATTGGTATTTATAGGAGAAGTGTGGCTTGGCCACAATCACATTGATCCCTCAACTATTTTTTTTATATTTTGAATTTATTTTAAAAACAAACAATATCAACATCGACTCAATAAGAAAAATCAGTGATTGTAAAATTAACACGTTAAAAGTTGAATGCGTTTGAAATACCTTTGAAAATTTAAATTCTTCTGTGATGACGTTGAAAATGCTAAAAACGATGCAAATATATCAAAAATGCATTTTTTTTAGGTTTTCGTTGTTTTTTGCTATTTTTGAATTTTTTCTGAAAATTTATCAAAAACATGTCAAAAATTGGGTAGCAACAATGATATATAGACAAACTAAAAAATTATTAATTAATTAATTAATATTGTATGTCACATTTTACTGAGCTTGATTAGAATTGATGAGGTAAAATAAGAAAAAAAAAATTATCATCTAGTTTTCTGTTAACTAAAAATCCTAACTGGTCTTTAAAGGTTCTAGATAAGAGGTTGATTATGCTAAAGGAAAGATGAAAATCAGCTTAAAATATCTTACCTAAGATAAATTGTATTATTTCTTGTTTTTAACGATAAAGGTATCTAATATGCTCTTGCTAAAGTTTGCCTAAATTAGAATATGTGTGTTTGTTAATAAAGAAGAAAACTATCAAAACCCACGATAATGATTTTGGACCTAGACTTGGCAACACGACCTAATTCTCATTTTTAAATACAAGTATTGAACCCGAGAAGATAATGATGAAAAATTAGCCTTTGGTCCATTTCTATATGATTAGGTCTAAAATAAGTCTAAAAGCCATCACTTGCACTCAATGAATCTTTATGGAGTCAATGTATCCCAACTCAAGTTCACTCATAATGATTGGATAATGTTGATTAATACTTAAAAGTGTATTTTTATCAAGGTTTTATATTATCATTTTGTACTTGAAGTATCAATAGCTCCTTAACTAAAGCATGTTTTATAATAACAAGTCTGATTCTATAAGATACTATTAATTTATGATAAATTTTCATCTTAAATGTAGGCCTATTACATAAATCAAAGGATTGATTGATGGGTTAAAGTGCTGAAATTGAGAAGATAAAGAGAGGGTTAAGCTTAGAAAAGAGATGTTGGTTCAGTCCAAACTGGAACATTGTTCAGTCATTAGGTCATATCTGAAGCTGTAGATCTTGGATTTCAATTTGGTTTATATGGATAGAAAGCTAAGATATAGGCCTAAAATATTTATGAGAGTTAAAGACTCAATTCTCCTGTTTGGAAGTCCAAATCTTCGCAATAACAGAGAAGTTCGAATCTGTCCTGCAACCTAGACATTATTCAGTGTTCAGCCCATATCTCGAGTTCTAGAAGTCCAAATGTACTGATTCTTTTTTTGTTGGAAAGCTTAGACAATTTCATAGAACTTTCATGATTCAAGTCGGTTCAAATTTGATGTTAGCAATGATGTTTTGTTCAGACAAGAAGATAAGGATTGTCACCAAGTCAAGATGTGGCCACCCACTCAACAATTAGTCATCAAATCAATACTTTTGAATTTTGGCCTATAAAAAGAGGCATTTGCCATGCATTTAGGCATCTTAGTTTTCAGATTAAGATCATGCTCTTGCTCTCTCTCTTTTTGTAATGCTTAAGTTTTGTTTATATTAATCTCTTGTTTATGTTTTTCATTTCCTTTCCTTTACTTAATTAACTTATATCTTATTTATGTTCTTATCTTGTTTACTTATGTTTCTCTTTTTTATTATGTGTAGCTAAGTTTATTATGTCAAGGTGAAAAGGTTACAGTAATGGTGTAAGAATAAGTATAATGTAAACTCAACATGGACTTTAATGTTTAATACTAACATGTTTTATATTTGTTATCTTGTTCAATTTTAATATTTTGCTTGTTAAATGGTTAATCTAGATTTATGTTGTATAACCCTTGGTACAACAAATACTTGGCACTTTCATAGCCTAAACCGTATGATATAACCGATACATGTGCTATGAAAGGAACTTGATTTGATATAACCGATACATGTGCTATGAAAGGAACTTGATTTGTTGTTAATATAAGTTATAATCATGAATGCCTGACAACATTTACAAGTATTAGCATTATTCGAATAAGATAACTAATGTAATCATGTTAACAATTTATAATCCAATTGAATCCTCCTTTATGTGTGGTTTCCAGTTGAGTAATAAGAGTTTATACTATACTTGTTTGAAATACCATTAGTGGATCCTCTAACCTTGACAATTGTTTTTATCATTGTTTAATCCTTATATCAATATCACATCTCAAAGCTCTCTTCAACTTATTATTATTTATAATTTATATAGTTAACCTCTTTATGGTTCAACCCCGGTCTTGTCGGGTTATTGATTACTTCGATACTCCTGCACTAAGAAGAAGACATCAATCTTTTGGTCATGTCAAGTTTTCGGCGCTGTTGTCGGGGAGGTAAATTCATGTATAAATTATAATACTTATTTTATTCTCTTTTCACTTTTCATTTTATCTAACTTTTGTTTCTTTTGTTTTGTTTTGTTTTGTTTCTTTTTGTTTTCTTTTCTTCCTTCTAATCTCTTCCTACACATGCATGAGAGTTTGGTCACGTACATTAAGTGGTAGACTTTGTAGGGTATCCTCATCATTTTCAAAAAATATGGCCGAAGAAGATAATCAGTCGCTTTATAATGAGAATAATGAGAATAATCGTGTGAAAATACTTAGAGACCACATGAATCCCACAAGAACAAGTGCACCCTCATGTATAGGTTCCCCCCTGATGTATCTCATTTTAATTTTAACCCAGGCATTATTCAACTTTTACCTTCTTTTCATGGCTTAGATTTAGAAAATCCATACTTGCATTTAAGGGAATTTGAGGAGGTCCACAAGCCTCATGGACGACAGCAGCAAGCCCAACTGCCGCTGGTACCAACAAGAGAGAAGATCATCAACGCCGCCGCCCCACCACCTGAAACAGAGAAGGCCAAACAAAAAGAACAAAACAGATTTGAAGAAGGAGAAGAAAAAAACGGATCCGTGAAAAAGAAGGAAGAAATTAAAATCAACTGGCTTGTGTGTTTTTCTCCTTTTGCAGGTGACAGTGATTCTCACCGCCGGTGAGGAAAGGAAAAGGAAGAAGAAGCTAAGTTTGACCCACCCATTTCCCATCCTTTTTCCGGCGGCGCGTGAACCCACGCACCGCTAGTGGCGGTGGCGAGTGAAGGAGACTCCCCGCCACTGTTACTGCAGTTGCAGAAGGCCTTCCCTGCAATTTCTGGAGTTTTAGGAGCTATTTTGTAAATTTTAAAGAAAAATATAGTGAAAGTGAATGTGTTTGTATTTTTTCTTTATGAATGTTTTTTTATAATAAAATTGCAAAGAATAAAGAAGATTTTAATATTTTTATTTGCTCACGGTCAAGAATTATGAACTTATACGTAAGTCGTATGTCTAATATCCGATGAAAAGACAAAATTTTTAAAACTTCTTTAACACATCAAAGCCACGAAGGAGCTTACCTTAGGTAAGGTGCGTTAGGGGTGCTAATACCTTCCCTAACCACAACCAGTTCCTTACCCATGAATCTCTGATAAGACCAGCACATTTGGGTTTTCTAGTAGCCCTCAATTAAATTCTAGGTGGTGACTCCTAAGAAATCAAGCAAAAGAAATGAAAAATCGCCAAACCGACGCCGCGCGGGTGACGTGCGACAGGTGGATCCAGTCCTGGGAAAGGAAAAGAGTTTTTAGAATCAACAAATCATCTAGTTCAGGTACTAGCTAAGAGAAAGATTCATTTAGTATTTAGGGGAGGCAGCGCAGCCTTGGGTTAATAGGGGGTGTGTCAATAGCTGCATTTCTAAGAGACAGTCAAGTTTTGGGGGTCGTCCCCAAAGCTTTAGCAAAAGGGGACATCATTGGAAAAACAATTGGAGAGGAACTACAGGTCTCCACAATGTCTGATCGATTGAATGCAATGTTTAACCATGTTGACGCCTTCATTGTCTTTTTACGTGGTCCGGGCACATTAGAAGAGATGTCATTAAAATATTTCAAAGATGCATTCCTGACAATGAGGTAAGTAGTGTCATTAAACTTTATCATTCTGAAGCATGTGGGAATCATTTCTCATCACAAAAGACATATGCAAAAATCTTTCAAAATGGATTTTATTGGCCCACCATATTTAAGGACATGCATGCATTCTGCAAAACTTGTGGAAATTATCAAAAAGTTGATACTATCAAAAAGTTTTGCATTATAATTCTCGACTCCATTTATTTCCTGAAAAGCTAAGATCAAGATAGAGCGGTCCATTTATTGAGAAACATGTGTATCCTTATGGGGCCTTTGATATTGAGAATCCAAAGAATGACAATGTTTCTAAGGTAAATGGACATCGTTTGAAAGCTGACTTTGATAATTCTTCTAGTGAAAATGAATCCATTGGTTTGAATGATCCTGTAGATAAAGGTTGATTATGTTGTTTTTCTCATATTGTTTTTGTGTTTCTTTTTGGTGTGACTCTTGTTTTGCTAGTCTCTCTCTCCCCGGTCAAATGGCAGATAACGGTACTCCTTAACTTCAGTCGGTTCTTTCAGTTTCCCATAATAACTGATATCTGTATATATTTGTGCAATTCCTTGCTCTTTCTCCCTACTTTGAATCTCTTCTCCAATTCTCATTTGAAAATGGACACCACTCTTGAAAAATTGAAAAAGTACTTTCTCGCTCTGCCTCAGAATGCGATTACAAAAATTTACCATGCTAGGTGTGCAACATTGACGTTGTTAAGTTAATGAATCATGGAATTCCTGAAGATATTCGTTGGCTGATTGAAGCAAAGGTCCGATTATCAGGTGAGTCCTCCAATTCTTTCATCTCATACATGCTTGGAACAGGTAAAAGCACTTTTGCAAAGAAACGTCGTGCAAAACGACTGAAAGTCTGTCACAGATTTGCCAAATGGATTTGTAATGCAACATGTCGTTCTTTAGGAATGGTATCTATAAACCGTGAAGATAAAATACAATTCATTAAGGATGACCTAAGTAAGGGGTCTTTAGATAATCTTCTATTGACCCTTGAGACGCATCCCTTTAGAGGATCCACTAATGGTACGTCAAACAAGTATAGTATAAACCTTTTTTATTCAATTGGAAACCACACACAAGGAGGTTCCAATCAGATTATAAATTGTTAACATGATTACATTAGTTATCTTATTCGAATAATGCTAATACTTGTAAATGTTGTCAGACATTCATGATTATAACTTATCTTAACAACAAATCAAGGTCCTTTCATAGCTCAGGTGTCGATTATACCATACAGTATGGGCTATGAAAGTGCCAAGTATTTGTTGTACCAAGTGTTATACAACATAAATCTAGATTAACCATTTAACAAGCAAAGTATTAAAAGT
>Ga0325405_1000947_pt1 | contig 28994 bp, 13 predicted proteins | sample PopdelMetagenome_21_FD_205663 | JGI IMG/M metagenome (GOLD analysis project Ga0325405, IMG submission 205663) | Populus deltoides microbial communities from Bellville, Georgia, United States - Xylem-Control-R2 | ecosystem: Host-associated > Plants > Phyllosphere > Stem > Wood/Secondary xylem... | reverse complement strand
TTAAACCGCAGAAGCCTAAAACCGCAAATCTGGTAGCCTCTGCTGCAGCTGATACAGCTGCCACCCTGGTATTGCTCTCTCCTTTCTGTGAACCTCTTACCTTCTCTGATGCTGATAAATATGTTGCTTGGCATGATGCTATGTGTGATGAGATCAAGGCATTGCGTTCCAATCACACTTGGTCCTTAGTGCCCTTTCATCCTTCGATGAATGTTGTTGGTAGTCGATGGGTATATCGGATCAAACATCGTGTTGATGGCAACATTGAACGTTATAAAGCTCGTCTAGTTGCTAGAGGCTTTACCCAGCAGGAAGGCATTGATTATTCTGAAACTTGCAGCCCAATTATTAAGCAGGCCACCGTTAGATTAGTCTTTTCCATCGCGGTTTCACGTAATTGGAAGATTCATCATCTTGATATTGATAATATATTTCTCAATAGTGTTCTTACTGAAGAGGTCTACATGAAGCAACCTCCAGGTTTTGTTGACCCTACTCTTCCATCTCATGTGTGCAGATTGCACAAGTCATTGTATGGTTTAAAATAGGCACTAAGAGCATGGTATACTCGTCTGAGTGATTTTTTACTCTCCATTGGTTTCCTTGCCTCCAAGGTTGACACCTCCCTATTTATCTTATTTGATAGTACTAATATCATTTATCTCTTGGTATATGTTGATGATATTCTGCTTATGGGTAGTAGCTTTGTCATGCTTCATCGCTTAATCCAGTTACTAAGCTCAAAATTCAAGCTTCGTGACTTAGGTGATGTTCACTACTTTCTGGGTATTGAAGTTCAGTCTACGGGTATGGGTCTGATGTTGTGCCAACACAAATATATCCTTGACATCCTCACTCGGGCTGGTATGACTTCTTGCAAACCCGTTGATACTAGTCTCGCCTTCCAAAGTTGCTATACAGTCGGATCATCCATTCTCTGATCCTACATGATTTTGTCAAATCATGGGTGCTCTTCAGTATCTTACCTTCACTCGCCCAGATATTTGCTTTGCTGTTAACAGAGTCTGTCAGTTCATGCATGCTCCTACAGATTCCCATTGGGCTGCTGTTAAACACATTCTCCGCTACCTCAAAGGAACGACATCCTATGGTTTTCATATCACTCGAGGTACCTCTTTTGCTCTACATGGTTTTACAGATGCAGATTGGGCTGGTAGTATTGATGATCGCAAGTCTACGGGTGGCTATCTTGTTTTCTTTAGTCAGACACCAATTTCATGGAAATCCAGCAAGCAACGTACAGTTGCCCGCTCCTTCACTGAGGCTGAATATAAAGCCTTAGCAGATGGTACTGATGAGGTTATCTTGCTTCAATATTTGTTAACAGATCTGCAGGTTCTCTCCGTCTCTACTCCTACTATTTGGTGTGATAATATTGGCGCGACTTATCTCTTAGGAAATCCTATCTTTCATGCTTGCACTAAACATGTTGAGGTAGATTATTATTTTTTCCGCAACCGGGTTGCAAAGAAGGAAATTCATATTCGCTTTATCCCTTCTCGGGATCAACTTGTTGATGTCTTCACCAAACCACTTTCCGTTGCGTCCTTTGCTACTTTCAAGTTCAAGCTTCGGGTCGATCCTCCACCCTCAGCTTGAGGGCGCATATTATAGAATGTATAACATGTATATCTGTGAATAGTAAATTAATATATGATTATTTCAATGTTGTAATCCCTACGGTTACTGCCATGTTCTGCCACACATATATAAATAGGAAAGGTTGGCTAAGGCCAACCTAAGACATTATGTTATTCTGAACTATGTCAACTAAGATTTATTTTATTTCAAGTATAAATATTACTTTTGTAAGACAATATTTTTTTTTAGATTGAAAATACATTAATATTGCTGCATATCATTGTGTGTGAGAGGAAATTCTTTTAATTTGGTTCTTCATTAAACTACCATGACTTATTGAAGAATTGAGAAAGATTCGTGGTGTCTTCCATCCTTCTCATTCACATTTCTTTATAAGTATCAGGTGATGTTGTTTTGGTTGCTTATAGTTTTAATATCTAGATACAAGTTATCATTGTTACAAACTTAAAGTCTAAATTTAATTTTTTTGAAAATGACTGATTTGATTATAAATTTATGAATCTTTATATTCACGAGGCTCGCATCATGTAAGCTTAAACGATTGTATTTTAATAAAAATTCTAGTTAACTAATTAAATAAAGATTCTTTACCTAGATAGTTTTTTTAATCTAGAAAACCCTTTCCTAACCCTTCTCGCATCTCAAAATTATACTCGTAATAATTCTGCAACATTTTTATTACGATTGATAATTAGTATGTGTATATATATATATATATATATATATCACATGGCGTTAAACCAAACAATTAGCATTTTTTTTTTCCCGAAATGTAATTCCTTTCAGTGTCTTTTCTTCTTCTTTTCTGGATGGAACTTTATATTCGTACTTGGGAACTTAATAAATAATAGGGTGAAAGTAATAAAGACGCAGCAGCAAGAGAGAGTTGTACCATCTAATCCACAACACAAAATCGGCAAACCTTGTACTTTCGATGGAATAAATTAGGCTCAAAGATAAGGAACCTTGTGCCATCTATGTTGAAAAAAGAGCCCATAATTTTATTTTATTATAACTTTTATTACAAGATGTGAGCAATTGCCAAGTGTTATGTGTATTCTCTCTTATCTTGCTTTTGCCCTCCTTCAGCTGTCATCTTTCAAGTTTTTTTCCACATGAAAGATTAGATAGCAGATGCTTTTCTTTATGTCTTTCTTTTTTCCTTTAAGTTCTTTTCAAGCATATCTAAGCAGATTCCTCATTCTATGCTACATGGTATGATTCTTAATTGGTTAACATATTACAGTTGTTGATGTTAATTTCGAATAAAACCCTTTGTGCTATATCTTTTTTTTTTTTAATCTAATTCACGAACCCACTATATATTTGTTTATTTCCAGGTACGCTCTCTGCTATGTATTGGATTATGAGAAATCTCTCTGGCTCAAGCTTACTGGGCTTCAATCTAATCGCTCCTCTTTCGTTTTATTCCCAAATGGGTAGAATAATGATCATTGCACTTTTAATTAACAAGGAACAATGAATCAGTCTTTGAGATTTTCACAAAACGAGCTGATCAAGTGTGTGTGTGTGTGTGTGTGTAAAGAGATAGATAAACAGTGATCAACAATAATTGTTTTCATCACCTTAGTTTTGTAGTGGGTCATTCATATGTTCTATTAGTTTCACCTATGGAATAATTGAAAGTCCCATTAAAGCTAAGTTAGATAAACTCAATTATCACCCTGGACCCTATTTCGAAATGAGACCACAAAGCATTACTACTATGTATTATCACGTCTTAATCATAATTAATGCCTTCACTAACTCTGTTCATATACAATAATATCATTTTCAATGGACACGGGACGGTGAATATGCTTCTTCAATTATATCATTGGAGAAATAAAAATAAAATAAAAAACTATAATTGGATCGATGCTATACGCTACATGATAATGTGATGTCATAATGACTTTTTCTAGAAGAGTTAAGAGGTTTTTAGCTGGATAAAAAGTTGTCATATAATATTATGGTTGTTAGAAACATCCCTATAAAATATTTTAGAATTTTGGTTTTTTAGTATTTAAATATAACAAGTAATGGGCTTTCTAATAATAAATAATTATTTCACTAGTTATCTTTGAATTTAAAATTATCTCTCCATATAAATGGAAAAAAAAAATAACCTTTTCAATTTAATTACTTTTCTTTACCGTTTCTGTATTTTCCTTCTCTAGAGTCCTAACCAAAAAATATAATAATACAAAGCAATGCGAAAAGATTAAAACAAAGCTATCAATTATTATCACGTCATAATCATAATTAATGCCTTCACTAACTCTCTTCACATACAATAATATCATTTTCAATGGACATGGGGATGATGAATATGCTTCTTCAATTATATCATTGGAGAAATAGAAAAAAAAATATCTAGAATTGGATCGGTGCTATATGTCATACCCTACATGATAGTGTGACGTTACGATGACTTTTCCTAAAAGGATTAAGAGGTTTTTGGTTGGATAAGGAGTCATCATATAATATTATGGTTATTAGAAACCAGTTCGTCATCTAGTATTATGTTTACTAGGAACCCTAACTGATCTTTAGAGATTTTAGGCAAGGGACTAGTTGCATAAAGGAAATGTATCAACACCCTTAGTATGTCTTACCTAAGATAACCTGCATTATCTTTCTTCATTTGTGGTTGCTATGATCTAATGGTGTTTCTATTTCTATTAGTTTATCAATGACGGGATTGTTACGATAATCAAACCCTGGTATTTTAGGTTAAGAACTTGCTCTAAAAGATGTTTAAAGAAAACAAGTTTATTCACAACTTATGCACCACAAATGAACCATGGTGAGAAATCTAAAGAGATGTAGTGATTTTTATTTTTTTTTCTCTTTTTTCTTTGATATTTTAGATGTCCATGACTCTTGTATCATGGGACACATGTTGAAATATCACTAATTTTAATGAGGCTTCTTTCGGGACAAACTTGAAAGTTTTGGCTATTACATTATTCCAAATAATATTTTAGAAAAAACTCCTCGCAGTGTTTATCCTTATATTAGATGTTGCTATCTAATTTTTGACCCATGTTTTGATAAATTTTCAGAAAAATTCAAAAATAGCGAAAAACAACGAAAATCCAAAAAAATATGTTTTTTTAATATATTTGCATCGTTTTTAGCATTTTTCAACATCGTCTCAAAAGAATTTAAAAATACTTAGTGTTCGACTTTTAACGTGTTTTTTTTTTAAATCGCTGATTTTCCTCATTCGAGTCGATGTTGATAAGAAAAATCCAAAAAAAAAGAAAAATCAAATTTATAAAAAAAGAAAGAAGTTGAGAGATCAAGTTTGGAAACCTAGCAATATTTTTACCTATAAATAGTGGTCTACACAACACGCACAAGAGAGCGGGGGCAATCTTGTACCAAAATTAGAGGGTAACACAAAAAAATCCCTAAACAAAGAACCCTTTGTTCTCCCACTCTAAGAGCCGCCGTGCTCCCTCTTAAACCAAAGGAGCCGCAACCCCCACTTCAGAATTTTTAAGAAACGCAGCCGCCATCCACCCGGGGTCTTGGATTTTGCTCTCCCAGAACCAGAGAACCAAGACCCCCCGCCATTTCAGATCCTCCCTTCTCCCTTTTTGGCCACTCATCCTTTGAAAACTAGAGCCAACCTGCCTCTTCACAATTGCCCATCTCTGGTCTGCCTCACAACCAAAGTCGGTTGATTTCTGCCTCTATCTCCCTCACGAGATCTCCCCTCTCAATTTTCCCCCCACAGACCAACCATCATCGTTCCCACAGCAGCTCCATATCTGTCTTTTCCTCTCCTATTCAACTGCAGCAACCGTTTCCCAGCTTCTCCACCCAAGCTTTCCCCTCAGCAGCCTCTTCTTCTCTTTCGGTCTCCTCAACAGCAACGACCACAGACCAGCCAAGGCAACCCCCGCTCTTCTTTATTTTCTGCGACTGACCACAAGTAACACCACAGAACAACCTCATCTCCCTCAACCAGAGAATGGGTAGAGTTGTTCCCCATCTCCACAGACCCGCGGTCTCTCTCTTCAGCCGTAGACGCCATGTCTCCTTTTGCCCCGACCGGACAACCACTCCGTTCTCCTCCACAACGAAGCCTTCAAGCACTGACAGGTCCATCCACGGCTATGACCACCGCTAGATTTACAACCGTCAGATCCGCCACCTGAAGAAGGAAAGAACAATGAACCAAAAACAGAAGAAAGAAGATCGAGAACAACTCTAAAAAAGAAAGAAAAATAAAAATCAACTGTTGTTTGTGCATTTTTCCCCTCGTTGCAGGTGGTGGTGACCCTCATAGACGGTATAGGAAGACAGAGAAGAAGAAGAAGAAGAAGTTCTTGATCCACCGGTTTTGTTGCCTTCATTGGTGGCGATGCGTGAACCCACGCCGCGCTAGTGGCGGTGGCGAGTGGAGCAACGCGCTACTACTGTTTCTGCAGTTTCAGAGGGCTTCCCAGCACTGTTCCTGAATTTTTAGGGGTTCATTTTGTAAATTTAAAATTGTTTAATGTGTTGTTTGGGTTAGTTTGAATTTTGATTGATTTGTAAACATGTAATGGGTGTGTGCTTAAACATAGTACAAGAAGAGTGTTTTGAGTGCGTGTTTTGTTATTATTTTTTCTATGTATGTTTGGAATGATTAAAACTAAAAAGAAAAAAAGAAAAAATAATAAAAGTTTAAATTTGCATTGAATTTGGTTCATATTTCAAAAAATATCAAAAAATATTTTCTTTTGGTATCCGGGATTATAATTTTATATGTAAGATATATTCTTGATATTAAATAGAAAAGTTTATTTTGTTTTTATTGATGCTAGAGCAATTAGGTTATCTTTACCTGATAAGATAAGAATCTCCTTATTGAGAAGAACTTTTCTTCTCTTTTTTATGAAATCATTGGCATGACAACTTTCAAAACCTTTTAAATCACATCAAATTGCAAAGCAGCTTACCTCAAGTAGGGTGTAATAGGGGTGCTAATATCTTCCCTGGTCACAAGCAGTCCCTTACCCGTGAATCTCTGACACGATCAGTGCATTCGGGTTTCCTAGTAACCTTCAATCAAATACTAGGTGGCAACTCTCAAGAACCAATCAAACCAACAAGCAAAAATCACCACAGACAGCACGCGGGGACGGGCGACATTAGAAATGAATGAATTGTATCCCAATAATATTTTTGATATTAACCCCCATACATTTTTTTTATCCCTATATTTAAAGTGAATAATAAATATCCCTAATAATATTTTGGATATTAACCATTTTGTATGTTTTTTTATCCTTATATTAAAAGTGAATAATACATTTTTTTCCATGAATAATTTTTTAACATTTTTTGAAATATAGGCCAACATCTTTTGGTTTAACCATAAATTGAACAAAAAACACTAATTTGAATAGGAAAAAAAACAAAAACCAAAACTCAAAATGAACCAAACTTGCAAAAAACATGAAAAAATTTGTCAAAAAACAGATAAAAACCAAGAAAACTCAAGAACATGAAGAATAACAAGAACATGTCGAACAACATGAATCAAGATCTAGACCAAATATGAACTAATCAAAGACATAAACATGTTGGGAATCAATCATTGAACAATAATCAATCATCAAGCATCAATGATTATCAACAAATAATCACGATTTGATCAAAATAGGTTTTGATGCAAAAACAAAACTCTAGAATTAAAACTCGGAAAAAAAAATTATTGATGCAAATTAACTCTAGATTATTGATTAACAAACTCATATAAAGATGTTGATACAAATAAGTGAAGCACAAATGGTCAAAATTAAGTAGCCAAGGCAATGTTTATACAAAGAACATTGCCCAGATATGCAAAAATGTTATTCAACCCAGAATTCGCCTTTTAAGCCTCCCAACCTCTTGCTTTTTGTTCTTATGTACCACATTGCCATAGTTACACATGTTTAAATCAAAACAAATAACAAATCATAAAAAACATGTATGAGGTTTCAATTTCCAAAACTATCAAACCTAAATAGCAAGCATATTCAACAATATAAGATTTAAAATTGGTATTTTAACAGTCAATATGACTCACACAAACCTAGAAATCAAGAACATGCACCAAAACAAACATCAAAGGCCTCTTGTCACTTTTAGGAGATTCCAAAACAACTTCATTCCATAAAAAAAAATCAGAAACATATCTTATTGGTATCCAATAACATCAATAAGAAAATCAAATCAGGATTCAACTAAGAAAAAATAAAACTTTTATGCAATAATCAAAATCGAAGCTCAACACAATGTAACTCCAAAACAAGTTCAAAACATCATTAAAACATGCAAGGAAAAGCTAGAGATATGCCTTGTGGACATCACCTATTAATTTAGAGAAGGTTTATACCTTTGAAACTTCAATCAATGGTTGTTGTTTCGTTTGCTCTCTTTTGTAAAATTTTACCTACACAAATTCTACCGTTTCAAAGCTAAAGAAATCTTTGTGCTTGGCTCATTAACCTTCGCGATTATGATCTCTTTATCAATATTTTCTCTCCTCTTGTTTCTCTCTCTCCTGCTCTGACTTTTCAAGGATATTTATATGGTTTCAAGTTAGGATTTTGATCAAGGTTTGATTATGATTGATAAATTCTTGATCCTCTAATCCAAATAGATGGTTTTTAGGTGCATTTTAACAATTAGAAGCGTTATACTTTGCTGTTTCTCTATGGTAGTTTTACAATGAACTTGATTTTTGAGATTTTGATGGTTTTACGAAACTTGGAGGGCAAAAAGTTGTTTTTAACCTTTTGTTCTTAAGAGAAATATGACCAACTCTTAATCAATACCCACTAAGAAGGTTTGAAGTGTGCACACATGAAAAAACTCAATGGTTTTACATAATAGGTATCATAGTCAAGGTTGACTGAGTTGAACACTTTCAAGGCTTCGTTGAGGCAACTCTAATGTAAACATCATTAGAGATCAACTGAAGTTAGTAGAGAAGATGCACACTTTTTGTTTAGATACAACCTTGCTCAATTTGGAGGTCATTAGCTTCACATTGATTCGTTTGAAGATGTCAACTTGATTAACTTAGAACTACCCAAAGAAGAAAATGAATAGTAGGCAGACGTTATCTCATCTGCCCTCTATTCCAAACAGTGCGTTTTGAACATGAATCAGACGACATTTCATCTACGTTAACCACCAAGAAATTATGGTTTTTAATTTAGAATTTGGTCAAAATTAAATTTAATCTCTTGATTTCTTTTAATTGCACTCGTAATTTCCTTTCAACTTTTAATTTCAGGCAATTTTACCCATGTCAAACTCAATTATCATCCCCAAAGTTCCGTGCCTTTTCTAATTTGATCATTGGTTATTAACTTGTGCCTTTTGACCTTTAATGATCAACGAACTTTCAATTTTCTTTAATTTGACCCTTGATTAAATCAATGTGAGTCCCTCGCGTATTTTACAAATCGGTCCTTGGTTTTTAATTCCTTTAATTAAGTCTCTAATTGATCATCAAACTTTAATATTTATGCAATTAGGCTCCCGATTTGACCAAATTAGCTTTTCAAAATTGCAATTTAACCCTAAACTTCATTTTTTTTCCAATTAAAGCCCACATTAAACTCAAAAACTAGTTTTTCTTGCAATTAAGTCTCAATAAATTCGTTTAAACCCTAAAAAACTGAAATCAAATCCTTAAACATCCAATTTTGATTTTTACTTCCCAAATTCAATTTTCCATTTTAAAGGGTCTTTATTAGTCCATATTGGACTGCTAGTTTTTCCAACCTTGTATATTTTGATTCTCTCCAACCAGTATTTAGCATGCTTTGCGTAGTAAGTTTGTAAAGATAAACAAACAATTCTCCAAACTTGATTTTCTTAAAACTTTAGTTCGGTCAACCTGAAATCTTGTCTTCATATTGTTTCCCTTTAACTAGAACTGTTTTTGTCAGGAGATGAATTCTACCATCGTAGCAACTTTTATTTTCAGCTCAATTCTTGAAATTCTGAAGCTTAATGATATATTTATTTCAATTGTTTTCAATGTTTTTCAATTTTTTTTTCTTTTTTTTTGGTTTTTTTCTTTAGATGTATTATATATATTTATATGGTCCCAAAGAATAGGTAACAACGTTATATGACATCGATTTTGAGCGAGAATCAAGTTCTATTAATTGTTAATTAGCTTGCTAATTAGAAATTAAACCGATGAAATAATGTGGTCGATATATACCGATGAAATTACAGACAAAATATTCAGAATTAAAAGAAAAAAGGCGGTTCGCTAACGTGCAAGTTTTTACTGGTGATTTTACCGACGACTCACCAGGGATTCAAACTCGGATCTCCGTATAGTGATGTGACCAATTCTCTGTCAAAAATATCGATGGAATCACCGACAAAATTATTCCATCCCAAACTGCAAACAATCACCCCCCAAAAATAATCCCCCTTTTCTTAACACAAGTCATATATATTTCTTTAAGTTTTGTGGTCATAACATCCATGTTCTGATTTATTATGGATTTTATCATTTTCTGTAAGTAAATCTATCTTTTTTTAATTTTAACATTTAAATGTCAATTTTATTGTTTTTTTAGTATATGTATTTTGTTAGTGTATGTACATGTTTATTGTTATTTCTCAAACAAACTTGTAGTATGAATGTATAATTTTGTACTTTTTATGGTTTGTTTTAGATTTTGTAAAATTATATTTGTTTGTAAATTATTGAAACTTTGTTGAATTACTGAATTACATGTGTTGTGGTGAAATAAGTAATAGCTTGTTTAACGGGTCCTTTTTATCAATGCTATTGCGGAGTTGTAATTTTCATAAATTTATATGTATTAATTTGTATGGATGTAACAGCCCGGCCCAACTTGCCATATATTGTCTGTTTTGGGCCTTACTGCCCTTACGGTTTTGTTTCTAGTGACGCGAGCCCACATCTAAGCCTGACGTTCCAAAACGTGTATGACAAGTCAGCAACCAGCACTCTTAATAAGACCAGCTACCACTCCCTCACCCACCAATGTGGGATATTACAATGGATGTTGATAATTAATAATTAATATTTATGAGAAGTTGTAATTAGCTTGTTGGATAATATCGAGGTAAACTAATATTTTTGGAAATTTATTTACCTAATATAGTTAATTAATAGATGTTGTCATCGTAATTTTATAGAGGCTCGATAGAAGTCATGGATGATCGTTCATGGATGTATCGAGATTCAACCCATTGCGGATGATGGATTATTGTAACGAGGTTCAGGGTTTTATTAATTTCACAACATCTATTCCCAGAAATTTTACTGTAGGTGGTATTAGGTGTCCATGCAGGAAGTGTGAAAATAAAAAGTATCTGCATCCAGATGTTGTAATGATGCATCTTCTAAACAAAGGGTTCATTGAGAATTACCTGTATTGGTATGCACACGGAGAAGTATTTGTTCGTAATAAGAGCATGGGAGAAAGGGTGGTTGGGTCAACTTCTAGTGCTATAGATGCAATGAGAATGAATCAAGGTAATGTCAATCAATGTCCAATCGTAGAAGAAGAACCTAATGCGGATGCAACTAGGTTTTTGATCTATTGAAAGATTTTGATAAACCATTACGGGATGACTGCAAGAACCACAATAAATTATCAACCGTAACACAGATGTTCACCATCAAGTCAGATCACGAGTTGAGTGAGATCGATTATGATGAAATTATCGAATGGGTGAGAAGCATTTCACCTGAAGGGAACAGGCTGAACAAGCAGAATAGAGTGTTTTATTCAAATGCTATTGGTATGACACCACTGACAAAGGAATCAGAGTTGATCCTCACTATGGTCTGATCAAAATCAACTCAAAAGTTAGACTCCGCAGCGTAAACGATGTCTTTATTTTCACAAAACAATGTCAACAAGTTTATTACACATACACCCTTTCCTTTAGAAAGAATCGATCAAGAGTTAATTGGTTATCCGTTTTAAAAACGAAACCCAGGGGTCGTGTCGAGGTTGTTCAGGATGAGAAAGAAGACACAAGTGTGCGAGATGAAGTCTTTCAAGTTAGTGAGTTGGTTGAACCATATCGAGTTGCTCCTTCCATTGACTTGGAAGAAAATTCAAATTTTCATGTTTTTGATGATAGTCTTATTGATGTTGACGTAGAGGAGTTTACTGTTGTTTTCAGCTCTAGCGGACAAGCAAATGTCGATGAGATGATGATATTTATATTGAAGATTACAATAAAGCTGATAACTATTTAATTGACGATGAACTATCAGAATCACATAAAGTGTAAATCATTTTTTTATAATTTAATATATATTATGGATGATATTTTGTAACACAAAATATTTATTTTATAAGTGTTAACTGTTGTTATTTTTTTGTGTGATGGGCAGTTTGTAATTTAAGTTTTTACAGAAAGGTAAATAGGCAATACAAACACAATCTTTTATGCACAGTGCACGATCACCGATGTCCATACCAATGGATTATAGTCACCGACAAATTTGCAGATGGATTACAGTTCGTCGGCATTTCACAGAGAGCTTCACTGGAAATGCCACAATCACTGACGAATTTGTATGCGGACGGATTATAGTCTATCGACATTTCATAGAGAGCTTCACTGGAAATGCCACAATCACCGACGACTTTTGCAGACGAATACCATCAGTCGACCTTTCACAGAGAGTAGCGCAAATGCCACAATCATCGATGAATTTGCGAACGGATTACAGTCCGTTCAAAATTACCAACGGACACATTCATCGACAGAATTACCAACGGACTGCGAAAAATATGAAGGGTAATTAAAAATTCTGGTGCGAAATTCAAAATTTACCGACGGATTTTCGAAACATCACCGATGGAATAATTAAAAATAATATTATTTAAATTGGACGTCGAGAATTCTGTCTGTAAAACTTTGTTATAAATCCCATCGACCATCCCTTTAGTTCATTTCTTCATCTCCTTCATTTGACATCTCTCATTTTTGTTTTTTTCCCTCTCATTTACTTCAAATCTCTTGTTTTTTGCTTGTAATCTCTAGTTATATCTTCAACAAATTAAAAGGTATTTTTATTTTTCATTTGCTTTAAGATTTTATTTTTTCATTTGTTCTTTGTTTTAGCTATTGTTATTTTTGTTATGTTTTTTATTTTGGTGTACTTTTATAATTCAGATAAAGTCTTGAAATCAACACATTATTAAGGTAAGCATTTTTCATTCCTAAAGTCTATAGTTTTTTTTTTTTAATTTGTTCAATTTTTTTTTTGTTTGTATTGCCATAATAATTGAACACTTTGTTGAATTTTAATTGTTATTGTTGAATTTACCTTGTAATTAGTAATTGAATATATAGGAATAAATTTAATTATTTTATCTCAATTTTACTCTATTGTTGCATGATATGTGTTTAAGTATTTCCATTAATTTTAATTTTTATTGTTGAATTTACCTTGAAATTAGTAATTGAATATATATGAATAAATGTAATTATTTTATCTCAATTTCACACTATTATTCAATGATATGTGTTTAAGTATTTCTATTAATTTTAATTTTAATTTTTGAATTTATCTTGTAAGTAGTAATTGAATATATAGGAATAAATTTAATTATTTTATCTCAATTTTACTCTATTATTGCATGATATGTGTTTAATTATTTCTATTAATTTTAATTGTTATTTGTATAGATGTTAGGTTATATACATTTTTTACTGGGGTCAATTGGTTGTGGCTATTGTAAATATTTGCAGGTTTGAAAACTTTGTGTAGTCTCCAATGTAGGGGAGGTGTTGCCGAATTTTTTTTAACAATCGAATTTAATTATGTAATTATTCATATAAAATTGTGTAGATGCGTAGAACGAAATCAACACCTTGTCGCTCACATAGGGTCGCAGCTAGTTCTTCTAGCAGCGAGGATGACATGTCCTTAGGTGCTAATCAAGAAGAGGCACATGGGCCATCTACCGATGCTACCTCTTCCAGCGTGGTTTCACAGTGCAAAGGCGGTGTGCCTTCACAGCGGAATCAATTCACCTGTAAGTACGAGGCATAGTGAAAGGACGACCTTTCAATGTAAGTTTGTTTTAGTTTTAGTTTTAGTTTTAGTTTTTTTTTTATTATAACATATTTTATGAACAACTAATCAATATTTCATTAATTTAATTTATTTTCAGTTTCACAAATATTGAGGCCGCTCGAGTAATATCATCGGCGTTTAAATCGTCGATGGAGATTCCATTATTTCAATGGAGTCAAGTATCCAAACATCCTGAATGGATACTGAATATCGATGCATGGTTTGACAAATTTGAGGTTGGTGTTAATTTCTAATTTCCAGCTTATTTTTAATAAATTATTAATATAATTGTATATAAATTATTATTTTTATTTTAAATAAATTACTTATATACAACACAAATTCGAGTGGGATAGCACACTTGACAATGTTGTGAGGAGGGTGTGGGAAAATCATGCGGCAACTAGCTAACATCGAAAACAATACTAAATTTTTTTAAAAAAATTATGCTTTAAAATCTAATTTGTCACTATGGAAGTAGGTTGCGTGATTTTTGGTATGAAGCACAAAAAAGACAAAAAACAAATGCGAGAGATAAAGGTCTTCAAGGCTGGAACGACGTGGCGATCTAGAGGGATTTCAAACCGCTACACATCCCAGAAGATATTTGGCCGCAATATATTGAGCACGTGACGTCTAAACGGTTCACACGACGCTCATAGTCCGGTGCTTGCAACCGGAACCGTAAAATTCATGGTTCGATGACAACGCACACTGATGGCTTCGTCCCATTTGTTGCACATGCGAAACGGATGATAATATTAATTTAAATGAAATATATCATTAAATAATTTGTTGTTACTTAATTAATTTTTTTTCTTACAGGCTACGTCTCTTGGATATGAGCCGAGACCAATGGAGCTGTTTCTAGAGACGCACGTGCGAAGTCAAGACTGCTAAAAGGGGGTGCAACAGTTTGTTGACAACCGTGCTCAACACTTTGTGGTATGTTCATTCAACCATTTTATTTTGTAAGTTATTATGTTTATTGAATTGAATATGATGATTTCTTTTTTCATTTTTAGGAGACCTATAATAACCGATTGAGGGAGAGATATAGGGATGATCCTTCGACCCATCCGGATTTCGATTCGGATTTGTGGATAGAGGTTGGATCGTCTGGTGGACCCGATACAAATCGGGTGTACAGAATCTTCAACACTATAGCCGAGAACTTGTGGGCAGCCCATAGCGTCTCAACCATTGAGAGCTCCCAATCAGTGTCGATCACCTAATCTAATGAGTTCGTGGTCTTACAGCAACATACGGCTCATCTCACCGAAAAATATGAGCAACTATCAGTGAATTATGAACAACACACAGCTCATCTCACCGAGAAATACGTGCAACTCTCGGCGAATTATGAATAACTTCGCCAAATGGTCATGAACTTAACATCGAAGAGTGGTGATACATGTGCGCACCCTTTTTGACCATATGGTTCTGGGGACAACCAGCCTCCTCTAGCTCCGCCATTGTGCTAATTTAATATTTTTTTGGAAACACATTCAATTTGTAATGAATATTATTTAACTTTATTTTTTTATTTTTGATGTTTAATAAAATTTTATTTGCATAATTTTTTTTACTATTAATTTATATTATTTATTCTAAATAATTTAAAAAAACAAATTTAAAAATACACTCCAACAGATTTATAGACAGATTTTGTCCGTTGGCATTTCATAGAGAGTGGTGGAAATGCCACACTCATTGATGACATTGCAAACGAAGGGAGTCCGTCGGCACTTTACTGAGAGCTGAAAAATATTTACTGGATATGCCACTATCACCGACGGAATTAAGTCGTCGGTATATTTTTAGCGGGAATTTTTTTTGGTGCGTATTTTCCGTCTGTAAAACCATCGGCAATATTTTTTTTTTATCAACAGAGTTAGCGACGGAATGTGGTATAAAGGATGCCGAAGGACGCTTTCCGTCGGTGATTTAGTCGATAAAAAAATTACCGACGGAGTGTGAATCTTATATCCGTCAGTAAAACTGTGAAATCTTATAGTTGATCAAATCAATACATGAAGGTGTCACAATAAAACGACCATTGGTGTGGCATGCGCAACCATCTAAATCAGTGCTACCATGCAAATACATGTTTGATTTGCTGAAAGCGTGAAGAGGGAGTCCCATTACAGCAAAATCCATTAAGATCTGTATCAATATTTTCCTGCCTCCAATAATATATCAATTGTTAGCTTGAATTCTACTGATGCATGCATGCTGCATTCTTGGCTGGCCTACTAGAAAATGATGTAAGACTGATTATAGACCTCATGGGCGATCGGCATTGCTAAAAAAACTTAAATTAATTTGATGATTTAAAGCGAACCTACTTTGCACTATAATTAACGGAGACCCCTCAAGAAACTCCCATTTCATTGTTTCTTGTGGTTGAAGATTAAGCGATCTTCTATCATGGTGGAAAAAAGGAAAAATTGTGGTGACGAATCGATAATTGGATTGCGTTTCCATCCGTTTGTTTGACCTGTCAAATCAAAACATTCCAATTAAAAATATAAAAAAGGAATGTTGCTGAGTGTAGCCAACTTTCTTCACAGAAAGTCTTGTAAACTACAATTCACCTCATAGATTCATTTATCTGGCCAGAAATCATCCATGTTTATGGCATTATCGTCTGTTTCATTAAGGCATTATTGGACCTTAATGGTTGTTGTGATCACAGGTACCCCATATCATCATCACCAACAAGACGAAGTTTGGACGCACACTTGCCCATTGTTGAACATTATATAAAATTATATATTCAACATTTTGACAACGAAAACAAACCGAAGGAAAACAGGAATCCAACCCCACATTTGAAAGTAATCATCACTTTATCAAGTTAGGGAACATACTATCGAGTAGCGAATTCAACAATGAGATAAATATATTGCGAGCACTACAAGAATTTTTAGATTTAAGGAAGGAATTTTATATTGGTATTTATACTCTCAGTCTATCAATACAAATTTTTTGAAGGCTCACAAACAACAATACTCTATAAAAAAAACTTTTGTCAGTGCTTTGTGATCTGTTGACGAGTCCATTGGTAATAATTTTACCGATGGATTTATAATAACAAAAGTGCACCAAAAAAATTTATCCACTTTATTCTGTTGATATTTACATTGATGAATATAACATATCACTAATAAAAAAAACAAAATGTAATTCCATTGATGATTTGTTTTGTCTGTCGGTATTCCCCTTAATGAATTTTGACATATAATCATCAAAGAGACCGTCTATACTTCTGTCAAAGTGACAGTGATATTTACAGTAATTCTTTTTCAAATCTCTAAAATATACAGACTAAGTTTGTCGGTGATCCTATTAGTAATAATTTTAAAAAAATTATTTTTTTAAAAAAAGTATTAAACAGAAGTAGAAAAATAATTAAAATAAATCAAGTTAATATAAAAATCAAATATTTATTATAAATTTAAACATTTATAAGTTTAAATACAATTAATCTAGAATATAGGCGCTGGAAGAGGAGGAAAAGGCAAGTCTTCACCGGAACAGTGGGGCTAGTAAGGAGGAGTATATGTACCATCTATTTGTGATCTCATCTCCATTACCATTTGGTAGAGTCCGGCCGTCTCAGCACTAAGTTATTCATAATCAGCAGCAAGTGGGTCGTTTGAGCTTTGAATTCGTTGGTCTAAAATTGCCTCGAACTCAAGAGTTTGAGTGTTCAAAACCGATTGCAGGCATCTAACAATTGAAACATCGCAGGTCATCCACAAGTTCTTGTCGTAGTCTTAGAGAGATTGTACACCCGATTTATATCGTGTCCACTAGACAATCCTATCTCCAACTACAAATCGGATCAAGATCTGGATGGGTCAAAGGATTATCCCTGTATCTCTTCTTCAACCGGTCTTATATGTATCCTAAAAAAAAAGTTAGCAAATTAAAAAAAAAAAACTTAAGAAAAACAATGGTTGAAAATCAATTTATCATCCAATTTGCATGCGAAAAAATTAGAACGGAGTCGCCAGTGTGCGTGGTAACAGAATCATGAACACGTTAGTTCCGGTTCTTCGTACCAAAGTGTGATTACCGCACAAAACATTCAAATGTCACATGCTGAATATATTTTGCCCACACAGCCTATGAGATGTATAATGGTCTGAAATCCTTCAAAACCACAATGTCCTTCCAGCCTGAAAGCTCTATTTCTTTCGAATATATTTTTGCTTTCTTTTACGTTTCGTATCAAAAATCATGCAACCTATATGATACAAAAGAATTATCTGTTAGTAAATGAAAAATAAAATTGAATAAAAGGATTAAACTTTTTTATCTTGATTCCAATCTTACCTAGTTGCAACGTGATTCTCTCAAACCCTAATTGCAATAACATTGTTAGCTTTATCCCATTTAAATTTTTCGTTGCAAATTAAAATTTGTAAGAGAAAAATTTCATTAATATTAATAAACTAACCAAATTCACATAATAATAATAAAATATTTAAGTTAATACTAACCTTAAACCTTCCAAACCATGCATCTATCATAGTTTCCATTCAAGATATTTCAAAACCTGACTCCATTAAAACAATAAAATTTTCATCGATGATTTCATCTGCAATGTTATGGTTCTAGCAACATCAATGTTTTGTAAACTTGAAATTGCACTCGTTAATTGAAATTAAATTTTCAAAAATTATTAACATGTCATTGTGAAAGGAAAACAAACTTACATTGAAAGGTCGTTCTTCCACTAGGCCTGGTAGTTCTAGGCAAATGGATCCTATTATGAAGGGATCTCCCTCAACGTGATGGCATCGCACTTAACGAGCTCACGTCGAGCGTGGCTGCCTATGTCTCGGGTGTCTGTTCTTGATCGGCACTTAACGAATCATAGTCATCAGAAGTGCTGCAAGAAGAACTAGCAGTGGTCTTGTTCGTATAATGCATTATTGGCTTTCTCCTAGGCATCTACGCAAATTAAAGGATTAAGATACCATAAACCATTTCTATTTTTTAAAAAAAAAATTGCAGCACCTGTCTTATATGGGAGACTACCCAAAAATTTTAAACTTGCAAATACAAAACAATTTAAATTCATTACCACAAACCAATTGATTAATATCAATTTTTTTCCTTGTCATTGAGTGAAGAGTTCACTCAAATTGTACTCAATCAAGTTTTTAGATTATTATTTTTAAAAAAATTTAGTGTCCCTTGGTATTTCCATTAATGTACAACAATTTGGTTAATGTTTTCTAACAATTTGGTTAATTTCTAAAATTCAATTGTAAAAGGGTCTTGTTTTTTCTCTCTAATAATATTATTGATTTACTTTTCATAACTCTACATTTCAACATTCATACACAACTCATGCCTTAAAACATTATTTAAAAATCAAAATCAACCTAATTTGGCAGCTAAATCAAAATTTTCATAAATCCTTAATTTACAACAACTCAAAATTATATCAAGTAACTCTTAAATTTCAACAACTCAAAACCCTAAACCACAAATTATACAAACGTGAAATTAATCACTAAATTAAACAATATATTTAATCAATTGAACCCTAATTTACAAAAATATGAAATAATAATTAAAATTAATCATATACATTTAATTGAAATTGAACAAAAAAATAGAAAACAAAACAACTAAATTTCAATAAAATTGTTCTTATATGAAAACAAAAGTCCCCATTTGTTTGCTGGAAAGTAGTTTTTTTTTTAAAAGTGAATTCCGAGAAAGTGAATTATTTGATGATGTTTGGTAGTGTAATGAAAAATAAGTTGGAAAACACTTTCCAGTATTTGGTTATGTCATGGAAAATGAGCTGGAAAATAACTTATTAATGTTTTATTTTTCTTAAATTTATTAAAATAATGAGGAACAAATCTTACAAATTAAAATGTTGAATGAGAATGAAATTGAAAAAAAATATAATTTCATAAATTATCTCAAATAAAATAAATAATAATCAAAATAATAGAGATCAAATCTAAAAAATTAAAAATTAAAAGATGAAGAAATTAAGATAATAATAATTATCATTTCATAAATGATTTCAAATAAAATAAGTAACAATCAAAAGAATGAGGACCAAATTGGATAGATAAAAAATTTCAATTAAAAAATGATAAGGAAAAAGTAGATAACAATTATAAAAATGAGGACCAAAGTTAATATAAAAATTAAATTCTAAGGAATGAAATTGAAAAACAAATATTCAAAACAAAATATATATAGCAATCAAAAGTTTGAGGACCAAATTTGATATAATCAGCAAATAATATGACATTTCTAATTTTTTTCACAACTTCTGGAAAGTGTTTTCCGCCCAAAATAAAAGAAAAACACTTTCTTGAAAACCAAGCCAAATTTTTCTTTGACTGGAAAGTGTTTTCTGTTGACCAGAAAGTGTTTTCCGTTGACCAACTTTTCTAATGGCAAACAAACACAGGAAAGTTTGGAAAGTGGTTTCCCGAAAATCACTTTCCGGGAAACAAACGCAGTAATAAACAATTCTAAATTAAAAAATAATTGCAATAAAAATGATGAAAACAAAAGTCCAATAACAACATTCAAACAATTATTAAGAACATAAAAATTTTCAAAAAAATAAAAAAAATGATGCAAAAAAGTAAAAAAAAATTAACAAAAAAGTTATTACCTTAATTTAGTTGTGAATTTCAGCTAAGAAAAAAAAAACAAAAAAAAATAGGCAAGAGATGTTAATTAACAAAAAAAAGAAAGGACAAATGAGAAGAGAAGAGAATGACATATCTGGCATGCATGGAGGAGAAAAAAAAAGAGAAGAGAGGGACTTCAGGAGGTGAGAAGGAGGGAGAGAAACATGGAGGAGGAGAGAAGAAGAGAGAAACTTGTCTGATATGATTTTAGGGATTCTTGTGTTTTAATTTGGAGCTTTTTTCCAATGGTTTTACCGACAGCTTACAAATAGAAAATTAAATATTAATATTTTTAATATTTTCGTATGTGTTTCCGTATGTAACATCTAATTGAAATTTTCAATTAACATCTAATAGAAATTTTCAATTTTATTGAAAATTTTCAGAAATCCCTAAATATCACTCACTATTTTTCATTATGTCGATGAATCTATATGTAACGAACAATAATTAAAAGTGACATTGAAAAGTTAACTTGAGTGCTTGTGTTGAGAAAAGGGGGAGAGTTGAAATGGTGGTTGGCTGCAGTTTGGAAAAGGAGAGTTGGGATGGGGAAGAAGAAGGAGAAATAGAGGAAGAGAGAGTCGGCAGAGTGGGTATATATTGACTTTTACCGATGGAATCACCAACAGAAAATTTTCATTGGTATACCCGCTGGTGAGTCCGTTGGTGACTGTGCCACTTCATTTTACTGAGATCCCGTTTTGAATTCCTCGGTCATTCCGTCGGTAAAATCATCTAAAGAAATCCACGTCATCACACCGTTTCAACTTCACAAAAATCTGTATAATCCATCGGCAATATGGTTGGTATATATCGATGGAATACATCTGTCTGTACATACCGACCGTATCACAGACAGAAATGGACTGTCGGTATATACCAACAAAATTAGAGACAAAATTATTTTCGTTAGTAAAAATTACCGATGAAAAAATTCCGTCGGTAATTCCGTTGGTTTTTGTCAATTTTCTGGTAGTGATAGGTACAAAAAATGGTGTATACAGTCCATGTAATTGTTCATAAATTCATTGCACATCCCTTTTTTATATTTGGCAAATATAAATGGTCATGCAATACATCCAAAGTTTTTGCAACCCCAAAATGACCCATTAAACCACTCAAATATGCTTCACAAACAAGTAATCCACGCAAAGACCTAGCAGGAACACACAATCAATTCTCTTTGAACAAGTAACCATTCATCAAATAAAACTTATCAAAAATTGAATGTCCACATACATTATATATTTTAATAAAGTTAGAGTCATTAGAATGCCTTCACATTTTCAAAGCCTAGAAATCTAGCACTCATAGTGTTTAAAAGAATATAAATACATGAAAGTGCATCAACCACTATGTTCTCTTTGCCTTGCTTATACTTAATTACATAAGGAAAAATCTCAATGAATTCAACTCATTTCGCGTGTCTTTTATTCAGCTTATTTTATTTTTTAAAATATTTCAAGAACTCATGATCTGAATAGATTACGAACCATTTTGACCACAAGTAATGGTAACTTGCTTTTTGGGGTCAAAATTTAAACTTTATGCTTATTAACCCTCCCACTAGCTTCAAAATGTCCTCGTTAAACTTAAAACTAGCTAGCATCTTTTGTATTGATAAAGAGGTAATTAACATTCAAACTCCTGCTTATTCACCATGCTGTTTTCTGTGGTTCAATAATTTGTTTTATGAATGAGATAAAAGATTTCATTAAATGAACAAAAAAAATTTACAAGACTAACAAAGAGATAGTAAGAGCATCTCTTAGCTCAAAGTTAATTCCACAAAAAAATAAATAAATAGAACAACACGAAAACATTGGACTATAGTAGTCTGATGAGAATTATGTGCCAATTATAAATCCAAACTGAGCTATAAAATTCAATAATACAATAATGAATATCTGAAAACCCATAATTAATTAATTTGATCAAACACCTTTTTCTTGTCCTACATAACACGAGAAGCAAGCCAAAATCATTAATCCAAACCCCAAAATCACTCTCAAATTCTTAAAATCTTCATTTTCTTCTTAAAATTACAAATTTAAGTTAGTTCGATGCTTACAATTTTACAAAATGGAGAATCAAGTAGATTAAGGGACGCGAGTAGGGTTTCAACAACTAAATTAAAGTTGAAATGAGATGGAAAGTCCCCTAAATTTTGAGAGGTTGCCAAATGTCTAACTAAATATGGTTGGTTTGAATACATGCATCTCCATGACCATATATATATGTGTGGCCGAACAGCGATTGAAATTAAAGCCTTCAAGGCAAGCTCTAGATTTGAAAAGGGAGGAAATTTTATAACAATTTAATTAACTACTGCTATATATATTTCAGTTTCCGCATCTATAATCTAATCGTAAGCCATTTCTTAATTACTGCTAATCATGCATCTTCAAATAGAAAAAGGCATGACAAGCAACAAGCCAACAACAAGACATTTGATAACTGGTTGTTTTGACCAACAAGTTGAGGCCAATTGGCAGCTCTTAGACGCGATCGAAGAAGCATGTGTTAATCGTAGCAACTGTGCCCACGAAACCCCTGTTATTAGTAGTCAATCATATACTTGGTCAGTCATCTAGCTTCGACAATATTTAATTAACACCCACAGTTATATCAAACCTTTCATATCAAAACAATGGTTTATAGCGTAGTTCTTCTTTACACATCAAGGGCTATCTAATACCCTAAGAAACTGGATTAATTCCAAGCTTGATAACTTGGGGTTATTAAGTAATGAATTGTCCCCTTTAGTCTAAAATCCTTCTATAGAAACTTTGTATTTACTTCTTGATAATGGTTTATAAAATAAAATTAAGCATAATTAAGCTTGAAGTAAAAATGACCCACCTCAGCTTTCTAATACTTCGGATTAATTAGTTACGTTAGCGCCACCCCCCACCCCCCCCCCCCCCCCCCCCACACACACACACACACATATTTTGGCGTGGTCATAAAAAAAAAGGTTAGGTTATATGATTCCTATGAGACCTTTGTCATGGAAAAGAGAGAGAGTAATCAAGGGCTATAGCATGTTTTAAGGTGAATTGCATTGCGTTCGTTGACGGATCAATCTAGAACTCAAGCATATGCTTTTATGGTTAAAACAAGTACTACTGATCCCTATAAATTGAATGTGTTCCTGAATTTTCACTTATTTTATTCAATATGGTCCCTACTTGGTTACATCTCCTTATAATATAAACAGTCTTGCAAGGTAAACAAGCCGGCCGAGTCGGCTGGCATAGAAATGAAAATGACCACATTACCATTTGTCTTGTTTAAAAGAAGAAGCTCCTTTGGAGAAGCTCAAATGAAATTTGCAAAAAATATTCCCTGGTGCTAACTATGGGTTCATACTTGAGTTGCTGTGGAAACGACAAGGTTGATGAAGCGTACGTAGAATCCATCGTTAATATTGATGAAAATTTAATGAGTTAGAGTTATTGTGTAGTTGCATTAGATATGCCAGACAAAAGTAAATGATGTGTTCGATTAACATAAACTTTGATGTGGGTTGCGAGATTTTGCAGGACAAACATAATAGGTGGAGCTGGTAACAATACATGGAGGATATTCACATACAAGGAGTTGCATACAGCGACTAATGGTTTTAGTGAGGATAATAAGCTTGGAGAAGGAGGCTTTGGAAGTGTCTACTGGGGTAGAACTTCTGATGGTCTTCAGGTAATTATTTTTTTTGGTTAATAGTCGATTCAAGTAATTATTAATTATCTTTTCCTCATTTTATCTCATAATTATGTGGGGTAAGCATTTATACATGTTATTTTGGTCACAATGGTCTGACATTATTTGAACCTATTCTAATTTTTCTCTTCAAAATGAAGATTGCGGTGAAAAAGTTGAAGGCAATGAATTCGAAAGCCGAAATGGAATTTGCTGTAGAAGTTGAAGTTCTTGGAAGGGTTCGGCACAAGAATTTGCTAGGCCTTAGGGGCTATTGTGCTGGCACTGATCAACGGCTCATAGTATATGATTACATGCCTAACCTCAGCTTGCTGTCTCATCTCCATGGTCATCTTGCTGGGGACGTTCAGCTAGATTGGAAGAAAAGGATGAAGATTGCCATTGGGTCAGCAGAAGGCCTACTGTAAGTTTCCCAAGTTCCTGTATCTGACTCTCATTTACATAGCCAAATGAATTGAATTTGTCCACAAATATCACGTGCAGATTTTGTAGAAATTAAAAATGTTTGTCAATGGTTGCTGTACGCGTAAGCTTGCATTACATTGTTTCATATTTATTTCTGTCATATATATCAATCCTGGTAAAATATTGTTGAACTAGACCCATGTAACAATAATAAAATAAGGATTTCTATGTTAATTAAGATTTAATCAAGTCTAGTTTTCATTTTAAAGCAAGATTCTCTCTCTTTTTTTGTACCAAAAATAGAAACATTTTAGCTGGAGCACCCAAATAAAATTCTGTTCCATTCAAAAATTCTACAAAATGATCCATTCCAATTTTATTAGGTACTTGCACCATGAGGCCACACCCCACATCATTCATAGGGACATAAAGGCAAGCAATGTACTTCTGGATTCAGATTTTGAGCCTCTTGTTGCTGATTTTGGTTTTGCGAAGCTAATCCCAGAAGGAGTTAGCCACATGACCACTCGTGTTAAGGGAACTTTAGGGTACCTAGCTCCTGAATATGCCATGTGGGGTAAGGTATCAGAGAGCTGTGATGTGTACAGCTTTGGTATTCTCTTGCTAGAAATTGTCACAGGAAGGAAACCGATAGAGAAGCTCCCTGGTGGTGTTAAAAGGACAGTAACAGAATGGGCAGAACCATTGATAACCAAAGGGAGGTTCAAGGACCTTGCTGATCCAAAACTTAGAGGCAATTTTGATGAAAACCAATTCAAGCAAAGTATTAATGTTGCGGCCTTATGTGTTCAAAGTGAGCCTGAAAATAGGCCTACCATGAAGGTTGTTGTTAGCATGCTAAAAGGGTATGATCCAAGAGGCAAGGTGATGCAAACAAGAATTAAAAGTGTCAAGTACAAGGAAGAATTGCTGGAACTTGACCAGACTAGTGACGGTGAAAATGATGGTGGTGGTCTTGAGGAAAGTGAGTATGGAGTTTTTGGTCCCATGGAGGTGCAAAACATGCAAGACCCTTATAAGCGTCATGGAGATGGCAAGAAAATAGGAAAAAAATATGTGAGAAATGAGTGAGTACATGTATGCTAGCTCTTTGTCAACATGAACAAGTAAAATTCCATGGCAGGAGATAAGGAATATTGGTGTAGTGAAGTTGCTACTGTTAAAATATATTTATAATCGGCACTTTTAATCCTTGTCCGCCTCATCTTGTCTTGTATAACCTTTGAGAATATCATATACTTGAGTTGTTGTAATCGTCACACTGTCAAGATTTTGGACTCTTTCAAAACGAGGTTTTTTTATTCTTTATTCTTTATTTTTTCTTCCCAACAATTAGACAAGAATCCAAAACAAATTAAAACCTAAATTGATATGATTCTGTCGGATTGAGTTCCTTTGAAGTTGGTGTGAATCCTCCCAGGTTAGTGCCAACATTATGTATTATATAATCATGTAAGAGAAATCAAAGGGGTTTTCTTTTACTTAGCATGAAACATCATGTTTAGTACTAAGTAACTTAAAAGGAGCCCATCCTTGTTAAATAATATGGTTCCATTAAATAATATATTTTTTAGTTAAATAAAATATTACATTATTTTTTAGTTTTGATGTAGATGATTGGAAAAGATAGATTTAGGGGGTATTTGGAAGTGTGATAGTGGTTGTTTTCTAAAAAATATATTTTTTAGTTAAATAAAATATCACATTATTTTTTAGTTTTGATGTAGATTATTGGAAAAGATAGATTTAGGGGGTATTTGGAAGTGTGATAGTGATTGTTTTCTAAAGTATTTTTCGCTTGGAAATGCATCAAAATAAATTTTTTTTTATTTTTTTAAATTTATTTTTGACATCACCACATCAAAATAATCTAAAAACACTAAAAAAATTTTAATTTGAAATATAATATATATATATATATATATATATATATTTTAAGTGCTTTTAAAACATAAATATAAATGAATTTTAAATAAGAGTAGTCAAATCTTCATTTAGAAAAGAATTCAAATAATCAAAACATAAGAAAAAGTTGAGAAAATCATGGAATAAAAATTTATTATACTTTTTAGAATTATGATTAATAAGAAATTAAGATCACTCACATAAATAAAATCCTAGTTAAAAAATTGAATTCTAAAAGCTAAATATATATATATATATATATATAGATTTAATAACTAGCATTTTTTTTAAGTTTCAAATTTCTCGGAATTTATTATATATTTGTGAAGCATTAGATAAGTAAATATATTGGATCATTTGCAAATTTAAAATATATGCTATAAGCGTCATTTGCTAATGATAACGGTTTATAAAATGTAAAGGAATTAGCTTAAAGATAGATAATTTTATTTTTTAAATGGAGCAATAGTGGAGATAAGCAAATTAAACAGTATTGCTTCATTTATTGTTTATCTACACTCAATTTACTATTCATAACACTGTTCATGAACCCCTTTTTCCTTCTAAGTCTCTCCAGTTTTTAGTTCTCTCCATCTTGATTATTGAACTTTATTTTCTTAATTTGGTCCTTAGAAGTTAGGTTGGCATGGTTTTCTAATCTGAGATTTGTTTCATTTTGTATGGTTTTGTGTGCACTAGATGCTAAAGGATATTTTGACAATAAAAGAAAGAAAGGTTTTACAAAATAAAATTTTAGATTATTGTTAAAAAAAAATTTATAAGAATAAGAAATAGAATTAATATATATAAATAACATAGTATTTGTTTTTTCATTTTTACTATTCAAAAGGAGCAGAAAAATTTGATTTGATCCCTTAAGTTTTAGTTTTGTTATATTTGGTCCTTTTTAGATTTTTATATTTTGATCCTTAACTTCATTTTTATCACATTTCAGATTCTACATGTTAAGAGAGAAGAGATAAACTCACAAAAAAAAAATGAATAAAGAGAGAAAAAACTTATCTAACTATATTCTGATCACAAAAAAAATAAATTTAGGGTCAATGAATTCATCCTGAAAAAAAAAGTTAAATGAAAATGGACTTGCTCTGTGACCATATCAGAAAAAGATAGATCAGAGCTTGTAAGTTTTTTTTATTTATTTAGTTAGATATTTAATTTTAAAAGTGATTAGAGAGTTTTTAGAATTGAAAATTAACTATTTGAGGTTCTTATGGTGTTTTTATTTTTAGAGTGTTTTCAAACAACAACATAGTTCTTAAAATTCAGACCTTGCTTTTCTGATCATCAAATATGATTGAGAAATGTACTAATATACAATAGTTTTACTTGCCGATAGATAATGTGTCATCAAATTTATTTTTTAAAAAAGAAAAATAATTGAATGGATGATATGACATCTATTTTTTTAAAAAGATTAAAAAAATTAATTGTAATGCATTATATACTTATAAAAACAGAAAACATATGTATTTAAATAAAAGAATGTGTATAAAATGAAAAGGATACTGAAGGTAAAATATATTTATTTGCATCTATATTTTACTTATTCTAGAAAAAATAATTTCTCACTTTAATTAATCATTAATCAGCGTTTGTTTATCATTAATATATTTATTAACTTATTATATTAAATATAAATATAATCTTTCTATTTTTTAATTAATGAATTTTATAATACTAGATGCCTTTATTTCACATCCAAAATTAACTTAAAATTCTAACAGCATCGTAACACGAATAATACATCTGCCAGTCCAAACTACAAAGTTATTGTCATTGATAAAAGCGACTAGGCTTATGCAAGAGAGCTCGCAGCCCAAGCTTAAAAGGTTAATGATCACTTAAAATACAAACAATCCAGTATAGAGCTGATGGATCGACCTGCTGGGGTTCCAACCAGTGATCGGTAGGCTTAGCCCACTGAACCGACTGTCTTGGACCCGGCTGTCTTTTTCGATCGATGATAATTGATAAATAGTTGAATTTCTATTTGCTTTCATTTGAAATTCAAACAATCTAAATTGATGCATTGCATGGAGTGAAGATGTTAAAATCTTCGCTCATCTGAATTACTAATGTTTATAGAAAAACAGGGCAGTGATATAACACGATACAAAACTCGAGTTATAAATTGGGTAAATTAATTCGAGTTCATGTGGATCAGTTAATTTTTTAAAATTAAAATAATATTGTTTTTTAAAAAATCAATAATCAGATTATTGGTTAACTAGTAAGATCGATAAGTTCAAACAAAATCTGATTTTTTATGGATATCCTACTTGGGCAAGAAAATGGGCCAGGATTAATAAAAGTGGTGAAAACTTTTATTTATTAATTATTTTTTATTTCCCACTAATCAAATAAAATAAAAAATAAAATTAACTATAAACTAAAAGTGAAGGGATTTTATTCTATTCTTCCTCAGAAAACATTATTCATTATAGTTTTTTGCTTTTTTTTCTTCGATTTTTTTCAATTAATGATTTTATTTTTAATTTCATCATTTAATATAA
>Ga0325405_1000946_pt1 | contig 28997 bp, 9 predicted proteins | sample PopdelMetagenome_21_FD_205663 | JGI IMG/M metagenome (GOLD analysis project Ga0325405, IMG submission 205663) | Populus deltoides microbial communities from Bellville, Georgia, United States - Xylem-Control-R2 | ecosystem: Host-associated > Plants > Phyllosphere > Stem > Wood/Secondary xylem... | reverse complement strand
ATAATAATAATAATAATAATAATAATAATAATAAAAGGCTTACATCTAGTAGCAACTTAATCATCATAGCCATTAATAGCCAAAATTATTGTAAAAGATTTTGTTAATTTCTTTTTGTATACTAATTTTTGTCTTAATTTTTCGTGTTATTATGTTATGGAGATGCTCTTTAACATCATCGAAGAACTAAAGACAAATTAAATGGTACAAGAACAATCCATTTATAAGAGAGCAATTATACAAAATAATAAGTGATGATAACAAGGAGAAGCATTTCTTGAACACATAAAAAGAGAAGATTAGCACGAAGTGCTCCCACCTAAAAGTCTCGTGACCACGATATGTTCAAGGTGGATTAAAGTTATGGCATGGTAGGCTCAATGAGAAATGTTAAAAATCTCAATAGATTAATTGAAGCATAAAATAAATAAAAAAGATAAATAAAAAATTGACAAATTTATAATTAAAACTAGTTTAGAAAATCATGCTATGCTTCGACTGGGATAAAAGATTCAACACACAAGTCTAAATAGAATGAAAAACACCAACATGTAATTATGTATTTTAAATATGTTAAAATGAACACACAAGTCTACATAGAATGAAAAACACCAACATGTAATTATGTATTCATGCATGTAGGTGTATGAATGCATTTCTAATTATTGTTGCATGTATTTACTTTTAGAATTATAGTTGGTAAACTTAATCCAGAGATTAATTAAAAAAACAGATCGAGTTGTCAGGTCAATTTGAATTAATTATTTTTATTAAAATAATATTGTTTCATTTTTTTTATTAAAAAAAATCTTTATTTTGACTCACTCAAGTTTAGACTAAGTTTAATCAAGTCATGCATCAACTGAATTTTACCAAATCAATATATTTTCTAATTCAACTTAAAACTTGGCTCAAGTTGAGATTTAAATTGTAAGTTTTTCTGACTAATCTTGTGTATTACATCAGGATTAACAACTATAAGTAAAAGCCAATGGGAAGTGACATGGAATACATGAACTTAGCATTTAAAATTTGCAAGTGGACATAACTGGAAGTCTAGAAAGAAAGAGCATTAAAATGTAATGGCGGTTGGATGCCAAAGATGGGAAAGAAAAAGTAAGTTGGGAAGTCTCTTTTTTAAAGCATAGAATGGAGTTAAAGACAGCCTATCAATAGGCGGCTTTCTTCTTTTTCGTTAGCTTAAAGGTTCTTGAGTCCTTAATCATTTTCCATCAACTCTTCCATCAAGGTTCTCTGTCTCACCAAAGCTTATCACCACAAGGTAAACCCTACTCTTTCTCTTTCACCCACCTAATTATATGCGATATCTTCATCTTCTCTTTGATTGTGTTTTGTTTTTAATATTGAATTAAGATGTTCATGGTTTGGATCTGTTCCTTTGCCTCCATAGAATGACAAAAGTTTAGGTCCCCTCCATGCATTTGAATATGATCTTTAAATGCTACATATTAATGAACAATGGCTTTTCTCAATGCTTCCCTTGAAATTCTTGCAAATGTGACCCGTTCTCTTGATCCTTTACTTATCCTGTTCTTATGGGCTATTTGGATCTATGCTTTCCTTTCGATGTATGCAATATAGGTTACTAATCAATGGCTTTGCTCTTGTATTCTTGGATTTATTGAAGGAAAAGAAGAAACAATGGCAAGTGAGGCCCCAAGCTGGGCAGATCAATGGGGTGCAGGAGGTATTGGTTCAATGGAAGATGACAATTACACTGGGACCAAGCAACATACCAGCAACAAGAAGAAGGTAGATGCCAAAGGGGGATTAAACAAAGCCAAGGCAGCTGCTATGTCTGGAGCTCAAAAGCTCAAAAGTGGAGCATCCAACAGCTTCAAATGGGTTAAAAGTAAATGCCAGAAAAAATAATCTTCTGAATGACATGTAAAGAAATTGGCCTCATGTTATACTTGCAACAGCAGATGAATTCCGGCAGACTATGTTTTGGGCTGCTATTAATCCTTCCTTTTCCTTCCCTCTTTTGTATTTTGCATGTTTCTCAGTCTAAGAGGTTGTTAGAAAGCTTGCCGGCTCACAAAATAAACAAGATCAGCACCCAAAGCAAGCAACATTTTGCATTCCATACAAGTATCTTATGTGTTTCCCCCATTGCAGCATCCAAAAAACTTAACACACACCATGAAACCAACCACTACTTTTGGAAAACTATGGTAATTACAATTACAAAAGTTTTTTTTTTTGGAAACACTATTCACACTGCAATGGATTGTGATAGTGCCACATGCTTTTTTTTCTTTTTCTTTTTTCCAAGTTTATTTGGCTATTTGAATTCATCATTTTAAATTGGCTTAAATTCATATTGGAATTGATAGTTTGATTTAATTGACTCTAAGAAGCGTTATCATGATTTAAAAGAAAAAAAAGACACTTGATTGATGCTCAATTTAAAAATATTAAATTAAATTTTATTATTTATAAGAATTAAAATTAAAAAATAGACAAATATCTAGTCTTTTTTTCTTGAAAGAATAGAGAATTAATTGCAAGGGCAAGGAAAATATTAACCCTGTTTATATTTTCAGTCTTTTTTTCTATCTTTAATTTGATATTTTAACATTGAATTTATTTAAATTTTGGGCTTAATAATATTTTTTGAATATTGTCTAGATATGGGGGATCATGCAATGTTAAGGAAGACTTCTAATGCAATTGATGCTCCATTTCACAAAATAAACATCAATTTTATTAATCTAAAATAATTAAGATTTGAGAGATTAAAAATAAACTTAAACAATTACAGGAACTAGGGTAATGAGAAGTGACAAAATTGTTAGCGCGTGCATTGTGTATGAAGGATGTCATTGCGATCAAATGGGGCATGCACCATCTTATGGTGTTAGAATGTTGCCTTTCTTAGTGGCGTTGGATGCGTTTTAGCAAGCCTTAGCAGTTGGTGCGGCTGTGCATAGAGTGGTCACACGTAGAGGTTCATTTTTTTTTCCTTTCTCTTCTTTCTTTTCTCTCTCATCACTTTGATTTTCATGCAAATTCTATAAAAAAAAATACCAAGGTGTCCTTCAATTTTGTTTTTATATCAAATTTAGTTTTGATTTTTTTATTGCTATTTGTTTTATTTTATATATTTTTTTAATTAGATTTTATTTTTAATTTCAACCCTCATCATTAGGTTGATTGTTAATTAGACTTCATTATTTTTTTCCAGTTTGCCTTTTATGAAGTAATCACGGAGTCATAACCCAAGTCATATATTTGAAAAGTTACCTTGGTTACCTTACGTTCTTTTAAGTCCTTGTTTTAATTTTTTTTAATTTTATCTTTTATTATTAGATTTGTGAGATTAATCTTAATTTTTTCCATTTTCCTTTCTATGGAATTATCATGTTGACCCAATTCTTTTTTTTAGTCGTTTTTTTTAAATATTTTTTTTATTTCATGCATTGTGCTAGTTTTTTTGAATTGCTTTCTATAAAATTAACCCATTCTAAAAAACTATGCTAGTTAAACAGGTTGACTTTTTTTTTCTTTTTTTATTTCATCTTTTCATGTTTATTTGACTGGAAAGCTTTGATTTTTTTTTTACTCTACGAGGTTATCCTCTTCTGGTAACTTGTTAGCATGATGATTTGAACACCATGTTTATAAGTTGTTCAACACCTGTCATTGCTTCGAGGGGAATCAAGAACAAGTTTCACTTTGTATCCTTGAACACCAAGCAAAAGATCAAACAATCTCGAAAAAAAGATATGCTTCCAAAGCAACTAGCACCAAAAAACAAGAAAACATAAAGCAAAGTGGAAAAGCAGCACTAACAAATTGAATCTATTCATCCATTCAATTTTCATTATATGTGCTATGATGCCATGCCATCCATTCAATTCCATTTCATAGATCAAATAACTTCCATTATCCACCCAATGGCATGACTCAAAACCAAAGATAGAAAAGCCAGAGCTTATATTGAATACTAATAATATACATCTTCAAGGATTCATTTACACAAATTGACGACACAATCTAGTGAAATCCAAAGGCATTCTCCCCACTGTATGTTATGTAAAGAAAACCATCTTCATCCTTGTTTTCCTCATAAAGTACAGACATCAATCTAGCTGCAAAAAGGAAAGGAAAATTACCAACATAATTCACAGAAAGCTTCCAACTTGAATATTACAGAGTACTACTCACCAGTGGGAGGTAAAGTGTTCTTTACAAAGACAAATATAGCCTTTTCAGGACTGAGCTTGATCCTTTTTCGGACAACATAAACAAACTGACCCATAGTTAAATCAACTGGCACCAGATATCTGAATTTACAACAATAGAGACGTAATTAGAACGGAAAGGAGTATTGAGTAAAAAATGAAATCTTCTTTCTGGTCTACAAAACTTCAGTCAGCAATGCATCATTAATGCTGCTAAATACTCAAGCATACTTTCCTTTCAAAATCTGCACCCAAGTTTATCCGGTTGTGCTAATAAACCCCATCCTAGCTTCATGATAAGAGCCTCATTATTTTCCTTAACTTTTCTAATACCTATACTGCTGATTTTTTGGGGTTGACCTATCGTATCCCAATGCACCCCCGTCATTTTCATCAACAATTTCTAATTTTATATGCACAACATTCTATGGAAATATGTGTTTCGACATCATGTCTTCTTCAAGGATTGTTTTATCGGCCACCCATATTGAGAGATAATCCAGTAGCTTTTCTAAGATGGATCCTGAGAGGTCTTTAGCAAAAATTTCAAAGTCATAATACCAACTTATGACCAACAAATAACCAACAAAATATTTTGAAAAAGAACAAAATGATGTCTAAAAAGATCGTAGTGGTTAACTAATATCTAATAGGAGCTCCTTAAATTAAGATATCATTGTTCTGCAACTTAAATTTGTAAGAACATATGAAACTGAACAGAATATAAAAGAACATGGAGCTAACTTCTTCTTATCAATGTCAGGGACATCACTCCTTCCAGCCTTTTCCACAATCACCTACACAGTGCACCATATGCCTGGTTAGAAGGGAATGTATTGCCAGAATTACTTGAATATAAAGAATCTTCATAGCCAGATGATATTCTTACGGGTACTCTATCAGGATGTTTCTCTCTTATGCGAGAAGCTTCTGCTTGCCTCCTCTCTGAAGTAAGACCAAATTTTAGATGCAAAGTAGACGATTTTATATAGGATCTACATGTTAACAAGAAGGAAAAAGAAAAGGTGACATTCATTTTTTTGTTTTTAACAAATCCAACCAATTGATTACTATTAGTTACAAAATTCAAATCTCATTATAAAGTTGATTTCTTCCATGTCATCAAAGAAAAGCATAGATGAGACAAAAGACAGAATACTTGGAAACAATGAAATTAGCGAAATTCCCTGACCACATTAGCACATTGCAAACTCATATGAGTCTCGTACCAAAATAAACACACATATGAGCTCTTCATATCAAACTGTATTAAGTCCAACAGTTTCATTATGAAAATAAATACTCTTTTATACATCACATTGAAATGTCACCTAAGACAAAACCAGATTAAGCCCTAGAATCTCTTTCCAAAAATAAGCCTATCTTATCTGCATATATCAAACTAAATACCTACCTAATAAGAAATCACAGCATGAACAAGGAAACAAGATCATCAAAACAGTAACTTGAAATTCAAACATCCCAAATTATTCACAATTCAAAACATAAAGAGCAAATTACTAAAAATACGATCATCAAGCTTTTTTTTTCCCTTCACAATTGCAATAATTTTAATTAACAATATCTTCCACAACTCCTCAAAAAAAAACTCATAAAAACACGAATTTCAAACTACCAAAATATATATTCAATAAAATTGATGAAAAAAAAATATGGGTCTTAACAAATCAATCAAAAAATAAACAAAACAACCGATGATATTCATAAAAAAAAACTAACCCAAAGCATGATCAAGCTTGAATGAACTTTTAGCCATGGTGGTTGTATCAAGATTGGAACTTTTATAATTCATTGCAAATTTCAAACACCAAAACATCATTAAAATCCTCTCTTTCACTAAAACCCACAGAAAAGTTTCAATCTTGTATAAAAAACAATAAACCCAGATAAAGTTTCAAACTTTACAACACACCTAACAGAGAAAAAAAAAACAAAGATTAATTGAAGGTGGCTTAAGGTTTGATTGATCAATCTAAGTGAAGCTTAAAAAAAGACAACAAGAACCTTAAAGGGGTCAAATATCAAAGAGAGAATGATTTGATGTCTTTGTTTTAAAAGAGTGTGTTTTTATGTTTGTTTATATATATATAAATTATAGGAGGAAGAGGTTGAGGACTTGAGGTAACTTGTTAGGGTTTTAATTTGAAGCCAACAAGAAACCTATTGGTTTGGTACTAGAAGTGGGATCACAAACAATTCTTGGGTTGCCTGCTTGTCAAGAAAGAATTCTAGTTTGAGGCAGCATGTGCATGTTAGTTGGGTTTGGTTTAGCCTTCTAGGGTCCTAAAGAATTTTATTGATCAACATGGGAATTTATTGTTTGTTACAATATGTGTTTTTAATTTTTTTTATTTAAAAATATATTAAATTAATATTTTTGATATGCTAATGTTAAAAATAATTTTTTTAAAAAAAATTATCATTTTAATGTATTTTCAATTGAAAAATATTTTAAAAAATTAATATATATTACCAAACATATAATATGTTAATAGGCCGGTAGATTAATCCAAGAGCTAATTCACATAGTTATTGCTATTTATGACCCAAGAAAAAGAAAAGTTAATATTACTTATAACCTTTAGACTTGCAAGGGAAAATTTATTCCTTCTTTAATATTTGGGATTTGAATACAATTAAAGTATGGAAAAGGGATAATTTCATGATTATGGTGATTGGGACATAAATGATATGCATAAGACTTGAGATTTAGTTTTAATGAAGATGTCTTTGCTATCAAAGTAAAAAAGACTTAAATGTTATCCTTCAACACTTAATTAGGTTATTGCACAAGGAAAAAAAAATATATCTTAATTTTCTTAGTATTATAAGTGTTGAGTTACTTAATTTTTCTTCTAAAGCAAGGAAGAAGATAGCTTTCACATTCATATTTTTACTTTCTAGATTAAAGATTAGTTAAAAATAGTATTAAGTTTATGTTTAATTCTACCAAACTCATCTCAATTTGTTTTAAAAGTTTAATTAGAGCTAGGTCAAATATTATTCCTTCCTCTGTATCCCTCGTCTAATGATATTGTGAATTTGGATAGTGTTTTTTTTCTTTCTAATTTGACCCTTTCATATTGAATCGATTTAATATTGTGCTTAATAATTAGTCTCAATAAACTTGAGTTTGCATTCTTGAGGTATTAAAAATGCATCCCAACACTTGATGAGTGTTCAATTTTGCAATATATTTGTGGAAGGATCAAATTGTAACTAAAAAAACAAGTTGACATTGTATGAATTCACAATATTATTGAGAAAAAAATAAAGTGAAAGGAATATTTTTTGATTTATTGTAAAGTTTGTTAAATTATATAAAAAAAATGATAACATGTAAATGGATTTCAAAGAAAAACAATGATAAATGTCAAGAAAATATGATAGTTTTTTTCTTTCTTTCAATAAAGCGCATGCATCATTTGAAATGTTACTTACGAATTCCCTCAACTATAAGCCAACAAAAGTCCTATCTTTGCTCTCAAATTCAAACTTCTATGAAGCCCCACCCCTATATTCAATCACAGTCTTGGGCTGCTCAGGATTTGTACATCAGATTGGGCAACAAATGCATAGCAAGCCCAATAAATCACATTTAATTTTACATCTACAAAGAATTTAGAGTTTTATAGGATTTGAAATAGGAATTTACATGATCTCAACTTGTCCATTGCTATGTACCTAACAACATTAAATATTGAATAGTATACAAACAAAAGCTTGGTCTAGTCTAGTACACTTCAGCAGAAAATAAAGAAATGTGTGTAAACAGTCCAAAATTTCATCTCAACATATACATTAGAATTCTAAGGCTTTGGCATCTCCTACATCTCTTCTTCTCTCTTCATAAAGTCTCTATTCTAGTCCTGTTTTGAGGACAGACCAGATACCAAGAGATTTGTGGAAGTGGTCCATCTAGGTAACATAGAAAAAAGAGCATCTACTAACCCCTTTCAAGCCCGCACAAATTTCCCACTCTTCTTTATTAATTAGAGTTTCCCTCTAGCTCGTGGCTCCTTAATTGTGGTAAAAAATTGGAATATGGGTCAGTGTTATTCATCATCTTCATCAACACAAGGAGGACACATTAGTGGAGATCATGACTCCTTCAAGCTTGAGGAAAAGATATATGGGTGCTTATGGCTAGAGAACAAAGGTCTAGGCTCTACATAATGAGGAGGTGCATCATTATGTTACTATGCTGGCAGAAATACGGCAAGTATCAATAACACTAAGCTCATTACATATTTGGCACCAGGAGGACTCCTTGTCTCTTGATAGCATGGACAACTTTAAGGCTACAAAACCATCATGGAGGTTGAGGAAACATCGAAGAAAACGGGGCTTGCTCGTTTATCTTTTCTTTTGTATTCTACCAAGCTTAATTAAGGCATTTAATGATCAATATGGTCATGATTTTTTGGGTGGTTAATGTTGTGCTTTTCTTAATAATTAAGATCCTAAGTAGGGCATTGACTCTTAAGGATTAGACATGTAGTCAGGAGATATTGTCAGTTAATAAGTCATTAGAAGAATGTTAGAGAGGATGAATTGATCATGGTATACATACAATAGGGTTTTGTGCACCAAGATGGAGATGAAATATGTGCTGCAGGGTTTTCTCGTGAAAACATTGATTAAAGTGGGGCTTGCTTAATTTTATTTCCTTACTGTAAGGGAAAGCTAGGAAAAGACAGCCATTAATTCACATCGGGAGAAGGACAGCAGATCTTAGACACGGCAATTTTTGGTGGGACTTGGGAGACAAGGGCTAGATTTGGCTTGTTGGCTATGTACCTACTACCTGTCCATGTAATACCACAAAGTTTAACCCCAAATTAATCCTGCTTGGATTTAACTGAATTTTATGGCTTATTTCATATGTGCATATTATCAAGGAAATGCAGTAAAACATGGTAAATTAAATCGGAGAAGATAATACAATTTTACTTGCATTTGATGTTTGATAGTGATGGGGCTGGATTTTGGTCTAAGGTAAGACGTCGTCTTCTTCATCAAAGATATTCATCCTCTTTCTTCTTTCTTCTTCTGTAAGCAGGATGATAACAACGCATGTTAAATGTGAAATAAGATAAAAAATAAATCTGCAGAACACAATGAAAACAAATTTCAAAAGTCACCGTAGCTGTGATATTGAGACAGACAATATTTAGCACCAAAACTCCACGGACAGTCTAACTAGTTTAATTCTATCTCCCAAAACAACTACTTGGTGAACCCCTAAAAACAACATTAGCTCAGACAACATAACAAAGTTGGGATTTTGTGGCTCTTGACTATACTTGTGTTTCCATATTTGCATTATGGAACGGTGATCCTCACTTTTGTGATTTCCTTCTCCACTTTTAATTATAACTTTAAAAAATTTTAAATTATTTTTAATTGCAGATTGTTTTTTTAAAAAATTACTTTCATATACTAACATATAAAATGAATTTTAAAATAAAAAATATATTATTTTAAAATACTTTTAAATAAAAAATATTTTAAAAAACAATATACCGCAATATTAAATTAAACATTTACTTTATTTTACCGGGGAAGAAGCTCCAGGCATTCAAATCTTTGTAGACCATGGGTTCTGACATTAGCAAGAAGTGAAATTAATGCATATCTAACGTTATGGGAATGCTGACCGGTAAGGTCTTCTCTAGGAGACCCCATGCTAGAAAAATCTTCAGTCTCAAATGCTTCGGTTCATGCCCAACTGTAACTCCCTTTCACCTCTCGACTTTCGATCTAATCCAACAAATTGCTCTACCATCATTGGCTGAATGCTGATGAATTTATCATTTCATTATAAGTGTGCCCATGCATGCTGTCATTTGAGTTTGAATCTTTGCAGAGGTTAAAGCTTTTAAGTGACGAGCACGACTGCAGTACTGTTGATATTTTTCTTTTGAAAACACCAGTAGAGTACAACTGTAGTCACATCTGCATATCCAAAAGGATTCTAAGAACAAAAAATTTGTTTGTAATCAATATATACAGTAAGCAAGAACTAAGTAGCTTGTCTAAGATCAAATGAGGTCGAAATTCGTTTCAATTGCAGAGTCTAACCGTTAGCAGCAAAAAGATGAGTGTAATCACCATACCAATATGCATCAAGCTTTTAATTAGGCCCCAATTGTCCTTGAGACCCTAATATTTGAGTGGTTGAGGTTCTGAAATTTTTAGTGTTTGGACTTGTTCAACATACATATAATATAATTTAGAGCTCAATCCTAGCGAATATAGAATATGAATCCAAAATTGACATATGATTCCCTAAGTGTTATAAACAACTTGAATAATTAAATCAATCCTTGTCCCAAGGCAATATCGACATTTGTCCCATTCAAAATAATGGTTCTCAAAGGGGACAATTATGCTAATATCACATCCTTGATTTGCCACCAATATATATTAACGTGGTGTGGTGTGTTTTTTAAAAGTATTTTTTAAAAAATATATATTAAATTATTAAAATCATTAAAAAACATTTAAAAACTTTAATTAATATTTTTTTAATGCCAATACATATTAAAAAAAAACATTTAGAAGCAAAAGTTATCCCACACCCAAATTAATTTTTTAATAACTAAGATCACAAATAAAGGTATAATATTGACATACTCTATTAGTTTTCACCACATCCATCCAAGTTTATTATTATTTTTTATTTTTTTTATTATGGGATTTGTATCATTTTAGAGTTATTTGGGTTACATTTTATTTTAGTTATTTTAAACTTTTAATGTGTTGAGATTTATTTATCAAGTTTGAATTTATCATATCAAGATAGAGTTAAATCATAAGTTCTAACCAGCGCATGAAATAACTTTAATATTTATCAAGACAAGCATATGCCTCTGAGTTCGACAATTCATATTAGTAATTCATGCTTCGTTAAATCATATGCCTTTGAGTTCGACAATTCATATTAGTAATTCATGCCTCTGAGTTCGACAATTCATATTGTTTCAAGATAAACACAAATCTCTTAGAGACGCAAGCCATACAGAAGATGGCATCAAACTTCACTATTATTTTTCCATCAAAATTCAGGCATTTTACGACACTTTTCTTACAAAATAAGTTTTCATGTTTTTTTTTTTTTTATTATTATTTTCAAACCAACTTTGCTATCAATTTTGTTTCGTAAAAAATCAACTAGCTAGACTACACTTAACCCAGAAATTTTCACCACCAAAAGATTTGCTTTGATTTGCTTTTTTAAAATTCAAAATGATGACCGGTAGCACCATCCCAATGGCAACATGCCCTCTCTTTCAAGCTCTCTTTCACAAGTCATAAATACAAATTGAAAGCTCAAGGGACCTCAGAGTGCTTTTTGCATCGTTCGTATAAGCTTTAAATTTAATATGCTCACCTTCTTTTTTTTGTTGTTGGGTTGTCAGTGAATTTATTGCTAACTTCTTGCCTATACATCCCTTCTTCTCATCTCTCTTTCTTTCACAGACACAGACATACACATTAAGTAATGAATCACAATCTCAGAGTCATGGAACATTTCTTTACCTTGCAGGAAACAAAATCCCATTTTCTCTTCCTTCATAGTTTCTTTTCCCTACTCCCTTGATTTTTCTATCTCTATATGGAGTCACTTGAAAGCTCTCTTAAAACCCTTTTCTTGGTATATACATTTCACCTGAAACCACTCTTTATTCCTTCAATTCTTGGGAATTTTTTGGGCTTGGTGTTGCATGTACTTATGTTTGTTTCTTTATAAACTAAGTTTTATTGGTGTGGTTAGTTTTTCTCTTGAAATTATGTACTACTATAAAACTTGTCAACATAATTATATATAACGAGATATTGGTGCGGTTCAATCAGATAGTAATGCTCCATAAGCATAGAGCTCTATTGTTTGATTGAGCCGTGCCAATATCACGTATATTTTCCTCTGGGGAAAAAAAAATAAAAGTGATGTACTTGGAAGGTATGATTCTTAACTCTGATCTCCTCTTCAAATTGTTTCCTCGTCTCTAACATATTCTCATGTCTAAATTTCTTATTCCCAGACAGATTATTGTGTGATTTAAAATGCAAAGCAATAGTTTGTGTATATATTAAACTTATCATTAGTTAAAACATTTTCTTCATCATTTTTTCACAATTTAATTGTTTAAAATATCTCGATCCCAATACCTTTATACTAGAGGGGGCATGGGATTTAATCGAGTTATAATAGTTCATTGTTAACAATACTGTTCGTTGCAACATCTTGTTATGCTATCTGGGCCATGTTTCCATGCAGAAAATTAAGTGAATCCAGCAAGACACTTGATTGGCAAGATTAATCTGTAGAAATTATGTGTATTTGGATGGTTTGATATAATCTTGTTTGATTTTTTCCTTTTTTCTTACTAGTAAATTTTCCTGTTCTTTGGCTTTAAAGAAACCATGATCATTGAGTAACCAGATCATCAAAATAAATGAGATTTTTTTTTTTGTTGTAGTAGGTAAGGACTAGACCAGAAATTAATAATTTTATTCTTTCTTTTACAAATGGTTCCTTCCATTGTAGAGTACCATCACTCTTTTTTTATTTGACAAAATGGTTTTAGTAGGTAACAAGATTCATTATTTAAAAGCATTTTTAAAAGTTTGAATATAATAATAACAACTTTCCAAGTGTGCAAGGCGCTATGATACCCAAAAGTTGAACAATTGCATTATTTAATTTCCTCCCTCCTTTTCAAATTCCTTGCAAAACCATCTAACTCCCTAGGTTTAAATTGTAAAAATATTTCAAAATTATAGTTTTTCTTCATAGTGTATAGTTCATGCGGCAAATATTTCTTCATTCGAGTTACTATAGGTCAACTGTTGATCCCATTGAAACGAAGATAGTCAACATTTTACCGTGTGTTTTCACTTAGCAGAGGGGAAATGAAAGAAAAATCTTATGCATATGGAAGTCTAGCTAAGATTTCTATGTGAACGGCATGTTATTCTTCCTAAAACGTTAATCTCGAATGAGTTTTAACGAATTATATTAACTTTGTTGTTGGTAGTATATAGGACACTTATGAATTGAGTGTATTCATGCATCCGTTGAAGTTATTAATTAAATTTTGAAGCACACTATCAACAGTTTGCAGACTCAACAGCCACCCATGGCCCTATGAGCACATAATCTCAGGGAGGTGAAAATTGTCACTACACAGAACTTCCAAGTCACCTATGGCGACAAGTGCTAGTATTTTATGTCCCTGTAGACTTTGAAAACGTGCCTTGCAATAATTTTGTCCTTGAGTTTTACTTCTACTTTCCTGAGTCAATATGATCCATGGGATTCTTCATCACTTTCTCTGTCACTCTCTTTAATTTCATTGACAACTGAGGGTTCTTAGCAGAGGTCTAAAGGGAGATAAAGACTACTGAAAGGGGAAGTCAGTGTTGCGTTCAACTGTTATTCTAGGTGATAGTAGGGGTACTTAAGGGATTTGCTTTCTCCTTTCTGGTCCTATTAGGTTATCAAACAAACAAGGGTTGCCGCCTTGTTTCTGTAGCCAGTAGGTGCCTAATTGTTTCAAAGCTGAAACTCACCATTTGACCTGGAAGCATTCTTATATTCATTAGCTTGGATATGGTAAACATAATGTGACCAAGTTCGATGACTAGCTTCTTCTCATTGCCATTAGCCATCAGTATTTGGTAATGTTTTGTTTTCTGTATCGAAATTTTTTAAAAAAGGGACATATCTCCTCTGAACTTTCTATTTTAAAAAGATAAAAATTTACTCTACCATTATTGTAGAGAGAAGTTTATTTTAGACCTTCATCCTCGTCTCGTCAACCCTTCAACCGAACATGCTTCTTTCTTTTCTATTTCCATGTCTATCTTTTCTTTCCTAGATCCTAACAAACGCAATAAAGATCCGTGTGACCTACAGAATGTAACTTGAGCATGAAAAGAAAGGGATATTAAAAAGTGAAAACCATACATGATACAAGAAAAAAAATACCTGATGAATATTATATTGATCTGTAAAGCAAAATATAAGTAAAAGCTGTCCATGTAGATTTTCTAACATAAACGTTTGGTATTAATAATCATGGCAGAGAACCACCAAAACTGCCCTCCAACCATTCAAAGAACGATTGTTACAGCCCTCTCCTCTGACTGTCTTACCACTATCTGGGGCTGGTCGCCTGTTGACAAGGGCCCTTAAAGCAGCTAGGATCTCTATTCTCTTTCACTGTAAATCTATGATTTCTGTTAGTATGTCACATGCATCTCTACAACCTACTTCCCCAGTTGCCCTTTCTGAGTTTGGAGGAAAGGTGTCTGTTATGTTAGAAGCTTGCGTGCTCTAGAGCATTCACATCTTCACCACAAGTCTTGTGAACTTCCATCATTCTTTCAACAGACCTGCAAATCCCGCTACATTTCCAATCAAACGAAACAGCACAAGTGCTGCCTAGATGAGCCTTCCACTCACAATCTGCAGTAACAAATCACATCATTAACTCTGTAAGTATTTATACTTGTATGCTATATCCGCACTCTTTTAATCAATATATTCCGTTTGGTTAAAGGATAATTACCCTGAAAGAATCCTGAATATGTCTGTTTATAACTCACAGATAGTAGGAAAAACCTTTAACATTAACCAGATAATTAAGTTCAACAGAGAAGCATAATGTCAATTTGGGTGTTACAGAAATGAATCTGTCCATAGAGGCATGAAATTTTACACATTCAGGTGTTGCTATCTTCCTTGTAGCCTATCATTGACCGGAGTGATTTTCCATTTTCCCATGTGAAAACCAAATTAATAATAATAAACATATAAGGCTCGCAATTTCACATTTACCTGGTGGGGTGCCACAACAAAGTCTCTTATCATCAACATGCTCCACATCTAGGCCAATAAACCAAGATCCGAGAGAAACATCTTCGTTGACATATTTATGCAAAATGTGCCTGAAAGATAAGATTAAAAGACAATTTAAGTGCATATTTAGCAAAGGAAAGCTCACAATCTATAAGGAATCAAATATGTGGAGCCGGAATTAGAACCCCTCGTTCCAGTTTCTTGGTAGTAAACTGGATTAAAAAATAAATGTTTCAGCTCATTCAATCATTACTCATAAGGGACTTTAAATTTTTCTGTAAACCTATGTGACTGGAGTGCAGACTCACTGGTTTACTGATATATAGGTTGCCAGATCCTTTGATATAGCATAAAGTTGTCCAGTAGCGTGTCGGAAATACTTGTTCCCAGCTTCTCCAAATTTCCAATACTCTGGTTCGTAATATCTCACACCCCTGTTTCATGGAAACATCATAAATCATACCTATCTAGTATTGAGGTAATTCAAAAAGCTCGGGCCATTCAGCTTACTTTTTAGAAAGCACAGGACCAGACTTCATACAGCCAACATAAACCCGAGGTTTTTTTTTGTGTCCAGCTAAGATTGTGCCAAGCGTTGCTACATCAATTTCACAGTATAAGAACTCAATCAGATAGGAGAAAAGTGACAAGCATGGTACTTGGAAAATTCACAGGCACTCATCTCTAGAGTGTTGATGTCATTTTCTCCAATTCTCCATATTAGTGTGGGTGCTTGGCGGGGTAGAAAGAGACATTGCATACAAGATCTACAAATTAAATATGCAAGAAAAGATGGAAATTCGTTTTACCTAAATTCACATGAACATCATCGTCAACTTTGATATAGAAATCGGCATCCCACAAAGCAACAGCAGTTCTAAAGTAAGTCTTTGTCTTGGCCGATAATTCTAGGTAGCCCTCAACATGTTCCTGTTAAAACATAATGATTAGACCTATTTTTGAACCATCGGCAGTGCAGAGACAATGTAATGGCTAGGAAATGAATTAAATGTAAAACCATTAAGACAAGAGCATCACCAGCCTCAAGAAATCTCCATGCATCATTTCCTCTGCTTCAATAGCTTTGTCCAGAATGCCACCAGCGGTTGAACTATGGGAAAAACCAGTTAACAGTTGTTCTATAAATCCATACTCCACAACCACTTAATGTACTGCCATCTAGCATGAATAGTGGACTCAGCAATCAAGAATGTAATAAATATATGTACATAAGCCACCAGATCTCATTAAGCAAGTCATGAATCATATCATGCAGGGACTAGTGATAGCTAAGGTTGGCGTGCATACAAACTCTTAACCTATTGTGACTATTTGTTGAGGTAAATAATCCATGCACATTGACGAAAAGGTTCATAGAGCTCTTAGCTGTGGGTTTTTTCATAACATGACCAGACAAATAGTTCCTCACTTTCACATGCATCGACACCTTCTCATGACATTGCAATTATTTTATCCACAAATTTTCAAATCTTTCAAGATTCCTGGCTTTTGAAACAAAGTCCTGCATTCATCAATGCATCAGTTTTGAGATCTGTTTACTATGATATAATCAAACTTGTACTCCCTTGCTAGAACCACGGACCGCATACATAGTAGATGAAAGGATGGACAAGGGGCACAAACTTTCTAAGAAAATCCAGCACACCACCAAATAACACTAGCAACAAGAAAGGTATAAAATCTCACCTGTGACCTATAACAAAGCGTATGACTATACCCTTCTCCTCCAACTTCTTCCTTTCCTCACCTAGTTAAAATTTCGAAATATGGAACCCATTAGTCATACTTTAACTGCAAAATTTACAACTGGAATAGCATATGAACAAATAACGGCCCAGTCAATTCACCTTGTGGCATCCAAGTTGCACGGACTGAATCCCTCCGCTTCCTACTGCTAAAAGCTGTATTGATTCCAATTACCATAAAGTATTTTCTTTTCAAGTTTCCTGATGCAGCATCAGCACTCGACAAAGATTGCTGCTCTGCCTTGGCAGCTGCTAATTTCATCTCTATACTTGAAATTTTACTATTGAGTGTACTGCTTTCAGAATACAGCATTAGGATTTGAATTTAGGTCAATGGAAGGGTAATGACACCCTCGTATATGTAAAAACACACAACACAACATGTATCAGCAGAGCTTACCTGATATCATTCTGAGTACTTGAAATTTGCCCTAGACTGTAATTGGATATATGATTTCCAACCTTCTGATAAAGGCAAAAAATCAGAGCAAATACTATAATTGGCATATCAATTGCAATGGCTTGATGGAAAAAGCAAGCTAAATCTGATCATAGGAAAGCTCGTTACGCAGAAAAATAGATTTCCAGAAACATGCACACAGCAAATTCTAACCTTTGCTTGAAAAAATGACAAAAAAAAAAAAAAACTGCACCGATATCAAAACTAACATGTAATAATATATTCTTCCACCATGTCTGCAGACAAATCAAAAAAACATTTTTGAAGAAAACTGCTTCTTTTGTCCACAACTTTTGCAAGCACAAATCAAAAGTTATATATAGAAGAAAACGGCTTTTATGATAAGACAGACCATAGTCAAATTAAACAATTAAATTCTTAATTCGAAGAAATTATTGATCAACCACAGAAATGTCATAGCTGATATGTCAGGCTACATATTCCAACCTTTTTTGTTCCAAGTATTAACTACCAAGGTCTTAGGATAATAAGATGCATAAGACAGAGAAACATAAGCAATAATCACAATGTTCTTCCATGTTAGTTGAATTTTACAAATCAAAAAGCTAGATGAAAGTAAAGATTATATTACATGAAAAAATTATTCATAGCCAAACCAAACACAAAACATTTAGTTATACGAATTTATTCATTGGCAACCAAATAGTCATGCTGCATTCTGAATTCACTCCATGCCACATGGTCCAACACAACACTACGCTTAAGCTTTATCCATATGCTTTTAAGTGAGATTTAGATAAAAGCCTGGTATGCACTTACAAGCTTCTGATCACAAGCCTCAGATTCTAAATTTGTTCTTTCAGGCTCTGTCCATATCCTGGTACAATATTTCTTGATTAATAAATACATACATACATACATACATACATACACATACATACATCCATACATATACATATATATGACATATCATTCACCTCAACTTGTATTAAAGAAGTCCAAAACCAAAAAAAAAAAAAAAAGCAAGTAAATACAAAAAATAAATACAACTTCAAATGTCTGCCAAAATATAATAAACGAAGCTTGCTACCACTTGGCACCAACTCTAGTGCTATATATGGAATTATCAATTATGTGGCTCAAAACATAGAATAAAAAGTGCAATTGAAACCAGCCCTACACCATTAGACATTAGTTAAGTACAGGAAAATAAAGAAAGAAGCGACAGCACACCTTCACAGTTTTCTGTTTCCAAGGTGAAGATAGTGTCGGTGGAGACATATTTGCCAAAAAAATAAAAAGATAATCATGGCTGCCATTTGATTCCACAATATCCAAAAATCAAGAACAGAAGAGTAAATTACTACACAATTTGTTCTACAACATTCATCTTCTGTCTTAAGACACTTAGCTTCGAAAATCAATGACAATACTGCAAATTAAAACTCCAAGAAATCAGTCAAAGAGCCTCACTTATTTCAATATCTCTCTCAAAGATCACATATTTCTCAGAATTCAGTGAAACCCAGTTGAGTTAAAATGCATCATACAATCAAAACATCCACCAAAGTTTACAACTTTGAAGAAAGCAATAAGAGCCCATTAATCAAAACTTACCTGTTAGTGAACAATATCCCAGCGAAGAAGCTACTAAAACAAAGCAAAAGTGCCAAATTCCTTGACACTACTACATTCCTTGAACCCATCTCTCCTACTCCAACTCCTCCTCTACCCTTCACTGACATTCTGTTCTACTTTTTAACTTACACACACAAAACCAAAAAGATTAAAACTTCGTCAAAAAATGAGACTCTAAACCAAATTTAGAGACAACCCAGAATATGTTTTGGTTCAAAAAACAAATGCAAGTGGTGTTGTACAAGTGTTCATGTCTATGCAATGACACACACTCTTCTCTGCCTCCACAAAAGAGCAAAGACACACACAGAGAGAAGGGTGCAAAGTGAAAAGACCTGGTTACCAACTGCCACTCATTATATAAGCTCAAAAATCACTTAACCGACCTCTTAATCAAATGTTCCAGCTTGTCACCATTAATGTACTTATGATGTTATATGTTCTAGACAACATTAACAATAATGTATGTTGTTTCTTTGAAACCATAACAATAATTTTTATAGCCTTGCATTAATAACAGTAACAGTTTCATTTTGAGAGGGTTAGTACTTTTTTTTTTCTCTCTTTTGATTTTTCATAGGGTTAAATTAATTTAGACATCGGAACCCAAATGGGTCGAGTCCATCTTAGAAGAGTATAAATTATATTTTAGTCACTAAAAATTAAATGATGTTCCATTTCAATCCTTCATTTTTATAATTTGTTGATGTTAATCTTGTAGCCATATTCCAAATAACCAATAAAAGTTAAGGTAGCATTTCATTATTATCTCATGAGATATTAAGATAACAAGAATATAGAAGACTTATCCTTTTGTATTCTCAGTTTATTTTTTTTAATCAAACACAATTTAATATCGGATTTGGTTTTTGAATTAGATTTTCTACAGGTTTACATGTGTTTATTTTTTTTGGAAAACTAAATTTTTTTTCATGAGTAATTTTTTTTTCTCAGTTAGTTAATTTTTCCTAGAAAATTTTAGAATTAGAAAACACTTGAAATTAGAGTTTTTTAGGATTTTTATGAGATATCATCACACATATTGATGTTTTGATTTACATGGAATGAAGTCGAACATTATTAAATCTATAGAGACTATAATATAGTTTACCGAATAGACAATTTTCGGTGATGTAATTCTACAAAAAGTTCCTCTCCAAAAATCTCATTCAATTGGATTTTTTGGAAAGTGATATAGAAAAATATTCTTGATAAATTATCACTATTTTTTTCCCATAAGTATAATATATTTAGTTAATTAGAAACAATGCAGTATGATAGAATATCCTCTATCTTTTCCCCAAAAAAAAAAAAAATTCCTCAACTTAAGCTATATCCATAGGACTCATTCCTCAAAATGACAAAAAATTTGAGGCTTCAAACAATTGTATTTCTAACATATGCCCTTACTTAATAAAAATACAATGTTATAACTTTCATAATTAACTGTAATAAATTAGAATTGTATTAAATCATAGAAGTTAATCCACTTAATTATGAAAGTAAAATATTTTTATTTCTCTCAATTAATTATGTCATTATGGCAAATTTTAGAAAACCCTTTAAACAAAACCTATTTATAATGCTATTTAAACAGTGAAGATGTTCTATTTTAGGCAGCATTAACTCAGTTCACGTTTCTTTAAAAAAAAAAAAAACTACGAAGCTAAAGGTTTTTATTTTCTTACAACAATCTTGAGGGTTTTTTAATTCGGCATTAATGTGGTCTTCTCTTGCTAAGAATTCAATGAAAGGTTAACCAGTTTGGCATTGCTGTGGAAATATCTTTTTAAAAATATTTTTTAGTTAAAAATTAGAAATGTAATAAGTATTTACGAGTTAAATTTTTTTATATTCATATTTTATTAATTATCAATCGAGTTTTGGGTATTTATATAATTATTTATTATATATTATTATTTATTATTTAATAAAAAATAAAATAATACATATAAAAAAAATTAAAAAGCAAGTTGTAACTTAAAAATAAATATCAATTAGCAAAGAGTAAGAAACATTTGGGATTGATTATTTTTGTGAAATTAAGTTAACAAACTTATAATTATTAAAAAAGAGAGTAAAAATACATAGTAATAATGTTTAGAGCAACAAAAACAAAGTTGATCAATGTTGCATGAAGGAAATGTTTGTGGGATTTGGTGGCTGATCTGGGTCATACTACGCAAATTAGTGTTCATTTTCTAATCACTTCCCTTGGTAGAATTGTCCTTCCCTGTTGTTGATGATGACTTTACCCCTTACGAAAATTAATCTCTCTAAATTTGGGCTCTAGCCTTGTTCTTGAAAAAAAAAAAATTGATTTGTAAAATTTTAATATTGCTAGCTTGGTTTTGAAAACAGAACTGATCATATTCTGAGAATGAATTGGGCTTATTGCAAATATTTTGGCAAAATCGGTCGTGGGCTATCTCTTCTCGTAATTGAAGCATGGAAAAAGCTACTCTTGTTTTATTTTGAGCATTTTTTGTGTTATAAAAATATTTTTAAAAAAATTAATTTTTTTTGTTTGAAATTATTTTTTTTATATTTTTAAATTTTTTTGATGTGCTAAAATAAAAAATAATTTTTTAAAAAATATTATTTCAATATATTTTCGAGCGAAAAACACTTTAAAAAACAATTGTTACCACAATACCAAATAGGCTCGTAGTCCAATTGGAAGTAATACATACCATTGTTATCAAACCTGACCCGGGGGTTGACCTAGCTAAGGGGTCATGTCCCGAGTTAACTCGAATCAACTCGAAAAAATTAATATATATATATATATATATTAGTTTTAATTTTTTATATGAAAAAAAATAAAAAAAAATCCATGCGAATATAGGCTATCTATGTTGTAAATAATAAAGTTTAAAAGATTATTTCAAAAGGTTTTTTATTCCACATTAAAAAGATATTATGTTATCCTTTTAAGTTGAAGCATTTAAATCAAAAAGATTTTTTTATCCCACATTGAAAAAACATAACTTTTTTCTTGTGAACATAGAGTATATATACTAAAAGATTTCAAATCACACATTGAAAAAATAATTTTTTTTCTTGTGAGCATAAAGTATATATACTAAAGGGTTTCAAATCTCATATTGAAAAAATAAAATATTCTTCTACCATTTATATAGTGAACTTTGAAAGTAGTTAATAACCAACTAAAAAATATGAAAAAAGAGGGGTCTTTGGTTAAGAGAAAAAACACATTTGAAAAAAACAAAAAAAAAACAGGTCTCTTCCGAGTTTTTCGGGTCGACCCAGCAGGTCGAGCGGGTTTGATTGTTTTTGTACTCTTGCCAGTCTTTCACCTTACTTGGATCGGTTTAATCACCGGATCGACCGGATGCCGGATCAACCAGCTGACCCAGTTCGAGTTTAATAATTATGATACATACAACAAAACCATGAAAAAAGATGAAACATGAACTATTTTTATTGTAGTAATTAAACTTGTCCAATTCAATACTCGATTCACATGTTTATGAGTTATCTTATGTTCAATTAAAATAATATTATTTTAATTTTTTTAAGAAAAAAACCAAAACAAATTTGTTTTATAAAAGAAACTAAAAAAAATTAACTAAATTCGGACTGAATGGCATAGAAAAAGCTACTCATTTTGCTTTTTGTTTTTGTTTTTTTAGTAGCCGAAGTAAAAGTAATACTCACAGGAGAACCATGGTGAAAAAATGTAATTGTCAAGCTCTAATAATTTATATTATTTTTAATATGTAGGGTAGAAAGGTTTTTAATTTTTTTGATATCACATTAAAAAACTCTTTCAATCTAAAATTTTAAACTATTAGGTATTATAATTTATATTAATATCTAACAACAACAAAGAACAAGGGTTGAGCTTCAACAATAACTTTATTTCTTCTGTATTTTTTCAACAATAAGTGTTTCTAGACTACTTTTTATATCAACATAAACTAAATTCTTTTTAAACAATTTTAGATACATTTATATCTAACTAAATAAATCATCTTTAGTATTGATGCCAATAAATCCAAATTCACAAAATTAAAAAACAAAAAGGAAAACTTTAATAAGAGGTGAAGTCACTGTAAACACAAACTAGCAGCCTACACCTTTTTTTTTTTTTTTTTAAATCAATGCATCAATGGAAAGATAAAATAAAGGGGCAGCAAGTTAATTTAGGATATTGTACTTTATGCAATGGAATATCCATTTGACAAAAGGTTCTAGCTTAGAGTTTTTGATGAACTACAAGCACACATAATAAAGCACTTTTGGAACACAAGCATATGGGCTGCTACACCTTTATTTTGCCAAGGGGTAAAGAAGATGGCAATATCATAAAAAGGGAACAATATCGGCTTATCACCAAGCAATGTTCAATCAAGGGATTTTTTTTTCCAATATCATATAAAATATAAAAAATTCTAAAAAAATATCATTTTAATATATTTTTAATTTAAAAATAGTTTTATCATGTTATCAAATACATACTTAGGTAACGAACCCTTGGTGGGTATTCGAGGCAATAGCAAGAGGGATTTTTTTCCTTCCTTGAAGTGGTCCTTGAAACAGTTGGAGGATACTTAACATGTGAAACTAGAGGTGGGAAGTGAAAGGAATGGAGAATTTTACAAAGGAAATCGTTGATATTCCTGTCGGCAAAAGGGTCAAAGACATGTACATGCATCTTTTGGAGCTGTGGGGAGCTAGCTTTGAGTTACAAGTGCTGGTGATATATTGTTCCAGATCTTGATACCATTACTAGCAAGAATCTGTCCAAGGACAATGAGCAGAGGACAATTCTCTTGAACTTTTTGCAATGGTGGTGGCCCCTTGATCCGATTGGAATGGATTTTTGAAATCTTTGATAGTTAGGTTACACAACGAAAAGGCAATCCATTTTCTATCTTGAACACTTTTCGATCATGGAAATCATCGAGACAAGTGATAGATTGCCAAATTACTTCACCTACTGTATTCGCAATAACCTCCAAAAATATGCACTCATGTTGATAGAAGGAAGCTTGTTTTCCCCTTTTTTTTTTTAAGGTTTAGAAATATAATCTCTGTATTAATTATATTCTAGTACTTAATTTCTAAAATATATTTTAATTAAATCATATTTAATTAAATTATCTCAGTTTAATTTCTGACTAATGGATCTTAATGTATATAACTCATTAGGTTCCTAATATATATGACCCTAATATGTATGACCCATTAGGTTCCTAATATGTTATCCCGAATATAAATTATAGTTCTAATTAAATATAATTAAAAAAATCAAGCAAATTAATTTATTATTAATTAAAAAAATTGATTAATTTATATTTGAAGATGAAGTGCATCATCTAGCAATATATCATGATCCCCCAAATATTAAAAAATTCATTAATGGTTTGACTTAACCTTTCAATGACTGGCTTTTCAATGTAATTAATATCTTTTTATTAATAATATTCTGATTTAACATTAAAGCATGAAATATATCTTCCATGTTAAATCATGTTTGTTCTCTACATAATAGTCATTGATTATTTGAATAATTAAGATTTGAAACTCTTTTCAAATCTCATTCCACATTGGCCAAATATTTATCAGTCAATACTATTTAAAAACATATAGAACATTTTCCCTAATTCACCTAGAGTGATGAATCCTCTATTAATCACTTATGTACCTTCATATAGTTCATATTATACCCAATATCTGTCATTTCATTATCTCGATTAAGATAACATGTAACATGATCAAAATATGACATTCTCTATACAACATGACTTAGTGATCTCAAGTCTAACACTACCGCATTTAACAGTTTTCTCGATGGAAAACTATGTCAGTATTTACACTAATATGTCGTCGGTGATTATTTTATCGATGGATTCACGAGCAGAAACCGGTCGTCAAAAAAAATCTTGTTGGTAATTTCTGGTTTATCTGTAAATCTATTGTTAATAAAAAAAAATAGCAATGGCTTTATAGACGTACAATGAGTGTCAAAAAAAATTTACCCGCTGAAATATACCAATGGAATAATTTCATCGGTGATTTGCAATGACATTTACAGTAATTCTTTTACAACTCTCTAGAATATATCGATAGAATAATTCCATCGATGATGTAATAGTTACAGTGGTATTTACAGTAATTCTTTTCCAACTCTCTGAAAAATACCGATGAAATTATTATGTCGATGATGTAACAGTTGTAGTAGCGTTTGTAATAATGTTTTTCCAACTCTTTGGAATATACCAACAGAATAAATCTGTTGGTAACCCCATCTGTAAGAATTTGAAAATATTTTTTAAAAAAATCTATTGAACATAAATAGAAAATAATTATAAAAAAATTAAATTTGTATAAAATTCAAGTATTTAAAAATCAATTATCTTAATATAAAATCCAAATATTTATTACAAATTTATACGTTCAAATACAATGAAACTAGAGCAAAGACAGTGTAGGAGAAGGAGAAGGAGGAAAAGAAGACTGTTTATTCTCAGGACTGGGGAGCCAATAAGGGGGTGCATATGTACCACTCATCTATGATCTAATATCCATGACCATTTGACAGAATTCTTCATAATCCGCAAAGAGTCATTCATATTTTATCGAACCTATATTAAATAATGATGACAACATATATTAATTAACTACATTAACTAAATAAATTTGCAAAGATATTGGTTTAGGTCAAGATTATTCAACCTATTTTAATAATTCTCTTAATTCATTATCAATTATTATAAATCTGTACACATTAATGGAAATCACAACTCGGAAATGAAATGATAAAATATAAAATGGACTCGTTAAACAAGTCATTATTCATTTCACCACAAAACACCTAAGTCGATAATTTGACATAGGTTTCAACAATTTACAAATAAATACAATTTTATAAAATCTAGATCAAACCGTAACATGTACAAATAATAAATTCATATGATAAGTTTGATTGAGAAAAAACAATAAAACAAGTAAACACCCAAATAAAATACACACACACACTACAAAAATATGAAAACAAAAAATAAATTAAAATTTTAAAATTGTGTTTAAATTTTTTTAAAAAAGTAGATTTGCTTACTTAAATTATGGGATGTTAAGTTGTGTTGAGATTAAAAGGGGGTGTGGAAGGGAGGGTTGTTTTGTTGTAAAGAAATTTTACAATGAAGAAGTAGAAATGGAGGGAGGGGGAGAGGAGGGTCGAGCGTAATATCATATATTAAATATTATTGATGGATTTATCGATGAAATCATTCTAATGGTGACTCCATCAGCCATTTTGTTGATATCAATGCCACATCATTATACAGTTTTGCCTGTTTGAATCCTACTATAATTTTATTAGTAACTACGTTTGTAAAAACTTATATGTTATTGCACCATTTGGATTTTTTTTATTCCTTCTATTCCGACTATAAATCTCTTAGTATATACCGACGGTATATTTCCGTCGGTGTTTAACAATGAGGTTAGTGATGGAAAAATTCAGTCAGTAAATATCACCGCAAAATACTGATAGAAAAAATATGTCGGTGTTTTCGTTTGCATTCGCCAATTTTCTGGTAGTGTAAGGATCACTTACACAACCGTCACGTGAGCCTTTCCATAAACATAGATGATTTCTCCATATGAAATTCTTATGCAGGTCAGTTCAGTGTACATGTCTTATGAAAAGCACATACATATTAGTTTTATGTATCTCTTATATCTCAGATTATGAGAACTGTTTTCTTCATTTTATAAAGGAAATAATATAATATATATTAGTTTTTACGGCTCTAATGAATGTTCAGTATCTAAAAGAGTATTGACCAATAACATTTTAATAACAATATTTTAATGTAATAAGAAAACTCATTATTATTATAATTTTATAGTTTTTCCTGTAAAGTATTTTTGTTCCATAAACTTTATCTCTATTCTAGATTTATTAATATAATATTACACGAATATTAAAAATAAATTAAGTTTTTATTAATAATAAATATATATTTATATGAATATAATAAAACTAACTACATGGCATATTAAAGTATGACAGTGAGAGGTCTAGCTAATTAGATGATGACTTTGATGTGAACAATGGATTGAATTCTTTATAAAAGTAGCTTAGATTATTTTTTAAAAACAAATGAAAGCTCAGTGGACTCGAGGGACTGTTTGCTGTCGTGGTGGCTCAAGGACCAAACATTTTTCAGCTAATTGAAGATGGATTAGTACACTAAAAACTCCAGTAGAAAACCATAGGCATAGGAATAGTATATATGGTGCCAAATTCTCTTGTTGATAGACAGTTCAAAGGAGTTAGAACTGGAGAAGGTGAGTTGGTACATTTCATGATTTAATGCACTAAAGTTCAACTTTACAGAAAAAATCAAAGTCATAAAGGAAACGAAAGCACGATGCAAGTAATAAGATAAGGCACGAGGCAGCTAGAAATCATCTGTAAAGAAACAAAAGGCTATAGTAATATAATGCATTAGAAGCCGAAAGCAAAGAGATATGGAAGATTAAACTCTTGTTCATATACTATGCTCTTACAACCTCACTACATCACCCAAAACACAAAATTCTGTCCAGCTACCAGACAAAATCTCAGAGGCTGCTACCCCCCCCCCCCCCCTCTCCTTTTTTTTTTTTTTACTTTCACTTTCCCCTCCCTTCCTAGACCTAGAGAGCAGAAAACAAAAAGGGAAGCTCAGACTTCTACTTTCTACTACCTCCCTGGCTTCTACTTTCAAATACCTCCATATTGGATTTGGATTTGATAATTAATACAAGCAACAACTAAAGAGTACCACTACATGGAGATGGGACCCCTTTTACAAAATGACAAAATTGATGATGATGATGATGTGATGGTGGTGATGGAATAGATAATAATGATGATTAATTAATTAGGAGGAGGAGGAGACGACAGTAAAGCTTGTTTTTGAATAGTGGTTGAAGAACTTTTTCACTATTCTAGAAAGCCAGTTTTTGTCAAAATAGCGTTCCTTACTTTACTGAGATCTCTCCCTTTGAGTGTCCTTCCAATCCCTTCACACACAGAGAAGGAAGAGATTTGACTCCTTGCTAGCTTCCTAGCTAACCACTCATGTGGAGGCACTATGTCATCATCACCACCCTCATCATCATTGATATGATAATCTCCATCATCATATGCAATACCGTTATGATCAGCCCATGAACCCATATTCCTTGAATTTTTCCCGTAAATTTTTGACCAATCAGGGATGTTCACAGGAGCTGATGACTGTTGTTGAACTACTTTGCCTCCATGGTTTGTTGGAGTTGGCTTTGTTGATGGAATCGTTCTTGGAGCAGTAGTAGGGATATGCCATGCAGAAGAAGAAGAAGAACCTGAAGAGGGGTACTTGGAGTTAGAACTTGAATCTCCAATCTCCTTCATGACTGACCAGACATCTTCTTCTTCAAAATCTTCATCTCTCATTGATCTCCTAGTACCATAGCCACCAACTCTACCACTTCCCTTGCCCATGACACCACACCAATCTGCCATAAACACTAAAAAACGACAAAAAAAGGAATCAAAGTAAGTTCTTTAGAAATCAAAATAGAGATGGTGAAAGGACATGAGCAAAAATTGAAGTTTACTTCTACGAATATATAAATAAATAAGGTAAAAGGGGGTTTCCTTTTCTTTTTCTTCCTTTTTTCTTTTGGGTTACTAGTAGTTAGTGCTCTCTTTTGTTTTGTTAACAATAAAGAGATGGATAATACTGAGTTATTTGTATTGGGAATCAGAAAGGGAGAAAGCTGTGTGAGAGAATAATATCAGGAATCTACCTTAGCTTAGTTTCAAAACCCTCCAACTGAGTTTTTGAAAAGAAAATCTAAAATGGGGTGACACAAGAAACTCGAACTAGGACAAAAGAGGAAAACCTGTAGCAAGACCTCTTCTTTTTTCTGTAGCTAAAATGGGATAGATCCAAAGAAAGTCACAGGCTTCAATGGCATCAAACTTTTACAGTTCCTCATATGGGAAAAAGAGAGAAAAAGACAACAAAAAAAATGGGGGGGGGGGGGGGGGGTTTGAGCTTTTA
>Ga0325405_1000945_pt1 | contig 29000 bp, 18 predicted proteins | sample PopdelMetagenome_21_FD_205663 | JGI IMG/M metagenome (GOLD analysis project Ga0325405, IMG submission 205663) | Populus deltoides microbial communities from Bellville, Georgia, United States - Xylem-Control-R2 | ecosystem: Host-associated > Plants > Phyllosphere > Stem > Wood/Secondary xylem... | reverse complement strand
TCTAGATTGGCAGCGACTCAGTTTCATTAACGATTTCTTTGTCGATAGTAGGAAATGTGTGCGCTGATGAATTCAGCGTCAACTGTAGAACTAAATCGCGCTGACAATTTTTAAGTTGGCAGCGACTCAGTTTTTGTCAATGATTTTGATATCAGTAGTAGGGTGTGTGCACTGACAAATTCAGTATTAGTTGTAGATTTGGATCGCGCCGATGATTTTTGGGTCTGCGGCGACTCAATTTTCATCAATGATTTCCAAGTCCAATATTAGACTAAGTGCACTGACGATTTCATGCGTCAGTTGTAGGAATGAATTGTGCTGACGAATCAGCGTGACCAGCGAACTAGTTTTTGCTGACAAGTTTGTGCTTCCAGCTAACCAGTTTTTGCTGCCGAATCCTGTGTCACCAGCTAACCAGTTTTCGCTACTGAATTCTGTGTTACTAGCAAGTTAGCTTTCGCTAACAATTTTCTACGACAAACTTCCATGTTAGAAATGACTTAAAGTCTTAAACACTTGTAATGATTTCATGGTATGATTGTGTAATATGTGGAACACTTAAATGCAAACATATGTATTCTTAAAATATCTATGGTGACGAGTTATATGACTATCATATGCGAATGTGCTGATTTGTGATTATTGATGTGTTAGGTGGTGCGACCGGGATCAAAAACTTCGACCGAACAAAGACACCCCACGAGACGAACTGTATTGTGTTATAGCTAGTACTAAACTGTCAAGGAGTGTTGGTAAGAAAATCACAAAGGATCTACTATTGTGATATAATAAATGTTGAATTGTTATGAAATGTTTGTACGAGTACTATGAAAAAAATTATATTGTGTTATAATGAATGCTAAATTGTTACGAAACAATTGTACGATTTTCACGAAGGATCTACTATTATGATATAATGAATGTTGAATCATTACAAAATGTTTGTATGAGTTCTATGAAATATTTTTATTGTGTTATAATGAAGGCTAAATTGTTACGAAATCATACGACAAGAAGATTTGACCTTAAGGATTCCACGAAGGAGATCTTGTAATGAAGAAAATGTTGCCTTTTACCAGGAGAAGATCAGAGTAAATGGGCGCTAAACAATGAGGGCCCTTTGGTGGTAAAGAAAGCGTTCTCGAGAGAAGCTTTATTGTTATTTAGAATGGATGAAGAAGATCTAGTTAAATCTATGAATGCTGACTCTATAAAGAAATACTATGCTTCCCAGTCAATAAAATAAAGTTCGGCCATGAATTCTCTTTGTAAAGAACCTTTTTTTTCATAAAACGTATGATCTCATAGCATTTGAAATCTTTTACTTAAAAGAACTGTTTTTTACGCTTGACTAAGGAGATGACTCCATCAATTGGAGAGAACCAAATCAAATCTAAACTTGAAATATTTTTGCACACCACACTGGGGGCAAGAAGTGTACGAAGTGCACATAAGGGTCTATAGTGAACCAAAGCCCAAAGGGGTATCATCATAAAAACTTCTAAAAAGCATCTTTTATGAGATTTGCTAATTGCATTAAAAGTTTTAGTTTTCATGAACAAAACCAAATCTTTTAAGTTTTCCTTTTAAAATAATAATAAAAGACAATACTTAATGGAGCAAGAAAGGGTCCCATAAGGAACCAAAGATCTCTTCACCAAGAGGATAGGAAGTATAGCGCGTGGAGCATATTCTGTTTCAAGAGGACAAGTCGGACAAACAAATGAAAACAAGAGCTCAATAAGTCTACAACAAAAAGGGGGACCTATGTTTCCAAAATAGGTAACAAAAAAAATGCATGCTATATTGTCATAACACTAACCTGGTAGGAAAAGGTGTGACGAAGGCCAAAATAGTTCCAAGTTTTTGGGAAAACCGCTGAGGTCCAAAATCTCAGGTCAACGGAACTACGGAAAAGGATAGGAATTGTGAACCAACACTGCTTCATTTCCTCGAGGTAAGATGTTTTCTTTTGAAGTTTGAGATGGGTAGGTCACCCGATATTGAGACCATTCCTTAGAAAAGCGTGGAGTTTTCTAAGAATTTTAAGAGGAGCCAGTTACTTAATATTGAAACGTTTTCTTAGAAAAGCGTGGAGTTTTCTAAGAATTTTAAGATGGACCGGTCACCTGATATTGAGATCGTTTCTTAAGAAAAGCATGGAGTTTTCTAAGAATCTTAAGATGGGCAGGTCACCCGATATTGAGACCATTCCTTAGAAAAGCGTGGAGTTTTCTAAAGAATTTTAAGAGGGGCCGGTTACTTGATATTGAAACCGTTTCTTAGAAAAGCGTGGAGTTTTCTAAGAATTTTAAAATGGGCCGGTCACCTGATATTGGACCGTTTCTTAGAAAAGCATGGAGTTTTCTAAGAATCTTAAGATGGGCAGGTCACCCGATATTGAGACCATTCCTTAGAAAAGCGTGGAGTTTTCTAAAGAATTTTAAGAGGGGCCGGTTACCTGATATTGAAACCGTTTCTTAGAAAAGCGTGGAGTTTTCTAAGAATTTTAAGATGGGCAGGTCACCTGATATTGGACGGTTTCTTAGAAAAGCGTGGAGTTTTCTAAGAATCTTAAGATGGGCTGGTCACCTGATATTGGACCGTTTCTTAGAAAAGCGTGGAGTTTTCTAAGAATTTTAAGAGGGGCCGGTTACCTGATATTGAAACCGTTTCTTAGAAAAGCATGAAGTTTTCTAAAGAATTTTAGGATTGGCCGGTCACCTAATATTGAGACTATTTCTTAGAAAAGTGTGGAGTTTTCCAAGAATTTTAGGATGAGTAGGTCACCGAATAATCAGACAATTTCAAAAAAAAAATTAAAGTTTTTCTAGAAATCTTAAATAAGCAGGTCATCTGATAGGGAGACCATTGTTTAGGAAAAGCAGTGAGATTTTAGCAGGATCAGACGGTTTATCTTTACAACACTTACTACGCGAAGCGCTTGACAAGTTTTGCTTCGTAAGCATTGTAAAGAGGGGGCATCTGTTGTTACTCAATTTTGGACTCCACGTGCTGGAGACGGTGTATACCTCTTTTAAACAGAGTGTAGGAGTTTAGCTCATATTTGCCAGAAGATTGATAAAAGCACAGAAAGAAATATTTTGTTTTTTTGAAACCTTGTTTGAGCTGTTTTCTGCTCTTTTTATCCTTCCCCTTTACTAAATCATCAGGTTCTCTTAGGTTGATCAAGAGTCTTCATAATGCTAAATTCGTTCTTTTTTTATCTGGTCTTTAAGGTTGAATAAATCCCTCAGAATTTGCACTAAAAAATGGTTCTGCTGCTGTCGTAATTTTTTGTTCCAACTTAGGCTCTGATTCTGACCCAGTTTCGTACAATATCTTACCATCCTAGGTATATTCTATAACTCATTACATGTTGAAAAATTGATGTACACCTTTATTAGGTCCTAGGGATCATTGTTCTTAGAGCAAATTCTCAGTCAGATTTGGATGCTCAGTATTGTCAGATCAAGAACCTTTTTGACCAACTAGATTACTACCAGTTTCTGTTATGTAAAAAGATTTTATCTCACTTCGACTCCTTCATCAAAGTTGTAGTCCTAGACGTGTAGATGAATTTGGGCTTTTGAATCACTTGATTTCGATATCAGAGGCCTAAGATGTTCCCGTTTGAATATCTAACGTGAAGGCAGAGAATTCTGCCGCGAGAAGGATATTGACCCGAGTCTGCACTAAAGAAACTCTATTTTTGGCCTAGTTTTTGTGATTTTTGTTCTTAGTTCATACTCTCAGTCATATCAGGATTCTCGGCATTCGTCAGTTTTTGAGTTAGACCCGGAGATTCCTTTTGACCAACTAGATTACTGCCAGTTTCTGTTCTGTAAAAAGATTTTATCTCACTTCGACTTCTTCATCAAAGTTTTAGTCCTAGACGCGTAGATGAATTTGGGCTTTTGAATCACTTGATTTTGATATCAGAAGCTCAAGATATTCCCATTTGAATATCTAACGTGAGGGCAGAAAATTCTGCCGCGGGAAGGATATAGCCCAAGTTCGCGGGGATGATTCGAAGGATTTTTTTGGACGAAGGACTGAATCAAAAATTGTTAAAATGAGGGATTGAATTAAAGAAGGATATTGAAAGCTGGAGAGGGGGTTGGATCATCATAAATGACAGGATTTTTTCCACACCGAATAAGGAAAATGAGACTTTGCAGCTGCACCCTCCATCTGATTTCTTTCCTTTTTTTCGCTTCAAATTCCTGCTATTTTTCCTTTATCATCATGCCTGAATTTTGGAGCTGCAACCATGTTTTTTCTTGCCTTATTTCAAAGGTAGCAGCTAGCCCTATGGAAGGAAAGAAAAGAGCCATACCATCCTCTAACTAGGAAAGAAATCACCGCTGATCACAAAATCAGAATCAAACATTTTGGTTTCCTATTCCTTTATCATCATGCCTGAATTTTGGAGCTGCAACCACATTTTTTCTTGCCTCATTTCAAAGGGAGCAGCTAGCCCTATGGAAGGAAAGAAAAGAGCCACACCATCCTCTAACTAGGAAAGAAATCACCGCTGATCACAAAATCAGAATCAAACATTCTGGTTTCCTATTTCTGCTCACCCAAGAATACACCCTAGAGTTAATGTAATATTTGTTTCCTAAATAAAGCCGTGTATAGGCTATATAGAAGCCTCAGCTGTTGACCTAAAGGAGGGGGGAAGAGAGGGAGAGAGCAGAGGTTCATCTTTTCGATTGTGAAAGTCTTCACAGGAACAAAGTTACAGAAAAAAAGAGAGATGTGAAGCCAGACAGAAAAAGAAAGGAGAGGAACGAAAGAAAAAAGAAAGCAGAACGTCACTGTAAAAAACAGAAAAACACAGAGGCAGGGGCGTGAACTCAACCAGCATAGCACGTTTTCATCGCCGTCTCCCTCATCATCTCCACAGAGAGCATCAGCAGAAGGAAAGAAAAGGAACAGTGAACCGGCGTGGCCATCGTTTTTAGTGTCCCCAGAAGCAGTGACCACCGGCTGTGCGCAGAAGCTGCAGTACCGTTGTCTTCATCCATCTTAGTTACCAGAGAGGGAGAGAAAGAAAACACAGAAAACAGGACAGAGGAGGAGAAAAAAAAAGGGAGAAAGCGCAGGAAAAACGAAAAACCATAAACCAGCAGGGACTGCCTTTCGGTCTTTGCTTTCATTTTTTTGCATATAAAATCTGCAGATAATGGAAGAAGAAAGTGCAGAAAACCAGTAGAGAGAAAGAGGCACGAAGATTGCAGAGGTGAAACTCAGAAGAAGAACGCCAACAGAGAATAGAAGGAAAGAACTGAAGCAGACGGCAGCACTGATCGACTAGCCAGCAAGCCTTCAAACATCGTCGTTGTCCTTTCGTTCCCAGGTCTGTTCTATTCACCCCCCGCACCATGCATTCTTTTTGCTTTGTGTTTGCACTGTTCAAGTGAATTTTAATTCACTTGAACAGTAACGTGGTCTCTTTGCATGCGTTTTGCCTTGTTTCATTGAGAAGACTGCGCCCTTTTGCTTTTGTGTCCAGTCGGGTCACTTGCTTGGGCAAGTGACTTGGCCGGACATGCTGTTTTTTTTTCTTTTTAAAAATAAAAAAAATAAAAGAAAGAGAAAGAGATTTATTTTCTGGAATATTTATTTTAAAGTCTGAATTTTCTTTATGTTGTAAAAAAATACATATAGATCTCGTATTTAGAATACCCGGTTTTCGACGCAACTGCATCAAATATACATATATATATATATATATATCAAAATTTGTTTTCTTGTGTGTTGCATACGGCCAATACCCTAACATGTTTTGAACTCTTTTTTTTTATACAAAAAATATTGGAAGTTTTGAAAATGTGTTTTCGCATGGATTTCTTAAACATAACAAAAATTATTTTCTTGCATTTCTGGATTTTACAACATGTTTGTAAAACTCCAAAGGGTATTTGCCAATATTCGAAAAAAATAAAAAATCTTATTTTGGGGGGAATTCATCTATTATTCACCGTTAATGTTTGGATAAAGAAATCCCAAAGGGATAAATATCCAAAATATTTAATGGGAATAACTTGTTATTATTCACTGTTAATATTTGGATAAAGAAACCCTAAGTGGTAAATATCCAAAATAATTTTCTAGGGATAATAAGTCATCACACATCCTTGAAAGAAGCCTTGATTATAATCGAGGACATTTTATTTTTTTTTACTCTACGGTTTACGAGCTGTGAGAGTATAAAACACTAAGGCAAAAATAGGCTTTTAAAGCGCCCTAGATTTCTAATTTTTTTTGTCCCTCCTCCTTGCGATTTACGAGTCGCAAACTCTTGAAATACTAAGGGAAAAATGAGCTTTTAAAGCACATGGAATCTCCTTGGATTTCTATCTTAATAAATTTAGTTTGAATCAAACCTATGGAAACTTATGGGATTAGAAAACACCAACACCATAGCAATTATAAAGCAAACCAAACACCAAGCAGCTTACCTTAGGTAGGGCGTACTAGGGGTGCTAATACCTTCCCTTTACGCAACCAGTCCCTTACCTTAGAATCTCTGAAAGACCAGTTAGGTTTCCTAGTGACCATAATACTAGGTGGCGACTCCCTTATTCACAATAAAACAAAGACCCCGAAATCAACTGATGGTCGCTGCGACGCCGCGCTCCGCTCGTGAGGGTGCGACATAGCCAACCATACCTCCTAGTCATCGAGTAAAAATTTGAGAATGATTCAATGGTCAGATAAAACGTTATGGCCTTTTTGAGCCATTACTCAGTTTGGCCCGACGAGACCTCCTCGTCATTGAGTAGCGATTGCATAGCTACTCCAAGGAAAACAGCCTCTAAAAACTCCTCTAAAAAAATTTGCGCGATCCAACGAACGGATCAAAAGTTTATGAGTCGTTACTCAAGCCTGGCTGACCAGACCTACTCATCACCGAGTAGTAATTCCATAGCTACTCTAAGGAAAATGGTGTGTGGAAACTCCTGTAAACATTTTTGCACGACTCAACGGTCAGATCAAAAGTTATGGCCTTTATGAGCCATTACTCTAGTTTTCCCTAACAATTCCTCCTCGTCTCCGAGTAACGATTGCATAGATACGCCAAGGATAATAGCCTCCAAAATCTTGTGTAAAAATTTGAGAGCGGTTCAATGGTCGAATAAAAAGTTATGGCCTTTTGGAGTAGTTACTCATGACTGTGTAAACACCCAAAAAAGAAGAGAACAACAACCAAAATAACTCCACCATCACTACCGATTTCTGAATCGGTAGCGACACAATTGGCTGCCAATTTCTGAATCGGCAGCGACAAAGTTTTTTGCTGTCAGTTTTTGAATCTGCAGCGGCATAGTTGGCTGCCAATTTTTGAATTGACAGCAACAGCGTAGGACATAACAAAAAATAGAATTGGACTAGCCTATCCTAAAAGGGGGGTAAGGATAACCTTGGTCCCAAACACCCCAACATATTTTGGGGGTTATAAATACAAGGAGAAAGAAAGGGTGACTCCCCACTCTTCCCAAAAAACAAGCTGCATGCTCTTGCCCCCCTTACCTCTTTTCAAAATGAGTTGCATGCTCTTGTTCTTTCCTCCTTCCTAAAAAGAGCTCAACAACTCTGCTGCATCTGCCTTAAGTGTGTGAGAGAGAAGGGAGAGCTTGACATAAGGTTGGACAACTGCAAACATGAAGGGAGTAAAGGCCTAAAATCGATGGGAAACTGACAGGAGGAGGAGAAATCAAAATAGAGGAAGAGGAAGAAGCAAATTTAGAGCAGAAGGGGATAAATGTTGTCAAACCCGTCCCAAAAATACTAAATCCATGAGGTATGAACCATGTCCTTCTCCACCTGTTCTTAAGGCCTTGAAACCGAAAGGAAGTAGAAAACTATGGATGTTTGGCCTAGGAATTTTACTCCAACTGTTAAGGAAAGAACTAAGCGAAAAGGAGGGATAAAAAAGCAGGGCTGAATGGGGGACCTAATTCTAGAATATTTAACAAATAAATATTGCAAATTTGAATGCACAAACTTGAAAAGTTAGCTGGCCTTAGTGAGGGCTGGACAAAATAGGGATTAAAGGAATAAAATGCAAAGATGACAACCTTGTTAGAGATGTTAGATCATGTGATTCAGCATGTTTGGTTGATGTAGTTATATGAAAATAAGTTGATAATAAATCTTGAAGAAACATGCTGCAGCTGAAACAGAAATTTCCCTTTGATAATGCATTGATTTTGTTATGTGATGAATGATTTGTATAACTTGATCTAGTAGTTAGAAGAACCTAAATCAAATATGCATGTTGAGATTTGATGGTGCACTGTTCATGCTTTTGTGCTATGAATTGAAGTATGGCTGTTGTCGTTATGTGTACAAGTTTCGGCTAGGAAGTGTTGATTAGTACTTAAAAGTGTATTTTTATCAAGGTTTTATATCATCATTTTGAATTTGAAGTATCAATAACTCCTTAACTAAAGCATGTTTTATAATAACATATCTAATAATATAAGATACCTTTAATTTATGGTAAATGTTCATCTTAAATGTAGGCCTATCACATAAATGAAAGAATTGATTGATGAGTTGAGGTACTGGAATTATGGTGGCTGTAGTGAATCAGTTTTCTCTGTCAAATTATGGTGGCTGCAGCGAATCAGTTTTGCTGCCAATTTGTGTTGCTTGTAGCGAACCAGTTTCGCTGTCGAATTGTGTTGTATTCAGTGAATTAGTTTCGCTGCCAAATTAAGTGGCTATAGTGAATTAGTTTCAATGTCGATTTGTGTTATCTGCAATGAAGGAACTTTCGCTGCCTAATGGTGTTGCCTGCAGCGAATTAAGTTTCACTGCCGAATGGTGTTGCTTGTAGCGAAGGAATTTTCACTGCCAAATTGCGTTGTCTGCAGCAAATCAGCATTCACTATTGAAATTGCGATGTCTCCAACGAATCTATTTTTGTTGCCAAAATTGTGTATCTACAGCGAATCAACATTCACTACCCAAATTTGTGTTGTTTGTAGCAAATTAGGTTTCGTTGTCGAATGTTGTTGCCTGCAGTGAAGGAATTTTTGCTGCCGAATTTCATTGTCTACAGCGAATTAGCATTCGCTGTCGAAATTGCGTTGTATACAGCAAATCTGTGTTCGCTGCTGAAATTGTGTAACTACAGCGAATCAACATTCATTGCCTAAAATTTAGTTGTCTGCTGCGAATTAGCATTCGCTGCTGAAAGTGTGTTCTGAAGTGATTTTGTGATTCGTTGCTGAAATTGAGCTGTCTGCAGCGGATTAGCTTTCTCTGTCGAAATTGAGTTGTCTGCCGAAAAACATGTGTTCTGCAGCAAATCTGTGATTCGCTTTTGAAATTGAGTTGTTTATAGCGAATGAGCATTCATTGCCGAAAGTATTTTATTAAATCCTTGTTGAATGATGAAACGACGATTAATTGTTTGATTGAAGTCTTGATGACTGTCAAAACGACTATGAAATGTCAATCGAGTTTTCATTAAATGTTGAAACAATGATGAAAATGTTAATGTTCTGAAATAACCTGTTAGAGGTGGATATATTATTGTGTTGCAATGAATATTAAACCGACTATAAAATGTTGATTGGGCTATTATGAATTTGGGTTGCTGATGAATGGTTGTATGAGTATTACAAAAGATCAACCCTTGTGTTACACTAAACATTAATTATCACGGATGGTTGTATGAGTATTACGAGGGATCTATTGTTGTATTATATTGAACATTAATTGTCATGATTTTTTGGATGAGTAATACGAAGGGTGTGCTGTTGTGTTCTGAGTGCTAAACTGTTATGGAATGTTTTTATTTATGTATTACAAATGATCTATTATCATGTTTACTGAATGTTAAACTATTACGGAACGCCTATACGAGTATCATGAAAGGTTTGCTCTTATGTTGCAGTGAATGTCAAGATGTTATGAATTGTTTGAATGAGGAATTCAAAGGATATTGCCATGTTATAGTGATTTTATAAACCGCCTTTGGAATGTTTGATTGGTTGATGATTAGCTTTGGGTAACGGCATCTGAAGGGATGACCGGGATAGATGATTGATTAGCTTCGGCTAACGGCATCTGAAGGGATGACCGGGATAAATGATTGATTAGCTTTGGCTAATGGCATTTTAAGGGAGTGATCGAGATTAATAAATGATTACCTTCGACTAATGGCATCCTAAATGGATGATCAGGATGAACAAATGATTAGCTTCGACTAATGGCAGCCTAAGTGGATGACCAGGATTAGTAAATTATTAACTTCAGCTAATGGCACCCTAAGTGGATAATCAAAATGAATAAATGACTAGCTTCGGCTAATGCATCCTAAGTGGATGACTGGGATGAATAAACAATTAGCTTCGGCTAATGGCATCCTAAAAGGATAGCCGGATTTGAGAGTTAGGAGTTAATTTCAAGAATTGATGCGTTTATGTAGACTATGTTTTGTATATACTAAGTATATGAAAGAACTACGATTGTTATGTTTTAAACAAAGAATAACATTAGATCGGCTAACGGTATTCGAGATGAATGATTGAGTTTGAGTATTGTAATTAGCTTCAGTAATTGATGAATTATTAACAATGGTATTTACATAAGTAAGGAGAAATGATAGAATTACACTCTTTTGGTCCATGAATGAAATGTTACGCTAATATTATTTTATTATGTTTCTTTAAATGGCCTATAATGCTTGAAATTATCTTGTGTTGTAATAGAGACATCTAGCAACATGGCGTGTACGGAAATCCGTTTTGCAGCTCACACATTTGAAAAGAACTATATATTCACATGTTATGAGTGATATGAGTTCTATATGAACGGACGTGTTAATCACTAAATTAGTCGTTCGACCCCTTTTGTAAAGACTAGTAATGAAAATTGAAATGGAACACGGATGAGAATGTGCGAACAAGTTAATATGATGTGTATGGATATATATATGAGGTATTCATCTAGTGAGGATGTCGTGTTGTGAAATTACAAGAGGTCAGGATAACGAAAGTACTAGTTGTGTAATTTATTGTTCGACACTCTTGTATGATCTCATAATTTTAACGAGACTAGAACAAGAATGTGAATTTATGAGTATCTCAATACAATGTAATGTAAACCTATGAGTATGAAAATATAATATTATAGGCACGTGTATTGAGAATCCGTTTTATGGGAATGTTGATTTAGATTATACTATGTAGATTGTGCCTTGATAATGAACAAAATGCAATGATAAATCTGAAGAATGATGTGGTGAAAAACATCCAGAAACCAGATGATTAAAAAAAAATTCCTTCAATTTTGGCCTTGAAAAATTTTTCCAACATGGTGTGTAGGGAGTTTCTAGGTCGTTACAATTGGCTATCTAGACCTCCTCGTCACCGAGTAGCGATTCCATAATGACTCCAAGGAAAACAGCCTCCTAAAACTCCTATAAAATTTTTTATGCGATCCAACGGTCGGATTAAAAGTTTATAAGTCCTTACTCAAGTTTGGTCGACCAGACCTACTCGTTACCGAGTAGTAATTCCATAGCTACCTACTCCAAGAAAATAGCCTTCGGAAACTCCTATAAATATTTTTGCACGATCCAACTGTAGAATCAAAAGTTATGGCCCTTATGAGTCGTTACTCTAGCTTGGCCCAACTTGATGAGGATCAGCCCAACACTAAGCGCAATCATGCTAACAACCCATTGAAGGTGCCAATTGGGCTAATTACAAGAGCTAGGGCAAAGAAGCTTAAAAAAGCATTGAGTGGGCTTGTTTAGAACATATGGAGCAAGATGGACCTAGAGGAGCATGAGACATTTAAGGAGCATGAAGGACAACCTCTAATTCATCTAATTCAGGTCTAAGAAAAGCCTAATTCGTGTGGAACAAGGGGCTGATGTATCCGGCCCCATAACCAGCCTTGTTAAACTTGTTTTTTCCTAATGCTGCAAGGATATAAAGTCAATAATTTATTCTCTTAATTAAACAAGGAAGTTGACCAAATCTTGTTCCTAAAGAGGAGAGGATTATTTAATGCTTTTCCTAACCTAGGAAGGAAAGTCATTAAATTAGCAACAAAGAAGGAAAATTATTTTCTTATTTGATCAAGTTAAAAAACGAAAATTAAAGACCTAAAAGGTGGTAGCAACACAAATTTTCCAAAATCAGATTTCTCATAGTTTGTTTGGGATTTCTTAAGGGTGACAAATTTGATTCTAGCATATTTAGGATAGTAATTTTTGGATTTTTATTATTTTCTTCTTAATCTTTGGGTTGTTATTACTTATTTGGGTCAATTATAAGTAGGTCTCGTATAAGTTCACCTAAGGAGGGGTGCATTAGGGCTTATTTAAGTCTAGAGTCAGTATAAATAAAGGCATAACCAAACATGTAAGGGTTACACAATTTTTAGATCAATAAACTTCTTTTGCTACACTTGTTGTGTGTTAGTGGGATAATCTCTCTTCCGTGGTTCTCTAAAGAACTAAAAACGACTTATCGAAGAACAACTAGCTTCGTGGTGTCATCTTTATACTTCTCGTTCGCGAATCAATATTAGTTGGCTGGGGGTTTTCCATTTCAATAATGTGGTGCCTAGGAACAAGTTATCTTTATGTCACACTCCTATCAAATCTGATTTACTTGACTTTTTGAGAATTTGATGTCTTTGCGTGTAGGTTGCGTGACCACGTGATCACGAGGTTCACATCCGACCTCCTCGTCACCGAGTAGCGATTTCATAGTGACTCCAAGAAAAAAAGCCTCTGAAAACTCTTGTAAAACTTTTTGCGTGATCCAACGATCGGATCAAAAGTTTATAAGTCTTTACTCAAATTTGGCCGACTAGACCTACTCATCACCGAGTAGCAATTCCATAGCTACTCAAAGGAAAACGGCTTCTAGAAACTCCTGTAAACAATTTTGCATGATCAACGATCGGATCAAAACTTATGGCACTTATGAGTCGTTACTCTAGTGTGGCCCGACTAAACCTCCTCGTCTACAAGTAGTGATTGCATAGATACGCTAAGGATTATGACCTCCAGTAACACGTGAAACAATTCCAGCGTGATCTAACGGTCGAATCAAAAGTTTATAAGTCGTTACCAAGTCTGGCTGCCTAGACCTACTTGTCATCGAGTAGCAATTCCATAGCTACTCCAAGGAAAACGGCCTCCGGAAACTCCTATAAATATTTTTACACGATCAACAGTGGGATCAAAAGTTGTGGCACTTATGAGTCGTTACTCTAGTTTGGCCCAACTACACCTCCTCGTCTACGAGTAGTGATTGCATAGATACACCAAGGATTACGACCTCCAGAAACATGTGTAAAAATTTCAGTGCGATCCAACGATCGGATTAAAAGTTTTGGCTCTTTTGAGCCGATACTAAAGTCTGGCCGACTAGACCTCTTCGTCATCGAGTAGCAATTCCATAGCTACCCCAAGAAAAACAGCCCCTGGAAACTTTTGTAAAAATTTAAGTGTGATCCAATGGTCGGATCAAAAGTTATAACCTTTATGATCCGTTATTCTAATTTGGCCCTACTAGACCTCCTCGTCATGTAGTAGCGAATGCATAGGTAGCCAAGGAAAATGGCCTACGGAAACTCGTGTAAAAATTTAAGTGCGATACAATAGTCAAACAAAAAATTATGGCCTTTTTGAGACGATACTCAAGTCTAGCCGACGAGATCTCCTCATCATCGAGTAGCAGTTCCATAGCTGCCCTAAGGAAAACAGCCCCTGGAAACTCCTGTAAAAATTTGAGTGCGATCCAACAGTCGGATAAAAAATTATGGCTTTTATGAGCCATTATTCTAATTTGGCCCGACCAGACGTCCTCGCCATGGAGTAGTGATTGCATAGTTACGCTAAGGAAAACAACCATCAAAAATTCGTGTAAAAATTTGAGCCCAATCCAAAGGTCAGAGCAAAAGTTATGGTTCTTTTGAGCCGTTACTCATGACTAGCTATCCAGACCTTCTCGTCACCGAGTAGCAATTCCATAATGACTCTAAGGAAATTGACATCCGAAAACTCCTGTAAATTTTTTTGTGAGATCCAATGGTTGGATTAAAAGTTCATAAGTCGTTACTCAAGTCTGGCCGACCAGACCTGCTCGTCATCATGTAGCAATTCCATAGCTACTCCAAGGAAAATAGCCTCCGGAAAGACCTGTAAACATTTTTACACAATCCAACGATAGGATAAAAAGTTATGACCCCTTTGAGTCGTTACTCATGTTTGGCAGCCCAGACCTCCTCCTCACCGAATAGCAATTTAATAACTACCTAAGGGAAAATGGCCTTTGAAAACTCTTGTAAAAATTTGAACGCGATCCAACAATCAGACCAAAAGTTCTCGCCCTTTTGAGATGTTATTCTGATCTTACCCGACCAGACCTACTCAACACCAATTTGCGATCCCATAGCTAATCAATAGGAAATTGGCTTCTGAAAACTCCTATAAAACTTTTTGCACGATCCAACGGTCGGATTAACCAATTAAATATTTTCAACTCCCTCCTTTCTTTTCTTCTTATTCAATTTCTTGTTAATCCCTTGCTCATAAGTGTTTATCCCATCTATAAACCCTTAATCTTGGATCGGTTCTTGAAATTTTAGTGTTTCGCTCTTGATTTTGCAAGAAAGGGTATAAAACTTCATATTTTCTCTCCTTGTGGTTCCTGCAGAGTTTTGGTGAGGAGAGAGTATTTATACTCTATTATTTTCCTTATTTGCATTTAGGCCCCATTTCCATTAAATTTCTGAATTCCTGTCTTTTATTTTACCACACACATGAATTTCTTCATTTTTATTTCTCATGTAGTTGGTTTTCAATTTAAGCAACCTTTATTTATTTTTATTTTTATTTTTCCGGGGTTTGCATTCTCCCCTCCTAATTGAAATTTCATCCTCGAAATTTGAGTAATGTACTTGAGTTTATAAACAAGTCGGGGAATTTTCATCTCATTTCTGATTCTCTCTTCCATGTCTTTTCCTCGATGTGTGAGCTTCGCCATAAGACTCTGATGATGGGAACTTTCTTATTATGAAGTTCTTTATCGCCCCAATCGAGAATCTTTATCGGTCTCACCTCAAGTGTTAAGTCTTCTTTTACCTCCACTGACACTTGAGGTAACACTCTCGGAGGGTCTACATCAGCTTTTCATAGCAAAGAAACATGGAATACATTGTGAACTTTGGCCAATTGTGAGGGCAAGTTTATTTTATATGCTACAAGTTCGATCATTTTCGGATTTCAAATGGTCCGATGAACCTCGGAGCTAACTTCCCGTTCATGCTGAATCTCAGCATGTGCTTCTATGGAGCTACCTTCAAGAATACTTTATCTCCATGACAAAATTCAAGTGGTCTTCTTTTAATATCTGCATATTTCTTCTGTCTATCCTGAGCCACCTTCATTTGATCCTTGATAATCCTCACTTTTTCAGTAGTGATTTGTACTAGTTTTGCCCCGTGCAGCTTTATATCCCCAACTTCTTCCTAGCACAAGGGTGTCCTACACTTTCTGCCATAAAGAGCTTCAAATGGGGCCATTCCAATTGTCGACTGATAACTATTGTTATGCGTGAATTCTACTAATGATAGGTGCTCCTCCCAGTTTCCACCAAATTCCAAAGCACATGCCCTTAGTAAATCCTCTAAGATCTGAATAACTCCCTCAGATTGGCCATTAGTTTGCGGTTGAAAGGCAATATTGATACTCAAACTTGTTCCCAAGGCATATTGTATGCTCGACTAGAGACGTGAAGTAAATCTTGGGTCTCGGTCTGAAATAATTGATGTTGGAACTTCATGAAGCCTCACAACTTCGTTCACATACATCTTAGCCAACTTGTCAACTGCATCTGTCATCTTTACTGGTAGGAAAAGGGCAGACTTAGTTAGTCAATCCACAATGACCCAAATTGTATCATTTCCCCTCTTTCCTCTGGGTAGTCCCGACACAAAGTCCATTGTGATCATCTACCACTTCCACTCATCTACCACAAAATTTAACTAACTGTGTTTGCTGTTATTAAAACCATTTGACAAAACTGTTATTATTAAGATGGCAGAGTAATGAGGAATTCTATTGACTATTGAGACGCATCTTAGTAATCATTTTTCAATGGTTATTCGTAACAAGGTCTATCATAACACTTCTTGAAATATTCAGGTTTATAAACTCTCGCATTGTTATCACTTAATTCTGCTCATATACTCATTTAACAAGTATTCTTAAACCTTCATTTTCACACACACACTTTAACATATGATTGTGGGTTGCATATTGGATTATTACATTATTCATGTTCTTTTGTTAAAGGCAACAACTAAGGGAAATGGATAGTATATAATATGCAAAAAAAACAAAAAATAAAAATAAAAAAAATAATAATAACAAATTAAATAAATAAAAAAGTAGATAAGTTTGGTTTCGTAGCCTCCTTGACTTAAGCAATTAAGCCCGAAGGGATGTTTTAACACCTAGTACCCTAAAGTCAACTGACTTGGGAGTTATTGGGCCAATGCTTGTTACATGGGTTAAGGAGAAAAGCTTAAGGAATCAAACATTGCACTATCTACATATCAGTATCTGCAACCTGAGTTACTAAGCTTGTAGGGGTGTCTCAACACCTGATACCCTAAGACTAATTGGTCTGGGAGTCATTAGCTAAAAGCTCATTACATGGGTTTAAGATATATTGTGTTATAAATTCTTGCTTTTTTTTTAAAAAAAAAAAGATAATAATCCCAACCCAAGGAAGTTAACCTTAAACATTGGAACAAAATTTTGTTTTCTTCCATGAGAAGCTCCATAGCTATGTTTTGATTTATTGAGCCCAAAAAGAAGGTTTATTAATATCTTGTTTAAGAAGTATGAAGCAGATATATAAATTTAATGAGAGTTTGTTTATTTGGATAGATTAATTGAAGTTAAATGATGAATGCCTTGCTTTATGGAACTTGCAAATTGTTTTTATATTTTAACGCTTTGATTACTAGGGACTAGTAATAAGTTGGTTAGGGGGTGTGATTAGTACATAAAAGTGCATTTTCATTAAGGCTTTATATCATTATATTGCATTAAAGTATCATTAAATTCCCCAACTAAAGCATGTTTTATAATAACAAGTCTGATAATATAATATATCTTTAATTTATGGTAAATGCTTCTTTTGAATGCAGGTATATCTCACAATTCAAAAGGTTGATTGATGTGATTAATTATTGTAAGTGAAGAGACAAAAAGAGGACTAAGCTAAGAGAAGAGATGTTGGTTTAATTCCAAACTGGAACACCATTCGGTTATTGGATCATAACTAGAGTTGTAGAACTCGGATTTAGGTCTACTTTTTATGGATGGAAAGCTAAGACATAGACCTAAAACTATCATGAGAGTCCAAGACTCAATTTTGTCATTTTCAAGTTCAAATCTTAGCAACAACGGAGAAGTCGAAACCTGTTCTGCAGCTCAGACACTGTTCGGTTTTCAGCTCATATCTTGAGTTCTAGAAATCCAAATGAGCTCTGATTTTTTTTTTGTTGGAAAGCTAAGATAATTTCCCACAGCTTTCATGAAACAAAGGGCTCAAATTCTAATGTTAGCAATGATGTTTTGGCCAGCTAATAATATCAATAACCAGTAGCCAACAATATCAAAAACTAGCCACCAAATCAATGGTTGGCCACCAACTATTTTCTTAGTCAACCAATCAATAGTTCTGAATCTTAGCCTATAAAAAAAGGCATTTGCTATGTATTTAGTCATCTTGGTTTTTAGATCAAGATCATATTCTTGCTTTCTTTCTTTATATTTTTGTAATGCTTAAGTTTTGCTTTCATTAATCTCTTGTTTATGCTTTTCATCATAACTATGTTCTTATCTTGTTTATTCATGTTTTTCTTCTTCATTATGTTTAGCTAAGTTAATTATGTCAAGGTGAAAAGGTTTCACTAATGGTGTTAGAATAGGTATAATGTAAGCTCAACATGGACTTTAATGTTTATATCCAAGAAAGATTGTTATTAACATGTTTTATCTTTTTATCTTACTAATTCTTAATACCTTGCTTGTTAAATGGTTAATCTAGATTTGTGTTGTATAACACTTGGTACATCAAATGCTTGATCCTTCATAGTTTTCGGCCGACATCGTTGTTATGATAGGAACTTAATTTGTTGTTAACATAAAGTTAGCATCATGAATACCTGAAAATATTTACAAGTATGGTGTTACTTAGATAAGATGATTAATATGATCATGTTAATAATTTATAATGAGCTAATAACGATAAATCATCTGATTGGAACCTCCTTTGTGTGTGGTTTTCAGTTGAGTAATAAAAAGAGTTTATATTATATTTATTTAAAATACTATTAGTGAATCCTCTAACCTTGACTTCTTTTTTATTATTGTTTAATCCTTACATTAATATCACATCCCAAAACTCTCTCTAACTCCTTTTCTGATATTATTCTCTTCAAATCTTTGTCTTTATTTGTAATTTATATAATTCACCTCCCTATGGTTCGACCCCGGTCTTGCCGGGTTATTTATTACTTTGACACTTCTGCATTTGGGATAAGACATCAACTCTTTGATCGTGTCAAGTTTTTGGCGCCGTTGCCGAGGAGGTAAGTTATTGTAAAAATTATATATTTCTTTTATTTTCTTTTGTTTTTACTTTTATTTATTTTTCTAATTTTTGTTCTTTTCCTTTTTCTTTTTCTTTTTCGTTTTCTTTTCTTTTCTTTTGTACTTGCATGAGAGTTTGGACACGTACATTAAGTGGTAGACTTTCTAGGAAATCCTTATTTTCTTCAGAAAACATGGCTGACGAAGATAACAAGTCAATTCATAATGAGAATAATCGTGTTAGAACACTTAAAGACTACATGAATCCAACAAGAACAAGTGCACGATCATGTATAATTTTTCCTCTTGATGCATCTCATTTTAATTTTAAGCCAGGTATTATTCAATTTTTACTCACTTTTCATGGCTTAGAATTAGAAAATCCATATTTGCATTTAAGAGAATTTGAAGAAGTTTGTAACACCTATAATTACTTAAATTGTAGCATGAACACCATCAGATTAAAGCTTTTCTTTTTCATTAAAAGATAAAGCTAAAATATGGCTACAAAATATTAGGTCAGGATCCATTCGTGTTTGGGATGAAATGTAACAACAATTTTTAAAGAAAATTTTCCCTTCTCATAGAACAAACTCTTTTAAAAGACAAATCACCACTTTTACTAAAAAAACCAGGAGAAACATTTTACATGTGTTGGGATAGATATAAAGACTTGCTAATACCTGTCCTCATCATGGTTTTGAAACATGGAGATTGGTCTCATAATTTTATGAAGGGTTAACACCTAAAGATAGGCAAATGGTGGAATTGATGTGCAATGGAACTTTTAAAGAAAAAGACCCTGATGAAGCAATAGAGTACCTAGACTTGCTAGCTGAAAATGCTCAAAATTAGGACATCACAGGTACTTGTGAAGCACCAAGTAAAACTCAACCTCATACATCTAGTAGAGTCATGTACAACCTTAAGGAAGATCATGACCTCCACCTCAAATTTGCATCTTTAGCTAAAAAAGTCGAGACACTAGAATTAAAAAAGATTGGTCAATTAAAATCTGTTCAAGAAATTATGTGTCAAATTTGTGAAACTAATGATCACTCAACCAATGATTGTTCAACTTTGCCTTCTTTTAATCACTCAAATTTCAGTTGGAAGAGTGGTAACAATAATGCACAAACTTCACAGCCACCATTTCAAGCACACCATAATTTTTAAAATTCTTATGGGTATGCATCTCCTTATGTTCCCCCTCCTGGAAGAAATCTTGAGGCACGTTATATGCATTTATTGAAAAGCAAGAGACAATCAACACTCAACTTGCTCAAAGAATGATGAATTTTAAAGATACTCTTGCAAAATTCACATCTGCTCTAAGTTTTCAAGAGAAAGGTAAGTTCTCATCTCAACCACAGCAAAATCCCAAAGGACAATTCAATTCAAGTGCAAGCAGCTCCAGAAGCCAATAAATGGATCAAGTCCAATCAGTCATTACTCTCCACAGTGGTAAAGTTATTGAAAAACCAATTTTTGAACCTTGTGAGAAAGATGATGAGTCAATCTCTGAGGGTAAGGAAGGGGTTAAACCTGAACATTGCAAAGAACAGATTGATTCCCCACCAGTACTTCCATTTCCTCATGCTATGACCAAACAAAGGGAAGTCAATCATGATTCTGAAATTTTTGAAACTTTCAAACAGGAAGAAATCGAGGATGAAAAAGGGACCGAAAATGATGTTGCGGATCATTTGTCAAAATTGACAATAAACTCGATATCTGACATCAAACCAATTGATGATTACTTTCCTGGTCAATCTTCACTTTTTATTGCTTCGATATCTTGATCTGCTAATATTAAAAACTTTCTTACTTCAGGATTATTGCCAGCTCATTTGGATACCCAAGACAAAAGAAAGTTTTTGAAAGACGTGCACTTATTGGGATGACCCTTACTTACTCAAATATTGTCCTAATCAAATATATCAAAGATGCATTTCTGACAATAAGGTAAGTAGTGTTGTTGCGATGTCGCGGTCGCAGAAATTAATTACCATAGCTTCAAACACAACACACAAGATAGTATAGAGCAAGCAAGGGGTCGATCCCACGAGGAAGTTCAAGTCAGATTTTTATGCTAGATGATATGCAATTTAGGGGGATTTGGATGTTATCTAGGCTAAAGCAAAAGAAAATAGAAAACTATCAAACGAAATTTAATAAAATCAGAAAATTATCAAGAGAACAAACCTTGGTCACAAGCACACATCCATCTACAGAAATCAGAACTGATCATGGAAACGAAACATCAATTTATATTCTGAATATTTATCTCTTCTCAACATTGGTTAGTTAACGGATCCACTGTATAACTAACCCTAATCATCAAACAACCACAGTGTCCGCACTAGTAATTTAATGTCTGTAGTTTATGTTTGATTTGATTGAATGTTCTCCCTAAGATTAATAACGTAGATCCGCCATAATTATTAAACTCAGTTGCTTCACAAGTTCATATATCTTATATATAGGACTACAAAAGGGAACCTGGTAGCCTAAGTAGAGTTTCAAGTAACTTATTATGGGTGAACTTGAGCCCACAATAAGAGCCTATTATTGATGAAGAAGTTAGATTAGCTAGATTACTCATTCATATATAGATGAAACCAAAACCTATCCTTAGGTTACCCTTTTTAGGACATAGGGCATACAACCTATGTTTTTGTTTTCTTCTTTTATCTAGTGTTAAAAGTTGGTAAAGACCATTCTTGATGTTTTCAAATAGGATAGTGCCAGCTTCTAACAAGGCTAAACTGTTAACGGTCCTTTGTGGATTTCCTTGTTGAATATGAGACACTACAACATCGTGAGGAGAATTGTCTAAACTTGGAAAATGCATTAACTTCAACACTTGATGTTACTAGGAAGACCAAAGAAGTCACCAATCTAAGGGCTGTTTTGAGAGGTTAAGCATGAAAGACCAAAATTTATTTAGTGAATTAGGACGTTATAGCTAATCTGTTAAGGGTCCTTGTACAAGATGATTCTATTAAAACCATGATTTTGTGTTGGAAAATGAATTTGTGGTAATTTACATAGACCTAACTCCTATAATGGAGAAATATCAAGCCTTGCTAGAATTTCCAAAGTGACTATACTGAAACTATGCATATATCCAAGTGATGAAACACCACATCTCCTAGAAGTTCAATTAGGCTTGTAAGCTACTAAGTTGAAGGCTAACATTAGAGACAAAGCTAAGGGGTGGCTTTGGTCACAATAGAAACCAAGATTTCACACACACACACATACTCAAACTTAAAGTGCATGAGGATACTTACTTTATACATTTTTGGTTTGAACTTATTCTTGGCTTTGAAACAAACCATGCCTTTTCTTTTTAATTTGAAACTGAAGTTGTTAATTCCATATTTTTAATTATTTCAAAAACCATTCAAAGCTTTTAACTACATCATAACAAATGAGACTGGTATGCTCAGATATTATACTCAGCTATTACATATCTTGATCGTAAGCCATTTACAACCCATGATGGGAAAATGCTAGCATTTTCCCTATATGGGATATAAGAGAGGAATGACATCAATGGCTTTCATAACAATCAATGGACTGACATGACCTTTGAGAAATAGAAGAGCACGTATCATGAGTTGTAAATATTGGGTTAAAATTTAAGGTCAATCATAAAGTTCGAGAATATCTTGCGATACAAGCAGCAAATGCAATATGAATTTTGTTATTTGTTGTCTTTTTTTATCTTGTAGACTTTTTATTTTCAAAAGATTCTTTTCCTAATAATACATGTTTAATAGCTAATTTTAAGAGTTTTTATAGTTATACAAGGACTCTTAATGGCATAAGTAAAGGTTTCGTTGTGTGGTTGTGTGGTAGGGATTATTTAATAAAATCCTAGCTACAAAAGAAAACCTTATATGTGACAATAAAGGGAAATTAGCCTCATTATTATTTGTTCATTTTTTATAAGGATTTCCTAACATAGTTTATCATGGGCAACTACTTAAGAGAAACAAATCAATAATTAAATTCAAAAGTTTTCAAACTTGGAGAGGACATTATTTGTTTTTTGTTGTCTTTTGTATATTTGTAGAATATTCTTGTTATAATAGGAATCCAAAGTGTTATGTAGTTTTTTTTTTTTTTGATGTTTTGGCCTTTTTCCTCGGTTATTGATTTTTTTATTTTTAATTTAGTCCTTACATTGTATTTATTGGAATTTAAAGTTGATAATTTATTTTAATTTGCATTTTATTTAGTTATCTTAGTATCAAAAAATACTCCAACATCAAGTTAGTACTCGATTTTGAAAGATATTGTTAAATTTTTTATTTTTCTAAAGATTGAGAGTCAAGTAAAAGGATCCCCCCCACACACCTGTATGATAACAAAGTGATGATATACATATTAAATGATCATACTTCTAATAAACAACAGACTTATGGAACTACCATAATTTCTAAACATGAATCTCAGTACACTAGATTACAAGACAATTTCTTTCAGAAGACACGGGAATTCTATATTTTATGGGAAGAAGTTTCTGATCTAGTTACATTTCTCTAGTAGTTGCAAGATAATACTAAAGACTCATTTGAAAATCTATGTCAAAGACGCTGCATATAAATGCCCTAATCTATGTAGTTTTTTAGAGGGAAAGTTAAGGGACCCTAGAACAAAAGCTCGTTAAGTGCTTGTTTGCTTGGATAGCAATGCAAGAGATAAATTTGACTATTGACACTCACAAAAAAGGGAATAATCCTTCAGTCCAGAAATTTAAAATACTCATCACTCAATATAGGATATAGTAGACAAACAATAAATGAATAAGATTAAATATAAAAAAAATTTAATAAATCACAATGATAAACAAACTTATCAACACAATTAACTTTCAAACTGAAATCGACTGGGTGTGTATAGGGTTGTGCTATCCAAGTTTTGGATAAGAAAATCCTTACAGACCAAACACACACTCTCTTACCAGTCCCGCAAAATACGCTTTTCAAGCACATAATAGCCAAGCCCCTCCCTCTTTTCCCTAATGAATGCAGCAATTCAACAAGTTAACCTATAAAACATAAAATATTAATGATAATGTTTCCTTGTCGAGAAAAGAACACATAAGATAATCAGGAAACCCTCTTCTTTGAAGAAACCCAACTGCCATTACCCCAATCCAAAGGAACCCTCAAACTTGGAACATGGTAAGTAAACAAAAACAATATTACCAATGGAATACCCAATACATGATATTCCTGAAAGTAGAACACCACTAGAAAAAAAAAAACAATAGATTAAACCAAACCACAAAGTTGAGCAACAAAAAAAATCCAAAAATGCTCTTAAACTGCAGATAAAATAAAAGATTATTAGCCATAGTGGATAACCAAAATCCATAAAGTAATGGTATAACTAAAACCATATTTTATTTTTCCAAAAAAACATGAGCCTGTTACTGAACCTCTCTCACAACCATCAAGCAACTATAGCCAAAAGCAACTAGCACAGTTTAGCAACCTAGAAGTTAAAAAAGAAAATTTTGCCTTACAATAAAATTTCTTATATATTTTTTTTCTTGTTAAATGATGTCCGTTTCCTTTCTGGTTACAAATGGTTGATGATATCCAAAAACATTGATCAATAAGTTATGATTGAGTTGGTAAGAGAGCAATTAAGGCATCGTGTTATATAATATCCTTTTTTATTTCTATCTCCTCGTTTCTGCAAAAAAATAAACATATATAACATAGCGACAACATATTCATACCTTCATTTTCACAGTAACATATTTCCCTCTAGATTTGTGTCATGACGTCCATCATCGTCACAATTATCATCTTCGTGATAAACATCTTGTTAAGATACCACAAAATTTATAGAATTGTTTCAACGGCTATCTAGATTGACCACAAATGTATGACATGAAACTTTAAAATGCTCTCATATGGTTATATCAAAATTTCAACATAAAAGACCAAAAAATATACTGATTAAACTTGGAAAACAATAAAAAGACATAGGAAGAACATCAAGGCATTGCTTTCTAGCAAGGGAAAAATGAACGATAGGAGTAAAGAAAAGAACAAATGAAACTAAGACATTAAAGGCTCCTTTAAGTAACCTTTTTCTTCATCATAACCATGACCACTTTGCACAAGTTCAAAGAATACTTTGCTGAAGAGCTTAGCAACTCCTTTGAAAGTACGATCTATCGATTCATTGTTTCGTTGATCTAAAACAAATATACGTTCTATGATTAGCATTGAAGTAAGAAAAACATAATCTCGTTGAAGTAAAGATACATAAATCATAATCTCACGTTAAAAACAATAAGTATAAAATAAGACAAGCTCACTTTAGAGTTCTCGAGTTATGACTTCAGCTAATAAGTTAGCATCATTTAGTTCCTGCCCCTTCGATATAGCTTCACCATATAACATTTCAAACTTAGCAAAGGATATTATGGCTTCCAACTTTTTTTTTTGTCATTTCAGATTAGTTGTGAAATTAGTCTCTAGAATCCATATGGAATAAGTTGCTCGAAAGACATACTAATATGAAGTACATCATTCAAACGATAAAGTGACCATGACAGAAGGTCAAGAGACTGCTAGTGATTATGCCATATCGTCTAGCAGATTGGAAACACAGTATAAGAGAGAATATTTAACATAATAGAATAGAATAGGTAAATTACTTGCATGAAGTCACGGGTTGTTATAGGAATGATGCAAGAAGCCAAGTGAGGATTAATTGAACTAATCCAAAAAGTCGAGCAAACAAAGAACCTAGTAAAAATGGGAAAAGAAAAATCAACAGTGTTTGGGCAAAATGTGCAACCATATGGAGAACCTTTCTATTAAGATGACTTAACAATTAAAAAGGCCAGAGCATAAAACATTCAAATCAATAATCATGGTTGCTATCCGAGTACATGAGTGAATAAAAGTGATGTAACAAAATGAGCCGTGAGGAATAGAAGCAAAAGAGCTTAATGGGGTTACTAAAGGTAAACAATGCTGGAACGGTATGAATGCAACGCAGGTGTACTCACCAAATGATCCCAAACTCATCATTTGGCCTTAACTACTCAAATGCACTCAGGTCATATATTCTCTCAAGATAAAAATTAAATAAATCAATGGTTACATGTAGAAAGTGACTCAATGAAAATGTAAGTGAACCAACACAATTGTGCAAAAACCATCCATCACAAAGGCATCTCCAATAGAAATGAATTCATCAGATAAGGCATCTATAAGGGAACCCATTCAATCCACCATGCATAATAAAGTAGAAAAACAGTCATTCATGAATAGAATGGAAACTAGTTTTGTCAAAAATAAAGGTAGTCATCAAATCAATCATATTCTCAACTGATTTCTCTAATAGGTGTAGTCAAGTTGCAGCAACAACAATTTTATCCTGATTGAATAATGGTCATAATCCTTACCAACATCCATTACATAAACACTAATAAGAGCATCACACAGTCACATTATGAAGAGACATCAAAATTTAAAAACAAACTATCATTGCCAATAGAACACGTAAGAGCCTTATTGGCAGCCTAGGAAAGCATGAAAATGATCTGGAAAAAAATTATAGGCAGTAGCATGTGTTAACACAAAACATGGGCATAAAGGGCAAATTATGTGAATGATGTGCATCTATTGATAAAAATAACGCTCATAATCCTTACCAACACCCATTAAAGAAACGCTCGAACAGTCACAGTATAAAGAGACATCCAAGGTTTAAAAACAAACTATCATCGCCAGCAAAACATATAACAGCCTTATTGGCATCCTAGGAAAGTACGAAAAAGATCTAGGAAAATATAACAGGCGGGAGCATGTGTTAACACAAAACATAGGCATAAAGAGCAAACACATGAACGATGTGCATCATTTTTGATAAAAATAATTGTGCCGACATTCTGAAAAGATGAAACAACAGACAAAATTGAAATGCTGATTAAAATCACGCAGATCAAAACAAAAGACTGCAACGCAAGCTTACTAAAGGATTGAAGGAAAAAAAAAACAAAAAATCACCCAACAATGAGTGAAGAAAAAAAGAAACCTAGAAATCCACAAGAAGCTTTCTTGAATCTACAAGGAAAGTAGAAGTCGACATATCCACAAGAGTAAGGAAACATGCAAAAAATCAAATTTTACTCGACAAACATCTAGCATTACGACTCGAAAAAATGGGTGCCTATTCAGGTCCCTAAATCCTACACTAGGTCAAACCAAAGTAGGAAATAAAATACCCAAATAATTCTTAAATAATTATGTTCTCTAGACCATGTTTTATTATTATCTACCATCTCAGTTGTATGAATTAGTTTAATGTGAGGGAAATTTTTAACTGAAATCACAGCTTATGTAATAATATGTAGAAACTTTTAGTTGAGGAGATACCTTACATTTTAGCCTATTCTAAACTACACCCTTATAGTATTCAAGAAGTGTGTTGATGACAAGATAATACAAGAGAATTTCTAAAATGTTTTTTATTTCTTTCACTAAGAGAGTCACACACACACATACACACACACACAACAAGAATGATCAAATCCCTTAATTCTAGGGTCTAATAAACATAATCAGATCCCTTAATCCTAGGCCTAAACAATAATGAAAATCTAAGAGAGATAATCAAGGGATATACAGCTATGAAAGAAACTAAATAAAGAAAGAAGAATATATTCCTTTTCACACCTAAATATACTAAAGAGTAAGTAACCTCATGAAATTTTAGCCTATTCTAAGGTAAACCCCTATAATATTCAATAAGTGTGTTGACATTGTTCCTTTCACACCTAAATATACTAAAGAGTAACCTCTTGAAATTTGCATACCTATAAAGAAAAGAAAAGAAAAGACGGAAAAACACAAGTTGCTTTCAATCCAAAAAATGGAAACAAAATAAAGAAATTGAACAAATAATATGCTAGAGAGGCTAATCATTTCTTTAGATATAGCTCTTGTTAAGTCCAATTTACTAAAGATACCTAAACAATTCAAAAAAGAAAATAAAAAAGAAAAACCCTTAACATTGTGTTTTGATCATGTAATTATCTGACAAGAAGGCATGGTCCTTCCCTAATTAAATGATGAGTGTGAGATAAGAAAGTGTCACCTATAGAAAGATTCTGACAACATCAGCATGCATCTGCATTGATGTTAAAGTATCAGAATATACTAATCTGAATCTTGCTTGAGCCAAATTTGAAGAAAAAAGCCGTTGTAAATCATCATTTTTCTTTTGCAACCTTTGTTCACGGGTAGCTTTGCTGGAAAATGGGTTGCCCGACCTAGGTTTTTTTATAAAGGATGCTAAGCTGCTTTTCACGCTCCATTATACTACAAGTTGCACAAAGCAAAAGTCCTTCTACCATATAAATGGTTGAAAGAATTGATTGGAGCAAGAGAACCCACCACTTTCCAGTAAATTCATAACTTCAGTTTTCCTAAAAATTATTACTTTCAATCATTGATCCTCCAGAAACAAAGGAAAAGGCAGTGAGAAATAGAGTGTATAAAGAACATAGATGAACATGATGTACTTTCCATAAAAAACGTACTCATCCTTTTGAAACCAATTATTCTATGGAGATGCAATTCCTCCTAACCAACCAGTTGAGAAAACATATGCTTAACAAGTGAGAGGGCAAGAAGAAAACACCAAATGAATGCACGCCATATGTAGCAATTTCTCTTATAAGGAAAGGTAACATGGATCCATGAGACATTGTATAAAGCAATTTGCAGTCATATTAAGATAAAATAGCAACAAAGAAGCATCGATCAATTTTTTTCTCTTACAGAATTCTCTCATGACTTGCACACATAACAATATATAAATTTCAATGACAAGCTAACCCATAAAAGTGTAGCGAACTTTTACTATCACAGATAATCAAGTCAGCAGATTGCTATTTAAGGTGGTAATCAAAAGTGAAGATGGTCCCGGTTCGTTGATGCGGACACTGAACAAGTGAAATAAAGACTTCCAACCCCACCAATTTAGGAAGACAGGTGAGCAAGGGCTTGGCATGACAGTAGTGTCAATATATTCTTCTTTCCTTATATAGTTTCTTCTTTCATTATATAGTTTCTTTCATAGCTGTATATTATATTCTTCTTTCCTTATTTAGTTTCTTTTATAGTTGTATATTATATTCTTCTTTCTTTATTTAGTTTTTTTCATAGTTGTATATCCCTTGATTATATCTCTAAGATTTTCATTATTGTCTAGGCCTAAGATTAAAGGATCTGATTATGTTTATTAGATCCTAGAATTAAGGGATTTGATCCTTCTTGATGTGTGTGTGTGTGTG
>Ga0325405_1000944_pt1 | contig 29006 bp, 14 predicted proteins | sample PopdelMetagenome_21_FD_205663 | JGI IMG/M metagenome (GOLD analysis project Ga0325405, IMG submission 205663) | Populus deltoides microbial communities from Bellville, Georgia, United States - Xylem-Control-R2 | ecosystem: Host-associated > Plants > Phyllosphere > Stem > Wood/Secondary xylem... | reverse complement strand
AATTTATTCCTATGGGCCCCCATAAGTTTGTCTTCTTGAGGAGGAGTTCCATATTCATTGGAATAAAAGATGAAGCATGCCATTCTTGAACAGAACCATCTTTTTCTTAGAGAATAGACTCGAAGACAGGATGCTTGGAGATTAACGATTGATTGTCTGCTTTTTGTTGTGCTTTTAGCACCTTCAATTTTTTGGTTTAATGATGGGGTGGGGGGTGATTTTTTTATATCACCATGAATTGATATTTTCTGGGCAACTTCTGTGTATCGAGACAAATCTAGTTAATTTCCTAATCGACATTTAATAATTCAATTAAAAATTACTCTCCTGACAAGGTAGGGAGCATACTCGCTTAACAAGCCAAATCTCAAGGTTGGTGGCGGCCATGGTGGGGATAATTTGTCATACGAAGATGACAGCAGATGTTTTAACTTTAATGCCAGGAGAAAAGAGACAAGGGTAAAGTGCATGCAAGGTGATAGATACTGAAGCTACAAACTCTTTCAACTGAAGGGCCCACTGCTGCTCTATGCCGTTGATGTTCTTCAAGAGCAGAAAATGAAACCTTGGTGAGAGTCTCTCCAACTCAAAGCCCTCAAATAAACGTTTTTCACTCAGAAAGAGATTTAAATTAAAAACTGCTTTTGAGGGGTATAGCCTAGGTTCCTGCATAGTCCTGTTATTGTCTTCTTCCATTGAACCTTTTGAGCTGAATAACGTCGGGTACATGAGAAACAGATTATGATTTCAAATTTCTTCATGCATGCGAATGGCAAGTATGAAACTCAAGATATCTGCTGCTTTTGACCCAGTAGAGCCGTTAAATCACCCCAAAAATGGTTGGCCAAAAACATTTGAAACAGATCCTGATAGTAATACATGTTTAATGACATCAACACACCCTAAATCACCGATTACATCACAGCTGCATCTGGATTCCAGCATGGAAAGCTAAGCAGCATGAACAAAATGAGAAGAAATCCTGTAGGTTTCCCCCCCCCTTGCGAACATATCCTGTTCAGTTTTACTGCAGCTAATATATCGAGTCAACTTGCCTTGTATGAAGAACCTCTCAAGGAATAAGACTGCCATCATTATCTAAAAGACGGTGGATAAATCTTATTCTGCTAGTGATTTAAATAAATAAAAAAATTGGGGGCACAGCATCCAGCCTTACAAATGAGAACAATAACATAACATAGCCTGCAAAGGAATATCAAGAAGAAAAGAATTGTAGAAGTTCGTATTTTCCCGTAAACTATACTTTTCAATGACAATCATGCTTTCCTTTTGATATAAGAGATCAGCACTGTAAGAGTTATTGCATGTTGCGCAGGTGCTTAAATGGTTCGACCACAGATGAGGCAGTAGCGGCGTTTTAAGCAGAAGTCTGGTCCCGAAGTCTCTAATTCTTTGCACATTCTTCTTAGAAACAAAAAACCTCTATTGATGTAAAATGGGCGAAGTAGGACTGAGTTTGTTTTACCACAATAAATAAAACAGTAAAAAAAAGAAGGGTCCACTGAATGATTCCATTTTCTTGTCTTCCACCACAGGCACTTATAATGACATTACGAAATTGAAATGAAATTAGTTCTTGCTGATAAGAATGAAAACAGAACACAACTATTTCCTGTTGTTAAAAATGACAAGATAACATATATCATAATTAACAGTGCTGTCAAGTAGGCATAACTAGTAGTTAACATTCTACCAAAATGAAGTCCCGAGAGTGAGAATTCTGAGTTGTATTTAGTAGCTATTCTCAAAACTAGAACCCAGACCCTTGTGGTTGCAAGTCCAAGTCTTCCACCAAACCATTCAACAGCCACCGTTTGTTCCTTATAAATAACCTAATGCATTTCCGCATGAATAACCTACTAATACATCACTAGTAAATAAGTTATCTTTTGCCAGAAAAAATCCAGAGTTTGAGGTGCCACAGCATATTCATGCATAGCCAAAGTTGAAAAGAAATTGATGTACAACGTTGAGATAAAGTTGAAAGGATAGTTAAGTATAACATTACGCAGCCTTCATGTAAAAGTTTTAAAGGAGGTTTTTGCTCAGACAATTAGGCAAGAATGAAATATCAGAAAGACAGAAAAGTATTTGCGAAATTTTTTCTTCCAGAGTATTGATTTTTTTTTTTTGGTATAACCATTATCACTAGCATAGGTTAATGACTGCAGCGCTTACCTGAAAGGCCTTGAGAAGGAATAGCAGCGCCTTTTCTCTGCCATAGCTGCAGCATACCTCTTCTTAAGAGGATCAGAAACCTTCTGCTCTTCCTGAAGCCCAACTTCAACCTTTTGTAGCTTCTGCTAGATGGATGTAGTGGTAATTACCCCCATCAAATAATTAAAATGATTATCATGAAAAAGAGGGAGCAGCAGAACTTAAGGATATAGGTAAAAAGAAAAATTATTATCTGCAAATGTATAAACTCAATCATGAAAACTTTAGTAACCTAGATGAAAAGGATGTACAGGGAGAGGAACTTAACACTACAAGTCCAAATGAGTTTGAAAACAAGGCTAATAAAAAATATAATAATTGTGATTTAGTGGTAGAGGAAGAAGTTTTAGGAAACTCTTTAGTGAAATAACCTGAAGATGTAAATATGATTTTAGAAGAGTCTCATGATATTAGTTCTTTTAAACTACCTAATTCCCCACCCACCATGCTTGATGTCTAGAACATCAAAGGTTTAGAGCAACATGCTCCTCACCCCCTTATGTTTGACGTCCAGCACATCATAGATTTAGAGCAACATGTTGAGCTCCATGATCCCTTTCCCCTAACACGTGATGAGAAAGATAAAGTTAATCATAATTTACTATGTTGTGCCTAGATTATATATATTATGGCTTTAAATAGTGTTTGCTTCACTCCACATCCTCAGTCATATCGCGCTCGTAATTATAAACCTAGAAAGCCTATAGATCTTCTTCTTATGTCTTCCCATTCTAAAATATCTAATTCAACTGAGTCATTTGCATGTAAAGTTCATAATTTGTATGTTGAGATCATAAAACAAATCCAAGCAAGTAATGAACAAGATTTACATAAGAATTATGATGCATTTAATGTTTGGAGATTATTTCATGATACAGATTAGACTTGAACGGTGTCCTTTAGAAACCAGACATAAATTGCGAGTAGACCATTCAAAGTGTTGCAAATGATTAAATCAAATAATTATGTCATTAAATTGCCACTAAATTTTTATATTAGCTTTACTATTGACCAAAAGACCTTGTTACATATAAAACACAACAATATATCACGGGTTATCATTTTAAAACATTTGTCTCATTATCCTTATCTTTGGCACAAAAAGAACATATTAATGCTACTTTGGATTCACAAGTTGTTTTTACTGGGGATGGTGAACTTCAGCGAATCCCAATATATGACCTAGATAAGCAAATTCAGACTATACTTAGATTATCAGAATGACATCACAACAGCTTGATCATGATCTTTGAGAGCATTATTAGAGCCGCCCTGAACTACACTCGACAGGGTCGAGTGTCTTCAATCCTTGGAGAATCAGTGGAGACACCAAACCTTAAACATTGCTTATGCACTCGTATGATCATAGATAATGAAAGGTAGTTCAAACTATTGAGAGATTGAGTTTTAACTTATCTTTTGATTTAATTTATTTGAGATTTTGGTTGAGGTTTATTAATTAAACTTTATTTGTTGGACTTAATTTAATTATTGTTAAGTATTTTATTTAGTAGGCTACAAGCCCAATTGCTTGTTTTAGTTAGGGTTTTAACATTTATATTCTACTTTTTCTAAATGTTAGATAGTTTTTGATGAATTGAATAAAAATTACAGAGTTTTAGACTTTTCCAACCCCCATTCTTCTCTTCTGCAGCTTCTTCTTCTATTCTTTAACCTTTTCTTCTTAGCTTCTTCTTTTCTCTCTTTTTAGCTTATTACTTCATCTTCAATTTATGTATTTTTTTATCTCGCATCACAATCATTATCAAACATTACACAGTTAAACTAGATAGCAATATGCATAATATCAAATAGTAGCAATTATGTTCATGCATAGAATGACAGATGTATAGCCATAATTGACCTTAGAATGTGGAAAATTTGGGAAAAAATGATTCAGGAAAGGCATTTTTTACAACTATGATGATAAGATGGAAGTCTAGCAATGCAATAGAAATTCATACTCGAAAGAGGCAACTTCTAAATCAAATCTCAGCATTCATACAGGAGGCTAACTGCCTCGACAACAGGATCTGTTGTCAACAAAAAAAAATAGATAGAGAAGGCATAAATTGAGGCAAAAGGAGAAAATTAGAGGCAAAGCTGTCATGGCCAACTTGGAGCAATAAATATGCCTCTGCAGATGAACGAATAACATCAATTTCCAGTCACCACTACAATGAAAGACAAAAAAAGACTGAGGACAATCGAGAAATGTCATCACCTCTTTAATCGATTTTATGGAAGATGAAGATTGGTTTGGGGGGTGTGGGGGGTGTTTGTACAGTGAACATTAGTTTATGGTGAATTATGCTTTACCATGATCACTGTCCATACCAGCAGCTATTTTCTCCTCCAATTCACAAACTTCAGTTTCCAAGTCAGTTCGTTTCACATCATAATCAGATTGCAAAACAGATTCTTGCAATTCCAAATCCTATAAAAACAAAACAAAAACACAATAAGGAAAGAACCTTTCTCAACATTCACCATTATCACCTTAAAATACAAAATGGGATCAGTTTACTTCTAGCGTTGCATTACCTTTAATGGCTTCAGAAGAGGGACTATTTTCCGCACCCCAGTATTAGTAACATCACCTTCATTGCCGATTCTTTCTCTAAATTGTTCAAGACATCAGCTTTTGTTTGATTCTAACAAGAACCCACCAAATTTAACAGCTCAAAATTGAAAACCCACAACAGGAAATTAAAAAAAAAAAAGTCCAGTTTGATGAATATATGTTCGATAAATAAATTGCTAACCAGATTTTCCAAAGTGGTAGTCAGTGTTACTACTGAAGCTCTTGCATTTTGTAACTCCTCCTCTTCAAATCCCGTGACCTTATCAGTATCGTCAGCCTGTTATCGTCGCATTAGTACGAGAAAATCACCTTTTCTTTTCAAGGTTTGTTTTTGTTACTAGAAGATCAAAGAGGGTACCGCCAAGTGCCAAGTGCCAACCATGCCAATGTCAGACGATTATGGATAATTGAGAGTTGCAGGTCCTGGATTAATCGTACATTTTGGTCCTTGTATTCTTTCTATTTTCTTAATATACTCTCTTTACTCCTTTTTATTTAGTCCATCCCTTCTACGTCTCCTCCATAATTTTTTCTTTACGTGATCCCTCTATTCAACTTCCTTCCAAATTTTTATTAAAAAAATAGATATTATTTTTATTAAATCCAGATTAACTTGGTGGATTCATTTAGTAGTCTATCAATTCAAAACTCAGCTTAGATCAGGTTTTATATTGATTTATATAAGAGTTAATCGAGTCAAAATCTAAATTAAATTTGGTTTGAAATTTTAAAAACAATTTAAAATAATATTATTTTAATTTTTTAAAAAAAGAATAATTTTTTTATTATTTAAATTTTAAATAAAATCATATATCAAGCTGATTTTTTAAACTATGATAAACAGATCTCTAAAAACATGTTAGGATCAAGAATCGATAAAAGTGGATTGAGAGAACAGATGAAGATATTTTCTTGGGTCAAGGGCACAGCACTCCGGTTAAGTAACAAGGACAAAATTGATGAAATATCAAAGTACAGGGACCAACTGTACGATTAATCCTCGGCTGTTGGTTGGAGGCCAGGGCTCGATAAATAGTCGCTTTAACTCTTAATTATCTTCTACAAAGGCCCAAATATTACTGGACACTTGAAAGCCCACATTTAATCAGGATGAGGCCTAAGGTCATGGCCAGGTCTGATTATTTTATGGATTCCTGTGTTCAGCCCAAGGGGTCCACTCATAAAATTAATTTTCAAGCACGCCTTCCTCCCTCCTTTCCTTTTCGACAGTGAAGAGAAACACAGTTGAAATTGTATTTTTTAAAATTTAAATATTTTATTTTTTATTTAAAATTAAATTTTTTATTTTTAAATTATTTTAATATGTTGATATAAAAAATAATTTTAAAAAATAAAAAGTATATTATTTTGATGCATTATTAAACGAAAAGCACTTTGAACCATAGTTATTAAATCCGGACCGGCCCGGCGGGTCAACCTAGAACCAATGGCTGGACTGGTCCAGGTTTTCCAAAAGACCGGCCAGTGCAACGACCCGGCCAAACCTGGTCGACCCGGCGGGTCGACTCATGACCTGAGCGAACCCGGCCAAGACCCGGTGTTTTTTTTTTAATGTGGTTTTTCTCCTATACCCCTTTTTTTCATATTTTTTTAGTTGGTTATTAACACTTTTTAAAGTTCACTATATAAATATTAGAAAAGTGTTTTATTTTTTCAATATGGGATTTGAAACCCTTTAATATATACACTTTATATTTTCAAAAAAAAATTATTTTTTCAATATGCGATTTGAAATCATTTTGTAGACATATATTCGCAAGAAAAAAATTATATTTTTTCAATATGGAATAAAAAAACTTTTTGGTTTAAATACTTCAACTCAAAAGTATAACATAATATCTTTTCAATGTGGAATTTGAAGCCCTTTATTATATATACTCTATATTCACAAGAAAAAAATTATGTTTTTTTTAATGTGGAATTTGAAACCTATTAGTACATATACTCCTATGTTCCCAAGAAAAAGTTATCTTTTTAATGTGGGATTTGAAACCTTTTAGTATATATACTCTATGTTCACAAGAAAAAAATTATGTTTTTTCAATGTGGGATAAAAAAAATTTTGGTTTAAATATTTCAACTTACAAGTATAATATAGTATCTTTTCAATATAGGATAAAATCCTTTTTAAAATATTCTTTTAAACTTCATTATTTATAACATGTATAACCTATATTCACATAGATATTTTCTTAATTTTTTCATATGAAATATTAAAATTTTAAATATAATTTTTAAATTTTTCAAGTTAATCTAAATTGACCCATAAAACCCGAGACCCGACTTCTTAACCAAATCAACCCTCATATTAGATTTGATAACTATATTTTGAACGTAATTATAACTACATTCCAAATACCATCAAAGTGTCATTGATTGCATTGCAAGTCAAGTGTTTTCAAAAAGGTTTATATTATTATTTATTTCTTCAATGGCAAGGAGTTCCCTGATCTAGCTTGCATGTCAATCAAGATTAGTTTCCTTTCTATATAATCTAATCAATCTATGCATTTAAAGAAATTTGAAGTTCGAAAATAGTAAATTAAATTAAAAAATAGAGTATAATAATGTTTGTTTTTACAGTGACATCCTGAAAAAATTTGGAATTTGATTTTTTATTTCAAATTATTTTTTAATATTTTCAAATTATTTTGATATATTGATATCAAAAATTTATTTTAAAAAATAAAAAATATATTTTTTTAATGCATTTTCAAACAAAATACTCTTTATAAAATAATTATTTTTATAATATGAAACACCTCATATACCTTTTTAACTACTCATCCCAATTTCTTAACATTGTTATCCTTTATTTGTATATGAACTAGTTGCATTGCTCGCGTCTTCGTGGAGGTCAGATTTAATATAAATTTTATTGATTTGTTCGACTAATTTGTTTAATTACATGGATTTAATTTGTTGGGTTTGTTAAATATTCGACAATATACTATTTAATATTTGTATATAAACAAGCATGCTCTCCTACTCTACTATAGAAATTAATTATGAGACAAATTTAAGAAATTAAGAACAATTACCGTGACTTGGATTATATATATATATATATATATATATACTGATCACTTATGCGTAGCACTTTTCCAGATACCGTTTCTTTTCCCTTCAATTACAAGGGAAAGCTTGTGGAAAAAAGAATTTGTTTTGATATACTGAAGTTCATCGATCAGTGATTACTTTGACCATGCATGCATTAAAATAACAAGGGAAAAAAATTACAAAAACATGGATAATATATCATGATAATCTCATATAAAACAAATCAAAATAAATTATAAAGTTCAATTCTCAATTAACTCAATGTTTAAGAATAGAATTAAAAAAAATAATTAAAAAAATAATAATTTGACCTGAGTTAACCTGAAAAACTTGTTATTTGGGTCATGAGATCGGGATAATTTTATAGATAGTAAATAAAAAAATGATCTTTGTCAACTCGGATTAGTCTGCCAAACTTGCGATCAAGGTTATAAGATTGTGATAACCTCATAAAAAATAAGTCAAAACAAATTATAAAGTCCAGTTTTCAATAAACTTATTGCTAAAGGTTGAAAATGAAAAAAAAAATTCTAAAAACAAGACAATAAAATGATCCGAGTCTACTTAAGTTACATCGCAGAACACGTGACTCGAGTCATAAAACTAAGATAACCTTATGAAAAGCAAACCAAAATAAATCTTGAAGCCTAATTCATAATCAACCCAACATTGAATGATGAAATAGAAAAAAATCCAATTAAAAAAAGATAAAAAAAATCTTGAGTCAGCTTGGTTAACCTACCAAACACGCGACTTGAGTTATGAGACCGAGATAACCTCATAAAAAGTCAATCAAAATAAATCATTAAGTTTAATTCTCAATCAACCCAATATTTAAGGATATGATTAAAAAAATATCAATTACAAAAAAAAATTCGAGTCAACTAAGTCAGTCCGTCAAACCTGTAACATATGTTATAAGGCCGAGATAACCAAGTATAAAGCATATCACAATAAATTATGAAGCCTAATCTCCAATAAAATAAATATTGAAATATAAAATTAGAATAAAAAATATAGATTTAGAGAAAAAAAATATTAGATTTAGAAAAAAAAAAAACACCATTGAAAAAAATTATACACATAATTAATTTAATGTAATTTTAGTAAAAAGAGAGATTCATTCAATTAATTAATTAGAACAAAATAAATCACAACCAACGGACGTTCTAGATGGAGGGCTTGATTGCAAACAAAACACAACATAGAAGGACTCAATTCATCAAATTTGTACTACAAGGACTCGGTTGATCAAATGATTATTGTACAGGGACGACACGTTTAATTAACCCCACCTTTGAAAGGAAAATTCCATCAACCTTGCCTATAGTCTAAATCATCAAAGACTAGCTAGCTAGAAGACGAAGGGAAGGCATGAACTAGGTCATTACCAAAATCTTTATTGCCAATGTACAAGTCAAGAGAAACAACCCCCATAATTATTTTTGTTTTTTAAAATTATTTGATGTTTTTTTAGGTATCTTTTGATAGTTTTTATAATATACACATGTCAAAAATATAAATATAAATATAAAAAATATTATTTTAATATATATTTCAATTAAAAAACCATAAATATCACACTATAAAACACACTATGCTAGCTAATCTATAAAAAGCTGGGTATTAAAAAGAAAAGAAAAAAAAGAAATTACAAGTTGCCTTGATAGGATCTAGGCAAGTTTTCTTAAACATTTGCATGCACATTCACGACTGTAAACACATTTTTTTTTTTAATTACATCACAGTAATTAAGGCAATTAACATGATTAGCGACAAGGTATTAATTATAAAAGAGTAGTTGTGGGACCCAACAAAGTCTTCAAATGCCAGCATATATCTCCAACGCATCATCACTTAGTTTGGAAACAAAGTAGGAGATATAATCTGAATAATTAAATGGCCTGTATTGAAGAGGATGCTCCATGTCCACGAGTTCATCTGGCACCTCAACTACTGCTTCCTCCTTCGGCATTGAAAACAGTCCACAAGAATACCTGTCTTTTTCCCCGCTAATCACCACCCTATGCCTTGCTGCGTGAAGTCTGCCATTGCTCCATGCCTAGAACACCAATATCGGTTACTACCTTAGCATAGAATTCGAGTCATGCATGTTAATTTAACTAATATATACTTTGGACAGCCGTTCACTTAGGTGTGAGGTGTTCTTGTCTATCTAATAGTGATAATCTTAGGTGTGAGGTGTTCTTGTCTATCTAATAGTGATAATTCTGCAGTGGATCGATAAAACCCATTAATATATATATGCATATATAATTTAAACTTAAATTTGATCGTTTTACCTTGAGTGCGTCACCAACAACAGCTGTGAAAGCATTCTCTGGAACCATGACTTGAGCCCAATCTCCATTCTTGGTTTGAATCTCAAGACCCTGAACTTCATTTTGGCATAAAATGGTGATGGCATTTTTGTCGGTGTGAGCCACTAGACCGATGGACGAGTCCGTCGCACTTGGAGGAACTTTATACTTCATTATTCGAAATATACTGGTGGTTTCCTCAACGAAGGAGTCATAGAGCTTTTCAATGTCAAAGCTTTCGTATATCATTTTCATCACCAGAAAATTCAGTTCTTGCATCTTTGAGCTCATGCCATGGATGGTCTCACTACACCGCAAGGAAAAAAAAAAAAAAAAAGTAGGACAGAAAAAATTAATAAATGCTGCCAGCCATGTCCTATTAGACACGTTCCATGCGTACTAGTTTTGTTTAATACAACATAGTCAACACTAACAGGATTATGCGGTAGAATTTGAGATCGGTCAGTTAAAAAAAAACTGTGTTGACTTTTAGAAGAGCAAAATAAAGATTGGTTGGTTCTATCTCCTGCCTGGCTCAACTTGACTCAAGACTCGTCAGACAGGTCAACTTGTGGGTGAGTTGATGGATATTTAACGAATTAACCAGGAATTTTTGGGTTTTTTTCAATGAAACAATAACATTTTGCAACACAAAGATTTTGAAGACTCCCTGTTATATACATTCTCACACAAAGTTTAAACAATCATGACAGGTAAAATTGCTTTGAAAGTCCCATAAAGATTTCACAACCGTTAGATTATAATACTAGGTGGGTCGTAGTAGTGAATATACAATCCAACGGCTGATGAAAATAGAATTATCCATATGGAATATTGCAAATTAAATTCAGGAATGTGTCTTTACTACAGCAACTGATATTAAGACCAAATGGAATTTAATGGAACTTGCAACAGCCATAGAAAAAGGCTGATTCTACCTCTCAGGTGCTGATTTTTATTCTGCTAGGACATGTGCGTGAGTTTTGAACAAGAACAATCATTTTAAAGCTGGCATTGTAATAAATTCAATCTGTTTCAAAGGATAAGCCCCTAATAAATTATGCATTGGCAGCTAGCAAGTCTGTTGGGTAGCTACCATCATCATGCGTAAGTATTGCTGTTGATGGGACAAGAGCTAAGAACCACCATTCCTTAGTCTCAACAGGCTACTGTAAGATACTATCAAATACTATGATAGCTGTCTAGAGTATTTTGTGCTATTGCCACAAAAAATTTAAAATTTTGATGAATAACATAGTTCATACTTGCTGTAAATTCAAAATGCCATATATAAATAAATTACTACAGTAAAGAATTATTATGAAAAAATTATTAATATTTATTGGACTACTAGAATTTTCTAAACGATTAGGATTATTTAGACAGTTTAGGATCTATTCTAAATACATATTATATAACTTTATTTTGATATAATAAAAATAAAAGTTCTTTATTTGTTGATATAAACATACGTTACGTTAAATCTTTATGTTTTTTCTAGTTTTTTCTCTATTAATATAATATTCTATGATTGCAAGGGTTTTTCATAACAATTTTCTCATTTTTCCCATTATAGGTGCTGTTCAGAGTTCAATCTCTCTTGATGGTGACTTGGGGTCTCTGGCCATGACATTAAGACATGTTTAGAGGTCAGAAGAAGAACAGCTGGAATATCCCAACCAAGAAAGGAAATTAATGATCTGAAAGGTGGTTTTGCAAGAAATTAATTAAAGAAGTGGGGCAATCTCTTTTTTGTGTGTGTCGTGATAAGGTTCAAGGAATTGAAAGGTAAAATTATTGAGAAAATGATCGTTTAGTGATGACTGATTATCTAATAATTAAGCCAAAAGACATAAACTTTACTTGCATGCTATAAATTAAGCCATTATGCGTGTTACATTTCCCTTAATTCCACAATTCAATTTTTCTTTTGGCTAGAATTGATCATGATTTATAACAAAGAGATCATCACTAATTAAACCTTTATCTGTAGCTGTGAATTTAGTAATAATCTCAAAGAAATTAGCATCATTTTCGAACAATATCAGATGATTGTAGCTAAATTACATCAAGCTAGCAAAAACTTCTAACATGGAAACGAAACAAACATCAAGAAAGATGATGGAGAGTAGTCTTACCAGAAACTTGGGTTCCCTTCTGGCCACATAAGGTTGGTAAAAGCTTGAGAAGCGTCAAGAGTTGGAGCATCATCAACACCAAAGCTCTCATGAGAAGGAATTACAGGACAGTTACCTAAGTAACTTCGATATGGCTTAGGATTGACGTGCTTGTTCTTTGTCTCCTCAGGAAGATCAAACAGTGCCTTCAGGGCAACAAACATTTCTTCACGTAGGCTAGTAGGAATCTTATCATAAACCAAAAAGAAGATCCCGTGAGTCTCACATGCCTCTCTAACTTCCTTACACAATTCTTTCCACTTCTCACTCTTAACTTCTATGCCTGCCAAAGCTTCCTCAGAGATATCAAGAAATGGGATTTCGACCTTAGCTGCCATCTCTCTCCCCCTCGATATGTTGTTTGCTGGAGTACTACAAGTACTCTTAACTAGAGAGGTATATCTCATTAAATAGGAGAACAAGTTCAGATATGTCCAAAATTTTGGTTTTACTTTTGAAGAAGTGATTCGGGCACCCACCATATATATAGCTTTCAGTCCTTGCTTCCTGTGTAGCCAATAGGCTCAACTGTTCCATGTGTGAATGTCTCCCCATTTTTTTGGTTCCATATAGGTATGGTAATTAATTTGTAGAGATATTTGTTTAAGTATCTTAATCTTAATTAGAACAAGTAGCTAATAATTAAATTATGCATTATAAATTTGATATTAGTGTGTTGTCTTCTTCAAAAGTTCAGGAAAAGGTTATAAAATTAGAATCTCTAAAAAACATGTGCATTATAAAATCATTAATCCATGTTATTAATAGAGATATATCTTGATTTACACAGGTTTATACCTTCGGCTTGTGATAAGAGGAAAGAAGGCAAAGTCCCATCTACGAATCCGCTAGCTTGGCCTATATAAGTAAGGTGTCGAAGGAAGTTTTCTGCACGCGTTTTACAGTGTGGATAATAATTAGATTTTCGTGACTTCTTAAATGTTAATTATAGTTATAAATTGTAGATAAAACTATGAAATATTAAAAAAAAATTAATTCAATAATCTTTAATTTTAATAATAGTTTACAAGGCTGTTTAAATAGAAGAAAAACATCAGTAAAATCCAAATTAAATTAAAAAATCCTTAGAAAGAGAAACCATAAATAACAAAAAAAATACTTGAACAATAATTACCGTGTTTTATTTAAGACCCCGTTTGTTTGCTGGAAAGTAGTTTCCTTTTGAAAAGTGAATTTCAGGGAAGTGAATTCCGGGAAAGTATTTTCCGATGTTTGGTAGTGTAATGGAAAATAAATTCGAAAATACTTTTCAGTATTTGGTTATGTCATGAAAAATAAGCTGGAAAATAACTTATTAATGTTTTATTTTTCTAAAGTTTATTAAAATAATGAGGAACAAATCTTACAAATTAAAAGGTTGAATGAGAATGAAATTGAAAAAAAATATAATTTCATAAATTATCTCAAATAAAATAAATAATAATCAAAATAATAGAGATCAAATCTAAAAAAAATAAAAAAATAAAAGGTGAAGAAATTAAAATAATAATAATTAACATTTCATAAATTATTTCAAATAAAATAAGTAACAATCAAAAAAATGAGGACCAAATTTGATAGATAAAAAATTTCAATAAAAAAATGATAAGAAAAAAGCAAATAGCAATTATAAAAATAAGGACTAAAATTAATATAAAAATTAAATTTTAAGAGATGGAATAAAAAAATAAATATTCAAAACAAATTATATATAGCAATCAAAAGTTTGAGGATCAAATTTGATATAATCAGCAAATAATGATATTTTTAATTTTTTCACAACTTTCAGAAAGTGTTTTCCGCTCAAATTTTCCAGGAAAACACTTTCCTAAAAACCAAGCCAAATTTTCCTTTGACTGGAAAGTGTTTTCCGTTGACCAATTTTTCTAATGGCAAACAAACACAGGAAAGTTTGGAAAGTGATTTCCCGAAAACCACTTTCCGGAAAACAAACACAGTCTAAAAGTCTTTTCTGATCTCTGAATCTACGATGATTATAAAATTATAATTTTAAATTTTAAATTATATTATAACACAGCTCTTAGAATTCTCTTTTAAAATTTCAACTCGATTTAAAAATTAAATAAAAAATTATGCTTGTTTAATCAAACGATTCTTCTAAAACTCTTTAAAAACTAAAAAATCTTGTCAATTTGAAAAGAAAGTTCCCATGGAAATTAGGTTTTTCCTAGCTCAGCTCTAACAGATTGTAATTATTGGATCGTTGAGTTTGTGGGTGCTCCTAGCATAAGTTTCTAAAGTGATTTTCTGGGTAGAGAGGCGGCAGATTTATGCATGGATTATCTTGTTAGGGTAGTGATGATGTTACTTACCATCAATGCATGCATTTTGCCATTTTTGCAAAAGCAAACTCTTTCTATTAATTATACTCAAGGGCAGTGACACAGTACCAAGACAATAACGAGTTCAATTGCTTTCCTTTCAGTCCGTTTCAAGGACTTATTTTAAAGAACTAGAAAGGGGCCACCCATCCAACCTTATCTTGCCAATGATGCTTACAAATCTCTCCCATTTTTGTTTCCACCATGCTTTGAAGATAGTGAATGATCATATTAAGTATACAAAACCCAAAAAGAGCAATTTAAAGCTATCATCCAAAATATTCCCAAGATTTTACCGAAGTTTAGGCGTGTGGGTTTTGTATGAGATCCACAAATTAATCCATTTTATTTATATATATATATATATATATATATATATATATATATATATATAAAAAAAAGTCCATTCACAGTACACAATTCAAAGCATTCAAAGTTATGATAGTATGTGTTTTAAGAATAACTTACAATTTAAATGCGCGAGTTCTATTAACTAATCTAACTATTTTATTGAAAATCAACTCAATTCACTAGTAAATCCAAGTACTTTGCTCTATTTATAGGAATGAAAATCACTATTCAATGAATGTATACGAAAAGGGGGGGATTGTAGGTCCCTGTAGTTCTCTACACTCAATTCATCGATGAGTTACAAGACCAGCATGAACAACCAAAATGTTCCTAGAATGCATATACATCTTAACAATCTTTGTTGGTCTGTACTTGAAAAGGTAGCACTCCCATGTTAGCTAGCCAGAGAGGTCTCTCCTGTAGCCCTACTGAAGGCATTCAATTCTGCCATAACGTAGATAATATAGGTAAGTGATAGCTTAGGGGTAAATTCGAGCTCAAGAGGTTGTGGAGATGGAGAGAGCCTTAAGTATGGTTGGTTAAATTCAAACTCATGGACACAGAGGTTTGATATGAAGTTTTGTAGCGTTGTCACCCGCAAACCTGAAAAGAAAAGTAACCCTGATGGGGCATACAAAAACGATACATCAAGCATTGTGATCATTGAAATGGCTTGGCAAGGCACATGGTACATTCTAGGCTATGTCCAAGTCACTTTCCTATAAATGGGAGCTAGAGCTCGATTGGTTCCCACTTCACAAGTCAGTTCGACCTCCCTGTATATGCAATTCCCCACAGTACTATTTACTGGGAAATAATGCGTTTTGGAAGAGAAAAAAGATCTCCTTAAGTTGTTGTACAAGTAACCTAAAAAGATGTTTGAGTCAAAGTGATTACATTGACATTATAAGGATTTGATTTCTTACAAGAAAGAAAGGGTGACTATAACTTGTCTCTTTCCATTTGTACCAAAGTGATGGCTGCATCTTTCATCAACTTGTGTGGCTACTAATCTCTCCTACACTCCTGCCCAAGGAAAGAAGATACGAGGGGAGGCAAAATGAACCTAGTTCCTCATTTATTACACAAGATATCGCCCACGTATACTCTTTACTTCCTTGCCAAGTGAAGCCACTTTTAGCCATATATCTATATATGCTGATGAAGCTTTCTAATTTAATTGTAGTACGTAGCTGTGTGTATGCGTATGTATAGGATATGTTCATGTAAGAGAGGAATTCAATCAAATAATTTGGCTCGCAACATGGCAGATCATGCATGCGTAGCGAAGAATTTCTTGTGAAAAGTTGGCAGTATTGTTTTGTTTTGCCTCATCAATTGCTTTATTAGACCATCGATTCGATAGCTCAAATCACAAAGTCAGAGTTCTGGTGTAGGATAGGATTTTATGTATGATCATCATCAGTGATTCATCATGTAGGGTGGGGGTTTTCCATTCTTAGAACATCCCCCACACCCCCATCATTCCTAACTGACATTGTTTTGTCAGCTTAGCTGACATGAATGTGAGATAAAGATTTAGGGTTCAGTCACTATCTGTATTGCCTAACCAAAGACATTGATTGTATGAAAGCTCTCCTACTTTGTATTTTTTTTATCTAATCATGCAGCAATGAGCTCTCTCCCCCTGCAGACCATGCAGGAAGAAAATAACTGAAGTGGGAAATTGTTTAGAAGAAACAATTAAATACATTTGCAAATAATAAAAACACGAAGAAAAATTAAATAAAAAATAAGTACAAAGCACACAATTTCATATCTAAAGCATGAAAGTTGCCCAGAATTATATCATTTTAGGTTTGAAAATGTGATGGCAAATGTTTTTTTTACTCAAAATCCATTTAAATAATATATTTTTTATTTTTAAGAAATTATTTTTAATATTAAAATATCAAAATAATTTAAAAAAATAAAAAATAATAATTTTTATGAAACGCGTTTAAGCCGCAATATTCCGAGACTGCAGCTATTGCTTGTCAACAGGAATAAAGATCTCAATGCAACGTAACAAGAATACTCCAAAAGAATGCACTTAATTTCAATCAACCTACAAACTAAAAATCTTATACATATTTTCTATTTACAACAACGGAACTTTAAGCTAGAGAAAGGAAAACACATGAACAAATAGGGAGGGGGGGGGATTTATTTTTGTTTTTCTCTTTTCTACTCCTTCAAAAATAAAAAATAATTAATCAATTTTACATTTATTATAAATAATTTTAGACAATATAAAACTATGATCATGTCAAAACCATTTCTTGCAACAATCATTTCGAGTCATGTCCTTATTGTCTTGAAAAAAAAGGGGGGATAAAATTTTGAGCTTGGTGGCACGGAGTTTTTCAAAATTTTAAATTTTTATTTTTTTTTGTTTAAATGTATTTTTCATGTTTTAGATTGTTTTGATGTATTGATATAAAAAATAAGATATATTAATACTAAAAATAAATTTTAAAAAATAAAAAAGATATTATTCAAATATATTTTCTAATAAAAAATATTTTGAAAAGCAATCGCTATCGCAATACCACATATATTATTATATTTATGCAATTTTTTACCTTTGTTAACACTCAACATTTTCTTCTGTAGACTGCATTAATTAGGTAGCATTCTCATGTCTTTTATATGCTGAGACTAACTACTACTCTTTTGTTATGGTCTATTCATAAGATTCATGCAAGTTTTACTTCGGCATAAGATTAGGTTGAAAAACTTGTCTAATCAAAGAACAAGAGAAGCTATGCCAGGCTAGCTTGGAAAACGAAGTACTACTTAAGAGAGGAGAAGGGAGAAGATATGAACTGACTGACTTGGAGCTATACAAAATTAACGTATCCAAATGGGCAATGCCATAGATTGCCAAATTAGGCAATGATTAGGTAATCTTGCACTTGCAGCCATTAATATTCCTTGGGTCTTTTTTCATTTCGATCGACAACGAGGTTTCCTTGCATCTTGACGCAATAGGAAGATAAGAAAAGCCACCTTTTTTTCTTGTCACCTGGATTGAGTTTGTTAAGATTTTATCCATGCAAGGTCAAAGGTGGACTCTGTTCTTGTCAGTGATCATATCATACAAGTAATCTTTGCATAAACACAAACTTGAGTTTGTTCTGACCTCGTTCCTCCGGTATTGTCACTGTGATTACCTGTACATCGACGCGAAGCAGAACAGTAAGAAGTGTACTTAGTAATGGAATTGTCTAGGCACATCCATTACTGCTCTCCATTTACCCTCGAAGGCTTGGTCGGATGACAAGATGATTTGTTTCGTATTATTAATGTTATTACCTCCGGTTCAAATTCAAGAGGAGACTACGAAAGGGACGTGACTGGAAAAGAAATGGCCTCGACATGCAGAAGCATGTTAAAACAAGAGAAAATTTAGCCCCGGATCATTTTAAAGAAGTTATAGCTGGGAGTGATGTCGTAGAACGCCTGCACAGCAGGTAACCCGATGGTGGGGGTGCAATGACACAATTCTACGAATTTAGTTAGAAACAATCTTCAAAATTATGTCCATGGGCTTTCTTATTGTTTCCACTAGCCAAACCACATCAAGCCATAGTGTGTGTGTGTGTGTGTGTGTGTGTGTGTGTGTAGTCAGGATGCTGGCTGTTGATAGCAACTAGTCCTGGGAGGAGATAACTTTTGACTCAATAATGGCGTACAAGATTTTTCTGCTTAATGATGAGATTCAAAGGCCCTGCACCCCAGGAGTGAATGCATACACTGCACTACCTGTGCCCTCTGCTCCTAAAGCTGAATGTTCGCTTTTGGTCCCCACTTTCGAGGTCTAGCGCACCAAAATACAACGCAAACATTCCCTACCTCTCACTCTCCCTATCCTCATGGACAAAGTGTGGATTTCAGCATCGGGCCCTCGTTTAGACACATTGAGACATTTCAGTCAACTAGCCAGTTGATTGCTGTGGTTTTGGCGACGAATGATTTGGACGCTCATGCAAAATTTGAACATTGAAATCTCCCTCGCATTTCGCCCGTTATCAAATCAAACATAAAATGTGGAAATCAGAGAAACATGAACAGGGCATGAAGCAGTTTATCAAGGAAGAGAGTAATGCTTTTACAAAGTGTAGTAGAAATGAACTGGAAAAGGTCCTGAGGATGCAAGTTTGAACCAGAAGATATGGCACCGGAAAACTATGAACAAGAACCATTTACTTCCTAGTAGAGTACAAATGAGAGTCTAGGACGCTTGACCATTGACTTTTTTGCAGTTACACAAGTGGCCATGTAACCGATACAACAACATATATGGTTTGGTCTCTGGGGTTATAGTGACCTGATATTTAAATAGAACACAAAATGGGGAGATCGAGCAACCAAAATAAACAAGCTAAAAGCACTTGAACAACACCGAGAAACAATCATATATCATTTCCACAGTTTGACAAACTTATCATGACTAGCAGATGCAACCATCCCTGTAACAGTTGATACCGCCAATGCAGCAATTTGACCATCATGGGCTGGCAGAGTCATTGTCTTGTTCTCACTCATGTTCCAAAGCTCCAAAGACTGCAGTAAATGCCACAGATGCATATCAGAGAACCCAAAACAAAATATAGTGCAGGTACTGAAAAAAAGATACGAATAGAACCAAGTGTGAATGGCCCCTCCCAACTCAACGAAGGAAAACAAGAGTGGGGCAAGAAAAACATGGCAAGAAAAGGCAGCATCAGAGTGAAGATGGGAATGGAAATATACAAAAGACACTAGAATTTTTCCCGGACTTCCAAAAAAATTTGCCCACCATATATTAAGAAATTGTTTTCATAGTTTAAAATCTGATGCGACTTTTGACTTGGATCCAACATGAACAATCTTCAGGGTGGAGAACACCCCATAAAGTGGTGGTGAAGTAACGTTTGTGGAGAACACCCCCATAAAATTTTTATTGGTATCATTATTGTACAACTGTAATTGCAAAGTAGAAAGGACAAAGCAGAAATTACTTGCCTGGTAACAGCCAATGACTAGCAATGAAGGGAATGTAGGGTGAAAAACACAGGAGTGGAATTCGTTGCCATTACAACTCAACTCATGAACACATTCACCCTCACTTCCTGATCCAAGCGTCCAGACTCTGACAGAGTCCTCACTGACAGATGCTAGATACTCACCAGAAGGATCCCAACAAACAGAATGGATTGCTTTAGTATGACCCTGCAGTTAGAAAGATCAAAAGGTCAGCTACAACGGATGGAGAACGGAAAAATGGGAGGCACAAAATATTCATGAGCTCAGTAGACACAGAATCTGGAACAGTTTAAGCCAAATATGAAGGCATATTAAAATATGAATATCACCAAGAACAATAAACATGCATGTTACACAAGAAAAGTATGCCACTTCTGTCACCATGACTGACAGGCAACTAAATCTGCAAAATGACTACAGCAAATAAACTATATCAGTGAGTCCACAAGAAAAGTATGCCACTTCTGTCACCATGACTGACAGGCAGCTAAATCTGCAAAATGACTACAGCAAATAAACTATATCAGTGAGTCCACAAGATTGACTCCAGGAGGCGCCTATATTTAGGAACACCAAAACAATTACCCAAGAAAAACATGCCACTTCTGTCACCATGAGTGACAGGCAACTAAATCTGCATTATGACAACAGTAAATAAACTATATTGGTGTGCACACAAGATTGACTCCAGTTGGCACCTATATTTATGAACGCCAAAACAATACAGTTAAATATTACTTCAACCTTCTGTGCATCTTGGTTTGTAGTGTTTTCAAAATTTTGAATGCAATGCAAAATAGGAGGGTGCGTAGATATATTTTAAAATGCTATTCACATCAAATGTCGAATATGAAAGAGTACTAGTGCATTAATTTTGGAAGCCAACTGTGGTGTTCTATGCTCAATCATGTTTTAAGAATTCGAGTTAGCATTCATATTAACAGCTGCATAAATACCCAAAAAAGGTCATATACAAAAAAACTGGCATCAGATCCAGGTTCGGGCCACATAGTGAAAGGAAACATCAAACTAACCTGTAACGAATGCCGACAAGCTTGTGTCTCAACATCCAGTATAGACACAACATTCTCAGCGGCAGCAGCAAGATACTTCCCTGCACGGGGTTGAAATCTCATCTGGGCCATACCACCCTAATTTAAACAACTATCATTCATCACAAACCAGAGAACTAAAAAAACCACCAAAACAAATCCACTAAATCTCGGATATCGTAAACTGGCCTACAAGATCTACCTTGAATACTCTTGCACAGCTACCATTGGTAATACTCCAGTATCTTATTTCACCATCCCCATCACAAGAGCATATAAGATCATCTTTAGCTGGGTGGAAGTCTAGTGACATTACATTGGAAGAATGTCCAGTAAAAGTGCGGAGTGAGAAATTAGGCTGCAAAAACCATTGTTAAGTTTATAAAAAGATATATATGATGGTGCAGCAGCATAAGGATTCAACAAAGTCACATCCTCAATTTGAGAAAAAGATCTTATTGCCATTTCACAGAGGAAATGAATTAGCATACTATGGATCCACCAATATGAAAATTACTTATTCAAACAAATCTTTATGAGAGAAGACATCTGTTTATTTACATTCACACTGCAAAGGAAGTTGCTCAGAACTAAAACACTCTCAGTGAAAAAAAGACAAATAAGAATTTGCTGCAAAGAACTGAGTCATTAAGAAAGAATATCATACTAACATTGTCAGCATCCCAAACCCTAACAGTTTTGTCATATGATGATGTTGCAAGACGTGGCATGCTTGGGCTGAAACGGACGTCAGTAATCAGAGATGTATGTTCTTCAAGGGTAGCTTTTGGCTTTAAATTATCTGTGTACCACAATACAGCCTGTATCATAAACCATCAGACAAACAATTAACATTGTATTTTGGGTCGGTATAAAACAGCCAAAAGAATGCCCATTTTCCTGTTTCTCTAGTCTATAATACACAAGGTATTGAATTCCACATTTTGGGCAGGCACATCAGAATTTCAAGCGAGCATTCAAGACATTTGCTCGATAACAAATGAGGCATCAAATTTTCCCATAGATTTTTAGTTCTCAGCCTTCAAAAAGGTTTTTGTTTTATAGATATTTTTTATAAGAGACCTTCCAAAAGGTTTAATTTACCCAGAATTAGGATTATAATGCCAGATATTTTGAGACTTACCCTTTTATCATGGCCGCCACTAGCAAGCAATTTCCCGTCTGATGAGAAATGGCAACAGACTACTTTACTTGCACTTGCTCTAACAGAACTTACTTCAGTAAATGTGAATCCTGAAGTCACATGCAAATTCTACACTCAGAGTAAATCATATTTCATAAAAAGACAATTTTTATAACATGTTTGGCATGTCATTACATTTTACATGTACTTGTCAATCCAAGAAAAAACAAAGAAACATAATGAGGCATATCATTAACGATAACCAGTGAAAGTTCAAATATCTATGAACAATCTGCTACATACATTATTGCATCATATTTCAGAAATGTATCTACACAATGTTGACAACAAGACAACAAGATTCAGGAACCGAAGTTCGAGAAAATCTTATCTAAGGAAAAATCAGGCCTTCATTTAAACACCTTTGCTCACATCCATACGAGGAACCACATCTCTAGGGTCATTATCATCAGGGGATAAAAAAGAATCGACATTGTCCTCAAGAGATCCATCCTCCACAAAACGATCCATATCAGCCTGCAATTCAAGATCTTTGTCATCCCACTGCCAAAATGGAATACCAATGAGAATTCAAGCAAGGAATTTTCAATTACTTTACCAATAAAAAGGATGAAAAATTTACTCACCAATTGATTCGATGGTGATGTAAGGGTGCCCGTACCATCTGCCCCAAACATAAAAGGCTTAGAAGAACCTCCACCATGAGGCAAAGCAGGCATTGAGATCACATCTCCAGGTGTGTGGGTAGAAGGTGTTGAAGGAGCTGAACTTGGGGAGGGTCCTGCTGTATTTGCAGTTCCTGAGCTATTGGCAGGACCAGAAGATGACACTGGTTGTTTTCTCTTTCTCCCACTCTGGTTTTTTGAAACCTTAAAATGCAACAAGGAAAACCATGTTAGGAACCTGCACAGATTGGCATACTACTTTTAAAATGAACAAACTATTGTGCAACATCTCGAAAAGGCAATAGAATCTCAGTTTAAGACCAGGAGGATAGCAAAAATCCAAGACAAGAAAGTTAACCCAGATACAGGGAGAAGTCAAAAGGCCTAGTTCAGAACTACTGTCATGGAATGAGTATAATTGGTCTCCAATAAATAAATGGAACAGCAATTGCAGTCAACTTGGCACCCCATTAGCCAAACTATATTGGCTGTGTTAAGCAACTTTTGTCCAAGGGGCGGATACTAGAGAAAAGAGAAACAAATGTTGGCACGCTAAGGCATCACACATAATTAGTATTCAGTAAAAAGTTTGGAGCAATTGAGATCTAGAATAATACCAAAATAGTTCCAACAAATGTATCTAGAAATGTTAATAGCTGGTTTAAAGAATCAAGGAAACATAATAACCCTGCACCACCAATAGTGCAATCAAAAGGATGTCATGTGGCCAGAGCATCAGTTATAAAGGTGTATTAGAGGTACCCTAAAAGGACAGACCTGATCGTTTCCTCGAAAAGAGTTGGACATGCTACCGTCGACGTTGACACTGGCAGCACCCCCCATCTTATCTTGCGGGTGAAGATTGTGACTTGAACTCTGTGATTGCTGATTTGAAAGCACATGCTGCTGAAGCTGCTGTTGCTGTTGCTGTTGCTGCTGCTGCTGCTGCTGCTGTGGATTGTTGCTCTGTTGTTGTTGCTGTTGCTGATGCTGCTGCTGCTGCTGCCGCTGCTGCTGCTGCTGCTGCTGCTGCTGCTGCTGCTGCTGATGTAACTGAGCCATTTTTAACTACATATGAAAGGAAGTTTCTTCTAGAATATTAAATTTATGGGGAAGCAGTAGAAACTAAGAAAGACATCAAAATAAATTGAACTACAGATTAAAAGTAAATTCGCAGAATCATTGAACCTTCATCAGGATATCTGTATCTCCACGAGAAAAAAGTGGGCCCGCAGTTTGCAAAGGGGATCCAACATTTGGAACAACATCACCAACAGAATTTGTAAGGCCATCCTTTCCAAGGCTTACAGTCCGGTTATTGATAAGCATTCTCAGCCTTCTACTTTCATCACTAGCAGCTGGTGATGTTAAACTTTGTTGTGCAAGCATTAGCTGTTGCTGGTGTTGTGGTGTTAACATCTGAAGTTGATGAAAGGGCTGAGGAGCCTGTATAAAAGGCTTTTGTTGCTGAAGAAGCCCTGAACGAAGTTGTTCCAATCCCTGATGACGAAGCAGAAGGTTAAACAGCAATTGGTCAAACATGCACACGCATTAACAGTAAGCATGTTACTTACAATTGTGAATACAAAATTAGATCATAATCATGCTTGTAGAGAGTAGGATTTTCAGGAACAATTGAAACAGAGAATACTTACAGTGAGTGGCCATCCTTTTAAAGTCAAATTGTTACCACCTTGATTTGATCCTGAAAAGCAAGGACCTAAATGTTAGCCACAAGCACCTCTAAGCCACAGATTATAATGAGCCACAGCTTAATCTCAATTAGAAAGATAGAGGCTCTGAATTAAAGATCAATTAGTCTCATAAGTGCAGTAGAGTGCTATTTGCTTCTCAAAAATCAGGATGAAACAATCATAATGGCTTGAACAGGGAAAAGCCATTAACAAAGCATACCATGAATTCCTATCAATGATCCTTCTGGACCAGCAGCTCTAGGATTCAGCACTGGATTGATCTCACTCTTTATGTCCTGATTCCATACCAAACAAAATTTAGAACAATTGAACAATAAGAAAATCCAAAATGATGACAAAACCCTATGGAACCCATACTGGTGTGGACCCTGGCAATTGCTGATTTCGAGCCTGGACCTGTGGGGACATTGCACCGGAAGCACCATGCAACACTTGCCTAAAATTAGATTATACAACATATCAAGTTTTCTAAATCAATTATAGGATTTAACATATACAGCAAAAAATCAGTGAGTGCTTATTCAGACATATTTCTAATAGTTGAGATTGTTTAAAATTCAGTGTTGCAAATCCAAATAGGCTTTTATTTATTCAAAAGAAACAGAATAACTAAAGAGAATTTGCATATGATATGAAATCTATGTATTTCATATTAAATGCTGCATGAAAACCATATATAGTTTTTGTTTTTGTCTATCCAAAAGTTCAAATATATGATTAAGCAATAAAGGTGAAGGGAAGAGAAAAGCACTCTGAAGTCTGGCCAGTCGCTGCAGCAGCAGATTTCAAAATCGAGGCATGATTTGGATCCAAAAGATGCCCCACATTCTCACCAAATCTTTGCTGTAAAAAGTTTCAAAAATAGTAGAATAAAGTCAAGTTTTGAAAAATGCCAGTCAATGCACCAGTCATAAAATCAAACTTAAGAAAATTAAAACGAGAAAGGAAGAAAAGGCCAATCACCTACCTTCATTGCAGCATCTGCCAAAGAATCCCTCTCCATTGGTAATTTTAATTTTTCCTCGTACATCTTAGTAGCCATTGCATTAGCAGTTGCAGCATTTTGGCGCATGAGAGGATCATTTCCCACAAGCCCATTTGCAGTACCATTTAGGAGGTGGGCACCATCCCTTCTCTGCTGCTGCTGATGCTGCTGCTGCTGCTGCTGCTGCTGCTGCTGCTGCTGCTGCTGCTGCTGCTGATGCTGCTGCTGCTGCTGCTGCTGCTGCTGCTGCTGATGCTGCTGCTGCTGCTGCTGCTGCTGCTGCTGGTGCTGTTGGTGTTGTTGCTGCTGCTGCTGCTGCTGCTGCTGCTGCTGCTGCTGCTGCTGCTGCTGCTGCTGCTGAGCATGCCTCTGCAATATGAGATGATGTTGCATTTGCATTTGCTGTTGTTGTTGTTGCTGCTGCTGCTGCTGCTGCTGTTGATGTTGTGGTTGTGGTTGTTGACCTTGCTGCAGCTGTTGTTGCTGCTGCTGCTCCCTTGCTTTAATCAACTGAGTCTGACATTCCAATATGTCACAATTTTCCAATGAGAACAAAAGGTTAGTACTTCTATGAAATTTGCAGCAAAGATTTAAAGTTTAAACCTTCAAAAACCATGTTCCAATTGCACCAACTGGCTAATTCAGTTGAGGGTTTAAACAAGTATACGTGTCTACAACTATTTGACAAAATCCCAAACAACAATCCCCCTGGACCAGTAGATGGCTGAAGTTTACACCACAGCACTGGCAATGAGCAGTTTATCCAACTACAGAATCCACAGCTAGTGAAGATATTGCTGCACTTTTTGGCATCTCAGCAGATTTGGAATGCCACATCAATTTATCATACTATCCAGGGGAGGAGTCTAATCTTGGTTTCAAGAACAAGGTTTCACTGCACACAGAGGAGAAGCCTCACCTAGGTATCAATTACTTGGGTCCACCAAAAATCTAAGAAATTCTGAAAATAATTTTGCAGGCAACAATATGATACTCAAAGGAAAGACGTCATCGATTTGTCACTTTAATGCCTCAAGGTAATCACCACCTTCCTTTTCTCTCTAGCACTCATAGATACAAATAAACCTAATGAAAATAATGAGATGCAGCAGAATAGCCTGAAAACCAACCTCAATGTAAGACGCAGCAACCTCTGAGTGCTTCTCATTGGTCCTTGCAATAAATATATCCCAGAACACTGACCACCATTCAAAGAGAAAGCCTCCCGGTGCATCGATAGCTGGACAGCCACAGTAAAAATTAAAAACCACTTAAGAAATTAGAAACAAAATTATAAAAAAAAAAATATATATATGTATATAACAACGGAAGCCAGCATAAAGGTTTTCTCTTGCCCTGAATCATAAATCCAAAAACACTGACCTACAGGATCAGATGACACTTTTCCTTCCGCTTGAAAAGCCTGAGCAGAAGCCTTCAAGTCTCTTTTTACCAAATAATCATGGATATACACATCTAACCTGTTATTTATCCAAAAATTTACTCGATTTCACTCATATCAAGAAAAATAAAAGTAGGCTTCACCAATCCTAACAGCTGCGAAAAGAATAACAAGTACAAATCCAAACTAGTCACCCAAATCAGACATCATAGCGAATCTTGGGAAGAAAAATGTATAAATGGACAGAATCCAAACCAGAAATACAAGATTCCCGAATGTTATAAAAAAAAGGAAGTAAACCAGCAACCCCAGTGATTAAAACTCAAAACTACATACAATCCCATCTTATCCACACAAACGAAGAATATAGTTAAACAACAAAGTGCTTACACACTAAATACAGTACAAATTCAATTTACTAACCAGTACGAGAAACACAAACCCTAGAATACTAGTAATGTACATGTAAGTAACATAAAACAGCTTCAAAGAACAAAGCTTTTGTCCAGAAACGACCATAAGAAACAAAAACAAGAAAAACCCACATCCTAAAAACCCCAATCAAGAACAGAAACATGAGAGAAAACGGCATTAAAACAGAAAAAAATGTGAACTTTTAACAGTGAAGAGAGAATCTTCAACTATATTTCAATAAAGAACTTACATTTTATCAGCTTCCCAGTTGGTTTGAGACATGTTTTTGAATTCTAAACAACTGTTATACAATAATGTCTGGATTCTTACACACTGCTCTAGCTCCTCTTCGCCTCTAAAAATCCCAACCCAGAAAATAAAAATAAGAAATTCATTAGTGCAAAACTTTACTTTCAGTATACAAAATCAATTAATTTAATAGAACCCAGAAAAAAAGGAGTTATAAAGTTGCTAACTCTTTTGTGATAAAAAAGAGCAATGAAGAATCTATCAGTGCAAGAATGGAAATAGAACCTCTAAATTTAGAAAGAAATTCAAAATAAATATTTGTTAAAATTTAATTGAATAAAACCAAACTCAAAAATTAAAAAAAAACAAAAGAATATGAAAGATTGATAGAGATACCTGAAATCCCAAAATAGAAAATTATATTTTTTTTCCTTTTTTTTGAGACTTAATAAAAAAGAAAAATTATATCTGTAGCTTTTGGTGGATTGCGAGTTGCTATTGCAGATATCATAATGGCTTTAGTTGACGGAATTTACTGATAAACCCCTAGACCTTGTCTATTTTATGTCTGAATCGCTAGTTTCCAGGCAGCTTATAGTTTAATGACTTAAATACCCTTGAACATTAGCAAAGTTTCTGGTAATTCTGGTACGTTAGTTGTGTATTTGTCAGAATAAAGGAGGAGTTTTGTGTAATTTAATTGTAATGGACAATTCTTGCACCATTTCACTGTAGACACTTGTGGTTTTTCAATTTATGAATGAGCCATGTAATTTGGTATTTTGTAGATGTTACCCAAAACTTCTAGACTTCCTTCATCAACGTCCTCCATGTACATTCATAGAGGGTGGTAGTCTTGCTTTCAATTGTGAAGAAATTATTGCATAAATATCTTAGGCGGAGACAATTATATGTTATCTATGTGTTTTGTATTTTGGTCTAGTTTATGAATGATAAAATAGAATTGATTTATGTAATAATTTTTCTCATCTCTGAGAAAATAAAGATTTTTGTAGTGCCAAGGATGAAATTGTAATTGCATTTCAAGAATTTATAATGATATGTATGGTAGAAACTAAAAAATAATATTTTCTTTAGAGTTGTTTTATAACTTATAGTTAAATATTTTTATTTGCATGTAGTCGGCTATGTTATTATTATCATTAACTATAAATTTAAAACGTGGAGAATCCCTTTACATTATTATATTATGGTTTGTAGTGCTTTATTTTTT
>Ga0325405_1000934_pt1 | contig 29109 bp, 17 predicted proteins | sample PopdelMetagenome_21_FD_205663 | JGI IMG/M metagenome (GOLD analysis project Ga0325405, IMG submission 205663) | Populus deltoides microbial communities from Bellville, Georgia, United States - Xylem-Control-R2 | ecosystem: Host-associated > Plants > Phyllosphere > Stem > Wood/Secondary xylem... | reverse complement strand
ACATATGATGTATCTAGATAAAAAATTGGACATGATAAGACTATCTAAAATTCAAATGTTAACTAGGGAATCGAATTATTCACGATAAAAATTCAAATTTTATTCTAGTTCCTTGCTTTGTAGGATGGTGAACATTCGTAAGAATAGATATCTCTAAAATTCTTTTGGTATAATTATTTTGCATTTTCAAGGATAAATTTATTTTTCATAAAATATTTTAGAGGTTTTCACTTTGCAACACCTTTATTTTTGTCTCAATAATTACTGATTTCCCCCTCGGCCATCTGCTGGGAGTATTAAAATACCATTGGTTGTTTTTTAAAGTATTTTTATTTAAAAATATATTAAAATAATATTTTTTTTTATTTTTAAAAATTATTTTTGATATCGGTATATTAAAATCATTTGAAAACATCAAAAAATATTAATTTAAAATAAAAAAAATTAAAATACAAGAAGAAATAAAACATGATGCTACAATATATCTTCATTTCTAACAACACAACAAGCTAATCATTGACGAGTATTAGATTCGTGCCTGTGAAGAAGGCTTCCAAAACTAAAAGCATGCTTTAACAAATTTTAGTTACTGTTGATCTCATTAATATTAATATCTTATCAATCAATTTTTTTATATGGAAAGATCAAAGTATTTTATCTATTAATTATGATTAGAAAAATCACATGTTTATATTTTCTTTCCTCGTCCAAAACACAACTATAAAGGTGTTTAAATTTCCGTTTCAAAAGTAATTTTATTTATGTATTTGAAATTAATTTTTTTAGTGTTTTTATATTATTTTAATTTTTTAATGTTAAAAATAAATTTTTTAAAATAAAAAATAATTATTTTAATATATTTTTAATTAAAAAATACTTTAAAAATTAACGTTATTACAATATAAAAAAACCCTAACATTACTATGCTTTATAACAACGACACTAACGTTATCTGTCTAATAGACATTTCTCTGAACATCTTCGACGGGTTTTTAAAGGAAAAACATTCGATCCGACCTTTAAGACTACAATAATAAAACTATATTTAAAAAAAAAAAAAAACATAGAGATTCAGTCATATGATCATGTATATGATGACCATGCACATGTTCGGTGTTTTTGAAAGACTACTCATCATATCAATATCCGTACCGCATGTTATGTCTAATACAACAACATACCATCACTCAAATGCCAATCAAAATATGCCACGTTAATATCATTGATTTCGTGGACCAGTAGTCTACTGCCAATTATATGAGCACCCATGTTAATGTCATTTGTTGACATGTCATTGTGCTAGCATGACATGGTATTTTAATTGTTGGTGAAAATTGTTATTACTTTGAACCTCATGCGATGGAATATCGAGATAAATAAATTATTTACAAAAAAACCTGATTATTTTTTAATTAGGGTTGATTTTAAAAGAAATGATATCATTTCATTTATTTATTAAAAAAACGTGAACTAAACATCTAAAAGAAAAGTAACCAAAATAAAAAGAAGAAGCGGAAATAATGTAAAAATAAAATAAAATTTATGCATTCTATGTAAAGGAAAATTACAGTGAAATAGGAAGCTGACTCCACGTAGCCATGGGAGAGTGTGCATAATAGTATTATAAAATATAATGCCTACTTTTTCCTCTTTCATGTCCGAAACCATTTTAGATAAAAAGACCTCTTTTCTATTCTTGCAACAATCAACAAGAAAAAGAAAAAAAAAGGAGCCAAAATGTCTTCACCAAGCAAACGCAGGGAGATGGATTTGATGAAACTGTAAAAATCTTTTTTCTTTTTTGACAAGTTTCGTTCTTTATTTAATTGGGTTTGTTCGGTGTTTTTTTTTTTTTATCGATTTTTAATTTATTTTTTCTGGGTTTTGATTGACTAGGATGATGAGTGATTACAAAGTGGAAATGATCAATGATGGCATGCAAGAGTTTTATGTGGAATTCAATGGACCTAAAGAAAGTAAGCAATCAAAATCTTCAGTACCCATTTTTTCTTTTTACTGTTTTCTTTCTTTAATTCAACTTTTTCTTAAAAAAATGTTTTTCTTGGTGGCTTAATTTCTGTTTTTTCAGTTGATTTTTTTATTTATTCCTGTCGATCCATGTGTATACTTTGGTTTTTGTATTTGTTCTTCAAGATTGCAGTGGATAAGAAGTTATATTTTTTTCTTCTTTTTTCTTTGATGAATTGAGCCCTTTATATTTCTTTTACTGCAGGTTTTTCTTGTTGAAGTTGAGTTTTAAGCAGATCTTTTTACTATTGATGCATGAGAAGAAACATGTAGTTTTTCTTTTACTGTAAAGTAGAGTGTGATTTTAATGAATTGCACTGCACTTCTTCTTCTTCTTCTTCTTGTTCTTATAGTGGTTGCGAGTTTGTTGTTTGTTGATTTTCCTCAGCAAAGATAAAGTTTAAGTTTCTTTTGGGGTTTTTAATTATGGATGCAGATATTTTATTATCTCTTCTCTTCTTTTTCTTTGTGGGAACATGGCAGGTCTTTATCAAGGAGGTGTGTGGAAGATAAGAGTCGAATTGCCAGATGCTTATCCTTACAAATCTCCATCAATTGGCTTTGTCAACAAGATCTATCACCCTAACGTTGATGAAATGTGAGTTAGTGGATGCTAAAATTTGACTACTTTAGCTCGTTCAAAGTTGGTGTTTGCTTATATGTATAGTTAGTTTACAACTTTTAACGGAAATGTGGGTTTGTGCTTGAGTTTCAGGTCTGGTTCGGTGTGTTTGGATGTTATCAACCAAACTTGGAGCCCCATGTTTGGTAAACCTTCTGCTCTGTTATTATTTATCTATGGACACTTTGTATGCTATATGTGGAGCTTCTAAATCTGATTCATCCATCCATAGATTCTTCAATTTTTGAGTAATGCTGTTATTGTCAGAATTTGACAATTTCCATTTTAATGAAAATCCACAGATCTGGTAAATGTATTTGAAGTATTTCTCCCTCAGCTACTTTTGTATCCAAATGCATCAGATCCATTGAATGGAGAAGCTGCTTCTTTGATGATGCGTGATCACACTGCTTACGATCAAAGAGTGAAAGGTAGGAACTCTAAACATAGTTTGTGAACTTAAGCGTTATTTCCAGTTCTCTTATTTCCATCCTGAATTCTGTAGTTTTTTTCCACTTTAAAATGCATGTCGAAATTCATGAATAAAAGACTCCGAGACAGGGAAATTACGTTGCATGTCGAGGACAACATTAACCCAGCTCATTTATGCTCATTGGTGATTGAACCACTTTTGTTGAGGTTTGAGTGATATTCTGAAAGAAGCATCATAGTTTTAACCTTGAACTTGATGAGTGATTCCTGTTCAGGTTTATTATAGCTTAGTGTTTCAAGTTGGTAGCTACAATTGCTTTATCTAATTCCAGTTAAATTAATTAGTCATTGGATTTTCATTTTGGATCTACGTCTTTGAACTTGCACGCTCGTGACATGTTTGTTTCCATTCTATATCTATAATATCTGACCTAATTTTAATTTGAACTTGGAGCATGATTTGTTTCTGCTGGGTTTTGATTATTAGGAGGATTCATGCCATTTAGGTAATTCACTGCATCCATTAAAGATCATATAGGAAGCAGCAAGATCTGAGACATTGAGATGTACCTTTACTTTCCTCTGTTGTCTTTTGGGTTGGATGGTTTGATGCATTGAAAGGACTTGGAATCTACATATCCTTAGGAAAGTAATAAGACCTTTAGACCAATAAAGCAAAATGGGTCTACTGTTGATTTTGAATTGTTAATTCAGAAATTACTATATATTGAATGGAAACATTTCCTGTGAAAAGGCATGTAATTACATCTATTTTGATGCATGAGTGCATGAAGGCAAGGGGACTGCGAACCATTTGTGACATTGTTGGACAGTGGAGGGGATGTTGGCTGTCAGGCAATCGCTGCTGCAAACAGTTTATTTTCTTCCACTAGAATTCCTTTACAGAAATTTGTGTATTGGGTCTGGGAAGAATATAGTATAGTAAGATTTTCTTTATGAACATGGCTGTGGAAGAGCTGATGTCAGTCAATCATTTATTGTCTCTTAACTAGGTCCTGAAACCCAAAATCAAATTTGTCTTTTGTAAAATGATTCAGTAACCGTGAAATGATATCAAATATGTGAGGATGGCCTCAATTTCCTACACAGGAATTACAGATTTAAACAATAGGAGCCCCAACAAGAATACATGGCTGCCCAAAGAGTAAGGATAGTTAATGTTGGTTTGATCAGTTCTTTGTTTTCAAAATGGCTACTAATTTGGTTTTGGAATTTGGAGATTATTTGAGAAATTAGAACTTTGTGTGATTGGAAAAAGAAATGAAGAGCAGTTTCTGAATGGGGTACACAAAAATGGACTTTATGTTGCATGAAATATGGAAGTCTGATATAGGTCCGTGTCTTGTATGATGATGGATCATCAAAAGTTAAACAAAACTAAGCTGGCAATAGATGTATACTGTACCTGTACCTTCTCTGAGTGATGCGTGCATACTGGCATCAACCTCATTGTTTCTATGAATTGTATTATGTGACAAAAAGATCATCAATCCAATGTTTTATCTGCTCTTATCGTCTTGAACTCTGCCTTGTATTTAACTTCTAAGCCGCCATGATTATGTTGTTGTAACTACTCGCACCCTTCATCTATTTGTCTTGTTTCTCTTTTATTTCCTGAAATTGTGCAACTGTTACTTACGACTGTCTTATTTCCAGAATATTGTGAGAAATATGCGAAGCCAGAGGATATAGGGGCAAAACCAGAAGAAAAATCCAGTGATGAAGAGCTGAGTGAAGATGATTACAACTCTGATGATGACCAAGTCGCTGGCAAAGCCGATCCTTGATTAAATGTATGGATGTCTTCCAATTGTCTGTACCTGTACATGAAATTCAGCTCTTTTAAAATGAAAAATTAAATCGCTCAGCAAAACTGAAGGCTGATGGAAAAAATCCTTCCCTTCTCTCTTTATGTCTTTATTTGCCATAAATGTAATTATTCAACTCTGGATCAATGTTTCAGATATTCATTACTGTTGGGAGGGAGGGTCTAAATCAGGTAGCTAATCCTTTGCATGTGCATGAACTTGTCATATTTTCGTGGGACTTGTCTGGTCTCCACTCCACTCATGGATGTCTTTTGGTGGAGAACTTAGCTAATGGTGATCGGAGGGCAACTCTCATCCTCTTCTGTTAAGCTTGGAGAGTTTACTTCCAAATTTGTAACTATAATTTTTTTGAGATTTTTGGGGAGATCCATGGCGGGTATTGAATAACTTGGTTGAATCAAGCTATAAACTCCACCAGTCTAATGGCTCATGCATTTTCTTTCCTGGTCCATAGCTCTAAAGAGACTTCCCGAAAATGCGCGTTCTCTGAATGGACGAAGGATACTAAGCAAAGAATGTGATCATAATATAATGGATCCCTAAGCAACAAGGCCCCTATAGCTCAGTGGTAGAGCGTCAGTCTTGTAAACTGAAGGTCTGTAGTTCGATCCTGCATGGGGGCATGATTTATATTTTTCTTTTTCTTCTTTGTTTGTTTGTTTGTTTGTGGTCCTAAAATAAAACCAAAACATTGAATATTCTCTGTACGATGCTAGCTAGCCCTATCTGTACCCTAACTTGAACAAACTTTGATGATTTCTTCTCGTTCTCCAACTGGAGACAGAAAAGGAAGATAAAAAGGGCATCTAATATATATAATCCAATATTGTAAATATAAGAGGCTAAATGGTAAAAAAAAAACTTTAATTTGAACGAAGGATTTCCCCATAAACTACTTCAATTTAAGAATGTAATCATATGGTTAGTTGAAACAGGACAGGATTCTGTTAAAAGCAATTAGCGGGAAACATCTTTATACACACGCACGCACGCCCGCGCACACACACATAAAAGTAAGATTTTAGACTCCAAACTTGTCCCTATGATCGAATTCAACAGTAGATATCTTCTTCTGCAATAGTTGTTGTACTTGAGTTTGTGAAGTGTCATAATTCATGAATGAATGGATGAAGAAGAGGGGTTTATTTCTTCAAGTAACCTAAAATATGATTTAAAAATAGAAAATTTATCTAAAACCCCAAAATTTCTCGAGATTACATCTACTTTTTTAAGCAATTTGAATACTAAATAATACCTTATTGAAACTCTTATTATCAAATATAATTTGTTGATACCAAAAATAACCGTTTTGGTTGTTGAAATCGGTGTTGACCAGTAATTTTCTCTTTCTACATTAAAACCCAATGACTTTCTTTCTTTTCTCTCAAACCAGGAACTGAAAAATAAAGTTTTGTATTGAAATTGAATTTTCTAAAACTAAAGGGATCAAAAAGTTTTTAATTGAAAAGAAGGACTAATTTAAACTTTTCTTTTCAAATATGAAATTGCCACCTAATTTCTCTGTCTTTTTTACTTTGGTTTTTGGTTTTTAATTATGTCCTTTCTTAACAAATTTGAAGCAATTGGCCACTAATTTGGCCTTATAAGGACTCAATTAAGACAAAAAAAAGTCTAAGGACTAAAATAATAATAAAAATTTCAATGCTTCAATCCATAGTAAAATATAAGAGAGTGAACAATAAATTTAGGTATAACGTCTTAGTGTTTTGTTAGTAGCATTGTTATTTCTATAATTCTTTGCTTAAAAGAAGTCATTGTTATAAAAAAGTTGATGGGAATATTTTACACGTAAAGAAATAAATAAATTTAAGGTCAGAACATATTCTCTATACGATTTTAGCCATATCTGTACCTTAACTTGAACAAACGTTGATAAGAAAAAATCACAAAATTCCGATGTAAAAAGATAAAGTTGTCAGTCAACACTAATTTCTACCACCAAAACAATAGTTTTTGGTGTCAATGTGTTTTATTAGATGAGAAAAGTTTTAATGGGGTGTTACTTAACATTCGAATTGCATGAGAAAATAGATCTAACCTTAAAAAGTTTTTGGGTTTTAGATTGGTTTTTTTTTGTTCTTGAACCATTTTTTTTAAAGTTATTTGAATGCATAAATGTGTTTTAGATCTATATGGTGTTTTTAGGTCAAAATATGGTTGAAAGTTGGATTTTTGGTGCAAAACACCCTGACTTTTCAACAATCTTTGATCGACGGAATCTGTGCAACGCTTGTAGCAATTCTTGCATGAAAGCTAATGAAGAAAGGTTACAGAGCTGGCACAATGGAGCTGGCACAATGGGGCTGGTGTAGTGCTCTAATCTATTTGATGAAAACATCACATGGAAAGATTTATAAGAGCTTGGTAAACAGTTTCCAAGCTTCTGTCAAGATTCTCGAACCATTTCCAAGCTTTTGTCCATATTCTTAAAGGCAAGAATCATTTTAAAAAGGGGAAATTGTTACCACTTTTTAATAAAATAAGGATGGAGATTTAAGCATGTGCATAATATGAAAAACATGTGAAGATAATCGTTGTAACAAACTGGCTAATTTGATCATATATAATTAGTTAGCTACTAGGTAGTTAGCTGTCAAGGCAATTAACAGTTAGTAGTTAGAATAAAATAGTTAAGACGATTGTAATTGGAGGGAAAACACTAGAATATAAGCTGGTGTATCACAAACGTAAGGGTAAGAAATAACAATAACAAATTCAATCATTCTTCTCTTCTTTAACTTTCTGCTATTTTTTTTCCTAATCCCGTAACTCTTCTCTTGCTAAGCTGACAGCTTAACATTCATGATTTTCGGACAGCTCTCGCTTGCATTTACCTTAAAATTTTATTAGCTTATTTTTGGACAACTCTCGCTTGCATCATTTAAACCTTCTTAATTGTTTTTGCTAAATATCTCACCCTATGAATAGTCGGCGAGGAGTGGATTGAGACACAAGGATTGTTAACACATGCAATCATCAAGAACAAGAGGAGCAGAAGGTGTTAATGGAGTTTTAAAGTTTGAACTTGAGTGGAATTACATTCCTCAACTGCCCCCTATAAGTATTGCGCCCCCTCAACTTGAAGACAACCTAAGAGCACAACAAGTATGTGAAAAGGATAAACAAACACAAACTTTTCTTTTTTCCTAGTGTTTTGTAGCTGTTTAACGGACAAAAGCTTAAATAATCTTCCCTTTTTAATGGGAGCACAATTATTTGGTTTGCTTTCTCATTCTCCAATCTCTTTGCAACCTATACGGGCCATGGGGGAGAAAATTATCACCATCCTAAGTTTGATCTCAACCCTTAACATTGAGTGATAATTGTCTACTTTTGAGTAGCATGTCTAAACCCACTAGACAATAGTGCAGAATATCTTGTGTTGTTTTATTTGGACTCGATAAATTTGAATTCATAAATGTTAGCTTACAAGCTTAACCAAAAAAAAAAAAAAAACTCTCACAGCTTTCTCCTGATGTAACCTTAAAGATCGCATATTGCAGGAGCACGTGGTGCCTCAAAAAGTAATTGAAAATACCTTTTCAAATATGTTTAAATTAACAAAAAAAAATATTAAACTTATTATGTTTTAATGATTTTGATACTGTCATAAAAACATTCACATTTTTATTTCCTATTAAAAACAGAAATGTATCATATTCTCACAGCTAGTATTGGAAGAATTGGCTGGCACTACAACATAAATGCATCGAGAAGCACCCAATTCTGACCAAATCAAATCTATGGATTTCAAAAAAAAAAATTCCATATCTACAAACTTAGATGTTGAAGCAATAGATATGGTCCACAACCCAATTCAATTCTTAACAAGTACATTAAATATTTTTTAGTACGTTTATTTTTTGGTTTTAAAAATGTTTTTTTAAAAAAATTAAAATTTTTAATGTTTTTTCTTTACTTTAAATTAATTTTTTGGTATTTTTATATCGTTTTAATGTGTTAATGTCAAAAATATTTGTTAAGCAATAAAAAAATATATTATTTTGATGAATTTCCGAACTAAAAACACTTTGAAAAATAATTACAACCATACTTCCGAACACCCCTTTAATATAGTAAATGGGTGGATTTTTCTTGGCTACAAGTATAAATATTAAAACTTTAGGTTATAATCAAGATCGAAGAACAAGGCAACCTTTGAAATGTAGAGATGTAGATGTCTCACAGGAGCTTGACATTTTCTTTTTGAGCTGGAGGGAGTCAGATTGGATTAAAAGCAATCAATTTTTGAGTTAGATTAGCTTAAAAAGAATTTACCAGGACCGAAGCCTATCCAATCATGGCCGAATGTGCTTGTAGGTTTTTAAAAATTTCTTTAAAATCCAAAATTGACGCCATATCCAAGACTTGGAAGTGAATACAACTTAAATGATACAAGAGCCCACCAATCACCCAGACCAAGAATTTAAGTATTAACACAGTAGCCCATCTCTTGTTTCGGGCCTAGTGTGTGTATTCCACTAGATTTTTGATTCAAGAGAACAGGTTTACTGGACCAGAGAGAGCCCATGTTTCAAACGATGACAGGCTCTTACAGACTGTCTTAACCAAACTAACTCCCTATTGGACAGGACAGAACAAAACAAAAGCATAATTATTAGATTATTAGACTTTGAAATGTAATTGAAAATCTTTTACTATTTCCTTACAAATCTGTGGGGTTGGAGGCAGGTTGTGACACGCAAGGCGTTGAATGATGAAGTTGTCTTTTCGAAATGAAGGGTGTATTAGTTAGAAGAATTTATCGTTTAGTATTCTATTCACTAAAAAATCTATAATTTAGAAGAATCTAGAAAAAAAAATTAGTTGTCATTCCTAGTCCACTCTACTTAAAGCTTAAGCTGTCTGTCATTTCATTTTTGTTCGATTTAGGTTTCGTTTAAAAAAAAAAACATAACAAATCCTCTGTTTTCTTTTCATCAGATCATCAAAAAAACATCTAGGTAAATCTATCTCCCCCTTTTCTCACATTAGTTTCTATTTTATATGCTTATTATTTTTATTAGTTATTATATTTACTTTTGAAGTTTTTCTGTCCATATTTTGAATTATCCTTTTATCTATAAGAACCCTGCCAGTGTGCGCGAGCGCTTCTGTTTTTGGTTTAAGGGTTTTAGGTTCCTTTTAGTGGGTTTGGCCATCTGGGTAGTTATTACTCCGTCAATCTTTGACTCTCTTAATGGGTTTTAATAGATTTGATCATTAACTAATAGATTCATTATAGTAGTTTATATAGGGACTTTTCTTGTCAGTTTTTAAATGGCTAGATTGATTCTTCCATGCAAAAGTTCCTGTCTTGCAAAGACCAGTCTCTTGGGTTTGATCTCCTCTGCTCCTGTGATTACTCTCATCCTATTTTCTCGTTGATTTTTATATGCATACATGTTTTTATTTGTTGGTGTTAATTATTTAATGGATAGTTTTGATTGGTTGTTGGGACTCTCTTATGTTGTGTTGCAATGAATTATTGGCACCCAGAAGGAGCATGAAGGCTATTGATTTCTGTTGCTATAATTTGCACTAGCTTTATTAACGGGGCTACATCCTTAAAAGAATTTGCTTCCACCAGTATGGTGTTACCTGTGTTGTTTTAAGTTCATTGTTCTATATGATTTTGAGATTTAGCTTCTTGGGTGGTTACTTTCTCGTTTACTCATTTATTCTTGTTTTGAACATTGTTGGTGATCATGTAGTAGATTTTTTGTTGTTTGTTTATGTATCTTTTAATCCATTCATTTATGTCCTGCAGCTTCGAGCTACCGGTAGACCTAGTTGCTTTCAGAGTTCAGTGAGAAATATCTCGAAATACAGAGGATTCCTCAGTTCAGAGGTATGCATAATTTTTCCACATGTGACCTTGAAAATCTGAACGCAAGTTTTTCTCTGATTATTTTGGCTTCAAGTCATCGTTGTATTCCAAGTTCTGCCAATTGTCCTGACAAAATTGTTATCTAGGTTGCCTTTCGAAGGAAGAACCGGTTTTCGTACCCAGCATTATATGTAAGTTATAATTCCTTGGTTTCATCATGTCTGTCTAATACATCTTGCCAGAGCATGCGCACACCATATCCACACACGCTGCACACACATTCACTCATGCACCTGATAAAGTGTCATGGAAAATTGTGTATTTTTTCCGTGATTGATTTGTTTTGCTTGGTGTTTCATGCATGTATTTGACCTTATTGTGCATTCCTTGACATATTTTCAGAGAGATAAGCAAGACAGAAGGAGACTAATTTGTGCAGTCGCCACAGAACCATTACCCAAGCAAGTTGAAGAATCCAAAATGGACTCACCAAAAGAAATCTTTCTCAAGGATTACAAGTTGCCTGACTACTACTTTGATTCGGTATGCAAAAACTTAGTCGAGTTTAGAATATAGACATCTAGGACTCTGATTTTCTTTCTTTGGCTTTCACTTATCCTCATGTACTTGTATCCTTATCTTAGGTGGATTTGACATTTTTGCTGGGTGATGAGAAAACAATTGTTAGTTCGAAAATAACTGTTTTACCCAGAGTTGAAGGTAACTATTAAGGCCATTCTTTGCTTTCATAGAATTTGATCAGACATCTGTAGGAAATTTGCAAATGTTGTTCTTACAATGGCAGTTCATGCCATAGCACTGGCTAATCGAACACTATTGTTGAATAGGTTCTTCTTCTCCGCTAGTTTTGGATGGAGCAGACCTGAAGCTGCTTTCAGTTAAAGTCAATGGCGAGGAACTGAAGGTATGTATATTTCACTCTTCCAGATGTTGGCTTAGCTTGTGGATTTTTCCACTTAACTATATTGGAAAGCTTTTTTGCTTTTTCGATCCTGATATTTGTCTACACTCTTTCCTATAGGAGGTTTTGATAATGTTATACCTTTTCCTTTTTTTGCATTTTATTAGTCCAAGGATGCTCACACCCAGTTAGAACATTTGCCATTTTGTGATGTTTGGCACTTTATTCCTTTTCTTTCCTCATCTCTCTCTCTGTTTTTTTTTTCTCTTCTTTCTCTCCTTTCTTTTTTTGGGGCGGGGAGGGTTTAAGATAATTTGGTGATGATTTAACACAACTCTTTTTTTGCGCTTTTCTTTTCTCTAGAATGGAGATTATCATTTGGAATCACGCCATTTAACAATCCTATCACCACCTTCTGGTAAATTTACGTTGGAAATTGTTACTGAGATATATCCCCAGAAGAACACATCATTGGAGGTACAACATATTTTCTCTCGTCCTTTTCACAGATGCTTCTTGTGACTGTTTGCTAGATTTGAAGTTGCACTATCCTTTTTTTCTCTTTAGGGACTTTACAAGTCATCTGGGAATTTCTGCACTCAATGTGAAGCAGAGGGTTTCCGCAAAATTACATATTATCAGGTTAATTCATAGAACCATTTAGTTCTATTGATTCATTCTGCTAAATACAACTTTAAAATATTTTATATTAATATGTTAACAGGATCGCCCTGATATAATGGCAAAATACACTGTCCGGATTGAAGCTGATAAATCTTTGTACCCAGTATTGCTATCTAATGGAAATCTCTTGGAACAAGGAGACCTTGAGGTGAATTTACCTGTTATGTAGAATAGCCTCCCCCATCCACAAAATAAATAAATAAATAAAAAATTAATCACCATCGAATGTCTGCTTCTCTGGTTCTGTTGCAGGGTGGTAAGCATTATGTTCTATGGGAGGATCCCTTCAAGAAACCTTGCTATTTGTTTGCATTGGTTGCTGGACAGCTGGAGAGCAGAGATGACATGTTTGTTACCCGTTCTGGTCGAAATGTGTCACTAAGAATTTGGACCCCTGCACAAGATGTACCCAAGACAGCACATGCCATGTATTCACTTAAAGCAGCAATGAAATGGGATGAGGATGTTAGTATCTTCCCATCTAACCCATTATTTAAAAATAACATCAAACCTAACTTTTGGGTTTTAGTGTTAAGAGTCTTACCATTTTATCATGCAACTCTGCAAACAGGTTTTTGGTCTTGAATATGACCTAGATCTCTTTAACATTGTTGCTGTCCCTGATTTTAACATGTAAGTTGTTTAGTAAAACGTGCTCATATAATAGCCCTTTATCTTGTTTAATCTGTATAATGGTGACAAATACTGTTAGTTTCATGCACTTAAGCACTCACACTACCTTGTTTCTGATTGATTGTCAGGGGAGCCATGGAGAACAAAAGTTTGAATGTATGTCATCTAACATTCCCGAGTTCATCATCATTTATATTTTTTTTATTTTATCTTCTTATTAACACCAAAAATTAATTGATCTTATCTATATGGATTTCCTTTTGGCAGATTTTCAATTCCAAGCTTGTTTTGGCATCCCCAGAAACCGCTTCAGATGCAGATTATGCTGCTATTCTTGGGGTTATTGGCCATGAGGTTTGTTATGATGTAACAGAAGGAGCATATTTTTTCAAAACCTTTTGTATGATTCCGAGGAATGTATTGTTTTGACTTGAATTTTGTCTTGTTTCTATCTGCAGTATTTCCACAACTGGACAGGCAACAGGTTGGCTTAAAGTCCTCCCATTTTTTATCCTGTTTTTATGCCAGTGTTATTGCATTCTATTTTTATATGCAGAGAAATAAGATCTGTGTTGTTGCAGTATGTTTGTAGTGGATTTGTTGTTCTAGTGGTCATGGAGATGAATGTATTTTTTATTGCTTTTGTTTTATTGTGAATTACTGTATGTAATGAAACTTTAATTAAGTGATATCTGAATAAATGCAGGGTGACTTGTCGTGACTGGTTCCAGCTCAGTTTAAAGGAAGGTCTAACTGTATTTCGTGATCAGGTAGAACTCTTTTGTTTCCTATATAACGAGTGGCAATTTCATAGTCACATTAGTACCTTCTTTATTTATTCTTGAAAATCTTTCAACATTGCTAGGAGTTTTCATCTGATATGGGAAGCCGCACTGTGAAGAGGATCTATGATGTTTCAAAGCTTCGAATTTCTCAGTTCCCAGAGGTTCTTTCTTGTCCCTTTTCACAATTTATGAAGTGATGTCTTAAGTATTAATCTTCAGGTGTTTAAATTACTTTCACAATTATAAGTTGATGCATGAGTATGCTTTCTCTATAATTTCACATGGATTCTGATACAACATACTATATGCAATCACTAACAAAGCTATTTTGTAATCATTCAGGATGCCGGTCCTATGGCTCATCCTGTGCGACCACATTCATATATCAAGGTATGGAATCTACTTATTTATCAAAGACCTTTTCTGTTAAACTATCTACTTGCTTTAAACTTAATTTTTAGATGTGTACTGTATTCAATGTCGCTGCCTCTTTATCCACAGATGGACAACTTCTACACAGGTTAGTTTCTGGTCTGTATGACTTATTCAGTCAAAGCTTCATGAAACACTTTGCTTTCAAGTGGTTTGGAATTTGGTCTTTTAACTTTTTTGATATTTGGCTGTCTTTTGCAATGACGTTGGGTTCATTCTGATACGGGACTTTTCACCGCCAAAAATTTGCAGTGACGGTATGGTTTGGAAATTTGTGGTTGCATCTTTTAATTTTGTTCAGTTTTCCTCCTTTCGCGAGGCCAGTTACCTAATTGTTCATCTTTTGGGTTTTCTTTCTTGTTTTTCTTCGTTGCAGGTGTATGAAAAGGTATGAAAGCATTCTCATCTTGTGTATATGTGTGCATGTGTGTGGATAAGGACCACTGTTGATGCATCAAATTCTTATTTTTGTGTATCAGGGAGCGGAAGTTGTCAGGATGTACAAAACTTTATTAGGGAGTCAAGGTTTCAGAAAGGTAGAAAATGATCCAAACTGATTCTTGTGTGATAATCAGCTATACCATAAAAGTGTGCATCCTGGAAAATTTAACCACAATTGTTTTTCGTATTTCAGGGCATGGATCTTTATTTTAAAAGACATGATGGTCAAGCTGTGACATGTGAAGATTTTTTTGCTGCCATGCGAGATGCAAATGATGCAGATTTTGCGAATTTCTTACAATGGTATAGACCTGTCTTTTATTTTCTTCGAATTACCCTCTGTTTTTTTATGCTTACCTTGGAATGTAATAAAATTACAGGTACTCCCAAGCTGGTACACCTCTGGTGAAAGTTACTTCATCTTATGATGCTGAAGCTCATACTTTCACCTTAAAGTTCAGGTATTCATGCTAACTTCCTTGCGAGAGGCATAATCTTCCTTTATTAGTCTTGTGGTATGACTGACAACTCGGAATCTGGATATTCCACAGTCAAGAAGTACCACCAACGCCAGGGCAACCAGTTAAAGAACCCATGTTCATTCCTGTGGTGTTAGGGCTGCTCGACACAAGTGGCAAGGACATGCCACTCTCGTCTGTGTATCATGATGGAGCATTGAAGTCTATTGCATGTGGCAGTCAAGCAGCCTATAGTACAATTCTTAGAGTAACCAAGGTGAGAGCACACCGGTGAACCCATGCTTGCTTTATCTTTGCATGTTTTAGTTTCTCCTTGGATATCTTGTTAACTGCAGGTGCTTTCCAAAGTCCTATTTTTGATTGTTTTGCCAGATTTTTAGTTAAGCATAAAAATGGTATTTTCAGATTTTTCTTGGTTGGATATGTGTTACTAGTTATTCATATGAATTAGTGGTGTTCCTGGATCTACTATAAAGATGTTAGTAGTTGTGGTTGATGTTAGTTACTAGTTATATGATGCTTTTATTGTGATTTTTATTTATTGAGATTAAAAAGAAAGGAATTTATATCATGCATCACTTTTATTAATTAGAAGTGAATTTACTGCTGATGCTGCACAGAAAGAGGAGGAATTTGTTTTCTCTGATATACTTGAGCGGCCAGTACCTTCTCTATTGCGGGGTTTCAGCGCTCCAATCCGTCTTGAATCTGATCTCTCTGACAGTGATCTGTTTTTCCTCCTTGCTCATGATTCAGATGAATTCAACCGGTTTGTCTATCTCTAAGCATTTGTACCATTTTTCTTAATTTAAAGTGACTGATGGAAAGGTATTTTATACTCTTTTTTTTTATTTTTTTATTTTTCAGATGGGAGGCTGGGCAAGTCTTGGCTAGAAAACTGATGCTCAGTTTAGTCGCCGATTTCCAACTAGGGAAACCATTGGTTCTGAACCCAAAGTTTGTGCAAGGGCTAAGTAGCATCCTTAGTGACTCGAACTTGGATAAGGTATGGCCAGTGTTTTTTCCTCATCTTCCTCCTCTTGTTTGTGGGGAGGGAGGAGGTAGAAGATTCTTGCACCAGAGTAGATAGAAGATGTAATGCACTAATGAGGCTTAATCTTTTTGTTATCCAGGAATTTATTGCAAAGGCAATAACACTACCAGGTGAAGGAGAAATAATGGACATGATGGAAGTTGCAGATCCTGATGCTGTTCATGCTGTTCGATCTTTCATCAGGAAGCAGCTTGCATCTGAACTGAAAGCAGAGTTTTTACGCACAGTACGGCCAGTCACCCTGGGTTTACTTTATTTGTACTTAATGTCTCCACTTCTTGATTAATCACTTTGGGTGAATGAATTTGTCATACTTCACAGGTCGAAAACAATAGGAGCTCAGAAGAGTATGTGTTTAACCATCCTAACATGGCTAGGCGTGCTCTAAAGAATATTGCCCTTGGTCTGTGTTTCTTGTCTTGGTCTTGTGTTTCTTGGCATCATGGTATTTAAAGTTTCTAGATTATAGTAACTAATTTAAGTAGTTACACCTGTCTTTTCCACCATCTGCAGCATATCTTGCATCACTTGAAGACCAGGAGTTAACTGAGCTTGCATTGCATGAGTACAAAACTGCCACAAATATGACCGATCAATTTGCAGCTTTGGCAGCCATAGCCCAAAATCCTGGGAAAACTTGTGATGAAGTACTTGCTGACTTCTACACCAAGTGGCAGGATGAATTTTTGGTGAGTCTTTTGCTGAGAGCAATTCATTTTACTTGTTTTGTGGTGCCCTGTTTCACCGAGGACAAGTATATTTGGAAAACAATGACTTCCATGAGGCTATTATATCATTGGAAGCCATTTCGAGGAACAGAGCATTGAAGTAATTTTGTTATCTCTTGTTGGATAACATGTTCTCTCTTTCTGATAGGTTGTCAATAAATGGTTTGCCCTTCAAGCCATGTCTGATGTTCCTGGTAATGTTGAGAATGTTCGGAACCTCTTGAATCATCCAGCATTTGATCTGCGCAATCCAAACAAGGTATGCAATCATCAATATCTGTTTATGTTTGTTTGTGTGCGCACCTTCATGCGTCAATTTCGAAGTTTTGATTGAAATTGAACCCTTTGTGTGATATGCAGGTATACTCACTCATTGGAGGATTCTGCAGCTCACGCGTGAATTTCCATGCAAAGGACGGGTCAGGCTACAAGTTCTTGGGGGAGATTGTGGTGCAACTGGACAAAATTAATCCTCAGGTTTGTTTCTATATTACATCTCACTATGCACATGGGATTGATCATCTGTAGTTGCTTGTTCAATAACCTCTGTGGATTCCAGGTGGCATCCCGCATGGTATCAGCCTTCTCAAGATGGAAACGCTATGATGAAACCCGGCAAAACCTTGCCAAGGTAAGTAGCTGGTGCCATTTTTTCTGTGGAATAGCCATCCAAAAGCATTGATGTTGCATACATCAGATTTACCTTTGAGATTTGTTGTTGGCTGGCATGTTAATTTGTATCCAAATTGGCACGGTTTAATGCAGGCACAGCTGGAGATGATCGTGTCTGCCAATGGACTGTCAGAGAACGTATTTGAGATCGCCTCAAAAAGTTTAGCTGCTTAAATGCCTAAAATTTGCAGGTTGCAGTTGTTTGTCATCGGTGCTTGCGACGGTGATGTGGGACAATAAGTGTGTTTGGCACATTTGCAAGATCACCATGATAAGCATGCTGTCCTCATGATGTCTCTTCCATGGAAGAGACAGGATTCTGTAACTTTCAATACATTTTACATGGAATATTTCGCAAAATAATACCCTGATGATGCTTTTTTCTTCTTGGTTGGGTGAACTAGAATGTTACTCTACTGTCTGTAGCACTAGCATATATCTAGCTAGGGATTAGTCGAGATATTAGCATGGAATATTTCGAGTACCAACCTCCGAGACACTTGCTTCATCTACCACGTGTCCAATAATAACGAATCTAAACCTGGACCTAATCAGATTTACTAGCATCTTCATTCTTAAACACGTATCTAACCCGAGGAGGAAGACTTGTGAAAGGAAAGGCGTCATGTGGCCAAGCTTATCGTCTAATACATGCTTAACCTTTTACTCGTCTTTTATTTGCCTACAATAGTAAGCATGCATAAATAAACCGCACAAGAGGCAAGAGGGATTTGCTCATGGATAATGCGGTCCTAGGGTTCAACGTTCAACTCTCAATGTTGTTTATAACAGTTCTATTCCTGTGCGAATACTAGAAAACTTATTTTCATGTGAAAGCATTAATGTTCTTGTTAAAATTCGATCTTAGAGGGATTTAGTCTTGAAGTGTAAGAAATTATTTTAGAATAACTTAATCGATATTCCTCGAGGTGTCTCATTTCTCATGTAATTTATTGGATAAGTGGAATCCATGATCTGATGATTTTTTTCTTCTTATGGTGAAATGGGTAAATCTTTTTGGTCAAAATAAGATTACTAGATCTTCTTGTCATATTCATATGCCATGATGTTCCACCGTGCCATTCTTGACCGTTGTTGAAGATGAACTACAGATTATAGGTCAATGCACTTCATTACTATGGTTAGGATTTACACAATTTAATTTACCATGGATCTTATTGGGAGCCCCTGCTTTATTACTTAGGCACATGCAAGGTGTGGGCCCTTTGACATGTATCAACTGTTTAACCCGCCACGTAAGGGCTGAAAACCTAGCAAGTTTCCTGGCAAAATTGATGGCGTCTTGAGCCCGAATTAGATCTCGCTGTTTGCTCCAGCTATAATAGGAAAAGGGCTCACAGACCTCTCTTTGGTGAGCTGTGACCACTTTAGAAATTCTTCGAAGGCCACAGGGGTTTGTAGTTATCCCTTGTATAACTGTGCTGGTTGTTGGAAAGTAGATGGGCAAGACGAGAAAATTTTTAATAACCTTAGTCCCCCATTCCAACTCTTTGTTGAATCACTAATGGAATTAAACCATAGAGGAAATTGGCTCATAGAGGGAATATTTATATATTTTTTTTGTATATATATTCTGACTTCAGTAAACCTGATTCTAGCTCAATCAAATCTCAACAGTGAAAGTATATGTATTTGCAATATTATTAGTTGTTATTTTTTTATTTTATTTCTATGGCTAAATAATATCTTCTCACGTCATGATTACGGAATTATGATGATCTAATCATTGGAACCTTTAACCCCTTAATTAATCATCTTCTGTATCTATGTAGACATGCAATGTATATCTCTAGAAATTAGATGAGTTTTGGGGGGACATGAGGGTAAAAGTAAACAACCGATCCTTTTCCTTTTTGGTCAAACAGTTTCAATATATATATCAAGCCTCGTTTTACCCAGAATCTGGAGGGGAAGAACACGATGTAATTCTCAACGTTCATAAATGCATGAACATCAAAAAAATAAGCTCTTTAACCCACCCTCTTTTCTTTTTGCACCATCTAAGGAAACAGAGAAGGAAAGGAGCAAAAAGGTTAAAAGGAGAGAGTGAGACACTACAAGAACAAGTGATGATTTTACCTTGTTTTGACCCTATGGGTTGACATATGGATGCAATGATGGGAAACGACAATCTCTGGTTTGATAAAATCGTAAATGAACCACCAGATCGAAAGGGCATTGATCATCTGATCATCATTGCCTCGAAGATTATGTATGTGGTGCAGCAAAGTATCACAGCATACCCTAATTTTCTTGGATCGAACTGTTCTAAACTATGATCACATGACCTTTTAACTTGATTAAGCACATACCAAGATGGGTTACAAAGAAAATCCTAGCTACTAGAGGCTTGTTGTGTCACCTCTTAGATGCACTAATCATCTTGCTTTCCTTCCTTGAAGGGAATCAATCTTTCACCACTTGCATAAAGATCATGTAGGGGGCAATGACTTTCCTCGCATACAAAACCCTAAGAATCTAGGGCTTTAATGTGTGAAATATCCACGTGAGTGCTGCATATTGTTGTGGACCCTAAAACTAAAAGCTTTAGATGATTAGGCTTTTCTTACCTAAGTAGAAGACTTTTGCCTGTAAAAGGGAAGAACAATTACAAATAACAAGCAACAAAATAACTACTCATTGCCCTACAATGCGAAATCTAGTATACCAGGTATTTGTATTAGTCGTTAATTTTTTGGACTATACAAGGCCAATCATTACTAGCTAGGCCAATATGCTTGTATTGTTCTAGTCGTTTTTTTTTGTTTTTAGTCTAATGGTCCTTTTAATTTTTCCATCCTTGATTGGTGGCGCGGCTATGGCAAAATGATTGGGGGGCAATATAAAACTTGAAAGGGTAACAATAAAATAAAATAAGAGAAATAGGGCCACATGTGTAATTAGAAAACTTCTTAGAAGGGTCTAATTGAAAGAACCTTGAGTAGAAGGATTAGATTGTACGGGCCTAATTATATAATATCACTTATCAAAACAACACTATAAGGGGTGGGGAGCTTGGCCCCTTCACTTCAAGCGCTTGGGGAGGGGGAGGGGGAGGGGGAGAGGGAGGGAGAGGGAGGCTTTTTTAAGGCATCGACTTTTCACATTAGAATAAAGGAGTTTGGTGGATGGATATTAATGACCAACTGTAGTGAAAGTGATTAGGTGTCTGTTAGGTAGGTTGTTAAAATTAATAAATCTCATGTGCAACTCTCCGGCCTAATTCTATCACCTTCATTCTTCCAAGTAAAATGTTGATGATTGAAAAAGCTCTTTCCCATGCATGATGAAGTAATATATATAGGAGTTTTATCTATAAATGCCAATGCTTTTAACACTATTAGATTTTACCAGATAAATAGCACTAGCTATTCTAGGTAAATCAAATTTTGTTAACGTAGAGAAATATCTTGAAATTGCTACTTTTTTTTGGTAGATATTTTTTTTTAATTGTGTCGGAATTGATCCGGTATAACTTAGTCATCTTAACGGTTCTAAATACAACTCGGATAACAGGTAAAAATATAGTTTAACACAAAATAAATATTTAACATGAGATTTTTTAATAAACATTGAGTTGAAAACATATTATATTGATTAAGGTTAACCCGTGTTAACCTATTAATCTGCATACTAAGTCATAAGATCGTGATAATCTCATGTAAAGCAAATCAAAATAAATTACAAAGTTTAATTCCTAATAAACTCAATGTTGAATATAAAACTAAAAAGAATTAAAAGAAAAACCTTAAAAATAACCCAAAATCAACTCGAGTTAGCCTATCAAACCCGCAACCCGAGTCATGAGATCACGATAACTTAATAGATAACAAATCAAAATAAATTATTAAGCTCAATTTTCAATGAACTCGGTGTTGAAAGATGAAACTGAAAAATAAATTATATCCAATATTGAATGATGAGATTGAAAAAAACATAAAAAAATAAAAAAAATAACCTAAGCCAGCTTAAGCTAATATGTCCAATTCACAACTTGAGTCGTGAGACCAGGAAAACTGCTTAAAAAGTAAATTGAAACAAATTATGAAGGCTAATTCCAAAATCAATTCAATGTTGAAGAATGAAGTTGAAAAAAATAAATTAAAAATGAACACAAAAAACAACCCGAGTCAACCTAGGTTAACCCGTTAAACTCATGATCCGAGTTGTGAGATTGTGATAACCTAATAGAAAACAAACCAAGAAATTGACCTGTGACAACCCAAATTGCCCTGCCAAAACTGCAATTCGGATCATGAGATAACCTAATATAAAGCAAATTAAAACAAATAATGAAGCATAATTTCCAATCAATCTATTTTCGAACAATGAAATTGAATCCAATATAAAAAAAAGAGATAAAAAATGACTTGAGTCAATGAAGGTTAACTTACAAAACTTGTGATCATAATCATGAGATCAAGATAATATAATAGAAATTAAACCGAAATAAATTATGAAACTCAATTCCTAATCAATCTAATGTTAAATGATGAAATTAAAACAAAACACTAATTAAAAAGAAAAAAACCAAGTTAATTGGGTTAACCCACTAAACCCATAACATAAATCATGAAATTAAAATAATTACATAACAAACAAACCATAAAAATTCATAAAGCTAAATGTATTACGTAATATACTAAAAGGGCTCAGTGTCTTTGTTACTGTTTACATAGATACAAAGCATTGTGGATTGGAGCAGTGTAATGACAGCCCCAACTCTTGACACAAAGAGTTGTAAGGGCAGCGGGGGAGGGGTGAGGTTGTCTTTTCACTGTGGTGCCTTTGGCATTGAAGGGCTGGTTGGGGAGAAAATGGTCAACACAAGTTTTGGTGGGGCTACAGGCCATGGGGAGCGGGCACCTAGCGCTGGCGCTGCCCACGCAAGGACAGCGGGCGCTTAGGCTACTCGGCCCTTGCGCGGGGCAGACCCGAGCGTCACCTGGTGCATGGGTGGCTCCACTGCGCGGTGCAGACCCCAGCACCACAAGGCGCTTGGGTCTTGGCAAAAGGCCCGATTTGCTATAACAGCCTCAGTGCCACGTGGCGCTTGGGGGGCTCCAATGTGAGGGCCAGACCCAAGCACCACCTGACGCTTGAATCTTGGCAAAATACCCGATTGTCTATGGCAGCCTTAGTGCCACGTGACGCTTCCCATTGTTACTATAATATTATTACTTATAATAAAAATAGTATTATTTATACCACAACTGATAATATTTTTAATATTCATACTGTTAATTATAAATAAAATAATAATATTTATAGCACAAATAAAACTATTTTTTATACGAATATTTTAAATTTTAATCACAATAATAATATTTTTAACGCAAATACTATTCATTATACAAATAAAACTATTTTTGATATTAATACTTTTAATTATAATAAAAATTAAATATTTATAACACAAATAATACTATTTTTGATAGTAATACTTTAAATTATAGTAAAAATTAAAATATTTAAAATCCTTCATCAACACCCAATAGAATTGGGTCACGCGAGACCCATTGAGTTGGGTATATGATGCCGGACTCAAGATAATCGGTCCTGCCTCAGACGCAAGATAATTGGTCCCTTTGCCATAACTCATTTGCCACGTGGCGCTTTAGCACACCCGAGCGCCACCTAGCGCTTGGGCGGCTCCAATACGAGGGAGGGGCAGACCCAAGCGCCACCTGGCGCTTGGGTCTCAGTAAACGGCCCGATTGGGGCTAGACTCAGCCACGCCCACCCCCAAGTTGGGTTGGACGCGTCCACGCCCACCCCCAAGTTGGGTCTGGACGCATTTGCGCCCAATCACATGTGTTAATATAATTATGTGTATTATAAATATTATTTTTTCTCTTATAATTCAAAGTGTTTAGATCAAAAATAGTATTATTTGTGTTATAAATATTATTATTTTTATTATAACTTAAAGTATTGATATAAAAATATTATTATGTGTTGTAATCATCCTTGGAATTATTAATATAATTATTTATGTTATAAATATTATTATTTTTATTATAATTAATATTATTAATAAAATAATTAATAAATTTAAAAAAAATTATTATTAATATTAAAAAAAGTTATTTTTTTATATTATAAATTTTTACAGTTTTTATGAAAATAAAAAGTGAGATCACCAAGTAGCACGGCATCCAACTAGTAATGCACTAAATATTGAATAATAAAAATAAAATAAAAATAAAGGTGAAGAAAAATAATACTTATATAATAAATAGTTTTTTCCAAGGTGATGCGCAGGAAAAAAAAAACTATTGATTTTAGTGTTGAATTAATTAATTTTAATTCCAATATCATCTTTTTAAACTCAAGTATAATAATCCAACAAGCATTATTTTTACACCGATATTCCAGACGTTCCCGTGTATATGATATCCTGGCTGTACTAATTGAAAAGATAATCAGAAGAAACACATTGTTAGGTGTGGGGGAGAGAGAGAGAGAGAGAGAGAGAGAGAGAGAGCAGCCGTGCAAGCTAATGGTTTAGAGAGAGAGAGAGAGAGAGAAGCGGGGTAAAGGGGAAGAATTTTGGAAGATGGGACCGTTGAGATGGGATATGTGCGCACGAAAGCTATCTAGAAGTTGATGGCCACACGTGCACTCACTTTGTCAATTATTTATTTAAAACAAATCCTTTCTTTCTTTCTTGGTAATAAGACCATAATTAAAAGCTACCAACTGCGAGATTATTATTAAATCAATCACAAAATTGCTTTTTACACTTTTTTTTATTTATTTTTTTACTTACTATTCGGGTCAATCATAAAATAGTGTCTTTCCCTCTCATTTGACCAACCTACCCCCACTTCTCAATAACAATTACAATCATTCCTTTTCTTCCCACCCAGATCATTTTACCTAGCGTGAACAATAACAATTAATCTTTAGATGATTAATTACAGTTAATTGTATCATTTATTTTCAAGGTTCTCTCGGTGTGTATTTGGCATTGATTTTGAATATGATTTCGTTAAAATTTAATTAATATTTTACTGATCTTAAAAATTATTTTTTAAAAAATAAATTTATTTTTAAATAAAAAATATTTTAAAAATAACTTTTACCACACACTTCCCTCCCGAACACCGCTTAAATATTTTTACGAGGTCCATTTTCCATATACTTCCACCGTATCTAGTTTGAAACCATAGAGGATTACGATCAAGAAAGAAGATCATGTATCACCGTAGTATCAAATGTCGGAAGAGGAAGCATGGAAGAAAATCGAAGTGGATCCCAAGGATAAAAAGGTAAATGACCGATAATAATTGAGGCGATACAAAAATACTACAAAAAAATTAAAAAAGCATGAAGTCGGAGTCGTCGTCGATAATTACAGAGAGGGAAAGAAAAATTAATTAAGTCTGTGCCGTGTTTGACCTCAAAAGCGTTACTCAAATCACAAAAATACTTCACACAGACTCTCTCTCTCTCTCTCTCTCTCTCTCTCACCTTACAGAATAACGGGGAGAGAGATTTCTCGGTGTGAGAAAATTCCTTAACCAAAAAAAAAAAAAAAAAGAATACATATGGTGATTTAAGATATTTGTTTTTTTTTTAAAAAAAAATTCATTTCATTTCATCACAGTCTTTGGGCGTTTTCTCCAGTTGAATTTTCTCTCTTTCGATTCAGTTTTCTCGAGAAAACGCAAACATTTTTGGGGAAAACAGAAGATAGAGAGAAAATAAAAGAAGCAGAGATGAGAGGCTTCAATGGAGAGTCGAGAGCTGCAAACAATACTTTAGAGACCATAAACGCTGCTGCTACTGCGATCGCATCTGCTGAGAATCGTGTGCCTCAAGCTACGGTTCAGGTAGTTATTAATTTTGTTTTTAATTTTCATTGCTTTGTTTGATCGTGTTGTCATGAATAATCTTATGCGTGAAAGTTAGCGATATTATGAGTTTTAACTAAGATCAAGTGATGATTCACATGATACTGAAGTTTTTCCAAGCAAAATTAAAGCAGATTTTGCTATCGAAATCAGTGAAATGGTCTTAAAGTGCTTTAATATTGCTATAAAAACCAGTGAAATGGTCTTAAAAGTATGAACAGTAAACCTCCTCCTTTTGTGTTTTTTGATGTATAATTCTTTTTTCACAAAGGTTGACTTTTGTTTCGATAAAGCATGTTGCTTTAGATTTTAGTTTTGTTAAGCAATAACTTTTTTATTATTTCCATAGAGAAAGGTTCATTTTTTGTTAAAATCTGGCACATATATGATTTAGAGGAGTAAGTGAGAAGAAATTATGAGCTCGTTGTTGGTTAAAATCTTCTTTTCACCTCTTATAATGTCTCATGGACTTGGGATAAATTATAGATTAAGAGTTGAGATTTCGTGCAGCTGAAAGGATTTGTGGTTTCATGCTCGAAATAAGAGGGGGGCTGTTGATAAAGTTATTGTGACGCCCGACAAATGAGATTTGAATCAAGCTAGATGTTGATCATTAGTTTTGGTTTTATCCGAGTCTTGCACTCGGTAACATGATTGAGTTTGTCTCATTTTCTTTTATGCCTATGCTGCTACTTGAAAGAGGAATTCTTGATTAATAGTTTCCGGATGCTGGCTGTGTTTTATTATTGTTATCTATACCATTATTTATGAACTCTCTTTCTTTCTTTCTTTTGATGGGTAGTAGTCAATAAGATTTGTAAGTGTAGGCGTAATGGGCTCTGCTTATTGCAGTAGTAGCGACAACGGACTGAATAGGATATAGACGCTATTTTTTCTCTGCAATGATTTATTGTTCGTGAATCTGTCAAAAGTAAATACAAGGTCTTGTTTTGATTCGTAAATATAATGGGCTCTGCTCAGTGTGTGTTAAAACAACTGCTATATTGGAATTCACTTTTTTGATTTCCTTAATGGGTCGTGCATGAGAGTTTATTCCAATCTTTTATCATGAGCAAAAAGAAATAATCCTCCATTGCTGGAGTGGATGTTTGGTGTGATTTTAATGTTCTAATACTAGTTTGTGTGGACAGAAGAGAAGATGGGGGAGCTGCTGGAGTATATATTTGTGTTTTGGATATCAGAAACACAAAAAACAAATTGGTCATGCTGTCCTTTTTCCTGAACCATCAGCTCCTGGAAATGGTGCTCCTGCTTCTGAAAATCCAACCCAAGCACCGGTAGTCACACTTCCCTTCGCTGCACCTCCCTCCTCCCCTGCCTCTTTCTTTCAATCAGAACCTCCTTCTGTTACTCAATCACCAGCAGGTTTAGTGTCCCTCACCTCTATTTCTGCCAGCATGTACTCTCCCAGTGGACCTGCCTCTATTTTTGCCATTGGTCCTTATGCCCATGAAACCCAGTTAGTCTCACCACCTGTGTTCTCAACTTTTACCACTGAACCATCAACTGCTCCTTTCACTCCTCCTCCTGAGTCTGTCCACTTGACTACACCTTCCTCGCCTGAGGTTCCTTTTGCTCAATTCCTTGACCCTAGCCTCCGAAATGGTGATACGGGTCTGAGATTCCCATTTGATTTTCAGTCATATCAGTTTCATCCTGGAAGCCCAGTCGCCCAGCTCATTTCACCTAGCTCTGGCATTTCAGGTTCAGGCACATCATCTCCTTTCCCTGATGGCGAGTTTGCTGTTGGTGGTGTTCACTTTCCTGAGTTTCGAATGGGCGAACCTCCAAAGCTCTTGAACCTTGATAAGCTCTCCACATGTGAATGGGGATCGTATCAAGGTTCAGGGGCTTTGACTCCAGAATCTGTGAGGCGCGGATCGCCCAACTTTCTCCTGCATCGTCAGTTTTCTGATGTTCCGTCGCGCCCTCGTTCAGGCAGTGGACACAAGAATGATCAAGTTGTTAATCATAGAGTCTCTTTTGAGTTAGCTGCTGAAGATGCCTCGAGATGTGTGGAAGAGAAGCCAGCATTTTCTATTAAAACTGTGCCAGAATATGTGGAAAATGGCACGCAAGCTAAAGAAGAAAAGAACTCTGGTGAATCGATACAAAGCTTTGAGGGTCGTGTTGGTGTAACATCTAATGACTCGCCAGAGATGGCTTCAACAGATGGAGAGGTGGCACCACAGCATCGAAAGCAACAGTCCATCACTCTTGGCTCTGTTAAAGAATTTAACTTTGACAATGCTGATGAAGGAGATTCACGCAAGCCTAGTAGTTCAAACTGGTGGGCCAATGGAAGTGTTATAGGGAAGGAGGGTGAGACCACCAAGAACTGGTCGTTCTTCCCTATGGTGCAGTCAGGTGTTAGCTAGCCAGTGTCTAAATAGACCTCTTCTTGGAGCCATCTAGGATTTTTGCTGCTAGAAACCGAGCACCACCACTTACTGAAGCCAATTGCAGTGAATTTTTCGTCTGCTGCGGGAAGGAAGGTAGACTGACCCTTAAATGAAGGCTGTTTTTGAGTCCTTCGAGACCTGAAAACAGGGACAGATGATAGTTTTGAGTTTTTTTTTTTTTTTTGGCCTAGCTCTCGCTTGCATAGTGTATCACATTTCTCTCTTCCTTAGGCAGAAAGATGAGCTAACAGTATCTATCGAGTTCTTATAATCCCCATTTGTAATATAGATGATGAATAGATAGTTTAATAATAATGCCAAGATGGAAGGTTTTTGTCCTTTACTTTTTCTTTTTTCATCAATGCCCCTGTTTGGAGATTTCGATATCTGGGACGAAGCAGCATCAATCAAAGAAAAGATCCAGGATTCCTCCCCAGTTTATCAGAGGAAAATTAGATTTACCTGGCTAGAGCACATCAGAACCTGAGCATGAATATTGCAAGTCAAGAATTTCTCAACAAACCCATTTCTGCATGTTCCAGTTCAGTCCATTACGTGTACTTTTATTTTTGCTGCAATTTTTGTTTTTAGTAATTAGTCACGCCATGAATTTACTATTTTTATTTTTGCGTTTTTTGCCGTGGAGAGTTGTACCCACAACAAACACAAAAGTAGAAACAAAAACGAGGACACCCTAAATCTCTCATCTCATCATTCATCCCGGCAAGTCAATGTGTTCGTCTAATTACTTCACGACTTTTATATCTCAGTTTCCTCCTTTTTCTCTATGTTCAACCGCTAAAGCTAGATTTTTCAAAAGGTGAGATTTGGATTTCTGGGGGGACCCATCATTGTGCAGACCCCGTCCCCCGGGCCTTCTGTTGAATCCTAAAAATAAAATAAATAAATAAATATTTTACTCTGAGCGCTTCTAAGTAACAGATGTCGCTATGGTTTCGCAAATTATAGCCTATCCAACAAAGGCCCAGTTACTGGTGAACCCTCTAAGGCCCTGACAACTGGTGTTCTCTTGACTCCTAAAAGTCCTATCATTTGTTTGCCATTGTAAATTCTTTATCAATTTACATGTCTATTTTTTTAATTCTACTATTTGAATAATGTTTAAACTTTTTAAGAAATAATTTTTAATTGAGTGTAAATATCTTTATTTTTATATTTTATTATTTGAGTAT
>Ga0325405_1000933_pt1 | contig 29111 bp, 29 predicted proteins | sample PopdelMetagenome_21_FD_205663 | JGI IMG/M metagenome (GOLD analysis project Ga0325405, IMG submission 205663) | Populus deltoides microbial communities from Bellville, Georgia, United States - Xylem-Control-R2 | ecosystem: Host-associated > Plants > Phyllosphere > Stem > Wood/Secondary xylem... | reverse complement strand
CCTTTTTTTGCCGTTTAGAGCTTCTAGCAAACCCGTAGGTTTGGTGAGCTTTTTTTGACAATACAGGATGGATTGGCCATCTTTTCTCTCTTGTTCTCTTTCTTCTTTCTATGCTAACTCTCGCTCCTTTTATTTCTTTTTTTTTTCCTTGCGATTTATGGGTCGCGAACACTTGAAATACTAAGGGAAAAATGAGCTCTTAAGCACATTAAATCTCCTTAGATTTCTATCTTCGCTATCTTTAAATTCATAAATTCTGAATTTATTTCAAATCAAGCATAGACTTCAAGACATCTGCTCCGTTTCTCTTTGGCACTCTGTAGACATATCTAAAGGTATGATCTGTATTGGCCAAGGGTTCTTTCCCTTAAAACTTGGAACCCAAGTTCGTACATCATAGCAAACTTATCCTAGGAAACTGATGGGATTAGAGAACATCAACACCATAACAATTATAGGCAAACCAAACACCAAGCAGCTTACCTTAGGTAGGGCGTACTAGGGGTGCTAAAACCTTCCCTTTACGCAACCAGTCCCTTGCCTTCGAATCTTTGATAGACCAGTTAGGTTTCCTAGTGACCATAATACTAGGTGGCGACTACTTTTTTTCACCAAACAAAGACCCCGACATCAATCCCTGCTACCAGGAAGGGTCGCCGCGACGTCGAGCTCTCGAGAGGGTACGACAGTGGGCACGCAGGACAATGAAAATTAATCTGAGTGGACGTACATGACACTTTTTTATTTTTCACCAACAAATGCAGAATACGTGGACTAGGATGTCCAAGGCGACGGTGCCAAACATCAGCTGAAGTAGATAGACAGGTAGAGGAAAAAGCTTGAGGTAACGACGTTGTGGACGATTCAGAAAAAACATATAGACCATCTCTACTCTGACCGGAAAGAAGAACTTCCTTTGTCATGAGATCCTTAACATAAAATAGAGAGGAATGAAATTCAAAAAGATGTTATTCTCGAGACAAAATTTTTGAACAGATAGCAGAGGTTTTTTAATGGTAGGAACATGTAAGATATTGGATAAAGTAAACATGCGGTTTGGTGAGCGAATTTTAGAGTGAGCAATATTTGAGATAACAAGGCCCTTACCATCACCAACATGTAGATGATCATTTCCAAGATAAGGTTCTGAACTCGTCATACTTACAAGGTCCGGCGTGACATGATGATTTGCACCTGTATCAGGAAACCAAGTAACAGGAGTAGTGGAAGAGGCAGTATTAAATGCAAGATTAACATTAGCTTGCATATGATGAGTAGCCAATTGAGAACACTATTGAGCAGTATGCCCATATTCATAACATAGCTGACATTTTATATTGCGAGTATAGCCAGAAAAACGATTTCCTTGCTGCCCAAAACTGCATGTTGGCCGTGAGGAAGTGCCAGATGAGAACCGGTTGCCATGTGGGCTATATTGTTGTCCTGAAGTATAACTGTGAGCTGGTCCATTGCCATGATAAAAATTGCTGCGATTGTTAGGTCTCCAGCTTCCACGAAAATGACCTCGTCTGCCAGATTGATGCTGCACAAAGAACGCAGCTGGCTGCTGCGTTGGAGTTGGTAACAGAGGAGCTGTTACAGATGGCTGGAGAGAGGCTTTGTGAAGAAACTCATGTGTAAGGAGGCTGCTATGGAGATCAGTATAGGTGATGGGAGCATCCTTAGTGGACAAGCTGGTGACGAGATCCTTAAACTCACTACGTAACCCTCGAAATACATACAAGTTAAATTCTGCCAGGGAGATTGGTCTGCCAGCGGCAGCCAGTTCATCAAACAAGGCCTTTGCCTTCTGCAAGTAAATGCTGGCAGAATCATCATTATGTCGTAAATCCTGGAATGAGCCATGGAGCTGCATAATCCTGGAATTTGAGGGAGATGCAAAAGCTGTTTCCAGTGTTGTCCAGATGGCATGGGAAGTGTTACAATCTATAACCAAGTGCAGAACTTCCACCGAGAGAGAAGATAGGTGATTTTGCTGCTTCCATGACAAATATGCAGGGTTGACAGAGAATGTAGATGTCTCAGTTGCTGCCAGATGTGAAGGAGGACATGATGATGTGCCATCAACAAATGAATAAACGCCTTGGCCCAAGAGAAAAGGTTTCATCTGCATCCTCCAATACAGGAAATTATGGTTGGATAGTTTTAAAGAGACTACCTGGTGTGTGTTAGGAAGAGAAATAATGGAGGCAGTAGGCGATGCCCCATATATAACGGATTGTGCCACAGGAGAGAAAGAAGATTGAAGAGCTGATGCAGCGCCAGCAGGCTATTGAATTTCTTGATTGTCCATGTTGCTAGGGAGGAGAAGTTGCAGTTTTTATTTCGTGGATACTGATGAGAAGTAACAGGGGAAGAAGATGACTGATATCTGCAGAGGAGAAACTGCTGCTGGTGAATATAATAGAGGAAGAACGGCTGCTAAGAAGAAAGAATGGCTGCTGGTTGAAACAATTACGCTGGAGAGTTGCAGCTGTTGCGGAAGAAGGCTGCTAAACAATAACCGCAGCTCTGATACCAAGTTAAGTTAATTGAGAGATAGTTTTGTATAATTTGTGTAGCTTGCTTAAGGGTAGCAGCCATCCTTTGTATTTATACTTGTAGGGTTGTGTACAATATAATGGTGGGATGTATTACATACAATAACTATTCCTATATAAGAGTGTTTACATTGTATATGGTTTCTTTCCTTAATATATAACTACTACAACGTTTGATCTTTTGTCAAAATAAGTATTTTCAACTTCTTTTAAGAAAATAGTGAATTTTTCAAAAACACATCACTTCTATGTTTCATAAGAAAAACTTATGAATATTTAGAGAAGTTATTAATAAAAATAATAAAATAACGATTACCACCATGAGTTAAAATATTTTTAAATTTATATATATCGGTATGTGTAAGTTCTAACAATTCAGTATTACGGTCAAGGTTTCCTCATAATTATAGCCATACTATAATATTCACATTTTTCAAACTCATTTTCAAGTTTAGGAATTAAACCCAAACCACTTAAATTTTTCACATATTTGGAATTTATATGATATAACCTACCATGTCAAACATTTATGCAAGAAACGATATAAGCAGAAGAAGTACTTTCATTTATTTCATTATTACGCTTAAACATGTCATCACAAGCATAGCCATTACCAACAAAAAGATTTTTTTGGGAGAAAACATATTGGTCAGCCTCAATAACTTGTTTAAAACTGGCCTTATTGAAAAGAAAACTAGAAACTAAATTCTTATGAATTTCAGGAGCATGCAGAACATCTTTGAGAGTCACTTCTCTTCCAGAAGTAAACTTGATAAGAACATCTCTAATCCCCGCTACTTCAGTAGTATGTAAATCACCAGGCATAATTTTCTTCTTATCATCAAGAAGAGTATAGGTCTTGAACAGACTTTTATCATAGAATACATGTCTAGTAGCTTCTGAATCAACCCGCCATCCATCTGAGCGTTCGAGAATATTGATCTCGGAAATCATAGCCACAAGAGACTCTTCGGTAACGTTGGCTTGAGCAATAAGCCCACGTTTCCGGAATCTGCAACTTTTAGCACCATGCCCAGATTTGCCACGTACACACAAAGCAAATATAATTGTTTCTTTCATTAGTGTGGTCTACATTTTGCGAGGATGGGCTAGGACGAGGTCCATTATTTTTTGCTTGGTTGGGGCGAAATTGGTTTCCATAAGGTTTTTTAGTGAAAAATTTCTTTTTAGGCTTAAAGGAACCATTAGGCTTATCGCGGGCTCTTGGCATGTAAGAAAAGTTTTCGTTGGAGGTGACAAGATTTACCTTTGTAACATTTGCACCACCTTGTCTTGGTTCCTTGCTTCTTCTTCCACTTGCAAGAGGGTAATAAAGGCTTCTATCGAGAGCTTCTTTTGTTTGTGCCTCATGCCTTTGGCATACTCCTTCCAAGATTCAGGAAGTTTGTCGATAACAGTTGTAACCTGCATTTTTTCATCTACACGAATGCCCTCAGAGTGAACATTATGAGCAATCATTTGGAGCTCATAGGCTTGATCAACCACTGATTTGCCATCAACCATTTGGTAGCTGAAAAAACGACTACAAGCATATTTTTTGGAACCTGCTTCTTCGGTGTCATATTTTTTATGGAGAGCCTTCCAAATCTTCTTGACGGATGAGTAAGATTGGTCATAATTATAATCACAAAGCCCATCTGAAAGACAATTCATGAACTCCGACCTCATACACATCCCCGATGACAAGTTATAAACCGTGAGTATAACTAGCCAACAAGAATAAGGAGCAGCAAATGACCCAAAGGGGTTGAATCCGTCTGTACACAACCCTAGACGCACATTCCTTGATTCAGCTGGAAAGTGAGGATGCACACTGTTAAAGTGTTTCCATGCTTCATTGTCAGAAGGATGTATCATCACTCCATCAACCGCATCATGTGATTGGTGTCATATCATGTGCTTAGCATTGATAAAATTAAAACGGACCTGTTAAACAAGCTATTAATTATTTCACCACAACACATGTAATTCGGTAATTCAACAATTTACAAACAAATATAATTTTACAAAATCTAAAACAAACCATAACAATTACAAAATTATACATTCATACTACAAGTTTGTTTGAGAAATAACAATAAAACATGCACATACACAAACAATTTACAAACAAATATAATTTTACAAAATCTAAAACAAACCATAACAATTACAAAATTATACATTCATACTACAAGTTTGTTTGAGAAATAACAATAAAACATGTACATACACAAACAAAATACATATACTAAAAAAACAATAAAATTGACATTTAAATGTTAAAATTAAAAAAGATAGATTTACTTACAAAAAATAATAAAATCCACAATAAATCAGAACACGGATGATGTGACTATAAAACTTAAAAAAATATGACTTTTGTTGAGAAGAGGAGAATTTTTTTTTGGGGGGGTAGTTGTTTGCAATTTGGGAGGGGAGAGTTGGGATGGGAAAGAAGGAGGAGAAATAGGGGAGGAGAGGGTCGACATAGTGGTGATATATTAACTTTTGTCGATGGAATCACCAACGGACTCATTTTCTCAATGATTCCATCGGTAATTCTGACGGTGAATTAGTCATGTCACTGTACAGAGACCCCGGTTTGAATTCCTCGATAAAATTGCCAGCAAAAACCTCCATGTCATCAAACCATTTTTTCTCTCCAAATTTTATATATTTCGTCTGTAATTCAGTTGGTATATACCGACGGTCTAATTCCATCGGTATATACCAACTGAATTATAGATGGAATAGTGATCGTCGGTAATTTTCACTGTAATTTACCGATAGAGTTATTCCTTCTGTAATTTTGTTGGTTTTAGGCGAATTTAGTAATAACAATAAACGTTTTCACCTGCCTAGATTACAATAGGTATATTGTATGCTATAGAAATCCATAACTCATGCATGACCGTTAAACCTCATGTAGCTAAGTAATACAAAACATTTTTCATTTTTTATATATATAAAAATACTCCAAAACTTTGTTTTGTGATTACAACAACTCAAAACTACAGCATCTGAAAATCAAATTGATTATTTTATCTTACAAGTAGTTGAACAAAGCGGTAATCTCACCATTTGTCAAGAAGGTCTAAAACCATAATACTCACTACCAGAAAATTGATAAATACAAACAGAAATACCGAGGAAATATTTCCGTCGGTAAATTTCCGAAGGATTTTACCGACAGAAATATTCCCTCGGTATATACCGAGGGAATTACCGTGGGAAAAAAAATTATAACAAAGCAAAAAAAAAATAATGACGTGTCATTTTTACCGACGGAATTACCGATGGAACATTCCGTCGGTATTTTTGTTGGTAAATTGTGAACACTGTTCATCATGTTAATTACAAAGGGAATCACCGACGGAAAATTCCGTCGGTATTTTCCAGAGAGTAAATCACCAACGGATTGAAAAGTCGTCGGTGTTATTTGGCGGTTTTTTGAAAAAATTCAATTAATTTAAATTTTTCATTTAAATATTACAGACGGAATCACCGACAGATTGAAAAATCATCGGTAATTTTTTGGCGGTTTCTGAAAAAAATTTACGAAATTGAAAATTTAAATTAAATATTACCGATGAAATAATTAAAAAATATTAATATTTAATTATCCGTCGGTAAAGCATCCCAATAAAAAGCCTAAATGCCCTTATTTCACAAGAGACAGACCCGTTTCTTATTCTTCTTATTCTTCTTCTTGTTCTTCTACTTCTTCTTCTTCTTGTTCTTCTTCACTATATGTAAAAAACATCATTAAGGTATGTCTTCTTCTTCTTCTTCACTTTATGTAAAAAACATCATTTCTTATCTATTTCTTTCTCTTCTTTTCTCTCCTCATCTCCTTCTCTTTTCCTCCATGCTTGGGTATGTCTTCTTCTTCTTTCTTCTTTTATCCTCTTAGTTTTTTTTTAATTAATATGCTTAATGAAATTTTTTTTCTCTCCTTAGCTTCACTTGCAACTACATTAAGGTAAGATTTTTCTTTTTTCTTCTTTTTTCATGATTTTTTTCACTATATTTATTTTTTATTTTATTTTTAATTGTTTTTGTTCTTAATAATTGTATAAATGTTGTTGTGAGATTTTTTTTTCATATGAGATCAATTTTTAGTAGATTTATTTATAGGATTTTTAAATATTTAGCAATTGCAACTTCATTTTTTTCATATGAATTAATTTTTTAGTTGAATTTATTTTTTTATTTTATTTATTTGTTGCAAATTTGTTTGAATTGATTTTCTTATTCTTTTTTCCAAGCATTTTGAGTATATATTATACAGTGTTAATTTATGTTAATTTAATTATTTTATAATTTTATAAAATAAATTTTTTTTAAAATGTTTTTCAATAATTACCGACGGAATTACCGGTAATTCCGTCGGTAAATCCCTTGGTAATTCCGTTGGTAATAAAAAAATTATTACCGACGCGTCTGTTCCGTCAGTAAATCCGTCGGTAATTCTATTACCAACGGATTTACCGACGGACAAAACATTACCGACGAACGATTCACCGACGGATCATTTCCGTCTTTGATTCCGTCGGTAATATAATTACCGATGGAATATATGTCTTATACCGACGGAAAAATTCCGTCGGTAAAACTGTTAAATCTTGTAGTGACTCTAGAGAATGCCAAAATTATGACTGTAAATTTCTTTCAAATGACATTAGTATATGATATATGATTACTGTATATATATAGTACCGGCTGAAAAACATAACTAGTTTATTTTAAATAGGAATTGCATAACTGGTATAGTTAACACGGCAAGAACACGTGAGACCATTCTCTACAATTGTCATCCAAAGCATTAATTTATTCAATAACATTATTCTATCTTTCGGAAAAGACAAAAAAAAAATTGTCAATGCATGATACTAAAATTTTGAATTAAGCAGAAATGCTAGGTACTTTTTTAATTTAAAGAATTAACACAATTTAATTATTCTTTATATATATATATATATATATATATATATATATATATAAGGATAATTTTATTAGAACCTCACCAATGCAGTGAGGAGCACTTGCTTGAAAACCTCCTTAAACCCTATGGATAAAGGGGGAGAAAGGCACTTTTTTTATTTCATTACAAAAGAATTGCACTAACAAAGCCAAAAACAAACAGGCTTGCTTGAAGAACCAGAAACTAAACCAATACAAACTACATACACAAAGACGGCGCCATTACGAACAAGACACCAGATCGCCCTTCTTGCGGGTGCCAACAAGCCAGTTGCAGTTACTACACGTATACATCTCGACCAAACAAAACAAGCAAGCCAAGAGAAGAAGAAGAAGGGGCAAGCCAGCCACTACCAAAGACGAAGAAGCACTGCAGATACTTTTCAAATTCTCATTTTAACATTTGCTACTGGCACCAACATCTGCATTGATAGCTGCTTTGCTTGAGCTCGCACCCTCGATTTTGCAGCGACTATTACACCCTTTTATTCATAATTTTCATACCTGATTAATGAAAACATCATTGACAACCCAATCCCAAAAGTCAACATAATAAAATACATTCTAATTTCTTTATAGTAACAATATTGAATATACAACCCGGTCAATTAAAGCTAGAAGCATACCACACATAAAAAGAATAAGGCTCGACAGACCGGTCGATCTAATCCAAAGTTTAACCACAAGTTTTATAACTATAATAACTTAAAAATAAGTTATTGAAACTGGAATTATCGTGACTATAGGCACTAAACTTACACTCTAATGGATTCTCATAAAGAGATTTAGATTAATAACAAGACTTAAAGAATTCGATAATGTTATTTATTGTCACTATTTTTCTTATAAGAATTGGATAATTTGTGCATCTGTTTCAATAGTATGAATTAATTCATACATGATTATTGGTAAAATTAACTAGGTTACATTCTAATGCACTCATATTTTTTTATATTTTTAGTACATGATCCTTAGTCTCTTGTGTGCATTTTATGTTTAACTATAGCCAATTTATCATGTTTCTATTTATCAGAGCTTTAGAGACAAAATACAAAAACGAAGTAAAAGGACTTGAATTAATATTGTACTTTGGACTTTCTGGAATTTTTATCTTGAGATTGGTGTAAAGAAAAATTATGAAATTTTGCAGAACAATTCTTGACTCATTGGAGTACTTTCATGAGTATTTTCAGAATTTTCTCATGTGTGTATTGGCTGGAAAACATTTCCAAAAGTCACAGTACGAATAGATTGCAGAGCAGAATTTCCGGGATGACCTTTTGACCTTTTTTAGCACATTGTGCAAGATGTAACCGTTAGATCTTTGTGATCCAAGGCTATGAATAAAGTTCACTCGAAGATCTAGCTCGTGGTAAATTTTGAACCGTCCAAGTGTCACAGAATGAGAAAACTCAAATAACAAAAATGCCCCTGAGAATTGCAAATTTTCCAATCCGAGAGGAGCTGAAATTCAATCCAATTTTGGTGGGCCCAAGGCGTTGTGGCAGCCCATCATTAGGCCTGGAAGAAGTTCTACTCAGTGAGGATCAAGTCCATGAAGGTTCAAGTCGAGTCCAAGTGCACATAAAGGGGAGGAAAAGAAGCTCTCATAACCAACCCTTACCTTTCCTTATTCGTCAAGGATTTTTCTCTTTATATCTGGTCATTTATAGTCCTTTTCCTATATAATTTTTTCCTTTATTATGTATTCGATTTCTACAAGGATTTTACTCCTTTAGTGCCGCCTCCTAGCTAGTATAAATAGGATAATTATAGTTTGTTTTGAGACGAGGTTTCCGCAGCCTTCTTTCTCTTGTTTAAGGTGTGATCTGTTTTTCCTTCTTTTCATCTTTTCTCTACTTTAAAAAAATTAGAATTAGGATTTTATTTTCTTGTAGTTGCCGAACTCAATAGGAATAGAAGAGAGTAATTTTTCTTTTCAATTGTGAAGGTAAGTGACCTTCCTCTTAATCAATTTATGCATGTATGTGTGATGATTTTGTGTTTGTGATTTATACTTATTGCCGAAACATCTAAGCTTGATTAAAGTCATGAATTTGATCTTGTTTATGTGTTTTCATCTTCTTCAATCAATGCAAGAGGAGATTGAAGAATTTTATTCATGCCTTTCTGCTTGTCTAGACCAAACACCGGTTCGATCACCCATCTTTGATCCTTTCCACACGCGTGAATTGGAGGAGAAAACTTACTCCTTTAATCCACTTTTTCAACCCATGTTCGAGTAAGGAGAACAGTCTTCGTCGGACAAAATCTACACTAACCTAAACACTTCTTCTTCATCGTTATCGACATCATTAATCCAAAATCCTTTTGAGATGGCTCTTGAACCGCAAACAACTCTTAAGGAGCTAACCGCTCCTACTCTTGAAAACTAACCTTTATGCATAAATGTTAATGATATTAATTTTGAACTTAAATCAGGTTTCATCCGCTTACTCCCTACTTTTAATGGCCTTGCAAGAGAAGATCTTCATTCTCATCTCAAAAATCCCATATGGTTTGCATAGGAATGAAACCACAAGGAGCTGAGGAAGGCCATGTTAAGTTGAAAGCCTTTCCTTTTACTTTGGGGTGACTGAAGAGTGGTTGTTTTCCATGCCTTTTGGTTCAATTAGGAACTGGAATGAACTAAAAAGAATATTTCTTGAGAAGTATTTTCTAGCTTCTCATGCAACCAATATTAGGAAGGAAATATTGCTTTACAATTGGGAATTGCTTTTTATTTATTTATTTCTTGCTATTTTTGCCAAATATTATAGCTTAGTTTTAGTTTTAATTTTAGTTGTTTTCTTTGTCTTAATTGCCGAATATAAACCACCCCCCAATCCTTTTTTTTCTTTTTAAGTGTTTCTGTTTGTTTTGTGTGTCTAGTTTAGATAAGAGTCTTAGTTTTTTTGTTTTTATTTTGTCATGTCTTTTGTTTAGTTTAATTAGTTCTATTGTTTGGTTTGGGTTTAATTATATCTTTCACTAGTTCCTCTTGAGATTGACACCCTACTTCACTATACTACCTAATTAGTGTTTTGGGGGGAATTAATTTGATAGGCCTAACGACACCTCATCAAAACTTGGCGTTGTTGCCGGGGAACTAAAACTTTAATTGATTAAAACCAATCGAACTTTTGAATTAACCAAAACTAACTCTTTTCTAGATTGTTTTTTTGCTTTTGTCTTTGTCTTTTTTTTTAGTTTGTTTTATAGGTATATGTTTGAATCTCTTGCGCAATAAAAGATCGAAGAGTTCTTCTCGCATCTTTCCATTCATCTTGATCAATCACCCATTCGATCATCCTTCCTTGATCCACATCAAACACGTGAATTGGAGGAGAAAACTTGTTCTTTCAATCCTCTTTGTCAACCCATGTTTAAAGAAGGAGAATTATCCTCATCGGATGGAATCTATACCAATCCAAACGTTTCACCATCGTCGTCATCAACTTCCTCAATCGGAAGTCCATTTGAGATGGTTGTTCAAAACCAATAAACGCTTAAAGAGCTTGTCGCTCCTAATCTTGATAACCAACCCTTATGTAATCATGTCAATAATGTTAATTTTGAACTTAAATCTTGTTTTATTCACCTATTACCTTCTTTTAATGGCCTCGCAGGAGAAGATCCCCACTTGCACTTAAAGAAATTCCATATGGCGTGTAATGGAATGAAGAGTCATGACTGTCACGTGTTTATGCAAACACTCATTCCATTAGCTTATCGTGATTTGTTGCCAAAAGGGATATGAGATGCACTCACGGAGATCAGTCATTTCTTTAGATCTATGCTCTAACAAGTTGAATGTTAATCACATTGAGAGGCTTGAAACAAATATCATCAAGACACTATGTAAACTTGAGATGATATTCCCTCCATCATTTTTTTACCTAATGGAGCATCTCCCCACACATTTACCGTTCGAAGGTAAAAGTTGGAGGACCGGTCCAATATAGATGGATGTATCCATTTGAACAGTTAGATATTACAGTTGAAATGTAATTCATATATAAAAGTATTTTCTTTGTTTTTCTTAATTGAAAATATATGATTAATTCAATGCAGGTACTTGTTTAATCTTAAGAAAAATGTTAAGAACAAGGCGCATGTTGAGGCTTCGATATGTGAGGCCTACATTGTTGAGGAGATCTCAACATTTATCTCATACTATTTTGAACCTCATTTGAGAATAAGAATCAATCGCGTTCCACGGCGTGATAATGGCGGTGAAGTGCCTTCCAGTGGGAACTTGTCAATATTCTCCAATCCTGGACGACCCACACCTAAAAATGTCATAAGCGGAATCGGAAATAAAGTTCAGACAAACATACAATTATGTTCTTTTTAACTGTGATGAGCTGAGACCTTTTATTCAGTAAGTATATGTACTACTAATTAAACTTTGTTAAGAATATACTATTTATATATTGTAATATCATAAATTCATATAATTTGGAACAACCTTGCAGGCAACATCGATAATATTTATTGTCCAATAATTCACAGCTGACCAAATCCCAAATCTTTCAATTACAACATGAATAATTTGTCACGTGGTTCAGAACACATGTAAGTACTATCACAAACTCATTATCTCTTGCAAAGATAGTATTGTATGTCATTACAAAATTCTTGTTTACTATTCATTGTTGTACATTATATACAAGGTTTATCAAATGGGAAAGAGTGATTCTATGTCATTGTCTTCAGTAAGCCTGGGCCATGAAAGAAAAGTTAAGTGTTACAATGAGTATTTTGTCAATGGATATGTGTTCCATACTGAAGAATACGGGCATGAAAGAAAGACATACAACAACCGTGTTTGTGTTAAGGGATTGACTTGTAGTGAGTTAGAAGTTAACTATTATGGTAGATTAGAAGAGGTCGTCGAACTGCAATATCATAGCGAACCCAGGGGTTATGTCGAGGTTGTTTAGAATGAGAACGAAGACACAACTGTGCAAGATGAAGTCTTTCAAGTTAGTGAGTTGGTTGAACCATATCCAGTTGCTCCTTCAATTGACTTGGAAGAAAATTCAAATTTTCATTTTTTCGATGATAGTCTTGTTGATGTTGACGCAGAGGAGTTGAATGTTGTTTTGAGCTCTAGCGGACAAGCAAATGTCGATGAAGATGATGATGATGATGATGATGTTTGTTGTTACCCATTTTTGGGTTCCTACACAAAAAATGAAAAAATACAAAAAATATATATCAAAAAATATTCGGAAGAAATCCAAAAAATAATAGGAGCGAGAAAAGGATGTTGGAACACCCATAAAATGGCTAGAAATTGGTTGAGGAGGTTCAAAAATACAAGAATTAAAATTTAACAGTATATTTTTAACTAATGAAAGCTCGTTGACAAGGAAAATTCAATTTCAGGAAGAAAAGTCCAAAATCAAATGTTTATGGACTCAATTAAATTTTATCAAGGGTTTAATTGAGTTTATGGAGGGTTTGATTGAAAGAAAAACTGAGTTTTAAGTAAATTTAGGCTTTTAGTGGAAGAAATTAAAGTTTTAGGGTCAAATTATAATTTTCAAGAGTAGATTTGGTCAAATCAGGGGCTCAATTTCATAATTATTGAAGTTTAATGGCCAATTATGGACTTGATTAAAAAATATAAAACCAAGGACTAAACCGGAAAAGGCGCGTAAATAGAGGGGTTGAAATTGACCAAATCAGGGGCTAAATTGAAGAAATTAGAAGTTTATTGATCAATTGAGGGTCAAATCGCATGAATCCATAACCAAGGACTATCTTGTAAATAACACTAAAATCAAGGAATCCAATGACAATTTACCTGGGGGCTTGATTATAAAATTGCAAAAACATCCAACGACCAAATCAGAAATATTCATTTTTGAATTTGAAAACGACACCGTTTCCTTGACAACTGTTCATTGCCTTCTTCATTCGCGATGGTTTTGGCAGTAAAGGCAATGAAGCTGCTAGCAAAGGAGCTGCTTCAATTAGGGGGCATGTCTAACAACTGATGATGCACACCGACCGTTACTTTGTTATTGCCAGAAACGCCTGCATCCTCTGGCTATAAAAGCTAGAGGAAGGATCGAGCAGAGGGGGAGAAAAGAAGGGGCGGAGAATAATAGATAGAGAGACTATGGGTAACAAAGAGAAGATGAGAGAAAGTGGAGAGCAGTAAAAAAAAGAAAAAAAATAGAGGAGTAATAGAGGAGAATACAGGGGGGGATAGAGGATGAAGAGGGGAGAAACCGAAGAAAAAGGAAGAGAAAAAAGTAAAGGAAAACATGGGAGAACAGAGGAGAGGGAGAGGAGAGAAACCGAAGTAAAACAAACCAAAAGGAAAGAAGACATAGGGACAATGGGGACGAAACAAAGACAGTGACAAAAGAGTAGAACAGAAGCAAACGAGAAAAGGAAAAAACTAGAGGTTGGCACCTCTGCATGGGGAAGAAGAAGAAAAAATAGCAGTGCCACCAGGCTTCCCAGCCACCGCCACAGCAATACCACCGAGAACGGCCACCAACATCACCGTCAGCTCATCTATCCGAGCTCATCATCTCAGGTAATTCTCTTCCCCTCGTCTCCATTCAATGTTCATCTTCTTGCATGCAGAACGTGCACAGTGCACGTTCTGCAAACCAGAAAATAATTATCCGGTTACTGTTTATGTGCACAGTAACCAGCCCTGTAGAAAGTAGGCCCAATTTCATTTTGGATTGATTTCGACCCAGTTTCCTTTTGGCCGGGTCCAGCATAGTAAACAAAATCCTAAAAAAAAACATGTTGGAAAATTTGTGATTTTTTCGCGTATTTCTCTACTGAATTTTGCTTAATATTGGTTTGTATTTTTATACCATAAAGATACAAATCCGGTTTTAAAACCTTAGATTTTATCATACATTAAAACAATGCAGCTTATCTTAGGTAGGGTGTATTTGGGGTGCTAATTAATACCTTTTCTTTATGCAACCAATTCTCGTACCCGATCTCTAAAAGTAATTAGGATTCCTAGTTGTCATATCCCCTTTTTGGGTTTTTTCAAATTACAGTTTCTTTTCTTTAAAAAAAAAAAACACTGAAACAGTAACGTTTTGAACGACACTGTTCTCCTTCTTCCCTGCGCATGCAGAGGCAGGGAAGAAGAAGATTTTAAATCTTTTTTCCTCCCGCTATTCTCCTTCTCTTTCCCCTCCCATTTGCCCACAAAACCCGTGTTAGGACTAAGTCAGTCAATAATATCCTAGCTAATAGGATCAAAGGATTAGATTTGATTTATTCTTTGTTTGTTAACCACGTTTGTAGGAGAGTCAAATGTGGGTTGCTTATTTTTCTGATTTCTGTTGTAATGGTTTGATTATATAAACCAGCTTTCATTCAATAAAGGATAACGGTCTTTCTCTTCATTGTGAACTGCTAACCAATTACTTAGAAACAACAATTGGTATCAGAGCTTCAACAAAAGAGTCTGATCGACAGAGAGGAGTGTGATAGAGTGGAGCTGAAACACAGAGAGGAGAGTGGAGCTGAAACACAGAGAGGAGTGTGAGAAATCAGTGAGTGGAGCTGAAACACAGAGAGGAGTGTGAGAAATCAGTGAGTGGAGTGGTAAAAAAAGAAAAAGAAAGGTGTGTGTCATCTGAAACACAAAGAGGAGTGTGAGAAATCAGTGAGTGGAGTGGTAAAAAAAGAAAAAGAAAGGTGTGTGTCATCTGAAACACAGAGAGGAGTGAAATCAAAGCCTCAATCATGGCAGAGGGAAACTTTGTTCAACCAGCGATCCCCAGATTTGATGGTCACTATGACCATTAGGCTATGTTAATGGAAAATCTGCTACGTTCTAAAGATTACTGGAGTTTAATAGAGAGTGGAATTCCTGCAAGCACAACTGAAGCAGAACACACGGAGGTCCAACAGAAACACATGGAGGAGATGAGATTGAAAGATTTAAAAGTGAAAAATTATCTTTTTCAATCCATTGATCGCACTATCATGGAAACAATCCTGGATAGAGACTCTGCAAAGGGAATATGGGATTCAATGCGTCAGAAATATCAAGGATCCACTAAGGTGAAAAGAGCACAACTACAAGCGCTGCGGAGAGAATTTGAACTACTCGGAATGAAGGATGGTGAGAGTGTTGATGAGTACTTTGGGAGAACTCTTACCATTGGCAACAAAATGAAAACACATGGTGAAAGAATGGAGCAAATTGTTATTATTGAGAAAATTTTGAGATCTATGACGACAAAATTTGACTATTTCGTATGCTCCATCGAAGAATCAAATAACCTTGCTGAAATGACTATTGATGAACTTCAAAGTAGTTTGCTCGTACATGAGCAAAGGATGAAGGGGCACAAAGAGGAAGAGCAAGTTCTTAAGGTCATGTCTGAAGCAAGAGAAGATGTTCGATTTGGAGGAAGGGGTAGAAACCGTGGAGGATTCAGAGGAAATTTCAGAGGCAGAGGCAGGAGCTGGGGAAGACAATCTTTCAATAAAGCTATTATTGAATGCTTTCGATGTCATAAACTAGGACATTTCTCTTATGAATGTCCTGGTTATGAAAAAACAACAAATTATGCAGAATTGGATTGCGAAGAAGAAATGTTGTTGATGTCACATGTGGAACTTCATAACTCAACTAAAGAAGAGGTATGGTTTTTGGACTCCGGTTGCAGCAATCATATGAGTGGGAATAAACTATGGTTTACAGAATTAGATGAAAAATTTAGACATTCAGTCAAGCTTGGCAACAATTCGAGAATGGCAGTAATGGGCAAGGGATGTGTAAAATTGAAAGTAGCTGGTGCAATACAAAGGATTGATGAAGTTTATTACATTCCGGAGCTGAGAAACAATTTACTCAGCATAGGGCAACTACAGGAGAAAGGATTAGCAATACTGATTAAAAATAATACATGTAAGCTATTTCATCCAACTAGAGGCCTCATCATGGAGATAGCCATGACAGTCAACAGAATGTTCATAATGCTTGCAACAATACCTTCAAAAGAATCAGTGGCTTTCTTTCAAACCAGTGAAGAAAGTGAAGCACAATTATGGCATAGCAGATTTGCTCATCTCAGCTTCAAAGGTTTGAGGATGCTGTATTACAAAAAGATGGTTAACGGGCTGCCACTACTTAAAGCTCCTACCAAAGTATGTGCAGATTGCTTAATCGACAAACAACACAGAGACAACATTTCAAAGAAAAGTCACTGGAGAGCAGCACACAAATTACAACTCATCCACTCAGACATCTGTGGACCTGTGAATCCAGAATCCAATAGTGGCAAGAGATATCTAATCACTTTCATTAATGACTTTAGTAGAAAGTGTTGGGTTTATTTCATTTCAGAAAAATCAGATGCTCTTAATATGTTCAAAAAATTCAAGACTCTAGTTGAAAAAGAGGCTGGTTCCTTGGTGGAATGTTTACGCACGGATAGAGGTGGTGAATTTACTTCGAAAGAGTTTAATGAATACTGTAGTATGAATGGGATCAAGAGACAATTAACGGCTGCATATACTCCTCAGCAAAACGGTGTTACTGAGAGGAAGAATCGGACAATAATGAATCTAGTCAGAAGCATATTGTCTGAAAAACACATTCCCAGAGAATTCTGGCCAGAAGCTGTAAATTGGTGTATACATACACTAAATAGGAGTCCTACTACGCAGTAAAAGAAGTCACACCTGAAGAAGCATGGAGTGGAGTCAAACCCTCAGTGGGGTATTTTCGAGTGTTTGGTTGCATTGGCCATGTACATGTACCACATGAGAAAAGAACAAAGCTGGATTCAAGGAGCACAAAATATGTACTGTTGGGAGTTAGTGAAGAAACAAAAGGTTACAAAATGTTTTATCCTCTCATAAAGAAGTTGATAATTAGTCGTGATGTCATCTTTGAAGAAAATGCAACTTGGAACTGGACAGAAGACAACACTAGTATACTGCTACGCTGGGGAGATAATGATGACAGTATACATGAAGAAGAATTAGAAGAAGATGAGGAGCAGACACAAGAACAGAGTAGGGAAATTGGAGATGAAGCATGTACTGGAGATGCTGAAATTGGAGCTGAAGCAGGTACTGGAGATGCTGTTGAAGAACCTGAAGCAGAAGAACAAAATGAGCATATTCAAGCTGCAGGTGTCAGAAATCGAAGGGCACCACACTGGATGGAGGATTATGTTATGGGAGTAGGAATGTCTGAAGATTATGTCATGGGAGCAAGCTTATCTGAAGAAGAGGAAACACAAAATATGGTGTTATACACTACTGCTAGAGATCTACACACCTATGAAGAAGCTAAAAAAAATCACCAATGGAGAGAAGCCATGGACAATGAAATTGCTGCGATAGAAAGGAATGACATATGGGAACTAACTGTGCTGCCGAATAATTCAAGGAAGATTGGGGTGAAATGGATATACAAGACAAAGCTTAATGAAAAAGGTGACGTTGACAAATACAAAGCCAGACTTGTAGCAAAGGGATATGCACAGCAACATGGAATTGACTAAATTGAGGTATTCGCACCGGTAGCAAGATGGGACACAATTCAGATGGTTCTAGCAATAGCAGCACAAAGAAAATGGAAGGTGTATCAACTGGATGTAAAGAGTGCATTTCTTCATGGGAAATTAGACGAAGATGTATACGTAGAGCAACCTCTCGGCTATGAAAAAAAAGGAGAAGAACACAAAGTCCTCAAGTTGAAGAAAGCATTATATGGTTTGAAGCAGGCACCAAGGGCCTGGTTTAGCAGGATTGAAACATATTTTGTGAAGGAAGGTTTTGCTCGATGTCCAAGTGAGCATACTCTGTTTGTTAAAATTCAAGAAGACAAGAAAATTCTGGTAGTATGCATATACGTAGATGATTTGGTGTTCACTGGAAGTGATGAGGGGATGTTTGCTGATTTCAAAGCTTCGATGAAACAAGAGTTTGATATGATTGATTTAGGAAAAATGAAGTTTTTCCTTGGAGTAGAAGTTGTGTAGAATGATGAAGGAATTTATCTAAGCCAAAGAAAATATGCACTTGAAGTACTAGAGAGGTTTGGCTTAGAAAAGGCAAATTCAGTTCGCAATCCAATGATACTAGGTATGAAGCTGATGAGAAATGAAGATGGCGAGCAAGTGGATGTGACTCAATACAAACAAATGGTTGGAAGTCTCATGTATTTATCAGTAACCAGGCCAGATCTCATGTTTGGGATTGGTCTGATCAGTAGATACATGGAGAGACCTACAACTCTACATATACAGGCTATTAAGAGAATTTTGAGATATGTGAAGGGATCTGTGAACTTGGGCATCCATAATAGAAGAGAAGCTGCAAGTGATGAAAGATTAATGGCCTACTTTGATAGTGACTATGCCGGGGATCAAGATGATCGTAGGAGTACTTCGGGATATGTTTTTATGTTAAGTGAAGGAGCAGTTGCTTGGAGCTCCAAGAAACAACCGGTAGTCTCTTTATCAACAACTGAGGCAGAATTTATATCTGCAGCTCATTGTGCATGTCAAGCAGTATGGATGAGAAGAGTACTTGAAAGGATAGATTGCAAGCAAGGGACACATGCTATCATACACTGTGATAATGTCTTCAATTAAATTAGCAAAGAATCCGATTATGCATGGCAGAAGTAAACAAATAGATGTTAGATTTCATTTTCTACGTGAGCTGTGCAAGGAAGGAGTAATTGAGCTGAAGCACTGCAATACGCAAGATCAAATTGCTGATATTATGACAAAAGCTTTGAAGATGGATGCATTTGAGAAACCAAGAAGCTTACTGGGTGTTTGTGAGGTACCAAACGAATAAACTGCTTACTGACAGCAATGCAGTTTAAAGGAGGGATTGTTAGGACTAAGTCAGTCAATAATATCCTAGCTAATAGGATCAAAGGATTAGATTTGATTTATTCTTTATTTGTTAACCACATTTGTAGGAGAGTCAAACGTGGGTTGCTTATTTTTCTGATTTCTGTTGTAATGGTTTGATTATATAAACTAGCTTTCATTCAATAAAGGATAACGGTCTTTCTCTTCATTGTGAACTGCTAACCAATTACTTAGAAACAACAACCCGGACACAAGCCATCCCCTTTACCTTGCCACCATTAATAGAACCCATGCCCTGTAGACACAAGCCATCCCCTTTACCTTGCCACCATTAATAGAACCCATGCCCTGTAGACAACCGGCCACCTTGCCCTGCAGGGGTAAGGTAACCCTGTTTCCCTCCTGCGCCATGATGGAACAAGGCAGTGAGGACTCTCTCTCTCCGCTTGCCTATAAAAATGAGGACTCTCTCTCTCCGCTTGCCTATAAAAACCAGAGGGGAGGAAACCAAAGAGAGGGGGGGCAAAATTTTGGAGAAGGAGAGAAGGGTAGTGACAAAGGGGGAAGAAAAAGGAGAAAAGGGAAGAGAGACCGGGAGAGAGAGACTGACAGTTTTTTTTAGAGAGAAAAGAGAGACCGAAAGAGAGAAACAATAAGTTTTCGAGGGAGAAAGGAGTGAAGAGAAACAGACCGAAACAACAAAAACTAGGGGGAGGAAGAAAAAAAAAGGAGAGGGAGCAAGGAACGACCGGAGAAATATTACAGAAAGAGGGGGGACGTTTGGGGGAGGCAGAGGAGAGAAAGGGGAGTGATAGAGGAAAAAAAAAATATACCAGAGAAGAAGAACAACCGCAGCTGCCACCGTGCTTCCTCTCCACCGCCACAGCACACCACCTTACCGCCGCTGACACTGCCATCTCCAACCGCCGCTGACAACCATAAAGAGATAGAGGAGAAGAAGAGAAGATAACGGAAAAACAAAGGAGACAAGAGAGAAGGAGGGAAAACCGCCATCGCTGCCAACGTTTCCTTCAACCATCGCTGATGGCCACGATTGTGTCTTGCCACTTCAGGTAACCGGCTTCCCCCGCTGCCTTTTGTTTATATGTCCTCTCCTGTTTTCATTTTTGCATGCAGAACGTGACTCACGTTCTGCAGCAAAAATGAAAATAATTAGCACAGTAACTACCTTATTATTTTCATTTTTTTCCTGGTTACTGTGCTCAGCACAATAACCAGTCTCTTGGCTGGTGGGCTAGAACATCAGCCCAGCCCACGCGGCTGGGCTGAGGCCAGCCTTGTAGGCCCAGCCCAGAATGGGTGGGCCAGGCCCGGCTCATTTTTTTTATTTTTTGTAAAAAAGAAAACTTCCTAAAAATATGGTTTGGGATTTTTACAATTTCCTCGCGCACTAGTTATGCTGTTTTTGATCAAGATCGATTGTATTTTTACGTCATTAAAAATACCCAGTTTTTGTCAAAAAAAAAGAAAAAAGAAAAAAAAATTTTTGTGCATATGGCTAAGCCTCTCAAAGCCTAAAAAATCATATTGCATTTTTATACAACAAAGAAAACTTCAAAAAAAATGTACATATATTTTATCATGCATTTTGGTTTTAATAACCAGTTTATTAAAGTCATGAGAACTTTGGCCAATATTTCAAAAAAACCAAAAAAAATATTTTGTTTTGTTTTAATATAGGGGATTATGAATTTATACGTAAAACGTATTCCTGATATTAAAAGATAGTTTTTTTTTATAGACATTAGAACGGTTAGGTTTTACCCCATGAGATAAGAACCTCCTCACCGAGGAGGGCTTTTCTTGAGCCATAGACAGACCAACATGATAAGACCTTAGATTTTTTATCAGACAATAAAACAATGCAGCTTACCTTAGGTAGGGCGTATTTGCCAAGATAGACATAAATACCACACTTGATGATGAGGGTGGTGGGCGATCGCCGCGACACCGAACACGTGCGACACTAGTGACCAAAATACTAGGTGGCGACTCCCATTCCTGCTTTCCACTAATAAAAGACAAGAATTCCTTGTCTCCCCATATTTGCCTAATAGATACAATTAAAGAGGATATTTTCGCTGCGATGTCGCACACGTGCGACACTGATGATGATATCCATATTGAAGATTGTGATGGAGCTGATGACTATTCAATTGACGACGAAGAAGAAGAAAATTCTGACTAACTATCAGAATCAAGGAAAGTATCAAGTATTTTTTTTATAATGTAATATATATTTATGGATGATATTTTTAACACGAAATATTTATTTTATAAGTGTTAACTGTTGTTATTGTTTTGTGTGATGGGAAGTTTGTAATTTAAGTGTTTGCAGGAAGGTAAATAAGCAATACAAACATAATCTTTCATGCACAATACACAATCATCGACATCTATACCGATGGACTACATGTCCGTCGACATTACACGGAGAGTTGCAAAAATATTTACTGGAAATGCCACTATCACTGGCTTAGATACCGATGGCTACAATCCGTCGACATTTGACAGAGAGTTGCATTGGAAATGCCACAATCACCGATGACTATACAGACAGATACAGTCTGTTAGCATGTGTTGATAGTTCACAATTACTGACAAAATCACTGACAGACGATGAAAATTCCAAAGGGCGGGTATTAATGCATCTCTAGCCGCGTGAAGTTGCCGACGGAATTACCGACGGACTGTGAAAAATATGGAGGGTAATTAAAAAATTCTGGTGCGAAATTCAAAATTTACGGACAGAGTTTCGAAATATCACCGATGAAATAAATTAAAATTAATATTATTCAAATGTCTGTCGGTAATTTCGTCGAGAAAACTGCGTTATAAATCCCTGCAATCGCCCCTTTAGTTCATTTTTCCTCTCATTTGTTTCACCGCTCTCGTTCTACTTTTTTTTTCCTTATTTGCTTCAAATCTCTTGTTTGTAATCTCTAGTTATATCTTCAACAAATTAAAAGGTATGTATTTTCATTTAATATGCTTAATAATTTTATTTATTTTTTATTTTCTTTGTTTTAGCTATTGTTATTTTTGTTGTGTTTTTTGTTTTGGTGTATTTATATAATGTAGATAAAGTCTTGAAATAAACACATTATTAAGGTAAGCATTTTTCATTCCTAAAGTCTATAGTTTTTTTTTTAATTTGTTCAATATATTTTATTGTTATTATTGCCATAATAATTGAATACTTTGTTGAATTTTAATTGTTATTGTTGAATTTACCTTGCAATTAGTAATTGAATATATAGGAATAAATTTAATTATTTTATCTCAATTTTACTCTATTTTTGCAATATATGTGTTTAATTATTTCCATTAATTTTAATTGTTATTTGTATAGATGTTAGGTTATATATAAGATTTTTGAATGGGGTCAATTGATTGTGGCTATTGTCAATATATGCAGGTTTGAAAACTTTGGGTAGTCTCCAGTATAGGGGAGGTGCTACCGAATTTTTTTTTAACAATCGAATTTAATTATGTAATTATTCATATAAAATTGTGTAGATGCGTAGAACGAAATCAACAGCTCGTCGCTCATATATGGTCGCAACTAGTTCTTCTAGCAACGAGGATGACATGTCTTTAGGTGCTGATCAAGAAAAGGCACCTATGCCGACTCGCAATGTTGCCTCTTCTAGCGTGGTTTCACAGCGCAGAGGTGGTGTGCCTTCACAGCGGAATCCATTCACCCGCAAGTACGAGGCACATTTGTAGGACAAACTTTTATGTAAATTTGTTTCGGTTTTAGTTTTTTTTTAATTATAACATAATTGATGAACAACTAATCAATATTTCATTAATTTAATTTATTTTCAGGTTCACAAACATTAAGGCCACCCGAGTAATATCATCGGCATTTAAATCGTCGATGGAGATTCCATTATTTTAATGGAGTCAGGTTTCCAGACATCCTGAATAGAGACCTTGTATCGATGCATGGTTTGACAAATTCGAGGTTGGTGTTAATTTTTAATTTCCAGCTTATTTTCAATAAATTATTATTATAATTGTAAATAAATTATTTATACACAAGACAAATTCAACTGGGACAACGCGCTTGACAATGTTATGAGGAGGGTGTGGGAAAATCACGCGGCAACTAGGTAACATCGAAAACAATACGATATATTTTTTTAAAAAAATTATGTTTTAAAATCTAATTTGTTACTATGGAAGTAGGTTGCGTGATTTTTGGTATGAAGCACAAAAAAGGCAAAAAAAACACGAGAGATAACAGTGTCCAAGGATGGAACAATGTGGCAGGTTGGAGGGATTTCAAATTGCTATACATCCCGGGAAATATATGGCAGCAATATATTGAGCACGTGACGTTTGAGCAGTTCACACGACGCTCACAGTTCGATGCTGGCAACCGAAATTGGCAAATTCATGGTTCGGTGACAACGCACACTAGCGGCTCTGTTCCGTTTGCTGCACATTTGAAACGGATGGTACGATTAATTTAAATGAAATATATCATCTCTTGGACGTGAGCCAAGCCCAATAGAACTGTTTGTAGAGACGCACGTGCGGAGTGAAGACTGCCAAAAGGGGGTGCAATAGTTCGTTGACAACCACGCTCAACACTTTGTGGTATGTTCCTTCAACCATTTTATTTCGTAAGTTATTATTTTTATTGAATTGAATATGATGATTCTTTTTTCATTTTCACGAGACCAATAAATAGTTGGTTGAGGGAGATATAAGGGAACGATCCTTCGACCCATCCGGATTTTGATCCAGATTTGTGGATGGAGGTAGGATCGTCCGGTAGACCCGATAAAAATCAGGTGTACAGGCTCTCCAACACTACGGCTGATAACTTGCGGACGACTCGTAGTGTCTCAACTGTTGGGAGTGTCATAACCCAATTTTGGGTTATTCCAAAAAAAATCAATTTCTTTTTCAAAATAAAAAATAATAATAATAAAGGCTGGCAACGTGGAGAAAGCAAACCGGGGAATCAAGCTGCAATTTTGGAAGAAATTCAAGGCCTAGTTGTATCCCATTAAGCCCAAAAATGAAGAAAAAAATGCAAATTTAAGGTCAAATTAAATGATTATTGGACGAATTTGCATAAAAATTAAGTTCAAGGACATAATTAAATTTTTAATAGGCCAATTTGATTTAATCATTGGCCAAATTGAATTTTAATTATGTTTAAGAATTAATTTGGGCTTAATTGAAGGATTTAATTATATGCAAGGACTTAATTATACTTTAAATGGGTCAAATTAATTTTATTTGGGGCTTAATTGGTGAAAAATTAAGTTTGGGAGCCTAATTTGGTTTTAATTGAAAAGATTAGAATTTTAAGAGACCAAATTTAATTTTTACCAAGTTAATTAATTGAAATTAGAGGTCAAATTGCAAGAAAATTTAAGTTTTAAGGTCAATTAGGGGTTAAATTGACAAAATTAGTAGCCAAGGACCAATCTGCAAAAGGCGCCAAACTATAGGGGCTTAAATGACAAAAAAGAAGGTTTAGGGTTAATTAGGGGTACAATTGAAAAAAGAAGGACTCAATTGAAGTTCGACAAAACTCCTTTATTTAACCCAAAACGACGCTGTTTTTTAATTAAAAAAAAAGACCAGGCGACGCGTCGCCTAGTCACTATTCATTGTCTTCCCCGTGAATGCTGCCTGGATAGCAGTTTTGCAAGTGCATTTAATGCCTCGTATGTCCCCCAAAATTGACAACACATGCACCAAAATGGCCACCTGAAATCCCTCTATCCTCGAGCATTGTCAGTTCAGGCCTATAAACGTCAAAACTGCTTCGGTGACTGGCCTAAAGTAGTCAACTCGGGCAGCCTTGGACTGTCAAATTTGGCAGTTCAAGGTACACACTTTGAACCGACGGTTTGGATTCTTCCAGTCAAATCAACGGCTGAAATTTTTTACCCCGCGAAGACAAAATTACCCTCTTCCATCCCTATAAATAAGAGTAGATTTCATGTTCGAAGGGAGAAGAAAATCGAGTGTAAAGTTGACAAAAAATCAGCCTTTCTCCCCTGTTTTCATATTTTTCTGCTTTCTTCTTCTCAACCACACATTCGGCCACCACCATTCTCACCATCGTCCGTCCCACTACAATCTGCATCACATTCAGACACTCAACAGCCTCACGTGGTGGCTGCATCACTTCTCTCTTTCTCTCTCTCTTCTCTGCGAAACTCTTTTTCCCTCTCTACCACCACGACCCCAGCTGTAGCAGCAAACACCCTTTCCAGCGACTTCCACCCTTACCAGCAGCAGCAGAGGCGGCGATTCTCTCCCCATCTACTCCAACCGTAAGCAACCCCTACACCAACCACGATAGCAGCAGCAACTTCGGCGACTCAACTCTCCACCGTTGCCACTGCTTGCACCATGTCGTCCTCCTCGGTCAGACCACCCTCACGCCAGGTAACTTTCCTCTTCCTCTTCCTCTTCCCCTCCCTCTTCTTCTTCTTCTTCTTCTTCTTCACTATTGTGCGTGAACAGTAGGTGTGAAGTATAGGCGTGAATTATAATTCACGTCCTACTGTTCACATGATCAGTGGGCGTGAATTATAAGTCACGCCCACTGCTCATGCAGTGGATGTTGGGTTGAGTCGTATCTAGCCCAACCTAAATTTTTGGGCCAGGTTCGGCCCGACCCCAAAAAAATAGATAAAAATGTGTTGGGCCGAAATCGGCCCAACCTCTTCTATTGCTGAGCCTGGCCCAGATAGTGGGGTCGGCCCAGCCCATGTAGATTTTTTTATTTATAATAATATATTATAATTGTTAAAATAATAATAAAAAAACAAAACAAAATCATTTCAAAAAATTGTGATTTTCTCAAATATTTTTCTACCAATTTTGCATAAAATCGGGTTGTATATTTACACTGTAAAATACAAATTTGGTATTAAAATACCCAATTTTTTACGAAATATTTCAAAAAAATATATTTTTTCATGCGTACGGCCAAATCCTAAAATGTTTCCAAGCATATTTTCATTAAAAAAAATTGCATATTTCTGATGTTTTGAAAATAAAAAAATGGATATCATAACCAATTTATGATCATCCATTAGGGTTTGCCCAAAATATCAAAAAACTTTTTTTCATTTTTTTTAGGATCCAGATGTAGACTTTAATATTTGTGGGTGTAAAATTACACGATAAAGTATACTCTCAGGTATTAAAAATACAAGGTGTAAATAAATACGATGCTAAAATATAGACTTTGGAACGGTTAGGATTTAACCCAATAAGGTAGAGACTTTCTCATGAAGAGAGATCTACCTTGAACCTTAGAAAAGACCAACGAATAGAAACTCGACTTAGAAAACAATCAAACAACAATGCAGCTTGCCCTAGGTAGGGTGCATTGGGGGTGATGCGTCTTCCCCTTGCACAACGAGTCCCTCACCCAAACTCTCACGGACCATAGGTTCCTAGTTACCATAATACTAGGTGGTGACTCCTGAACATTAATCATAATTTTATGATTAAATCCAAAAAAACCTTTCCAACACAATACCTCACACAGGAGGCACGAAAAAAGCCTCCGTTGGGGATGGCGACTCCATTGGGGACCGCCTTGTTTGGTCGGACTAAGCTTTGTTTGATTATCTGTTTTTGTCTGTTTAACTTTACTATTTCAACACTTGTATTTCTTGTTCATGCATAAATACATCAAGATTAATGCATTCATGCATAAGGATAGGTGGGGAGTAGCGGTCTGCCTCATGACTTTCAGTCGGGGTTCAAATTCATGAAACATCCAACTATGAGCTGAGTGTTTACTCGGTGATGGCGGTCACACAATGCCCCAACCATCCCTTGTAAACCCCCATACTGCCTTCACAAAAGGTAGTCACTGGGCAATTTATAGACCTTTTGAGACCAGTTAGAAGACATATCCCTCATATAATAACCTAGAATTTGTCTGAACTCTACAGGATTTTTGAGCTAAGAACATGACTTCCCTTACCTTTTAGGAATACAGGGAAAGATCTGAGATGATGCAATTAGTCGAAGGGGATTTCTCAAGAACCAAGGTTGAAGAATTACCACACATAACCAAAGTGCACTGCTCCATAGACAGCATAAAGAAGTTGGCCCCAATTCTGGGATATATAGATGAGAATCTGTTTGAGAAGAAGTATGGAAGAATCGCTCATCTAATAAGAATGCCTATTCAGATTTCAACAGTCAAAGCCTTGATGCATTTCTAGGATCCAAGCTACAGATGTTTCACCTTCGGGGATATTGATATGACCCCTACTCTTGAAGAGTATGCCCAGATCTTGAGTTTTCCGAATGACCCTTACAAAGTGTACTTCAGGCAATGAATTGAGAGTACAGTTGCAAAACTTCTACATTTTGACCAAGTTGATCGATACAGGATATCCAATGGAGGGTTCAAATGGAAAATGATCGAGAATAAATTGAAGACGGATAAAGAAAAAAGAGAAGTTAGGTGAAGAAAGATATCAGATAGTTGCTTTCGGCATCTTTGGGCTGGTTTTGTTTCCTTTAGAAGCTGCTGGAATTATTAGCATTGAAGCTGCTAACGTATTCCTTGAATTTGAAGAGACAAAGAATAACCCTACTTCAACTATGTTAGCTGAAAAGCTTGGGTGTGGTTGGGGAGTATTTTTGTGCTGCTGTCCAAGATTTCTTCCTATCAGGGAAGCTCTTGAAGCAGATCAACCACTTTGTTATAGCATTGGTTCCCAAATCAGCAAATGTCTCTTCTACTAATGATTTTAGACCTATCTCTTGCTGCAATATGATATATAAGGTGATCTTGAAAATATTATCTAGCTGATTAGCTCATGCTTTGACTAAGATCATCAGCCCTATGCAAAATGCTTTCTTGGGTGGCAGATTGATGAGTGATAATGTTAACTTGGTTCAAGAGCTTCTTCAGCAGTATGGCAGGAAACAGACTTCTCCCACTACCAGAAAACCGGAGAAAACCAACGGAATTACCGACAGAATTTTTCTGTCGGTAATATATACCGACGAAAATAATTCCGTCTCAAAATTTGTCGGTATATACCGACGGAAGAAACCTGTTGGTGAAACCGTTGGTATATACCAACGGTTTCACCGACGGGGTATACAGTTTTTCTGGAAATATGCAACGGCGTGGTGACGTCAGGCGATTTTACCGATGGACATTACCGAGGGATTCAAACTGTGATAGCCGTACAGTGAAGTGGCACTTTCACCGACGGCATCACCGATGGAATCACTGACGGAAGGAATCCGTCGGTGATTCCGTCGGAAAAAACCATTATATGCCCAATCGATCGACACTCTCTTCCTCTGTTTCTCCTTCTTCTTCTTTCCCATCCCACCTCTCCCCTCCCAAACTGCAGCTCCCCTCCCAAACTGCAACCAAACACCCATCCCAAACTCTCCACTATTCTCAACACGAGCACTCAAGTTTCTTATATCTTGTACGTGGTCGCAATATCCGTTTCTTGTAGATTTTATCATTTTTTTGTAAGTAAATCTATCCTTTTTAGTTTTAATATTTAATTGTGAATTTTATTGTTTTAGTATATATATTTTGTTAATGTTTGTACTTGTTTAATTGTTATTTGTCAAAGAAACTTGTAGTATGAATGTATAATTTTGTAGTTGTTATAGTTTGTTTTAGATTTTGTCAAATTATATTTGTTTGTAAATTGTT